>SDBU01000199.1_pt1 | contig 85986 bp, 125 predicted proteins | sample 2277071 | NCBI WGS metagenome assembly SDBU01 (sample SAMN10397929, study PRJNA504765) | marine sediment metagenome | isolation source: marine sediment core GS08_GC12, 126 cmbsf | place: Arctic Ocean: Gakkel Ridge, Loki's castle | collected 2008
CGTTCCTCACTCCTGTGACCTTGAGTTGATTTTGCAAGTCGTCTGATCGTAGACGTACCGCAAGGATGAACGTAGCGTTTGCATCTGAAGCGAGATCAACCAGCTCCCCGTTCGGGTGCCTTAGCAACAGCCGGATCGCAAGGTCAGTCTTCCACGGTAGTCGAAGCTCTCGTCCTAGATTCTCCGGTATCTTCGGATCGCGCAGTGTACCGTCATCGAGTACACCAAGAATGTTGATCGTAGCGGCCATCAGTAGGCGCCCACTCCGTCCGGATCCCAGTCCTTCGGGATAGGCGACCCCTTTCCGACAGTGAAGTCCTGGTGCGGTGTGAGCTTGAGAACTGGAACGGCGTACTGGAGCACGACGCGTCGCCAGAGTTCCTCACCGGGATCACGCCGACGCTGGTCACTAGACTGGCGGTGTCCGTAGATGTCCTTGATCGGCATACCCATCGCACGTGCCTTCTCGACCATGTAGGTGAGTGAGAGACAGGCGGCATCGATCAGTTCTACCCCAGCGAGCTTCTCGCCGTCCTTCATGAGACCGGGGAACTTCCCTTCGCACTCAAGTCCGAGCGTTGTCCGGTTCAATCCATTAGCTTGCCAGACATACCATTCGAACGGGCACGTGTGGATCGCCTCACCTTCGTTGAACGCGTACATGTGACACGCGACTTCGAGTGCTCGTTCACGTCGCGCTCGGGTGTAATCTCCGTTGTACTTCTTGAGTCGCGCCTTCCCTACACCGAGATCAGCATCGGTTTGGTGAACGGTGATCCCGGTCACCGTCTTCGGGTTACGCTTCACTACTCTTCCGCTGTGCCCGATTTTCCACTTCATCTTCCCGCGTACGGGAGCGGGTGGGTCATGTTGGATCGAGGTGAGATCAATAACCTTCGACAGATCATAGCAGCTCGCATCGGGTTCTGGAAGTGTGATCGTAGGAGAAGTCTTCTCCTTCTTCGCCAAGGCTTCAGCGACATCCTTCGCTATGAGGGGAGTCCACTTCAGATCATGGTCTTTCGCGAACTGCTGAAGAGCATCCCATGTCTCATCACCAAGATGCCCGTCTGCACCGAACCTATCGAGAGTGTACCCCTTCTCGATCAGGATCTTCTGAATCTTCTCTACGGTCTCACCGCTGTCGTTGAACTTCATTGCTTCTCCTGTTTTATGCGATCAGGTTTACGTAAGCTCCACCGTCTTCTGAGATACGTAACTTCTTGCTTGTAGAGTCAAAGTAGATCCGAGCTGTTCCCGCAGGAGAAACAGCAGGTGCAGCTGTCCCTGACCACTCCAAAAGCTGTGTAGCATCAGCCGGTGGAACAGCTACGACACCCGTATGGTCAGCGATAAGCGACCCAGCAGAAGGTGGCGACACTTCGCCATCGAGAATGATCTGATCTGCCGAACTAAGGACATCCGCAAAGTATACGATACACAGTCCGTCCATAGTGTCGATCCGCGTGAGTGTTCCCGTGATGGCGCTGGCCTCGATTTCATCGGTGAGACGAGTTGTGTCTACGATCGAGTTCAGGAAGTCGTCCACGATCGTGTAGGTTGTTCCAGTTTCCGGCATCTACGGCATTTCCTTCAACGTAAGTGTTCGCTCGTGTGCGGTCGCAGTCGCAGCTGATGTACGCCATCGCACTTCGACAGCTTGGCCTCCCGTGACACCGGTGACGTACGCTTGGAAGGCGAGTCCAGCTCCAGAGTTACCTGAGCCACGTTGGAACTGGCGTTCTGTACTTGCAACCTGAACACCATTGACGTACAAACTCGCGTGGATCGTTTCACCGTTTGTCGAGTGCTCAAACGAGCTTGAGAACATGACGAGATAGTTACCAGCACCGGGAGTCGTTGTCATCCCAGCCATCAATGCGTCGGTGGGACTGGTCGTAGTTGTATCACCGGTTGCGCTCACCTCAGTAAGCGCTCGAAGAATAGCGTCGAAAATCGGGGCTGTGAATGGCTGGGCGAGAGCAACGGCAGCCACCAGGAAGCCACCGTTTGCCGGCACACTCAAACCACCTGCGTCGGCCTTGACTAACCCCGTTCCGACGAAGGTCGTCGGCGGGTTGTCGGCACCGTTCCCGATGAAGATCGCTGACGTGTTCGAGTCAGCGATGTCGACAGTACCGTCTGCACCCGGAGAAACGCCAGGACCACCACGAAGATTTAGAGATCCACCTGCACCGCCCCCAAATCCACCGTCTGAACCTCCAGCACCTCCTCGAAGTGCTGATGTACCGCCCTTTCCTCCGAGAGTTCCAACGTCTCCAGGACTGCCAGGCGCCCCAGCGATCTTCAGATTCCGTCCCGCGATACCAACACCAGCGTTCGCGATACCACCGAAGTCAAAATCGTTGTCTGACCCTGTGAACTGGATCCCAAAACTGCTGATGTTGTGCTGATTGTTGAGTGCTGCCGCTTTCATGCTCACGCCGAATGCGGCAGCATTTTCACTGATGTCAATCGCGTTACCGGTGGTCGCCGGATCCATGATAATGTCGAGTGCCGGCTGTGATCCAGCAAACGTGCGCGTCATGCGCACCATCGCGTCAAGGTTATCAGTCGTATTCTCGATCAAGAGAACGCCGACGGCATTCGACTGAGCGATCGTTTGGCCAGCTTCATAAGCTGTCTGAAGACTGGATAGACCGGCATCCCCACCGACACCGTTGAACACGATATCCGCTATGCCCGGCGACGGTACGTTGAGGATAAATCCCACACGACGTTGAAACGTACCGCCTACTCGATCAAGTGTTCCTGTGTCGCTAATGAAAACGGTGTCACCAACAGTAGCTCCGGCAATAGCTACGTCCTCGATGATCCCAAACAAGCGAACTATAGCTAGTTTTCCGTTTCCGATCGGTGTCGTTCCATCAACTTCAGATAGCACAACACCTAGAAGCGCTGTTCCGATATCCGCAGTTGTCGCGTTCTTCAGAATGACTTCGCCAACATCTTCTTCACCAGGAAGCCCTGACTTGATCGTCACAACGTCAGAAAAAGACACAACTGTGTTCACAGCAAGAGCCGCACCTGCCTGAGCTACGCTCGTTCCTGAGTCAGCGATCTGTTTGTCTAGACGCTGAAGCCACGCATTGACACGTATTTTCCATCCCTTCGAACCTGCCTCAGTGGTTTCTTCTGCGGCAGGAATCCCCTCTAAGGTTTTGAGCTGAAGAACCCTAGCAATGATAGTGTCGATCTTTTCGTCACCGAGTCCTTTGTTTACCTCCAAACGGATTCGGTAAGTCCCTTCCTTCTTCGGTGTGAAGGTGGGATTCTGGATCGTCGTGTTACTCAGTGCATCAGCAGCGCCTTCCGGTTGATCTGTGATCGTCCAAAGAAACGTAGTCTCACCTCCGATGTTGACGTTGTCGAGCTGGACGAGGATGTCGATCGGCAGATCCTCGTTGGACCCCGGAACACCGCCGATCGTGATAAGAGCTTGGGGCATTGTTTACTCCGACCAGCCGATGATCTCAAAGCGAAGTAAGGGGTCTGGGTTGGTGAGTGGAGGCACACTCCAGCTCCATATAAAATCAAACGATTGCGCAGCTAGAACCGGAAGATCTACAACCCACTGGATACCGCCTTTGCGGTCCAACTCGGTGTGAGCATAGTCATCGGTAAAGGTGGTTCCTCCCGCTACAGGAAGCCAACTAAGTAGCACAGGAGCCGGGGTAGTATTCGGGGCTGTAACAGAAAATCCTCCGGGATCTGAGACTCTCACTCGCACAGTCTTGGCCGTCTTAGGAATAAACGCACCTAAGGCGACAGTCGTTCTTGCTGCCGTTGCTGGAGTGGCTGTGGCGACTTGGACAGGAACGATCCTCATCTCGTCGTTTCCAACAGACCACGCTGTCAACCATCCTGTGTTAGTGCTGTTACGACGAATAGCCGCGACTACCACACCGAAACCACCTGCAAGAGGCGCAATGTTGAACGGAGGTGGAAGCGGGATCGTCGCTGAATTTTTCAGGACTCCTTGGACTACGGGCGGAACATCGCTAAGAACAAGGAGTCCTCGTCCGGTTGCAGAAGCGTCCCTAGGATCAACGATGGGGATCCCCTGCCACGGTACGAGGTACAGGTAGTACCACGTGTCCGCAGCTAAGACGACACCAGGACTCAAGAAGAGTGCGCTACTAATATCTGCCCCACCTGTACGGGAGTACCACAAGCGGGAAGGTGTGTTGAACGATTCAACTTCGATGATCACAGCATTACTCGGCGTACCAGGAATACTAATAGTCCGAAGAAAACGAGATCCACGAACAGCCAGAATACTAGAGACTGTCGTAATGGAATCTCGTTTGGGAGCCTCAGCGTCCCAAACCGTACGTGCATCGATCAAGTGAGAAGCGAGTACAGCACCACCACCAGCAGGCCGAAATACGATAACGATCGGAACCCAATTACCTCCTGAAGGGACAGGCGCGTCGGTTGCTGTCCCTGTGACGAACTGAAACAACAGTCTCCGCTCTCGTTGCTTCGGGACGGGAGCAGGCAAGAAAGTAGCTGTAGGAACGTCGAGGATATCGCGGCTCTCGCTGACAGTGGTGACCTCTGTCATCTGCGCTTCGAGCAGAAACCACGTATTCCCTGCGGGAGCTGGTGGAGTCACAGTTGCAGCAGAACGAAGGATCCCCACACGGTAGTCAGAATCTAGTGTGCTTGGAACCGGAGCCAACGTGGCTGATTCCTGCGTAAGCGCTCCTGGTGACACCAACAGATCTGACCCCGAAGGGATTACTTCTAGTCCGCCGAGCACCACGTTACGCGGAGCTTCAGTTGCGGCAGCTCCGTATGCAAATGATCGCTTGACAAACATTTCGCGTAGCATGTCAAGGACCGACCGATGGATCAATGACTGAGCATCGTTATTGTCGTTCGATACCGGACGCTCACGAGTATTCCAAACTTCGTTATCCATGCCTGACATTTTCAGTCTCCTAAAGTCGCTGAAGGAATACCACGACCTTTACGCCCATGGCTTTGATCTCGTTTAGAGTCTCTTGAATACTTGTCGCTGCCGCTGCGGTTCTCACGTCAAATCCGTCGTACGCAGCAGGATACACGAGAGCGGGGTCCGCTGTGATGGGGATATCGTACGCTGATGTTCCGCGCTGTCGACCCGTCGTAGGGTCTTTGAAATCTGCTGGTGTGATTCCAGGATCGTCATAGGCCATCCCAACGTCGAACAACGTAAGTCGCTGAATGACTATGTAGAACGCACCACGAACTTCAGACAGATCGAAGTAGATGTTGGTCAGCGGGTCTTCTGGGCGTGGATCGTCGTACGCGAACAAGTTGGAATCGTAGGGCGCCGGAGGAAGAGTAGGTGTGAACGTGGGAGTACCTGCGTTTGGACTCGGCCCGTCGTAGACTGTTTGAAGAGACAGTTCGAATGTTTCGATCGCCTTGAATGTCAAACCATAGTCGTCAAGGATAGCGCTCACAGCACGCAAGATCGCTCCAGGACTGACTGTGTCAGGCAGAGTACGCACACGAAATCGAAACGCTTCGACTGCCTCGTTAGGCTTTCGGGTAACCCCTCGATCTTTTCCAAGTCCTTCCAACATCGGAGAGACACCGCCTGTGGTGTCTACCTTCTGCTTGACAATGATGGTCGGATCACCAAACGGTGGATCCATGATCAAACTCTTCGTGGTGTCGATACTTCCTTCTAGTACCTCACCGGCCGGTGTCGTTATCTCACCAGGTACGTTCCACTCGTAACCTTCAGCGATCGCTTCGATTGCAACACTCAGTGGTCCGAGAGCCGCCCCTCCAAAAACAACATCTTGCTGTGTGATGAAGTCACGTCCTCCGCTCGACGTAGTCACGATCGTGCCGGCCTTGACTGTGACTGCCCCAGCACCAGCTGTCGGCCGCGAAAACTCTACAAGCCCCGAAGCTCGTACTCCAACAGGCGCATAGATCGCTAGGGCGCCGCATTCCGTACGATTGACTGCGAGAGACAGGCGCTCACCCACCTTCGCTGCCGACTGAAAGTTCTCGTACCCCGCGTTCGTGCGAACCTTCATCGGCTCGACGTACTCGGGAGGGAACACCTTATCGATCACGTCCAGGAAATGATCTTGATCGTTTGGCGTAGCGTCACAAGTATCAGGACTTCCACCACCGGGAAATACAGGAATCGCCATCACACACCGTCCGGGTTTGTGTTGCCCTGAAGCGCGGTGTCAGGTTGGATCGTTGATGCGACTACAAGCCCAGTCGTTGTGCGAATCACTTCCAGAGTTTGTGGTACGACATCTCCTGCTGGACTGAGAATCTCGCCACCGGTAACAACCAGACCAGGAACGATTCTCAACGCGTCGAGCGCTTTAGAGACTTCCCATGTCTCGCCACTCGTCAACGCGTTCGTGTAGTTGACGATCGCCACACGTGCACGGAAAGCCACAAGATCTACATTGACTCCAGCTTGGAAACGCAAACCAAGCGTGACTCCTTGAAGGATTACCGAAGCGAGCGTTACTGAAATGAAGATCCCCATCGCACGTGTATCGACAAGCGAGTTGAACACTATCTGTGCAAGAAGCTGAGTTTGCAACTGATAGCTTACCGGCGTAGGCGACACGTCGATCAGTGTCTCAGTAAACGCGTCAGTGATGAGGAGTTGATTTGAGATCGCTTGACGTCCATCGGGAGATAGCGCCTCGAATGCGAACGCAGTACGAACACCAGGAACAGCCAGAGCCAGTGTTTCGATCGCAAAGATCGTTCCACGGCGAGCAGTGACGAAGAACCGACGGGCGCGATCTCGCAATGCTTCGTCTTGTTCGGCGTTGTCTGCACCGGATGACGCGAGTGGATTGTTTACTGCTAGATCGGAAGGCGATCCTGTAATCGAACTTACGACGCTCGTAATCTGATCTTTCTTTACAGTTTGATTGAGACCAGCAAGCGCAGATCGCACAGCAACCGAAACAGGCCCTGTCGTTCCGATCAGGAAGGTACTAGCTACCAGTGTGAGAAACTGACGGCCATCGGACGTGGAGAGCCTGGTACCGATTGGGATCGAGAACGACGAGGGAACCGGAGTGACCGTGGTGAACTCGACCGTAGCCAGCGCAGAAGAAGCTGGTTTACGAAGGAGCTGGTAGCGATCGAAAACTAGACGATCAAGCTTCTCACCTTCGGCAGAGTCTAGAAAGAGGCTTGCTTCGGTTTCAACAAGCTGCCCAATCACTTCGTCACCGATCGCAGCTTGTCCTGCAACCAAAGCGTTCACGTCCGTGCCTTCTCGTTCGACCGCATCGAGCGAGAGGTTGCTGTTCTTCGTGAGAATCTCATCTCGACTCACACGAAAGATCTCATCGAATGTAGGGAAATCTGCCACGATAACTCCTCAGAACTGAACAGATCGAATCTGGGGTCGGAAGGGTAGGATAACCTCTTTGCCTGATGCCCGCAGACGTGCACGAACAACGAGAGAGATTGTTCCGTTGGAGTTGATCCCAACTTGTGCTTTGACGCGGTCGAACTCTGGTTCGTTACTCACCTGCCGCTCCACCGCCTTCTTCAGCGTGGGAAGATCTGTAATCCGTAGTGGCTCCTTCACTGCGATCCCTAACCCGTAAGTCTCGTCGTAGTGAAAGAATGCTCCGGGATCTGTTGTTATCCTACGGATTACCAGCTTCCGGAGCAGATCTACACCACTATGAGTGTCATAGTCACCTCCAGAAGTGGTTACAAGAGTCGCCGCAGCGATATCACCTTCAACCGTGTTGCTTCGAAGATCTACAAGACTGTCGTCCGTAGCAGCGACCTGCACGCGTTTACATCCGAGAAAGTCTACAAACGTTGGTGCGATCAATAATATGTCGTTCTGATCCCGGAGAGTGAGCGACTGTACTCTATGCGTTGCAAAGTGGTCACCAAACTTCTTCAGCGTATATAGCTCGAAGATAAACGTGCTGTTGAACATCTTTGATGCAAGAACAACTAGATCTTCGTCTGTTGCTTGATTGGTTACTGTCCACGACGCGGGATTGAGCGCGTCTCCGTCGCCGATCACAGACACCTGACGAGGTGTTTTTGACAGCTCTACAACGACAGTGCGCTCACTCGTAGGGAATGCACTCACAAGGAAAAGATCAGATGCTCCACCTGTTCCCCACGGTCCTGTTCCCCACGGCTCTGTTCCCCAACCAGTCACTTGATCTCCACTTCGTTAGCTTTCACGTCAGGAACATTAGGCGTCGTTTCGATCAATGAAGCTCCTGTTGGAGGATCAGTAGTAGCTCCCGTTTCAATGTGTACGTGGGTCTTCAAGAAGTTGATAGCGGTGTCGAGTTTAGTCTTTTGACTGTTGAGAAAGTCTGTCAACGTGTCCGCTAGCGTAGAAGGTTGTGTTCCATCAGTCCCACCGATGAACACCTTACCGTCTCCAGTTGCCTGGATCACAACGTCACCGTTCCCTTCGACGGTAATGTCTACGCCGTCCCCATCGTCTGACGTTCGGATCTTGAGTTTACGTCCCGGCTGGATCCGAAGTACTGCATCCAGCGTAGGTTCCTCTTCATCGGCGGGATCTTGAAAGTCTGCATGCGGTTTGTCTCCTGAGTTCCACATACGGGTGATAACGACAGGACCAGTACTCGGATCACCGCTGGGTACGGCCACGAGAACCGTGTCGTCAACGTTGACAGGAAAGTACGCTCCAAACTCTGCACCAGCATAAGGTGCTCCGAGCAGGCATGTTTCGATCGTACCAGATGGCTGAAACTGCACATCAGCGAAGATACCTTCGTCTGCGTCGTATCCGACATCTAGCACCACAGCGAGCGTGAGCCAGACACGAGGATCAATCCCAGGTCGGCTAACAGCGTTCGCCAGTCGCCCCATGTCGGGACTCGTACGGGCACGCGTCAATCGTTTGCGTCTACCCATCTCCAGATCCCCCCACGTTACGGCCTAGGACAACACTTTGTGATTCAAGAAAAGCTTCTTCACCTTCGGAAGGCAGTACAACACCTTGCGCCGCAAGGAAAGCTGCTTCTCCTTCGGAAGGCTCTCGACGACGACGGCGACCTGTAGTCCTAGTTCTTGTCTCCCCCTCGTCCACTAGCTGATCACCCACCTGATTGCGGATAACCACGTAGTTCTGGAAGTCGAAAGTGATCTCTACTCCTTCCAAGCCCCAACTGAACTTTACGTTGGCAACACGGAAGAATCGCTGAAGTTCTGCGACCTGCCCACGAGATGTCGCTACGATCACACGTGCAAGATTCTCATTCCCGCCCAAGCGAGCACGGATCTCAGCTACTCGTTCTTCGAAGCTAGCTCGTGAGTGATCTGTGAAGGTAGACACTAGTGGAGCACCAGATGTACGAACACGCGCATCGACAAGAAGCTCGATAGCATCACCAGGGCGAAGACGTATAAGATCCGGATCTGCGTTACTTCCTCCGAAGCTAGCAAGATTGTGCGTCTGACAAGTTCCGCCCATCTCCCCGCGCCCAATCTCTTCGAAGGTGGCACGAGCGATCTCCTGAAGACGCGCAGGATCTGTAGTGTGCATCACAGGAACATTGATGACTTCTTCTTGCGATCCTTGTCCGCCAGGATTTGTCCTAGTTCGTCGTGCACTAAGCTCTTCTTCCGGAGGCCACACCCCTACGATCAGCCTCCCCGCACCGCGTGCACCTGCTCCCGTATCGACCGAGATCGCACGGACCACACGCGGGCGTTGAAAGCCTCCGTACTTTCGGTTGAAGCTGATCGAATCCGTGTCGCGTCCGTATACGATGCGACGGAACGTAAGTGGCGGGTTGATCGCCTGTCCTGTTTCGGCGTCGCGAAAACGTGGCGCCCCTCCACTGGCTTGGCCCAAGAAGTCCGCCCTGAATGGTGCTGGCGCTTCTGTAAAGCCCTGTCGTTGCTGGTCGAAGAGTGACCGAGAGGGTCGAATCCATAGATCTGTTCCCATGAAGAATGGGATCGCTCCGACCAAGTAAGAAAAACGAACGATGAGATCCCAGAAGTTGACATTTCCTGATCCCGCATTCGGTGTGCCTCTCCCACTACCTCTATTCCCACGAGCACCTTGACGGTGCCGAGGAACGAGATCGTCTGCCGCGGGAGCCGGGATTATCCCACCAGTCCATTCGTCCGGGTTAGTACGTATGTCGATATTGGAAAAGGCTGGATTGAAGTCTAGGATCTGAGCGACGACCTCATCAATCGGTCGAGAAAGATCGAGTGAGTCGATCAGTTGGTTTATAGCGTTCGGCACTACGTTGATCGGTGTGTCGATGAGCATTCCTCGAAGGTCACGACCACGAAGATGCACCGTGCTCCCATCAGACGAGTGCTCCATCTCCCACTCGTCTACAATCCCTACAATCAGCTGATCCGCTGTGTTAGGTAATCCGTCAGCGTCACGTGTTCGTAGAACTGATCTACGTGAACCATCCTGTTCACGGCCTCGCATTCCCGCAGCAAAATCGTCGTTAGAGATTGCACCGAGATAGATCTCAGCAGCACAGGAACGTACTGTGCGCGGATCGATAGGTAGCTCAGCGAAGTCAAAGTCTAGTGAAAACTGACCCGCCTGTCGGTAGCCAGGAAGCTCTACAGACGCAGACTCGGGGATTCGCCCCATGACGAACGAAACGTTCTCATCCCCCCGGCGTGTCACCAGCGGTTCAACACGAGGTACTGTCGGCACAGTGTTGTTTTCCGCAACAGCTTCCTCAACAGATCTCGGATCTTCCAACGTTTGGATGTGTAGAGCCTCATCAAACGTGAGTTTCAGGTTGACGACACAGCTGGGTCGGAAGGTGGCCACTACGCTCTTCGATCACCAATATCTGTGCGAGGAACAAGGATAAGAGTGCCGGGCGTGACGAGAGAACTAGATGTTTGATTGAACCGTAGTAGACGCCGCCACTCGTGCGGAGTGCCGTAAAAGATCCGACTGATGTTGCGAAGATCGTCACCCTCACGAACAACGTAGGTGCCCAACAGCAATGCTTGGATCGACTTTGCTAGAGTTACTCGTCGAATAGCTGCGGTCCGACGCAGATCGACTGACGCGCCGATGAGTCTGCGAGACCAAACGGTGGCAGAAAGGCGATCACCGAAAGTCTGGTCTACGATCGGAGTTAGCAGGTTTCGGGTTGCAGGGATCTCACTTTCCAGTTCTGCTCGTAATGCGTTGGTCTGCTCCAAAAGTCCGTTGCAGATCGAGACACCAGATCGGATAGCTTCCTGTGGTGCGATCGACTGAGACGCAAGATTGGTCACTGTTCGAACAAAGACGCTAGCGGACTCTACGATCGGATTGACAAGTGCAGCGAGCTTCTCCTGGAACACAGCAGCTATTTGAAATGGTGGATCAACGCGTCGTAGAAGTGCGTTAGTTTGACGCTGAACGATCGATGATGTGTCAGTGAGATTACCTTCCTGCGTGAACACAGCAGCACCGACTGCTTCGCCACGGGAGATCCATGTAAACGACATCTCCCAAGCGACGTCGTTTACGGTGTCCCACATGTGCCGGAACTCAACAAAATAACCACGACGAACCTGTTCATCCCAGGTGACTTCTACCTCTTGCCCTTCACGTACGATCGATTCCATAGCAGCCACGGCCGTACGAGTGTTTCGGATGGCTTCACCGCTGATAGTGATCGGCGTGCTGTCTCCTGCCCCTACTCCGATGAACTTGTCCTTCCATGCTCCTCGAAGAGTGGTCGATTGTTCCTCGGCTCCGAGTACGGTTGCGATCCCCACTGGATTACCGGGGTAAAACTTAGTCTTCACCCGCTGCGCCGCACTCAGCTCATACGGCCGATACGGCAAGCCACGCCCAGTCAGCCGAACAGTACGCTCTTCACCCGTCAACTCGTTGATGTTGAACGTACTGACGTCACCTGCGGACTCAACAGGCATCAGCGGATCCCGAAGAGAGGTGCGAAGCCGGATTCAAGACGCTGTTCACCAAGACGCCCAACGTCGTCAGCAAAGGCGACTGCGATCCGATCAGGATCAAAGCCTTCAGCAAAACTCTGCTCGATCGTAAAACGGCTGTAACGGAAGTCTTGTTGTGTGTTCGCGCCTCCCCGTGCTCCTGGTGCTCGGCCTGCCCGACCAGCGCCCCCAGTGGCTTGTTCTACCGCTGCGGTTTGATCATTTGCACTATCAGTCGACTGTTGAATACGCTCCAACAATCCCGCGAGGAATCCCTGTTCTTGTGCAGCTTCGGCCCGCATTCCTGGAGCCTTAGCTGGATCACCTCCAAAGTTCCGGGCGATGAAGTTGGACAGCGCTGTGAAAGCACGACCTAGACCGATAACAATCGCTCCTAGAGCAAGCATACCGACAATAAACGGCGACATCACTACGAGAATAGCCAAGATCGCAAGACCGAAACCTACCAAGGCAAACCCTGCAAGCCACCCGAGAGGTTCAAGCAGAACACCGATCTGCTCCCACAACTCATGCAGCGCCGGTTGTACAAACTCCATCAGCTCAGTACCGATCTCAAGAAGCCATCCTGCAAAAGCGATCACAGGTGTCAGCATTCCGTCGAGACCAGATAGTAATCCAGGAAGAATCCCGGCGATTAGATCTCCCATTAGATCGGAAAACACAGTAAGGAAGTTCACTAGAGGACGTGAGACCGTAGATACAGTATCGATAATGTTGCCGAAGAGATCCATGACGTGCGCTACATCGTCAATCCGCGTGAGGAAGTTACCTACACCCAGACCTAACGCAACAAGAGCTATGCCTGCTGGACCTCCTACTCCAGCTCCCACAGCTCCCGCAGCGGCAGCTGCTCCTCCCGCAGCGGCACCCATACCGCCTGGACCTCCCTCCACTACTGCGGAACCTAGAGCCCTTCCCACCCGCAACAGAGAAGTAACCATTCGATCTAGCTGTTGAAAAAGAGGACTAGCCGCAAGATCACCGAACAGATCTGATAAATCCTGCATCCATGACACGGCGTTACGAATAGCGTCCACGACAAATGTGGAAATGTTCGTCCCGACCGTAACAACTCGCTGACCTAGTTCAGTCCACTCTCCGTTCTCGTCCATCAACAGTGCGTTGACATCTCCCAGACCTTCCTTGACTCCCTCGAAGATCGGGCGTCCTGCGATCCGCATCAACTCTTCTCCGGTGGACTGAATAGCACCGAACATTGAATCGAACGTGTTGCTAGCATCCGCAAGCATCGGATCGAGACTTTCGAACGTATTAGTGAGCACTTGAAGTCGTTCGGGCTGTGTCATGCGGTTGAACGAGTCGGCAGTGACGTCAGCTTGTCCTGCTACAGCATTGATAAACGGAAGAAGCTGCATCCATGTACGTACGTCCATGCCGGCACCACCACGACCCGTACGAAGCATCTGCATCGTGTCTCTTCCGATCTGCTGTGCATCGATGCCGAACGACCGACCAATCGCAGTGATCCGGTTGGTAAAGCTGGTCATGTCAGCCAGATTACCTTCCATCGACTGCGACACGTTCGGCAGCGCTGCGCGGAAGACAGTGATGTAGTCCTCGGCTTCGCCAGGAAGAGCCGCCGCAGAGATCTGAATCTGGCGCATGGTCTGTTCTGCAAGACCAAGTCCGTTACGAAACCGCTCTGTCGGATCTTCCCCCCCAGCGAAGCCAAGAGCAGCCAGCGTTCCACCGATAACCTGAGACGTCTGCTCAAACCGAGAGTTGATCATCGTGATCTGACGAACGAGAGCACCGGATGTGATCGCACTCATTGCGGCAGTGAGTGGACCAAACATGCGGGTGAGACCCATGAGCCTACTGCCGAGATTCGACGCAGCTTGACCCATCTGACCTAGTCCACGCGAAGCTCCCTCCCAGTTGGAAGTAAACTTCGTGTCGACAACGTTCTCTTGCTTCTCACCCATCGGTTTCTATTCGAGCCTGTTCTGACTCTTCCTCCATGATGTCTCCTACAGCTTCAGCAAACTCTGCTAGTTCGTTGATCGTCCTCTTTTCTACTTCAACCCAAGACTGATGTGCGTAACGACAAACGAAAGCGTAGAGTTTGTAGATCTGATAGCGTCTCGGCTCGCTCCTCGATAACCCAATCGTGATCGTAAGGAGCGTCTCTACCACTAGCTTACAGAGACGCTCCCGAGAAAAGCATCCATGTCTTTCTTCTCAGGTTCATGGATCCTTCGGTAGGCGTTCATGATCAGCGTGCGCACACGGGGATCTGCTCCGTTGAACGCCTGATCTACGGATCCATCCCAAGAGTGAACAGGCTTGTTGTTGACTTGGCGTAGAGCTTCCTTTGCCAGCTCGAACTGACCTGCGATAAGATCGTTCTGTGCACGCTTCGTGGCAGCCATCTCTTCACCGCCTGTCAACTCGACCAAACCTACCGTTTCGATCCTGATGCGACCGGGAGGGTTGTCGGTTTCGCCTTGAAGATGCTTCGGGATCTTGAAGGTGTAAACCGCACGGTTCGCTTCTCGGCGAGCAACGTCAGCCTCGTTTGGGGTCATATCGATCATATCGCTCATGGCTTCTCCTTAGGTACGTTTAGGCGATCACCCGATGGTGCTCGCCAACTCTGCCTCAAAGGGCATCGTTACAGTCGTGTAGTCGGTCCGACTACTGGTAGATACCTCGATGTCACCGAACTCGACGTTCGGAATGACAACACGAGCACGACGTCCGCTTGGGAAGTTGAGAGTCACCTTCACGTTGATGACAACTCCAGGAACACGCCGACGCGCTTTGTCGACGATAGAGTTGATCGTCGTGAGAATCCCAGGGTCGTTGGTGTGAAGTTCCATGCGAGCAGCGATCCCGTTGAAAACAGAATCGCGTCTGTTTGTCTTCTCACCAAGGTATCCCTCAGACTTGATCTCCATTTGATAGGTCATGCTGAACGAGCGAATCGCCGATAGCGACGCTTGCGGCACACCATTGATGATGGCGATGACTTCAACTTCCTGACCTTTGATCCGTTGCCGTGCCACGATTTTCCTTTCGCTCGCCAAAAAGAAAAGGGCTCGCGATCCAAGAAGTAGACCACGAGCCCTATCCCTCCGAGAACGATGGAGGTGCGGCGACGCACACGGAATCTAGCTGAGAGCAGAACAAGACGCAAGCGGTAGGGGGGCCTAGTAGCCGTTGTAGGGCGTCCCAGCGGCTTGAGGGCGGGGTAGGGTGGCCTCGCACCCCCCAAAAGCCCGCACACGGGCTGTTAGGTAGCCTAGCGTGGCGATATGTGGGGGTTGCTTCCCCCGGGCTTGGCTTAGGCAGCCAGAGCCTGCGTGATGACGACACCAGTGCCGATGTCGGTCTGGAGAACGATGAAGTCTCCTGTCGGGATCAACTGCACTTTCGTAATGATGACATGGATGTTGTTCACCCGAGTCGCTGCGGTGTTCCCACTCACGTCATCGTTGCTAAAGCCGCCGATCCGCTGAGCACTCGGGTTGTCCGGACTCTGAAGATCAACAAGGAACGCATCCAGCTCCGTGATCATGTCGTCCTTATTCTGCTGCGTGAGCGGAAGCTTAGACAGCTGAACAAGACGCGCGGCCATCGCATCCTGAAGAAAGTCAGCCATCCGCCGGCGGAAGATGTTCTTCTCTCCACTGACCAAAGAGGTGGTGATCCCTGACTGGAAGTGTGGGCCGATGGTCTTGTCGAAACGGAGACCCACGATCCCACGAGAACGAAGCTGTGTGTATCCACTGATGTCGAGCTTGGGAGTACCACGAGCGAATCCCACCACAGGAGAGAGCACCGTGGGAACCGGAGGCGCGCTCTGCGCAGGGTTGCGCTCGGGAGGCAAGACAGACTCAACCGACGCGAGCCACGTGTCATCTGTCACATCAAGCAAACCATCGCTCGTGTTCTTACCATCACTCGTGGAGATCGAGAACCCCACAGCCTCGGGGACCGAAGTGACGCATCCAGGCCAAGCGTAGTCGAGTCGCTCATCCCGTGTTGCTCCCACACCATTGCCCGTGTCGCCAAGAACGGTTGCGAGAGCAAGCTGGTTGATTGGAGGAGAACTAATGCCTCGTCGAGTCAACCCGCGTTCACTTGCTACGAGAACGTGACTCTCCATCTTTGTACGGATCGTGTCACTCTTGCGTGAAGCCACAACGATGTTGATATCGCGCTCAGGGAAGTCATCAGACAGAAGTGCGTCAAACGCCGATTGATAACGAGCATCGATCGTCGCACTCGCTGCAACGTTCACCGCATGTAGAGCTGCCTCGAACGTGAGTGGGGTAGAAGGATGTACCTTAGCGGTGAGCCCACTGAGCGAATCCCAACTCCCTGCGGTGCCAACCGGAGGCACCACTGAAGGCGCCAACTCTATTCCGGTTGCAAGCGTGGCATCGAGAGGACGAGCAAGAGCATCGTACCCTGCGGCTTCACTGAGCTGATTTGCTCCCGGTCCACTGTCAGCGTTTGATCCCGGCTCGACACGATACGGAAGAGACGCCTCAGTCACGAAGGCGAAAGAAGCCCCGTCTTGCTGCTCAACAGTGAGTGCTGTGGCGCTATCGACCGAAACGACTCGGAAAGTACCCGAGTTGACTGATGTTCCGATCACACCGAGAACGAGAGCGTCGCCTTCTAGAACACCATTGACGACGAAGTCACCTGTTGCCGAAGTGAAGATCTGTGTTACCGCTCCAGCAGCCGTAGTAACCGATCCATCAACTGCGTTGACTCGGTCGATCAGATCAGTGAAGTTCACGCGCGCTGCCAGTCTAGCTCGGTTGGCACCGCTAATGAACTGACGACTTGCTCGGACGAGAGCCGCTGCCGTAGGCACGATGCCGATGGCAATCAGCAAGGTCTGATTCGTAGGCAGTTCACGCCATACACGAAGAGTACCCTGAGATCCTGTGGCTGGTGTGAGAAGATCAATAGGCACGACGATCAATCGCTGGAAGCGCTTGTTGCGCACTTCGACGAAGCCGTTACCCATGGAGCCGCCAAACTCACCGAGGAACTCGTCGAACCCGCCAACCTTGTCTTGAAGATCCTGTCCACCGATCACTTCAGCTGCACGAGGGTCGGTTGTCGCAACACCAGAAGCTGAGATCTTGACTGCGAAAGTCATATCGGCGTACTCGCCTAGAACCGCAACGACACCAGTGTCACCACCTTCGACTTGCCCCGGAGGAGCCTGATCGACAATGATAACGCCTTCGATCGCGGTAATGACTTCCGTGCCAGGGAAGAATGGGAACCGACGGATGAAACCTGCCATGAGAGTCCTCGTGTCCTTCTGCGCTGTAGCCTACGCCATCTACGACGATTGCTCCAGTGCTCCGGTAGTAGTCGTGAGTGATAGGCGAACTCGGCCTTTCGCCTTCGGGATGTCCGTGATCAATCGATAGACGGGCATCGTTACATTGAACCGCTGCGTAACCTTACGTTGGCGCGTCTTCGCATTTTCGGGGTTGTCCTCGAACGTTGCTCCAATCGGTTCAAACGAAGCGCGCGCGTTGAAATAGAACGGAAGCTCCAGTCGAAATCCGTACATGAACTCAACAGGGAAGATCGCGTCTTCTATCATTGCCATGATCCGCGCGCGTTCTCGTTCATCTGTAGTCCAGATCTCAACACCGACAACCATCTCGATCTCGCAAGGAGACACCAGATAAGACCTCGCAACGCCTTTTACTTCAGTTTGAGAGATCTGCGGAGTGAAAGAAGAATCACCGTATGTGACCTCACCCTCCTTCAGAACGACTGCACTAGGGTATGTTGCGATGTCTTCCGGAGTGGCCCAGACAGAGAACACCTGCTTGAATCGAACGGCCGTACCATCGATCGTAGACTCAAGAGAATGGAAGTATTCCGCAAGACCACGAGTGACCGCATCCGCAGCGTCAGCCTCACGATCGATCGTAAGTGTCTGCTCGTCGTCTACTGCGATAATGAGTTTCGTGGTTCCTAGAGGATCGCCTTCTTTGTACGTTGTCATGAGAACCACTTCTTATTTGCGTCGCGCAGATTCTTTCGGTAGCGGCGGACGATCTGAGGAAAAGAACGCTTGACGATAGGCTTAGGCTTGATCCCTTTCTCAGAGATCGAACGAGCGATAACGAATGCAACAGATCGAGCTTGTGCACCTGAGTAGCCGAACTTGAGTTTGACCCACTTACGGATCACATTGACGGGAGGCATTTTTGCTCCCTTGCGGCGACCACTCTCGACGTATCTTGCGTAGTCTTCACGATTGCCGATTATAACGCCTAGATTAGGCAGCCTTCGAGAGTACCAGCCGTTGATCATACGGCGAGAAGTGATTGGCGGGTGCGGTCGGATCTTACGTGTTTGTGCTTTGAGGATAGAGACTGCTTCTCGTGCGGTCTTTTCGTGCAGTTGACGAATCACATGCGGAAGCTTTCTCTTCAGCTTCCGCTCAAACTTACCAAGATCCTTTGCGAGGATGCGGGCCATACGAGCCATCTGTCACCCCCTCGGTACGCCGCGACGTGTGCGATCTTCGTCGGCTCTCTTTAGGTTCACTGTCCATTGGAACTTCAACGGCTCCAAGGACGGAACACCGTCCACCGTAAAACGACGCAAGATGCGAGCACCGTTCGAAAAGAACTCGATTTCGTAGAAGAAGTTTTGATCTGTAGGCAACGCAGATCCGTCAGACTGGCGCCCAGCAAGCTCGTCTTCAGTAAAGCACATGGAGATCTGAGAAAGCTTGACCCCACCCATCTCGTTTACCCCAACTCCTGTGACAAGAGCATCGAGGTTTACAAGTGACGTGATCTTAGGTGTAGGGAGAATCACCTTTTCCTCGATCACTTCTTCAACACCGTCACCACGTACGCCCTCGCTCCAACGTGTCTTCACCATCTTGGTAGCGTACGTACGAGCACCGATCTTAGTGTAGATGTCGCGTATGACGTCAACACACGAACCCAGCTTACCGATAACGCGACGCTGAAAGTCTCCCGGCCCGATCTCAGTAAACCCACGACCCTTCGGTGTCTTGAGCCTGCTCATGTGACAGGAATCGATCCGTAGCGCTTACTCATGAAGCGAGAACTGAAAGGGTAGAGGGGAACGCCAAAAATGTCGACGAGACGCTTAGCCCATCGAACGTACTCAGTCTCAAGACGCTCAGTCACTAGACGCGACTTCTTATCCAGCGCACCCGCAAGCGTGATCTCCCCCACCTTGTCAGCGACGAGTTGGCACTGCGCGTCAACAAGCTGCTGTTCGAGGTTGTCCAGAATATTGAGAATGTCTCGCACACGGGGGATCGCCGTGTCGAGAAGGTTCTCCATGGCCTGCTCGATCAAGAACGCAAGAGGGAGCGGCTTGGGGATACCAAACTGGATAGATGCAGCTGGCTGCACTTCCGGATAGCCAGTGTGGTGACGCACACGCGCCTTCTCCTCTTGCGTGAGAACAGACATGACTTACCGATCAATCTCCCGCAGCTTGACGCCTTGTTCGCGGATAGATTGGATCTGCTTCTCGCCGTAGCTTTCGGAATCGAGACGCTTGCCAGCCTTCAGGCGGTGACGCATCCCACCGAACTGCGCGTAGCCTGTCTCCACCACTTCGTAGAGTGGGAGACGTACCGCGGGTTCGATGTTCTTCGGGGGTGGCTCTCCCGGCTCAGGCGCCTCTTCAGGGGGCGTCTCTGCTTCCGGTGTGGGCTCAGGCTCCACAGGCGTTGCTTCGGCCTCAGCGGGACTCTCAGGCTGTTCTGGAAGCTCCTCGTTGTCGACCTCCATCTTGGCGTCTTCAACAGGGTCGTGCCTTACGGCAGCACGAGCGCTTGGCTTCTTCACAGTAGTCTTCTTAGCCATTAGCCTGATCTTTCTATTAGAGCGACGGTGCGCGGGACGACATGTTGATCGCGTTTCGTCTGTTGTTGTTACATGCTCGACGTTAGCACGGGTGCGATACTGTCGCCCCACGCACCACGGATATACCGCTGATGTCGCAGGGTGTGATGCGATCTACGATGCCGAGCAACGAGTGCGCGACCCGAGAGTTGCATCACTTTGGTGCGAACAGCGCCAGAGCACCGACCGAGGTGGATGGCAACCGAACGCAATAACCGGATCGCTGTAATCCCATGGTCTACATGAGCAAAGATCCGGCGACCTCTACGCGATGAAGCGACAAGGCTTGCCTCCAGGGCGAAGCAGAGGTCAAAAAAGAATACACCCTTTCTGCGTAGGATGCGGATCACACAGCAGAAAGGGTGCATGGGAAGGGGCTACTCGCCGTGTTCGATCGTGATGAAACGCTTGAAGCGCGCGTTGTCACCCGTCGCAGCGTCAGTTCGAACCGGCCAGTCACCGATGAACTTCCAGCTCGTGGCGACCGTATCGAGCAAGCGGTTGAGAGGCGCACGGATAACGAGCTGGATTCGCTCCGAGTCGATCTCGATACCGTTGTTCACGATTCGAGGATCAGCCACCTTGCCGGTGAGTCCTGCCTCGGTGATGAGCTGGTTGAGATCCGAGAAGTACTCGTAGACACCACCCTGCGCGGTCACGAGTACACGGTGGATACGCACACCAGACGTAGTGCCGTCGTTGAACAACTCACCGGCGAACGGATCGTCGAGGCTGAACGTGACGCCATCCTTCGGATCGACCGTCTCCACGATAGGAGCTTCCGTGTTGCGGAAGATGATCGAGCCGAGGATTTCTCCGAGTGCGAACTCGCGGTACATGACGTAGTCCGGCAGCGACGTGTTGAGCCGCTGGAACTCCGGGTCGTCGTACACCTGCGAGATCGAGACCGGATCAGCGTGTGCGTGGAAGCGGCCATCAGCGTGTGCAGGAACGTTGTTCTGCCAGAACGGCGTAACCGCAGCGCGGAGACCGGCGAGAGTGAGAGTGTCAGACGCGCCAACGTCGTCGACCTTGTTCCCTCCACCGATACGTACGATGTTGGAACGATCGAAGGAGAAGACGTACGCGCGGTCGAGCACGCTGGTCGTACCAGCGTCGAGCGTGAGCACACCCGGCCCAACCTGATCTCCAGGAGTATCGGCCAAGAAACCGGTCACATTGAAGTCAGCGGCCGCACCGTCATCGAACACAGTGATCGGGAGAGGGTTGGCAGCGCTGACTGTTTCGAAGCGAACAGTCGCTGCTCCCGAGACAGTAGGCCGACGAGCCCTGGTGAAACCGTTGAGCCGCTTGACACGAAGCGCCGTACCGCTCTGTGCGCCGTCTGCGACAGTCCAGCCACTCAGCGCTGCGTTGTACATCCGGTTTCGGACGATACGGTTCAGCGCTTGACCTCCGGAGAGACCAAGCTGATGTGCGTTACGGAAGAACAGATCGATGATCGCCTGCATGCTGGTAGGCATGTGCGTATCGATCGTATCACCGTACTGTTGAAGCTGTGCTTCCCACTGCTCGACGTTGTACGACGAGACTGCGGGATCAACGCCAGGAGTCAGAGGGCGCTGCTTTGGGGTGATGAGTCCCGGAGCCGAGAAGATCTGCGTGTCACCGCTGTGCGTCGGCCAACCCTCAGGCACCGCTTCTGCGCGGAACATCAAGTTGGGGAACAGTGCATCGTGAAACGCACGCTCCAGAAGGTTCTCCTGCACGATCTGCCGAACTTCGGGAGACTGGAGAATGATCGAAAAGTCCATGGTTCCTGTTCCGTTTCTCTTCCGGCGATTAGGCCGTGTTGATCTAGCGTCCTATTGCCCAACCGGAAGAGCGCAAGGACCAGGGACTAGAAGCTACCGAACGGGGTTACGAATCCCCATGTCAGCAAGCTTCTTATCGAACTGCTGCTTTGTCATCTGTCGCGCGTCCTTCGGTGCGTCTTCAGAATCATTAGAAGCAGGCGCAGGTGGCGGTCCACCTGCCTTAGGCGGTGCGGGAGGCGCCGCGTTAGGCGATCCAACACCGGTGTTGGCGGGTTCTTCCTGAGGCGTGAAGAGGATCGGGTGCTTGTCCTTGAGATCCCCGAACCACTTCGCAGGCTCAAACCCCTCCAGATCTTTTCCCTTCTTTCCACGCATTTCTCGACGCAGAAGCTGTAGCGAGTAGTCCACGTCTACAACTCCAGCGCGGACTGCGGCCACGCTGAGATCTGACTCAGTCCTGAGTTGACTCGATTCTCTCTTGAAGATCCGAGTCTTCTTTTCAGCGATCGCAACTCGCTTCCGTAGACGAGCGTTCGATGCCACCAGCTCCCCGTTCTTCTTTTCGAGTCGAGACATCTTCCTAGCGTCCGGTTGCGACTTCGGAGGTGCCTGATCTTGAGGAGTCGGGTTACCTTTGCGGCCTTCTTCGATCGCTGTGAACATCTCTTCCACGGAAGAGTACCCAAGTGCCTTCGCCTTTTGGGCGTGTTCACGCTGGGCTCGCTTGAAGCCCTTGGACTCGGACGACTTCCGAATCCCTGTGAGATCACGCGTAGAGACCTTCTTCTTGGGTTGCTGAGACGGCTGAGCAGGAGGATGTGCCGCTGCAGGAGGGACTGGAGGAGGGGGGGGTGCAGCCGCCGGAGGATCCGGAGGGGCTGGATTGGGGGTGGGTGCACCCATGGGAGGCGCACTGGGAATAGGCTGTATAATCGGATCTGTCATCGTTGTCTTCTTTCTGAGATCTCTGTCCGGTCTAGCCGACTGTCTCGCCGTCGATGCGTGTCCGACTGTTTCGCCGCCGGGCGCGTAACGACAGAGTGTCTAACCGATCAAAAACTCCGATGTGGGTTAGAGGTTGAAAAGGCAAGGACAGAAGTTCTGCCCCTGGTGAACTAGATCCCCGTCTGCTTGAACGAGGTGGAAAGTGCGGTCTTGGAGACAGGGTTGTACACCAGCACGAAGGCTGTGACACCGGCCTGGAAGGTGATCGTCTTGCCGTCGTCGCTGAGCGTAGCAACACCAGGGAAGGTTGCAGACGGTACCAGTGGGGTTCCACCAGTGTCAGAGACGACGTGGGTACCCTGAACAGCCAGAGTACCGGCGGTGGATCGCAAAGACACGACGTTACCGATCGCAGGGAGATTCTCCCCAGTTTCGAGCAAGGTACCCGTGATCGTCGCCAGTGCCTTGAACGCTGCGGTCGTGATGTCCTGAGCAGCGACGTCAGTCAGTCCAACAACGACAACCTTGACGGTTGCCAGCATCTTACCGAGATCTGTCAGACGGAGTGCATCCGCGATAGTATTCGGACTAGATCGCTCCAGCTCTTCCTGGAGGGTGTTCTCTTTCGTAAGGGTCGTCACAATGATCTCTCCTAGGTTTTCTCGCCCATGAAGACATGGACCTGCGTCTCTGTGTTAGCAACGCGCGTAACATCGATCGCAGTGAATGGCACAGATTGGGTGATGAGCATCAGGAAGGTATCGACCGGGAAAGCTTGGAGAGATCCATCTGCGCTGGTCACACGCACTTGGATCTTCCCTCCAATGGTCTTGATCACCAGAACATGAACGTTAGTCAGACCCCCAAGACTGACCACAACCGGGGTATCGACTGTAAGAGTTAGATCGTCAGTATTCTTCCTGATGATCTGGAGAGTTTCATCGATAGGTGCGTCGAACGAGGGGATGGCTGACGCCACACCAAGGATCGGGCTCGTGCCCCATTGCCCCGTAATGCGAAATGTATCAGCCATCGTTCTCGATCTACTTCATGCTACCGAAAGGGTTCTTCTTTTCACCCTCGGGCATCACGCTGAGAACGCTCTTCTGAGCAGGACTCATGGTGTCGACGGCATCCTTGTAGGTGCCAACGACGCGTGGGTCGTTCGGGTTCTGGATCCCCTTCTGCGCGCCAATCGACGCAGCCATCTCCTTCGGATTCGACATAGGTACCTCCTTGATCAGCCCTTCCGCATGTTACCGAAGGGAGACTTCTTGGCGATCGTGCTCGTTCCACGAGGCACGGTATCGTCCGGATGGATGACAGGCTGCACGTAGGTCGTGTCAGGCTCAGCAAGCTTGCCGGGAGCAACACCCTTCTTGAGAGCGATGTTGCGGGGAGTATTGAGACTCGTGGGAGACTTGTGCGCCATGATCTACTTCCCGTCGCGAAGATTCTTGAAGGGGCTCTTCTGAGAGAAAGTCGGAGGAGCTTCCGGGATCCCGAGAATGTCGCCCTTTTCAGGACTGAACGGAGACGACGGTGCCGAAGGCGGTGCGTTCTGACGTCGATCAGGAAGTACACTGGTATCGAGCGGAGTCACCGCTGTACTGTCGTCTGCCATGCCGGAAGCCTAACCTACGATTCGCGCGAGGTCCACTAGACCTCTTCCAGCTCCTCTTCCAGCTCCTCTTCTTCTTCCGAGCCTTCTTCCCCGCCCACCATCTCCAGAACCTTGGAAGCGTGAAAGAGAAATCCAGCCACACGCTCCGGGCTGGTAATAGCTTCCTCTTCGAGAAGATGACTGGCGATCATCATCGCCGCTTCGTACGGGATATCCATCGCTTCTTCGACCATTGCGGCCTGAAGATCTTCGGGAAGAGTCATCACCGCATCTTCGAGTAGAGCCAGCTCTTCCTCGGGGTACTCGGCCTCTTCGTCTTCCAGCAGATCCGGATCAAGGACATCGGTCATCTCCTCGACCATCTCGCCGTGCTCCATCAGAAGCGGCAGTAACTTGGCGAACTCCTCTTCGAGAGACACCTCCTCGTCACCGTTCTCTTCCTTCTCCTCTTCAGAGGTGTCCTCGTCGTCGCGCCCCTGATCTGGCTTGTTGTCCAGCCAGGCTTCCATGTTCTTTGCGTCGACATTAGCCATGATCGTCTCTCCAGTCAGTGGGGCGATGTTACGCCCTATTCTCAGGTCGGCAAGTCGAAGTCATCTTCGCACGAGCCAGAGCTTTCTTCCACTTCGTATCGTATAGGCCGGAATCTTCCACGCTTTTCGCCACGGCATAACAATCGCACGATCGTTAGGACGGTTCGGAGGATGGAACCAACTCCCCTCACCAGGGCCTCCCGCCGGCATGACAAACAGCTCACCAGGAGGCTGAACCTGACCGTGCAAAGCGAGAGAGTCGGGAGCAACACGATCGTCCGTTGGCTGCCAGGTGCTGTCGTCAACGTGCTCTACCCAACGCCCATACACGTCAGGGAACTCTTCGACAAGAGCATCGATCCCATCCAACTGTGCAGCGTTGTAAGCTGTCGCCGCTCGCGTACGCATGAGCCTCTCAACCCGCCAAGACTGCCGATCGGCTGCGTCTTCGAGCAAGCCTACCGTCTCGGTCCGTGTCATGCCTTCAACGGTAGCTCGCTGAAGGTGCACCTGGAGCGACGTGTTGATCTGAGTTACCTGGTCTCGCAGCGCTCCCCTAGCCGAAGCACGAAGTTCCCGCAACCGGCCACGACGCTGTTCCATCTGAACACGGTCAGCCAATGCGTCGCTCCGGCCCTCCATCCGTGCAACAAACCGATCTAGTCCTCGGAGAGAATCACGGTGCGCTTCTTCCTCGATGTCCAACATCTCTCCAAGGAGACCGCGAACTGCACGTGCCTGTTCTCTACGAACAGCAACTCCGAGCGATCGCATCTGACGTGCACTGAGCTTACCACGTGGGAGCTTACGTGCTCGACGGCGAATCTCTCGTGAGGCGTCCGATTGAGCAGCACCATAAGAGCTACGGATTGAGCTAACAGGGCGACGCTCAGTAAGACGATCAAACCTCCTGCGAAGACGCTCGATCTCTTCATCACTAGCCATCCTAATATGGATTCCCAGGATTGTCTTCTTCGACAGGATACCATCGAGTACAGCACCCTAGCGGATCGACCTTGGAGTAACGCCCATCTTGCTGCACAGCATGACAGGTTTCGTCGAAGCTGTAATGAACACAGATGTCACAACTCGCTCCGATGGTTGTTTCCATCAGCCCGCTCAGGTCTGGTGTCACAGGATCCATCCCTGGATGATCCATACGTGTTTCCATCGGCGGCCCGAACACATAGTACCCGCAGATCTGCAATGGATCGATGTCCACCTCAGAAGCGTGAATCGTACAGCTTCGATCCTTTGTCCCGAACATAATGCAGTTCCCGCACGCCTTGCGTGTCGTGTCACTGTTCGGAGCCTGGTAGAGAACTTCGTCAGGCGTAGGAAGATCAGCGGGATCTACTTGCGGTGGTCCCTCTTCCTCGTCAACCCAGATCTGTAGATGCCTCTTCTGCATCAGATTTCTCCGATCTTGCCCGCAGGCACCATCGCCATAGTCTCAGCTTCCACCCGCACCATGTAGCGAGTATCCACCAATCCCACAAGAGGAACCAGGTCAACTTGAGCACAACGTCGGCTCGCACTGCGTATACCGAGATGTAGTGGCCCTCAGGGTCCGAGTGATAGAAGTCAAAAGCGTCAGACCGAGCGATCACTGTGAACTCGCGGCGGACCGGACCAGGCACTGTCCACCGGAAGACTTGAGTACCTCCCGGCGCAGCTTGGTAGCCTTCACGCTCTTCGATCATACGACGAGCGGTCCAGTCAGCTATGCGGATCTTCCAGCTCATCCCACAGTGACCAAGATCGGCCGTGTCGTTGCGCCTTTAGCGCTCGGCTGTTTCTCGGACTTGATCTCGTAGTACATGAACGGTTTCGGTTCGCTGTGCACCTCGTCTGGATCGCCACTCGTAAGAACCGAAGAACAGTACCACGCACCATTCGGTCCGATGTTCTTCGGGTATGCGAGTCCGGCAGAACACTGGCACCGACTCGTAGCCGCCCACACAAGCTCGTTGTCTTCAAAGACAACAGCGTTGGCGTCCCCCAGAAAAACACCCTTGACTCGTTCTTTCACCTGCTCGCCTTCTTCGTAGAGACGAAGGTTCAGCTCTTGTTCGGCCGTGCGTCCCTCGTCGATGATCTTCCTCAGCTCTTCGTCATTCTTGTTCTTCATGCTTGTACCTCTTCGATCTTATCTGCGTGCTCATGAATGTTCCCGTGTGCACGATGACAGATCGTGACCAGGTTGTTTGCATCGTTACTGGTCCCCTTCGATCGAAGCCACGCGCTTAGACCAGTGCCGCCCTTGTGGTGAAGCGTGAGCCCGCCGTTCTCACCTTCGCCATGGTCACCATGGACCTTGCACGTGAACCCGTCGCGTCGCATGACACCGAGCGCGAGAGAGGGCGGCAGTCCTCCGCGACCGTAGTTACGTAAAGTCGCTCCGGCCTTCTTAGCTTCACGACGCAGACGAGCTAGAGCCTTGCGCTCATCGGGTGAGAGCTTCTTCGACTTTTTCGGTTGCCCGCGAACCCAATCTGCAAACGGATCGGACATTAGCCTTTCTTTTTTCCTAAATACACTTTTCGACCACCAGGACTCACATAATACCGACCACCACGACTCCCTGTAACGATCTTCCCACGTTCTTCTCGCGGTTGACGCTTAGACCTTTTCTTTCGCTGAGGAGCCTTTCGCTGAGGAGCCTGTTGTTTCTTAGGTTGTGAGCTAGAAGGTCTACTGGTGTACTTACGTGCGCCCGGTGTTCGGCTGTAGTTGTCGAAGATTGACGGATGCGGGTCAAATGAAGATCGTCCCCCAATAAGACGCTGAGCGATCTTCTGCAAATCCACCATCCCTGTTATTGTAGAGGCAAGTGATGAAGAGATACCTCTAGCAATAAGAGCTGCGTCATGTGCTGTAACCCTGCGAAGTTCACCTGACGCACGCATAGCATCTTGGATAAACTGGATCGCACGACGAATAGGCATAACTCTTACTATCAGCCCTTCTTACCTAGACCCTTCTACCACCAGGACCGACAACTGTCTTATCCGGACCAGGTCCACGATTGATGTCGACAAGAGCCCAGCTCGGTCCCTTTGCGGCTGCCTTCTCGATCGTAGGTGTGCATTGCTTGCACGCGTAGACCGTAGAGATCCGTACCATGGGGCCGCTCGTAGTCTGCATCAGCAACGCGAGGAACTTTTGTGGCGATACCTCGGAGATTGCAGCGAACGCAGGATCGCGCTTCTTCACTTCGTCGACAGGATAGTACACGATGATCCGTGTGATCACTCCACGTGTCTTGCAGCCCTGACATCTCGCGTTCGGAGGGAACGCATGCTCAGAGTGGTACTCCTCAGCGGTCTGCAACCCACCGAAGAGCTTCTTCCTGTGTAGATTTTCACCCATGCTTTTCCCCGTACATCCGTGAGATCCTCAACCAGTCACCGAATCGGAAACGCATTGCCCGATCATCGATGAAGAGTCCAGCACACGGCTTCCCTTGCTGACCGTCATCCACCACGTCAGCGATCTCGTCCAACGCTGTCTTGCAAAACTCCACCATCTGTTGGTACCGAGCCTCGTTCAGATCCTTGTTACTCTCCCACCACTCGTGGTCAAGTCGCCGTAGTCCGGCACGCACGAGTGGATCTAGATTCGGGTCTATCCGCAGGGCTCTGTTTGCTCTTGCTGAGTAGATAACGATCGTGTGGTCTGCGTTTTTCAAGGACTGAAGACCTGTCTTCGCCCCTGGAATGAACTCTAGTGGTGTCTCAACGTCTGTGTACTCTCGATCAGAGGACACAATCGTTCCATCGAAGTCAACGCAAATGATCACAACGACCTCAGCATCCCAATACTCCGCATCAGCCGGCGGAGATTCAGTGTGTCCTTGCTCTTGACACGGATCTTCGCCCGCAGAACACGAGCACGCTTCTCCACCTCACGCGGATTCCGCACGTAGTAGCGACGCACGGCCGATCCGTGTTCGATAGCAGGATCGATCAAGCCCATGCGAGCCCACTTATAGATCACCTTCGCCGGAAGACTGTAGTGCTTCACCAGTGTGTCGACGATGCACCATCCTTGGAGCGGATCGAGCGGACCAGTAATCCTGTAGCGCAAGTCCTCGTTCTCGTCGTAGTGCGTACCACCGATCGCCGGTGGCTTCGGCGGGTCGTACGTCACCGGGAGAATGTACTTCTCATCAACGATAGGCGACAAGTGTTTCTTGTGTCGTCGAGCATTCGTCCAGAGGATACGCCCTCTGTTGATGATCGAAGTAGACACCTAGAACCCCGCTTCTGCGAGCTGTCCTTCCAAAGCCGCTGCCTGTTCTTCCTGCGCCTTTTCCAACCGCTTGATAATAGCCTCTTCGTCGTCGATCGGAAGGTACTGCTTCAGGAAAGCGATCGCCATCTTTAGGTCCATCACGCCACCCTGGATCCCGGAAACAGCAGCTAGGACTGCCTTGCTGATGTCTTCAAGAGTGGGCTCAAAGTACCGTGGCCACTTCAACTCCAGGTACGATCCAGGTCCAAGCACACGCGGGACCGGAACTTTGGTGCCGTCTTCGTTCTCTTCGTAGCGCGGAGGCAGCTTCAGTATTGAGTTCACACGCATCGCCCGGCGGATCGGCTCTACGTTGTCACCGTCGTCAAACTCTCGCTCCACATCTCGCGTGCCGACCGTCTCACGGATCACGAACTCTGCAATCTCCAGCAGCTTCTTGATCCCCATCTCCCCGTACTGCTCTCGCAGCGAGTCAGCTTTCTCGGTCATCCGCGCCATCCGCGCTCTGATCTCCGTAGCTGTCTTCTCAACAGCTGAAATGTCGTCCGGCACTACAGCGGTGATCTCGTACGCACGCTCGCGTAGTTCACCAGCCATTTCAGTTGCAGCCTTCGGCCCCGCTCCAGTGATCTCTAGATAGCTCGCGCTCGATCCCTTCTCGTACTTCAACGCGTTGTCGCTACCCTTGGCAATCGGACCATCGACTTCTTCATCGGATGAGAGAAACAAAGTCGGATCGCAGTTCGCTTTCAAACCACGACTGGCCTGCGACATGAGTGCATCGTGCTCTTCAATGATGTCGAAGATCCCCCAACAGTCCGGGTCACCGTCGATGTCATCTTCTTCAGGTGTGTTCTGAATCCACACGACAGGACAGACCCCGAGCTTGTGATCGACCCTGCTGGACTCATGGTGCTCCCAAATAGGCTCTTCACCATCTTCTACAGGTACCCGCTCCCAGACCTCATCGATGTACTCGTTGATCACACGACGATACCAGAACCAGACTTCAATCCACTCACCTTCGCTCGGATCGCGAACGTAGTGTGGATACACATAGCGCTTCTCGATCTGCCGTAGAATCAGCTCGTGTCGATCTTTGAAGGTAGGCTGTGTCCAACGAGGATCGTGAGTCTCAAACCGAGGCTTACCTGCCACGATGGAGAAGCCGATCGCTGCCGATCCCATGGCACCACCGAACCGACGCGCCTGAGCCATCGCAGGCCAGAGCCGACCTACCTTAGCCACCGTGCGCATGTAGTCCTCGGTATCTTCGTCGCCAGCGTAGGTCAGCGAAGGCTGGCGCGACGTCGAGAAGAGGAGCCCGCTAAAACGATCAACGATGATCTTGGCGAGGTAGTAGGGAGCGTACGGACGACGGAACTTGATTGGATAGTTGGCTCCTGCGTCGTAGAAACCGGGAGGAGTGTAGGCTTGTGACACGATCACCTCGTGATCCAAGCCTGACGTCACCGGCTGACCGTTCCAGTCCACAGTCCGAGTGTCGTAGTTTCGACATCGGTAATAGCTCCAATAGCTTCCCAGATCCATCTGACGTGGACTAAGCGCGAAGGCTGATCCATGAGCAGGTACTGTCCCTTGCTCGATGCCCTGCGAGGACATGTTGCTGTAGACAAAGTTCGATCCCGCTGCGGGATTTACTGGAGTTCCGCTGCTCATCGATCTACCTCTTCTTGCGTCGCTTCTTCACCCATGAAGCGAGGATAGCCGACTAGGCAGCTACGGTCGACTTACGAAGCTGTACCTGCGGAGGCCACGACCAACGTCCGACACACGGCTTCTCGGAATGCACCACCCGAAGGATGTGAGCAGGGACCGTGGGTGCATCGAGCATCACCCGAAGGCTGACTCGATCGCCAGGAAAGGTAGCAACGATGATCGCAGCGAGAGGAGTCACTCCAAGCACGATACCGTAGATCATTCTTCCTGCACGCTGTGCGTCATTTGTGAACTGAAGCAGATCAGCGTTGGTCGGGTAGTAGTGCACCATGCGACCCACAGTGGGATCTACAAGACTCACTCCCGGTGGCTTGTCTTCCGGTAGCACACGGGTCGCATCGCGATCCTTCCGGGGCCCCGTAGCGTCTTCCTTCTTCTCTTCCATGGCTTCTCCTTCGAGTAGAGGTCCAACCATAGCACGAGAGAAGCCATCCGTGCAGCCGACTGGACCTCTACTCGAAAGACCTCATCCCTTTGTGTCTTCAGGCAGGTTCTCGATCCTACCGTCTAGATCTTTCGCCCAATCACCATCCTTGCCACCCGGCTCCTTGATGGCATCGATCGTATCTTGTGCCGACTTGAGAGCGTCTTCCGGGGTCTGCCCTCCCGTAATCGCCTTCGCTACACTCGGCGCAAGAGCTTTTAGCCCAGCCCCGATGATACTGAGAATCGCCTGTTCCATCACCCACCTCCGAACGATCCTACGATCGCCGTGACCTGAGATGGAATCACTGGAAGATCCACCCCCAACGTTCGTGCCAGCTCTACCGTGCGGTTCCATAATCGAACGAGCCGCCCGACTAGCAACGGAACACGTACCCAGAGGTTCTCAGCTCCAGCCTCGATTGCTTCCACAGTGTCATGCCACGCCTGAAGGATTTCCTTACCAGTGTTGATAGTGGCCCCGATCGGATCCCATCGAGCAGACTCTTCGCGTAGAGCTTCTGCACGCTCTTCACGTGGCTGACCTTCAGTCTCTTCAGTAACGCGATCGAGCGCTTGCGATCGAGCTTCGCTGATCATAGCACCACCGACAGCGATGGTACCTGCACTAACACGGATCGCAGTGGCGTGTGTTTGGACTGCACCTCCACAACCTGGAAGTACCAGGTAGGTGGCGAGGAGTGCGAGCATGGGTAGAGGGTAATAGATCGCGTCAGTCACTTCTCTTCTCCATCGCCGAACATCTTCCCGCGCGCGAGTGCGATGAGAGCACCGCCGGAGGTGATCGCAAGCGCGACCCACCGTGTCACTTCTGTGCGCGAATCTTCCGGCCCCCAAGTCAACACGAGACCGAGGACCACGGCGATAGAGATCATAACCGCAGCGAATACGATTGCCTGCGGTAGATCGAGCTTCTTCTTAGCCTGCTTCTTGGTCATCTGTTGCTTCTCCTGATCTGCTGTTCCAAGCGCTCATGCGCCGTTTGGTTCTCTCTTCGAGCCTGCTTCTGCGCAGTCTGAATCGCTTCAAGGGTCGTGTCGATAGAAGAGATACTCCGCTCGGTAGCTCCTACTTGCACACGCAATCCCTCGTGCCCCACCTGTTCTTCATGCCGTTCGAGCGCAGCATCGGTCGCAGTCGCCTTACCTCCGATCTCATCAAGACGTACTCCTTGATCCTTGTAGTGATCCCACAGATTGTTTCCCAACCAACCACCAGCAGGAAGAAGTAGTACAGTGGCGATCGCTGCTAGAATCTTCACTAAAGCACGCGCCTTGTTGTCTTCGCCTTGTTGATCCTCCAAGCTCTTCGCGCGCTTCTTCAATCCCGGCTTGTCGTCGTCGTTCTCCTTACCGTCAACGCTCTCCAGCAGATCGCTTACATCCACGCCAAGAGTCGCCAACACTTCCTTGTCGCCGTTAGCAATCTCTAGGATCGACTTCTCCAAACTCTGGGTCGACATCGACATCCGCTTCACCTCTTCACCGATGTCTCCAAGATCTTCCAGCTTCTCCTCGATCGTGTCGAGCCGTGTGTCAGTCTTCTCCGCCTGATCAGCGATTAGCTCCCCAACATGTTCTTCCGTCAACATCACGGATCCTTCTCAAAGGTTATTGTCTACACGTCATGTCACCACCGTCAGCCCGTCATAGTCGGCCGTCCAAAGGTCGCCGAGGCTCTTGCGCTGGGCGGGGGTGAGGGCGGCGCTTACGACGACCACCTCAGCGATAAAGCCCAGCAGCTCGCTACCACCGACGAAGCTGGCGCCGATCGTGATCCCGTCCGGAAGATGTGCCCCCGCGTTGCCATTGTCCACCGCACCATCGGTCCAGTCGTCCAGCCAGATCTTCGACGAGGCGCCGTTCACCTCGACGAGGATCGCATGAACCGTTGCCGCGGTAATCACAGGTCCCGTGTGCAGAGCGCCGGCGAATACCCGCAGATCGCCGCTCGTGGCCCCCCCCTCGACCACGGAGCGGTCGGTCCCGTCGTCTCCGTCCACGAGCCCCCGAAACGTGTCAAAGTTCGTCATCTCGGCCACGAGCGCGATCGAGAAAGGCTGCGACAGGGGCGTGTGGTACGTGCCCACCATGTAGTCGTTTCCGTCGAAACTCAGCACCCACGACTGCCCGTAGCGCGTAACTTGCGCTGGCTGGGCGAACCCGGCGGCCTGCACAATGTTGTTGCCGTTGCCGCTCAGGTCGGTCCACGTCCCCGACGCGTACGTCTCGCGGTACCAGGCGTGGGGGGAAAGGTCGAGCAAAGAGAATGCGGCAGCCCCACCTGAAGGCTGCCAAATACGCCCGTTCATCAAGCCCCCTACAAAGCGAGGCATGATCTAACCCTCAACGATGATCTGTACGTTGACAGGATCGGTACCCGCTGGAGCACGAACCCACACCTTAGTCACATTCTGCTCGTACATGATCCCAGCAGCAGGAGTGCCCGGGACAAGATGCCCATGATCGTTCTCTCCGTCAAACGAAACGAACGCGTCGTCCGTGTCGTCTTCAAGCACCACTGCGATCGACTTGGCTTGAAAAGGTATAACAACCTGAGGAGTTGCGGGAAACGTTGTTACCCCGTGAGCATTGACCACTTGGCTAAAGACGGACATTGGACCTCCTATCCCAGCGAAGAGTACACTACCAATAGAGAACAGGCGAGTCGCCGAAGCAACCCGCCTGTCCAGAGCATGATGGAGATTGGGATGAAGAAGAATCTAGCGCATTGTGGACTCTATCCCAAGACCGCTCCTAAGACAACTACGCACTGAGAAGATCGTCGTGTGAGAGGGAACTGAGCATTCGATAGCGTCTCATATGGTGATCGAACTCCGCAGACACCACCGAGTCCGGTCGGTCGATCCCGTGGCCTTCACCGAAGATACACCCGAGTATGCTAGCGATCAGCATCGCGATGATCACAGGCGGAAGAATCGTGCAGACACCTCCCTGAATCACCAGAGCCGCGACCTTCGCCCAATCGTGATGCCGAATGGCGTCTTCCACACCAGGAATCCCACACGGCGTCGCAGTACCGCAAAGCCGTCCTAGCTTGTCGCACATGCATGAAACGAAAGAGTTCGATTCAATCAATCCATCGGTCATCTTCTCACCTCCAAAACGAGATCCTATCCTAGCCAAGAACCAGATGCAATAAAAGTGTCGTACACCTCCTGCTCGCTGAGAACCGATCCGACCAAAGCCTCGATCTCCTCGCGCATCCTAAGCCGACCCGCGACGATCACAGCCTCTTGCAACTCGGGGTCTGCCAGCACACGCTGTCCCACCATCTTGACATGAGAGATACTACTGATCGCGTCGAGTAGATAGTCCCAGATCTCATCGGCGTAGTACTTATCGATAACAGGGATCTTGACCACTACGTCCTGTCCCATTGTCTCAAGGGTGGTTATCCGACCACCAGTGACTATCACATGCCGATCGGTCAGCTTGCTCGCCTTCTTCCAGATACACCACAAACCATACTTCGCTGTTTCGAGAGTACTCCACTTCTTCGACAGCCAGCCAATGCGAATATCTAGATCTCGCAACGGTTTGCTGATCACTCGGTACGCGTAGCGTCCACTCACATTCAGGCTCTGGATCTTCTGTACAGTGCCGTAGAGCGGATGTCGATACGCACCGGCCGAGGGCGACACCTTCCAGTTCCGCCTGTAGTACCCGCGCTCCGCATTGCGGATCATACGATTCGGTTGGTCGCCCACGTTGATCTCCGGATAAAGGTAGGATCTTGGCATCGAAACTCAATCTGCTCAATAATGTTTAGCGCCGAGTTACCATCGTTGAGAGCCGCAGTTACGATCAATGCTTGACGCTCTTTCGACGTCGCTTGCGAGGCGTACTTTTTCCCGACCCAAGAGTAAAGATGCGCGATCTGTCTGATCGCGCTAGTAGCCCGTTCGATCTCATCTAGGTTATCGCGGATGGCTTCAAGACTCATCACGGTAACGCTCCAAGATCCTGTCGCTGATGTCTGCCGCAGCCTTGTTGTCTTTTAGAGCACGAACAACGATCAATGCATCCTTCTCCTCTTCAGCGGCATACTCAATGTACTCCAGACAATGCGTAAGGCTCACATCCAGATCGCGACGATTCCAGCTGTTCCCGAACCAGCTCCAGAGCATTACTTTCGCAGCTCGACGAGACTTCACTTCTTCAACCGGATCCACGTCACTCATCTCTGACCTTCATCCAAGATACTCTACGGACCACGGTCTGCATGATATCTGCAATCTCGTAATAGGTCGCTGACTGCGTGTCAGGTACGCGTATCTTCGCAAGAGTAATGATCGCGTTACACTCCTCTACAGTCATGTACTTCTCAACCCACACGTCGTTGTAGTACTGACCATAATCCGCCAAGCAATCTCTCGTTCTTTGGTAGATCGTCAAAGGCACGCCAAGAAACTCGTGAGCCATGCGAGGTGAGATTCGATCAGACACGTTGTTCTCTCACCTGGTTGATGATGTCTGCGATAGCTTCTTCTTGCCCAGCTAGATCCGCCGCAATGATCGCATCTTGTACCTCAAGCGGCAAGGACTTCGCAAACCGACGACACTGCGACAGCTTCCATCTACTGATCTCGCGATCACAAGCATTCGTTTCAGGATCTATAATGTACGTAGTCGTGACCGTGTGAATGAAGAAGATCGCTTCAGCTGCGCGATTGTGTCTAACTTTCATGTGTAGCGACCAATGCGCATCCCATTACGATCGTAGACACCAGCCATGATGTCGTCCACTGCAAGCTTCTCACTCGACGTACCGAAACGTGCAAGCTCAGCAAGGTGGGTTATCTGGTAGAGTGAGATCGCCGCTTCGCACTCCTCTGTCGTCAGGTACTCTTCGATCCAGTCCTCTGTGTAGTGGTACCCGAAAGTCACGAGAGCGACCTTCACAGTAATCGTAGACTTCCACTCTTTAGTCATCGTAGATAGTTGATCTGTGATTCTTGTAGTTGCGAAACCGCTCTCTTAGAGTCTTGAAGCAGCTTTGCTCAGTTGCATGCTTGAGGATCGGGCGCATGATGTCTTGGATCGCAAAAGCTTCTGGTCCCGCGCGATCGAACTCGTAGTACGGACCTGCGTAGTCAGATCGATCTATAGCCATCTGGTACAAAACCAGAATAGCATCTTGGTTCTCGCGATCTACGTTCTGTTCGATCCACGTGATCATCTTGTTGTACCCGAACGCCTTTAGTGCGAAACGAGTGCGATGCAAGATCCTGGCACGAGCAGTAAGCTTGTTTGAGAGTTCACTCATTCCAGTACCCGATCGATTACTACGGATATAACAGCATCAGCAGCACTCCAGTCTTCAAGTCCTGTCGCAACCACCAACGCGTCTCTGCTCTCTTTGTCGGCGTTCTTTACGTAGATCTCTCGCTCTTCTTCAGTCCAGAAGACCCCTTGACGCCAGGCATCGTCAACCACGAAGTCGAACTGCGCCTTTTCGATCCAGTTGCTCACAACCTATGCCTTGTGCGTCCAGACCCCAGTTAGCAAGCAATCTCTTGTCATGGATCCGCTCGATGATGTTGTCCATGATCTCATCGAACCAGCTCCACCATTCGAGGTCTGCCGACACGGAGAGCGCATCTGCCTCGTCTTCCGTGCGCTCGTCACGAACTTCCTTCGGCGACGCGTACCACCCATAAATCGTGTGACTCATCGCGACAACAGATCAATCCGTCCGCGACCGGACCGCTTCGGCTTCTTACGTGACGCTTCCTTAGCGAACCAGGCAGCCATCAATCGATCCCCCGTGTGCGACCTCGGGTCGTAGTACATCATCTCTTCAATGAAAGACGCGATCTGGTGATTCGCAGGGATACCCCCTGTTGACGGGATGATCCACTTGCTGTTCGCCATCTCAGCCGCGAGCCCCTCGATTCCAAACTCGGGGTGCATCTTGTTCCGGCCCGTAGTGAACGGGACCACTGGCACCGCGCTCTTCTTCTTGGTGAAATCCAGTATGAACTGCTGAGCTGCGTTGTTCTCCACGACCGTAATCCCGAGGAATCGATTGTAAGTATCGATGATCTTGTCGACGATGTCACCACCGGTCCATCGGCCGGACTCAATACAGAGAATCTCTCGGTCCTCATTCGGGTGCACGATGATCGTGAACAGCACAGTCTCGTCGCTGTTCTTCTTCTGTCGGTGCCCCAGATCTACTCCGGTGTAGACTCTGTAGCCTAGCGGAACCGACTTGAGTGCGAAGGCGCTCTTCTTCCCGTCACCCCTCGCCATGCATTGATCGATCCATGCCCGCTTGAATCTGGCTCGCGCGTCATCGAGCGGAGTGCACAGCATCGTACGAGCGAACTCGTGTGGAGTGGTCTCGTTACGTCGCTCCTCGATCCTAGCGTGCCCCCACTTCTCCGGCCACATGGGATTGCCCGTCGCAGGATCGATGACGGGGAACTTGTAGTAGCTGAACGACTTCAGCTTCGCCATCCGGTGCATCAGATCTTCTGGATGGAACGCAGTACCGATGCACCAAACCTTCGCTCCGGGCTCCAACCTCGACACGATGTTCGCGTTGTACCACTCCCACAGCTTCTCTCGCTGTCGCGGTGTGGCCGTGTTGTCCCAGCTCAGCACGTCATCCAGCAGCGCTCCGTTGGCTCGCGTCCCCAGCGTAGTCGCAGTGTCTGTACCAATCGCACGAAGTGTTGGATCCTTTGGTCGACCAGGACGCTCTACCGTGATCTGCGTGTCAGTCCAAGGATCACCTCTGCTCGGCCGCAGATGGGGGAACACCTCACGCAGCTCGATCGACTGCTCGATGTACTGCCTGACCTGACGAACGATCTTGGTGGCCTGCGTCATACCTCGTGACGCGACAATCCAACGCTGGAGTGGGTCGTTCCCAATCACGTATAGGAGTCTGCCAATCGCCTGCTGAGTCTTGCCTGCGCCGACATGCGACCAGACGATGACTCGATCTTCCTCGGTAAACGAGCGCTGGATCCTCTCGTGATGCATCGCCTGCTTCACAGGCTTCTGCGTTGTCTCGTCCTTGAGTACGAACTCGACGCACTCGTTGGGATCGCTCCGCGCGACCTTGGCTCTGACTCGCCGGTAACGGTCGAGAGCCATGCGAACTTCTGTCTGGTCGGTGAGGAGCATCTACGCAGCGTAGCACGAGATCACCCTCGCACAGCGAAAGCTGCTTCCGAATACAGGACATATGCACTTACCGACCCGCCGTGCCCGCAACACGCGGATACAGCACCCGCGATCACCCCAAGACATGCGTCATGCTCGTCATCTCGATTCGGCAAACAGCAATGTCCGCAAGATCGATCTGGTTCCTCAGCCACTAGCCTCTTCGTGTCCTCGTAGATCCACGTACCATCATCCGTTACGATGATGGTATGACCTCGCCACTTGTCAACCATCAGTCTTCTCCCGGTCGTAGAGGACGCAAAAGAGCCTCCAGCTTCTCCATCTTCACTCGCAACTTCTTCACATCTTCGTACGATCCACTCCACCCGTAGTCACCACTCGTCGCTCTTGCCGTAGCCCTGAGCGATCACACCACATCCGGCGAGCTGGACCGCAAGCTGGTCACGTGCACGTTCGATCCGGCGATGTTCCGGTAGCAGACAAGTGTACGACTCGATGAACGCCATCAGCATCAGATCGTCGTCATACTTGGGATTCGCAGGTATCGAGATCCGGGCCTTCTCCGCGTCTTCCTTCCCTTGCTTCCCAAAGTGAGACACGCAGAACCGAGCGAGTATCTCGTACATCTCGTCGATAGTAGGAACCTTCGCCTGCGGTCCTTTCAGTCCACGTACTGTGATCGCATCCGTCACAATAGGGATCAGATGTGTAGAAGACCAGACACAACGGTCGTTCCACCAGATCTCGATCCCATTATCGCGCATGACCACAAGAAACTCGCCTTGGTCTGTAACGAAGATCGGACCAGCGTACGCCTCGTGGATCTCGACGAACCACTCCGTATCAAAGATGTACTCGTCTTCAACAGGACCACCGTCACTCTGCTTGGTAATGATCTTCATCAATCCTCCTCAATGTCGATCACACCAGGCTCTTGGTGCATATAGCCGAACTTCAACTCCTCGATCATGCCAACGACCATGCACTCGTGGACACCGCGCATCTTACCACTGACGAACTTCGCGGTCCCGTCTTCGTTATCTACGATCACGGCGAGAACAAATGCTGCGATCTTGTCGGTTCGCAGAATCTTCAGCGCAGCCTTCGTCGCCAGCCTGATCGCCTTGTCCTGCTCCACCTCGTCGGTGGTGATGGGGATCAGTGTGCCCTGATCGATCTTGGGTTGTATCGGAGCGCATACAGGGCACCACTTCATCCCTCTCAGAACAACTTGATCACAACCCTCACCTTGACAAAGAGTTGTTTCAGTCATGCTAACTCCGCGATGGGCTTCTTCACCCGCGTGATGACCTCGATCACACGCTTGAGGTGTTCCGGTGTAGCGCACTGCTTACAGAGATCGATCTCTTTTGTCTTGTAGTAGTCACTAGGCCGGCGACCCAGACCCGTAGTGAGCTTAGGTTGCTGGATCGCGATATGCGTCCAACCTTCAGGGATGTCATGCTCGTCCTTCTCCTGACTGGTCTTAGAGCAACCGTCGCACGTGACCTCACACGATGACTTCCTACTCATTGTTCCTCCAGCTTCTCGATCAGATGATTCAGGTACCACTTAGCCTTCTTCAAATCCTTGAGAAGATCTTCCTTCTTCCCCGCTCGTGCGATGTACTTGATCGCGTTGAACTTCATTGCTCCGATGTTCTCTTCGCGAGTAAGCCACGCATCAGTGACCTTGATCACTTCGTACGGGTTGTCCTTGCCTCCGCAGTGATCCGGGTGGTCCACGGCCTCTGGCTTGTCTGGCGGACCCCAGTGTCCTCGGCACAGACTGTCGGCGAAAACAAGATCAGTGCAGCCTCGGAGCGAACACAGACCAGCGTGCATCTTCACACCCTCACTGATGATGCTCACCAGCTCCTTACGCTGTTCTGCGAAAGCAGGATCATTGAGTCGCGCTGGGTCGATCTCATCCTGAAAAAGCACAACAAGATCGTGTGGAGCAAGATGCTTAGCAGCGAACTCCACCGTCATAGATCCTTTGAGACCTTCTCGAACAGCTTGCTCATCAGCAACGAACGGATGACCTTGAGGGTACTTGTGATCTAAACAGTAGATCGACTTTTCTGTCGTAGGTTTCTCACATCCTCCGACGTTACACACAGACATCTGGTTATCCTCGTTGTCACCGAGAGAGTGGTAGTGCTTGTTACAGTAGATTGATCCCGCGATACTGAAGGCGTGACAGTCTTCAGTAATACACTCACTCATCAATCATGCTCCCGAAGACTGCCTCACCAGGAAGCATCTTACGATGTTGGATCCAAGGCGCACGGAAGTTGCCGATGAACGGACCTTGAGCGGTGAAGCTGTCACCGCTCACGTACACCTCTCCGCCGTAGGCCGGATGTGGTGTGCCGACGACGGCAGCGTGCTCGAAGGGACTCATGTGTCCGGCGCTCAAGAGCTTGTCGTAGCGGTCGAGTGCTTTCTCGACATTCTGCTCCATGTGCCGCTCGTAGGAGATGGCGGCACAGCGCGCGACGCAGAGCTTGACGAGTGTGTCGATGTCCTCCGCGCGACGTGCAGTTGCGATGCCGCAGAGCGGTAGATGCCAGTCACCCGGATCCATCTCGATCGGCGTGCTCTCAATCCTCGCGATCTTCATCGCCCGCGTGACCTTCGCGATCTCTGGCTGCGCGTGCTCCGAATCGCGAAGCGCGAAGTAGTTATCCCACTCTGTCGCCGACACGATCACCGTGTGCCATGCAAAGGGTTCGAGAAGACGATTCGCCCACTGCTTGTGCAAGCCGAGCACCGAGAGACTCTCGGCACGATCACACGACTGCTGCATCGCATGCAGCCAGTGCTCATGAGCAGCTTCAGCGTGCTCGACCTCCTCGGCCTTTGCCTGCATCCCACGCTTGTTCTTGCCGAACGAGAGAGGAACATAAGGGTTCGCCTGGATCTGCGCAATGCGCCTCTTCACCGGGATCGCGCGCGAGCTGGCAGAGTTGCGACTGAATACCCGATGCGTATTGAACTCAGCAAGCACGATCCGAGGGAACGTGCAGCAGAGCGTAGTCAGGCGAACACCACTCGCGACAGAGTCAGCAAGGATGATCGCCTCGTAGGGTCCAGGTGTCTTCGTGGTCTGTTCACTCATCTTGCTTCTCCTTCTCGAACATCTCAGACACGGATCGCCGACGCTTGAAGTAGAACTTCGTAATCGCTTCGGACTGGTCGTACGTCGTGCTGACCAACTCCCATCCCGCGTCACCAAGTTCGTTCAATACCGTAGGCATGTACACACGCCGATCAGAAGCAACTGTGTAGTCCCACTTCACCTCGTCACTCATCGTCGGTATCTTCCTCCTAGATCCCATCTCGGATCGTACGTTGGTCCTTCTTGTACCTCTACCGATTCAGCAGGCTCCGGCTCGATCGGATATGGGTTCTCATCTTCGGAGCAGTCTAGCAAGAGCAAGACTCCGCAGAACCCTAAGATCACCAGAAACATGAAGAATGAGAACTCTGCTGACCCAGTCCCCTTAGACATCGTCAGTACCAACTCGCCTTCTTTGCTCCCTCTCGGGCAGAAGAGCAGATCCTCGCAACCCCTGCCTTCATCGAGAGAGTCATGTTTGGGAAGTAAATCGTAGATCCACCCATCCCAGCATCGTAAAAGTACCGAACAGTGACCGTGTCTTCGTCGAGGATTAGAATCTCGTACGTTGACTCATCGCCATCTTCTGCGATCATCTTCTCAAGACACTTGAGCGCTTGCTCTACGAACCGCAGTATCTTCATCAGTACCACCTCCAGCCTATGCCTTGTGCGAACGGGTGCTGTTTACTCTTCCTCGTCAGCTTCGGCGTCTTCCCACTCGTGGCGCAAGAGCTTCACCTTCTCTCCTGCCGCACCCATGATCCAGACAGACCTGTGCAAGTGCCTCTTCAATGACCCGTCCGAGTAAGTATATCTCTCAGTCTCGATGAGAACCTCGTACTCGTTTCCCAACTTGACTTCGTGCTTCTTTTCGATCGGAGGAACTTGAATGACTCGTACTCTCATCGGATCTGACTCCTCGTGTTATTCGAGATCGGTCCTCTGTGATTGAGACACCCGATCGTGGATTTTCCCAGCACGCGGATCATCATCCTTATCATCGCCCCACTCCTCCCGTATCAAATTCGAGACCTATGCCGATCACTCCTCCACCGAAATGGCTGGAACATCGAAACTCTGTCCAGTAGCAGTCTTCAAACGGATCATTCCATGTGCTCCTGGATAGATCCAACACGCAAGACGAAAGATCCACCTAGCCAAAACGTACCTGAGTCGAGTCATTCCTTCACCAACACCCCTTCGTCAGAGCCGCTTCTATAGCCTTCCCGATGTCTTCAACCTCAACCTCTTCGACCGAGTGTCCCCGCTCCTTCCCTAGATGGTCCGCGTGCTCTTTGTCTCCCGTTATCTTCACGATCCAGTTGTGGCCGAAGCCGTCACCGTGCCAGACGATCCAGAGGATTATCACCAGAACATCCGTGCGAGTAGAGCAATGGTGGCGAGACCCATCATGATCGCGATTGCTGTGAATGCTCCGGCCAGTCCTATGAAGAGGTCTCGCATCTAGCTATCACTCCAGCCGGGATCTCCTGATTTAAAGTCCTTTTTCCTTTTGTTTCTGCGCTCTTGGAAGTCTTTGATAGACCGAGTCCTGCGCTCTGTAGCTACCCAAAAGATCTTGAGTGCGAGGATAACGACCATCACCACTGTGAGAATGAGTACGATCGTAGCGATGATGAGTGCTGCAACGAGTCCGATGAGTGTATCGAACATCCTCACCCTACTTCTTTCGAGTCGAAGTGGTCTCTGAGTGCCTTGGCGAGAATGTCGGGAAGAGCAGCTAGCGCTCCTGGAAGTGCGTTGGGTCCGATCTTCTCCAGTGCTACAACGACAGGAGCGATGGCGACTTCTGGCTTCTCGTCCTCCGCAGGCTCTAGCTCCGTAGAAGAAGCAAACTCACCTGTCTGGAAGTACCCAGGATCGGACAAAGGCTGAACCCACCAACGACAGATGATCCAATCTCCTGGTTCATTCACTGACGACACGACCATAGCCGGGCCTCCCAGCTTGAACTCCACTATGTCTCCCGGCTTGAACTCTTCACTCATCTCACTCCTCCAGTTCTCTATCGATCAGTTGGTCTATCTCTTCGGCTGAAAGCTCAGTATCTTCAGTCTCTTCCGGGGGCTCGTCGTCCTCGGGGTAGTCGACAGGAACATCGTCGCTTTGGATCTCCTGCTGTCTAGCGCGAGCGAGGGTCTTAGACAGTCCCTCCAGCTCCTCTAGCGCTTCCTCGTGGGTCATGTCCTCGATACCCAAGTCCATCGTGTCGATCGGGTTACCTACGCGCAACCGTTCGATCTCTAGAGCGGTGCGGATGGCGTCGTTCCCTCTCTTCACGATGTACGTGGAATCCTTGAGGATTTGAGCCATCATCCGCGCTGTCATGTCGTTCTCTGGATCCTTGAGCATCTCGGCCAGGCGAGTGGCGAGCGGGCCGCAAGCCAGTACGATCTTGCCGATGATGTTCGCCATCGCCAGTGCATTCACCCTGGCTCTCTGCGCTGCTTGAGCTTCTTGCGACCTAGCCTGGATCGCGTCCTTCCGTGCTTCCTCTCGCTCCTCGGACTTCTTCGTGCGCTCTTCCTCAAGGGTTCTCGACCGTTGGAGGCGTGCTCCCTCCTTGTCGGCTTGAAGCTGATCCTTGATTGGGATGGCGTAGGTGTACGCCTTCCAACCATCTTCCCAGGTTCTCTTGGCGAGTTTCCACCCACATCCAGCGATCCTCGCTGCGTGAGCGTGGTTCCCTGGACTCTCCCGATACCCCTCAACGAGGCGGTCGTACAGCTCCTGTGTGAGTCTTCTTCGGCCCATATCAAATGCAGTCTAGGTGGTGGTCACGATCTGCCTATCTGGCAAGAGCTGTCGTCCTTTAGACATCGAGAAGATGGAAAGGACGGGATCGGAGGGTTGTTCATTTCGCACATCGTGCACAGAGTACAGAGTACAGAGGATCTAGTAAACTATCTCGACTAGCTCAACACCGATAGTGTTCGAGCTGTGAGATAGGACTGCGAGTGGTGCACTCCCTCGAATCGACATGGTCACAGATTCGGGGTTGTCTGCGCTCAGACTACCTACAGTACGCCACTCGATACAGATCCAGTCGTCGCTTTCCGGGTCTCCGATATAGACACTGTCACCATGTTCAATAACGTGTTTTGTCTGGGTGATCTTCCCAGACTTGATCCGCTTCTTCATCCGTCTAGATCCTCTCCACCGTGATACGGTAGCGCTCTCCATTTCCTAACACTGTCTCGACCAACGCCGGACCCTCAAACGGGATCGGTGGGTCACCCTCAACAGGCACTGGAAGACCACTTCCAGGATCTTCTGGAGTGCCGTAGTAGCTATCCGTCACCTCGTACGGATCTTCCATTGCTCCTGCCAAGAACAGACATAGCTCAGCCGTTGTCATCACTCTTCTCCTTGAAGTGTTTGTATAGGATCCGACGCACTATATCCGCCTCCGAGACAGGTCGGTGCGGATTCTCTTTCTGCACGCGCTTCCGCTCCTTCTCGATCAGCTCTTTGAGCGCAGGTTTACACCGCGTGAAGATCACTGCTGTAAGTCCTGCACTCGGGCGCCCCATGGAGCGGAGCATAAACCGCTAGCGGCTAGCATGCAAGTGGAGTATGCTCCAGCGATGGCTAACACAATCAAGATCCAATACATGGAAGTCACCAAACTTCCGCCGGCCGATGTGAACCCCAAGAAACACGACATCGAGCAGCTCAAGCAGTCGCTCCAACGATTCGGTATGGTTGCTCCGATCATACTCAACGAGACCACTGGAAAGCTGGTCGTCGGGCATGGACGAAAGGAGGCACTCCTCGCACTCCAAAAGGATGGGGCAGATCCACCTAATCGTATTCGTGTGACGAAGGGAAAGTGGATGGTTCCTGTGCTACGTGGAATCGACTTTGCGTCAGCCGAAGACGCACGTGCATATCTCCTCGCAGACAACCGACTGACTGAGATCGGCGGATGGGACTCGGACGCACTGATGAAGGAGCTACAAGCTCTGTCGGCAGAAGGCCCAGAGATGTTGCTCGGAATCGGCTGGAGTGACAAAGAACTGGAGAAGCTGCTCGCCGAAGGACAGGACTTCGAGGATGGTCGTCCAGGTGTTACCGATCAGAGCGAAGCCGAGCGCTTCCTAGAGTCGACGATCAAGCAGTTGGCTATGTTCTGGAACGCGAAAGATTATGACGAAGTTCTCGACATGTTGGAACGGGTCATGGTGCGCGAAGAGCTGGACAACCATTCGGCTGTGCTGAAGTGGCTCTTGGAGCAGTACTGCGAAAAGAACCCCGAGGAGACAGCAGATGATCCCCAAGCTGACAGCGACGAGGACTAGAGGCGACTGGATAGGTCAGGTCGCCAAGAACAAGCACGGACCCCGCGAGATAGCACCTCCCTTCGATCTGTACGACGAAGCAGGCAACCTCATCGCATTCGCACGACGTGGGTTCTTTACCGCGAACGAGATCCTCTACCTCCACGCCAAGACCCCTGGACTTCCCTACACGAAAGCACGACGCACAAACGGGATGCTCTCCCGATCGTGTGTCTTCGGGTTCATGCCGCGCGATGCTCTTCGCCACGACTACTGCCGCGTGTCGGCGCTCGCAAGAAGGCAGCCTCAACTCGGGCTGTTTCTAGAGAAGATGGGTCGCAAGCTCTCAGAAGAGTTACGCACGACGCACCCCGAACAATGGGAAAAGCAACGCAAACTCATCGGAAAGATCTCCGCGACCTGGCGAATGCCAGGAACGATCTACACAAGCGGTATCATCAATCTGAACAACCTGCTCGTCTACCATCGTGATCTCGGAAACTTCCCCGACTCGTGGAACGCTATGGTCTACCTCCGAAAGGCCATGTCTGGCGGAGACCTTGTGATCCCCGAGTACGGACTCTTGGTTCGTGTGGGAGATGGCGATACGATCTGGATGGACGCAGCAGAAAATCCACACGGTGTGACCACGATGATCCCAAAACGTACAGACAGCTATCGGATCAGCCTTGTCTGGTATGCACTCAGGTCGATGGTGCATTGCGGAACTCCTGAAGAAGAGCTGATCCATATTCAACAGTCAAAGACGGGTGCTGCTCGACAGAAGCACTCACGAAATGCTGAAGCGCTTCGCGAGAAGATCATGAAGTCTGCCAAGAAGAAGCCATGAAGAAACTCCTACTGATTACAGGCTGCCCCCGATCGGGCACGACATACTCTTCTCGAGCCTTCCGTACCTTCAGCAAGGAGTTGATGCCACACGAACAAGTCGGTGACATCGGTACAGTGAGCTGGTACTTCGGCCCGAAGAAGTGGTTGGAACGAATCCCTGAAGGGAAGGACAACACCGGTCTGCGTCACCACATCAAAGGTGAGAGTCCTGATGACTTCGAGTTCGCAACCACCGTGCTCGTTGTTCGACATCCACTCAAGGTCATCCCATCGGCAAAGAAGATCGTAACGCAACGAGACTGGGACTGGGCTGCGAAACACGTCGACTTCGATCCTAAAGCTCCACGACTCATCCGAGGCGCAGAGTTCTGGATCGCGTGGAATGCACACATCCTGAAGCGCGCAGACTTCTTCTACCGTGTCGAGGAGATGGAGAAGGCTTGGGAGTCACTACTCAAGGCGGCTCGCTTGCCTTCGGTACCCTTCCCGCCACTAAAGACCACCGTCAACCAGGCTCGGGGATGGAACACACCGGAGCAGCTAACTCTAGCCGATCTCAAGAAGCTCAGCGCAGACACCGCTCGTCGTCTCATCGAGGCTGCTGAGATCTACGGGTACGATCTATGAGAGTCCTACTCTTCAGCCTGATCCAAGAAACGTGGGGCATCGGCGCAGCTACGTTCACTTCCTATCTCTACCAAAGCCTGAAGAAGGAAGGTCACGATCCGATGATCTTCAAGGTTGGGACCAAGCGTCGAAAGAACATCACGTTCGCGTTCGGGATCCCTGCGATGGCTATCCCTCTCCAAGAAGCGCAGGCACTCGCGACAGCACACCCATCTCTGATCACCTACGCGAACGTGAAGACACGCGGACCGGAAGCGTACGCGCTCATGCGCAGCTGTCCTATCGTCTTCCACGACCACAACGAAGCCACCGCAGACCAGCTCGATGCGATGCGAAAGCATCAGCGAGTCATTGTGATCCGCAAGCCGATGAGAGCGTGGCTCGCTGCACGAGGAGTGAAGGCCACCTTCATCCCGCATCCGTACGTTCCATACGAAGGCGACCGCGAGTCAGATCACTTGCATGTTCGTGCTCGCTCTATAGCCTTCCTGAACTTCCGGAAGCACCAAGAGATTATCGCCGAAGCAAACACTCTCGTCCCCGATCAACCCTGTATCATGCACGGCAAAGTCAACCGGATGTTCGTTCACTTCAAGCTGTCGAAGATGGTACCGACTTGGAAAGATCACTACGCGGGAGCTTTCGCCGACAAGCCAGGAGAGTCAATCCGTCTGTTCGCGAAGTGTGAGCTTGCGGTCAACCTCACCAAGCTGAAGGAGGACGGCGACGGCACCGAGTACAGCATGCTCGAAGCATGGGACGCAGGAGTTCCGCTCGTCGTGCATCGTGGTTGGATCTTGACTGGTGAAGATGAGATCCGTGAGAACCAGACTGCTCTAGCTGTCGAGAACGCTGAAGAACTGGCCACACTTCTACGAGATGGTGTGTCGTATGGCCTCCGACGTCGGCTCGTCAAGAACAGCAAAAGACAGATCAAGCTCCATCTTCCAGGTGTGATCGTGCCTCAGTACGTCTACCGTCTCAGCCGGTAGTTCCCTTTCTGGCTGCGCTTCACACCAGTGAGCGTGCGCCGAACCAGCTCCCGCAGATACGGTATATCCTCCTCAGTGATGTACGGACTGCCACTCCCGATCTGAACCACCCGAGGCTTCACGATCGTAATCGTGATGCTAGGTTCATACGGCTCGTCACCGTTCTCCTTGACGAACTTGACAGGATCATCGAAGTAACTCTGCTCGTCATCGAGAGTGGAGTAACTTCCGTGCACGCCGGACGTCGAGCAGAAACACCAGTTCAACGTGAAGTCTGCATGGATCGGATCACCGAAGATGCTACGCACCGTTGCCATACTCTCGATCCTGAACGTCTTCCAGGTCACAACCCCACCTCCTTGAGCGCACGGATCAACGACCCGTCTTCATCACGCACCACCTCAACAGCCTCCGCTGTGTGATCAAAGCGATCCTCAACCACGTCGTTCACCAAGAGTCGTCCGCATGCGGGCAGACCCATGATCAAACGATCGTACGGCACACCTGCTTGTTTGAGCTGCGTAGTCGTCCCTACGCGAGCGTTATCTGACCGCGACGTACAGAGCACGACGTGTACTCGTCCCGTTGCGTAGAGATCCGCTATCTTCTCACAGTTGACCCCGAGTGGGATCGAGTCGCGCCACGTGGTCCCGAACGTGCGATGACTCGACTGCAACAGAACACCATCGATATCAAGAAAGATCGTGCGGTACGACCGCCTAAACTTACGCCACTTGTCTCCCGTCCCCCAGTCGGCGTAACGAGTGGTGTCAGCTGCCGTAAATCTCACATTGAGATTGCGGCTTACAAGTGTTCCGATCGCGTCTGCCATTGTCTCGACCACGAGACCATCTAGCATTGACGCACGTCTTACAGCATACGCGCCTGAACAGAACCAACGCGTGATAAGATCACTTTCATGGCTGTCCCACACGATGTCGTTACGTCTGTCGACAAAACTCAACTCCTTGGGATTGATCGGCCCATGCTTGAGTACGTCACAGACACTGACTGCGTTGTCTCCAGGCATGATGTTCGCCTCAACCAAGTTGTCGCAGTCACGCACGAGGACTGGAGGATCTCCTTCTGGGCAAGTCATCTCCAACGTCAGCCGAACCGTCTCCATTCGATGGGCAGTCGGTCGATCCAACGTGACCACCTTCGTGTCCGGCATCCCTGCCTTACTAAACTCCTCATAGACCTGGTCGACCGAAGGACCAAATGGTACATCCGGAACAACGACATGCGGTGTCCAGTGCTCTGCGAACGGACGCGCTGCCTCCGCAGCCACGATGTTCCCGCTCGGGTGAGTGAGCTTCCACTTGGGACCCCAAGATCCAAAGCGAGACGACTCACCCATACACGTAACGATCATTATCCCTTTACTCATTGGTCTCTTTCCAGTTCAGCAGTGATCCACTCCGTAACACGACCCGGAGGCGCGTACGGAAGTAGTCGTAGTAGGTTCAACAGATCAAACACAGGCATCCAAGAGTCCCACCAGTCGTACGCGCTGAAGTTTTCCAGCACAATAGCGTCGATCGCAACGAGCCGTGCGGGTTCTACCTCTGGTGTAAAGAGAGTGATCCACAGCCGCTCTGTGTCCTGTCGGATCTTCGCAATATCAAACAGCGGAGTCGGCAACACCATGTCCAAGAAGTCGATCAGGGCTACTCCCCACGGAGGGTTTCTTTCACAATCGCAAAGAATATTACAGAGCGTAAGATCACCATGATAGTAACCGAATGGGATCGTTACATCTCTCGCGTCATCGATCAGCCTGATCGTGTCCTTGAACCCTTGCTCAAACACCGGATGGTTCCCATGTTTCTGGCGCGTCTTCGTACGCACGTCATCGATCTTACTTAGCAACGCGTTCAACGGAACTCTCCCCATCTGCGCGTTGTCTATCTGGCGACTGACAAAGTTCACCACCTCGGCAGCGTGTTCGATCCACTGAGGGCAGACGACCGCGAGTCCCACACCTTCCACACGTTCCATCTCTACGTGAGTGCGTCCCTTGACTGCGGTGACTTCGAGCACCTCTACGGCTCGCACGTGCTCACTACGACGAAACTCACTCTGTCTTCGTGCGGCAGTCTCAAGACGAACAGCACCATCGCCTGTCGCGACCTTGTGCATGTTCCCGCCCATGATCCAGAGCTTCGCACCCGAGAGGCTAGGTCCGATCACAGTCACCGACAGTCCTCACAGCGGCAAGTCAGAACCCCGCCGGAATCTTCGGCCACATCCCCGCGTCGAAGGACGAACGGAACCCATCGGTCGATGGAACCGTGGGTGAGGTGCTCCCGAAGGCCCGCGCGAGTTATCGGCCCGTGCTCGTGGATGGCCGAGAGCATCACCTCCGGCTCCATCTTCCCGTAGTGGCAACAGAACACGTTACTGATCACCGAGTACCTCTTTGAGCTTCGCGTCGAGGGCGGAGTGAGCACGGTCCTCGACAACAGTTGCGCGCATGTAGCCGTCCGTGTCCAACGCAGCCTTCACGCCCAACGCAGCCTTCGCTACTGCGATCAGCTCGGGGAGTACAGACACGACAGTACCTTGTGGACCCGCCGGGATCGGTGACATAGGAGGCCACGCCTTCTCTATGACTTCAGCCAATCGATCGAGATCAGACGAAACCATTCTTGGCATCCTTCTCCTGCTGAAACGCCTGGAGCACAGCGGGGTTCTGCTCCTTCTTCAAGATGAGCTTCAACTCCGCGAACAGACTCTTTTTCTTGGTGTTGTGTCTGATCAGGTGTCCATATCTTCGCACGAGGTAGTCGCAGCTTGCCAGCTCTGCCTCCGCGCGTTCTTCACGCGTGAGGTCGGACTGGATTCCTCCAGCAGCTGTGTAGCTCTTCGTCAAGCAGCCAGCCGTGTCTACTCGGATCACTTTCCCGTACCTGATGAAGTACAGGATCGTGCGCTCGTAGTCGCTCTTGCCGATCTGCGTCACCTTCAACCGCGGATCTTGTGTCGACACGAACCCGAACGCGTGTGCGACCACGAGCTTGAGAGACGTAGTGACCTTGCCACCGAAGTAGAACGGGTTGGAATGCGGCACGATCCCCCACAATCCAGCGCGTCCCACGGTAGTCCACCCGGTCATGATCACATCAAGCAACTCTTCGTCCTTGGCTGGTCGTGCTCTGTTCTTCTCGTCAGGCACGCAGACGTTCACGTCGTCTTCTAGCACGAACACGCGAGTCCTCTTCGGGTAGAACATATGGATCGCGTTGAACTTCTCGGTCACGTTGTGAGCTTCCGTGACTTCGAGCTTCGGCCTGTTTGGAGGCATCAGATCAGGTCTACGCCACTCCTTCAACATCTTCCAGTAGTCCTCCTTGTCCCGCTTATCACTAAGGAAGATCCGCACTTCTTCAGCAGCTTCGGGAGCCGTCGTCGAGTAGAGCCAATCCAACGTATCTTTGATCCGGTCAGCTCGACGATGACTGGGGATCGCTATACTGAACTTCATCTTCTTCCTCCTCAATCTGTAGATCACCAGAAACAATGGCCCGAACTGTTTCTACGACGTCGTCTAGATCACCGTCGATCGCAAGAAGAGCTATCATCGCGTCTAGACATTCTCCCTCACCTAGCTGCTCGATCAACGCAGCACGAGGGAGGTGGAGCTTGGTCGTGTCCTCCTCACAGACAAGGCGCACTTCATTTGTCTTGACTGCGACGGTCGCCAGATCGGAAGACTTTGGAACAACTGGCCATCCGATCTGGCAGCCCCGACAGGTATTTCCGCCTCCGCTCCCCGGCCGCTCAACTCGCTCACTCATGCTTGTGCCTTGTGCAACGTGCTACCGTTTAGGGGCTAGGCCCCCCCAAAAATGCCTACGCTAGGGGGCCTAGCTGCCTCTGTGTGGGCCGTTAGGGGGTGCGCCGCCACCCCCCTAGCCTCAAGCGGCTAGCGCCGGGCTAAGAGCCGCACAGGAGGCTCTCTCACCCAACGAGCCGGAGCGTCTGAGTGACCGCGGTGAAGACGAGATACTCTCGCGTCTTGAGGTCTGCGAGCGCTACGACATTCATCAGCTTCAGCTCTTCGCTGCTACTCAAAGAATGCTGAGCGAACCATTCTTCAGGCGTGGTCGCGCCAGAAGCGAGGATCGAAACGACCTCCTGCCGACAAACACCCTTCGTCTCCTTGGACAGCTCCTTCCAAATCGGAAGAGCATCCGCAGCACGAGCGAGGTCGTACGCACGACACACTTCGTGCGCCATACGAGCTGCTTTATTGATCCACTTCTTGTCCTGATTTTTTGACATTCTTCTTCTCCCTTGCTTCGATCTTCTCGATCACTGCGTCTACTTCATAGATCGCGTATGATCGATAACGATAATCGTCAGTCTTGTACGTCCTCTGTTTCGGAAGCACGCACGACTGAAGATCCACCGACCATGTGACTGTCGCTTGCCACCGTCCGTGCCGATTCACGTACATGTGAACGTCGTAGTTCTTCACTTCGCACCCTCCCGCACTTACATGACGATCCATCGTAAAGTTTGCCTGTGTTCAAACATCCTAGACAGATCTTATTCTTTGTGATCAGACGTCTCACTTGTCTTCCCAGCAACCGAAGACCTTGAGCACTCTCGCAATATCGGGCGGCTTCCATCCTTCCGGCTTGGTCACCTTACCGTCACTACGAACGAGTGGCTTCCCTTCCGGCCCAAGCTTCGCCATGTTCGATCGGTGCACCACATCAAACACTTGCTCCAACGGGATCCCGTAAGTGAGAGCCGTTCCGCAGATGATGTAGACCATGTCCGCGAGGCCATCCGCGATCTCTTCCATGTCGGCTGTCTCTTCAGCCGTGAAGTATTCACCCACTTCTTCACTGAGAAGACGCATACGAAGATCACGTGCCTCTTGATCCGGCAACTGACACTTCTTCGAGATTGGAATGTCGAACACCTTGTAGAACTCTTCGACCTGTCGTATCGCTTCATGCATATATGATCTCTCCATCCTCGACGTGCCAGTGCTCGGTTAGAAGCCCCTTCAACTGCGTCTTGATCTGGTCGTTGTGTGTAATCAGCAGAACGCAACGGTCTTCCGCAAGACTAGCGATCACATCGCGCACCGCCTCAACTCCCTCTTCGTCAAGTGCATCGAACACCTCGTCGAAGAAGAGTGTGCCGCTTTCAACGCCGTGGGCGGCCTCTGCCATCTCAGCAAGAGCAAGCATCAACGCCACATCGATCCTACGTTGCTCGCCACTACTCGCTGCCTCATAACCGTGCCCATTTCCTGCACCCTCGATCTCAAGCCCGATCGCGTCTTTCAAGCTACCGTCACCTCTCTCAGCATAGGACGAGAGCTTCAACACCAGCTCTGTCTCATCGATAGCAGCGACACGGCCGAGCCACGAGTTCGCTACCGCTTCGATCGCAGACAGAGCATTGGCGAGCAGATGCGCGCGGACACCTTGTGTCGACAGTACGCGGTCCACCACTTCGAGCGTCTCTAGCTCTTTGCGTGTCTTCTCCTCGTCTTGTTCGCACTCAGCAACGGTATCTGTAAAGTCGATCACGTCTTCTGCGATCTTCTTGCGGCGCTCTTCGCGGTTCTCTTGCCGCCTCGTTGCCGCCTTCGCTGACTCGACACGTGAATGTAGACCGTAGTGCTTCTGAGTCAGTTTGTGCTTCGTCGCCTTCAGGTTCTCGTACTGCTCTTCGGTGGCTTCGCGGTGCTCTTTGGCAACCTTCCGTGCTCCAGTCGCTGTCGCACGTGCTTTCGCCACACCCACCCGAGCAGAACGCGTCATCTTCTCAGTGATCTTCTGCCCACATGAAGAGCACGTTCCTCCTTCTAGAAGCCGTTCATGCTTTTCCGCATGAGCGATCGCTTGATCTGCTTCCCAGACAGCTTTGTCTGCCTCTTTACGCGCACGGTTGATCGAGCGAAGGGCGACTGCGGTTCGCGCTATCTTCCCCTCAACCGTAGAGTAACTATCCTCCAGCGCTTCCACGTTCTCAGGCTCTTCCTCATCGAGAGAGATCTCCGCATCCTTCAGCCGCGCCTCTGCTGTCTGTAGCTCCGACTGTGCCTGATCCAGCCCGTAGGTCGCGGCTGTGTACTCACGTATCACACACTTCTTGTCTTCCCGACAAGCCGTACTCGCTACCTCGAAGCGATCGAGCCCGAGCAACTCTTCGAGCATGCGCTTCCGGAACGCATCAGTCGCCGTGGTGAACCGAGCTACATCGCGCGACGAGAACACGTTGATCCGACGCCAGATATCAAACGACCCAAACATCTTGGTCGTATGCTCAAGAGCGTCTCTCACACGGGTGAAGCTGGTCTTATCGTCGAAGGTGGTCTTCACCTTGCTCTTCGTTTTTACGCGTTCGATCTTGTGGTCGTCCAGGCGAACGACCACGCGTCCTTTATCACCGGACCATCCGGGGTTGCGCTTGCGAAACGTCGTACCCCACAGACAGAGCGCGACTGCCTCGATCAGTGTGGTCTTCCCACTCCCGTTGCGTCCGGTGACGAGCACTAGTCCACGTTCAGGAAGATCTACGGTTGTGTCCTCATGTGAGAAAACACACTCCATTTCGATCTTGGACACGCGCACCTACTTGGCCACAGAGGGTACGATCTGCCAAGTCCCTGTGTCCCATCGACACAACCATCTATAGAACGTTTGGATCGCCTGTTCGCAATCGGGCACTGCGCGATGCTTCTTAGCCTCTTCGTCTTTCGCTGCGTTGGCTCTCCCCTCATCGATAGCAAGCCAGATTGTCTGGAGCGTAGACACGTCGAACACACGATGATGCAGCGCTGTTCGAAGTAGAGGCATCTGCTGTGTGATGAATCCGAGATCGAAGTGCGGGGAGTAACCTGCAATCTGGATCTTGCCAAGTTCGAACCCAGCGAAGCGCATGTCCTGAAGAAGTCTCTCTTCGACCCCACGCAAGCTCATAGACTTACCATGGTTCGAAGACCGGCACTCTACGAGCACAGCCTCATAAAGACCAGAGTCCTTGTGCATCTCCAAGACATGGGCGTTCTTGATCTTGCTGACATCCGCCTCCCGATTCAAACACTGGAACCCACCGAATCGCTGGAGCACATGTCGTTCGGTATCGACCTCAATAAAGATCGCACCAACCTCAAGGATGTCGTCCTTGCGTGGGTTGAGCCCCGTCGTTTCCAGATCTAGAAAGAGTAGTTTCATCACCATGCTCCCTTCAGTTGCAGACGCCTTCGTCCGCGTTGTCGCCTCTTTGCCTGCCGAACCGCCGCTTCCGTAAAGAAGACCACGATCTCCGATGCGTGTTCGTAACCCAGATCCGGCTCCTTGAGCATCTTCTCACGGAAGCGATCACGAAGGTAGTCGTGGGGTAGCTCTGTCTGCGTACGCAGCCACGCCGTCTCCCACATCGCCAGGTTGACTACGTCCTGCATCGTAGCCTTGACCGAGACATTCTCTGACCAAAACAGATAGCTCTTCGCCAGCTTCTTGGCGACGGGAACATTGATCGCTTCGAGACTGGAACGACGCTCGTCACGGTCGAAGATCACCGTCTTCCCCCTCCTCTTCACACCGAAGGAGACTGTGTTTTTCTTCACTACGATCTGCATGTTCTAGATCCCTAGGTATTTGCGCACTCTTCGACCGACGTCCTTGCGCGACACGCCGTCGGGGACATCGAGGTACTTCAAGTATTGCTTGAGCGACTCCTTCAACGTCGTCCCGCTTCGCGCTGCTGCCGCTGCCGATCGCGCCTTACGACGAACAACCTCCGCGTCAGGCTCTACGCGAACACCGCCAACGTAGGGAAAGTCTTTCAGCCCTCGCGCCATTTCCATGGCGTCAGCTATCTCGTCCGGCTTAGCTTTGATCTTGATGAAGATCGTGTACCCCGCACCATCCAACGTACCGACATGCCACTTGTCCATCTCAGCAAGAAACGTTGCAGGATCACAGATCTCCGTGTAGGTGTAACTCAAGAACCGTGGACCGGGGATCACCTCGTACCAGACTTTGTCCTTCTTGAGATCAAAGAACCAGACTCGACCGTAGTCCATCCCTGGATTATCAAAACCAGTTGGACACAGCGCACCACACTGGATCACACGATTCGACCCCCATGTCTTAGGGTCGTGCCAATCACCGGCGAACACACGAACGCCCTCCTCCTTAGCGAACTTGACCAGCTCCAACGCAGGAATCCCCGACATGAAGTCTGGTGTATCTACGTCCGCGATCCCCGCATGGATCCCTACCCACTTCGCACCGTAGTCTACTGGCACTTTATCTGGTCCTGCCCACTGCACAAGAGCAGCATCGAACCCCTTCTGGATCCAGTCCAACGACGCCTCGCGGTACGGAATCAACACACCGCGATCCCACGACACACGAGGTGTATCGTACACACGATGCTCTGTTCCCGTATGAAACGGGTACATTGCATGGTCGTTAGGATCTAATGACGTGATCTCGTGGTTCCCCAACAGCAAGTCGATATCTTCAGCTGGCTTGAGTACGTGCATCACTGCGCCAAGAACCTGCGGAGACGGCTTCGGTACGTCGAACAGATCACCCAAGATTACTGGATGCGCGCTGTTCACGTCATAGGCAGTGCTCATTGCACGATGGAGTACATCGAGCACAAGACGACAACGCTCGTTGATCCCTGAGCGAATCTCGCCGCCGAAGCCTTTGTGATTCCCAACATGAACATCACTGAGGAAGGCGATCTTTGTCATGCCGTACCTCCACTCACAACAGCAAGCCCGTACCCCGCAGGAGCCTCGGCTAGTGTGATCATCACATCTTCCCCTAACCTAGTAGTCCAGTACATAGGACGCACTACGATCCGAACTCCGTGGTTAGGACAACTCACCAACAGAATCACGAGATTCTTGTACTCTCCAGCGATCGCCTCAATCATCGTCGGCATCATCATCGTCTTCGTAGTCAAGATCGTCCTCGTCGAAGTCTTCTTCCTCCTCCGGTTCTTCCACCAGACTCGAAGGCTCCCACTCCAAGATCTCCATCGCTTCCCAATAGTTCTCCAGACTCTGCACCCCCGGACCAGCGTAGCCTCCTTCACGCGGCTTGATCAGCTTCATGCGCTTCGCATGCTCCAGCGTCGACCAGACGTTGTTGTAGCCCGTCATGTAGTCGAAGCGAACACGAGCCTTCCGGAACGGTGGCGCGAGTCGGTTCTTTACCGCCATGATCGTAACGACTTTCCCCGTGTGCTCATTACGCTTGTTCTTGATCCCCTTGCCACCGAAGAACTGAATACGCAACGACGAGTAGAACTTCGGAGCGTTCCCTCCTGGTGTGTTCGTCTTGTCACCGAACATCACCCCGATCTTATCGCGTGTCTGGTTCATCATCATCAGATGCGTACGCTTACGAGGAAGGATTCGGTTCAGCTTCTTCAGCTCGATCGCGATTATTCCAGCTTCAGATGCAACCTTCCTGTCACCCGGAGCACGCTCGATGTCTGTCTGCGCAACAGCACTTGCGATCGAGTCCCACCCCATGAGCATCGGGCACACACGTTCGTCATGCGCTTCGATGAACATCCGCATCTGGAGCAGCGTGTCTTCAAGCGAGAACGCTTCGAGCATGACCAACTCATTGAGGTTGATCCCCGACATCTCTGCCCGCCCCTCGTCAAAGGAGTTCTCAGGGTCAGCAAGCGCTGCAATGCCCCCGATCCTCTGGCACTGCGCGAGCGCCTTGTAGAGCAAGCTTGTCTTTCCACAACCATTCGGACCAAACACCTCACTGATGCGACCGACAGGTAGTCCTCCTCTTTCAGGAGTACCGATCACATAGTTATCCAATACATCGACACCGATGGGGATGAACTCCTTGATCTGCTGAGCCGCCCGACGTTGCGCTCCCACCGTCATTGCGGAGCCCTTGCCGAACTTCTTTTCGATCACAGCCATCTGCCGTGCTCGTAACGCTGCGACCGAAAGCTTCTTGCCAGATGCCTTCGCGATCTTTGAGACTTTGTGTTTCTTCTTAGCCATGATGCACCGAGAGGGATTTGAACCCCCGCCCTCAAACTTATCCGCTCAGACATTCCTGAGGGCTCCAAGTTTCGATGCTAACGGCCCCAGGTGTAATCAGGGGCCAGCGGCGAACAGCCGCTCTATCACACCTTGCAGCGCGTTCGATCACTCTTCTTCGTCGTAGTCCTCGTCGTCTTCCTCCTCTTCTTCGTAGTCCTCCCAGTCAGCGTCCTCGATCTCGTCCAGCTCCTCATCGATGGACTTCTTCGAACGCTTCCGCTTACGAGAACCTCTGTCCTCCGCCTCTTCGTCATCGATCTCTTCGCCGCGCATCTTCGCTTCGATCTGATCTGCGGTCGGTACCACTGCAAAGCGTTCCAACGCGTGCTGGTTCTCGATCCAAGCGTTCATGATTGTAGCGTCTTCGTGCAGTGGGGTAGATCGCCCCTTGCCCACGGGATAGACCTTGTACTCCGTGTTGAGCTTCTCACCCTTCTTGCGAACGACGATGTCGAAACCCTTGATCGGGTTCACGAAGTTCCCGCCCAAGTCCGGGTCTTTCCTCATCTCGATGAGCTGCTCTTCGATCTGAGGCCCGAAGTTGATGACTCGCGGACCACCTTCCTCTTCCTTGCGAAGGATCGCGTTCGCATAGTTGTTCCTGCGAGGCCGCAAGTCCTTGGCAAACTTGATATCCACCTTGTTCTTGGATCGAAGAAGCTTGTCACGCTTGTTGCATCCGGGACAGAACTCCTTGGCCATGAGCCTCGGACATACGAACGAGACCCATCCGATACCAGGCACGTTGATCAGATGCTCGTAAACACGAAGACGCCACTTGTAACCAGGGAGAGGAGGGATAACCCGAATGATGTTCTTGCCCGCCTTCCACTTGAAGATCATCCCACCTCGGGACGAATCCAGATCCTCCTGGTCGTCATCGGCATCGTCCAGCGTGTAATCCCCGTACTTGATGAGACTGGATCCCGTGCTCTTACGCTTCTTCTTTTTCTTCTTCCTGACCATATTATCCTCCGGTGTCTAACGCCTTCATACGGCTGTGCACCAACACCCGCTGCATTGTGCAGAAGGTAACGTTTTAGTCATCTTCTTCGTCGTCTCGCTGTGCGCGATATTGCTCACGAAGCGAAGGATTTCCTTGCATCTCAGCACGGATGTGAGCCCCGAGGCTAACGAGCATGTCTCTCTTGCCCTCTAAAGTCTTGAGGATCCCGCGCAATCGCTCGCGTTCTATGCGTGCATCGATAGCAGCGATCTCCACCTTCTGTACGATCTGGCTAGCCTCGACCTTCGCGTTGGCTCGCGAATCGGTCATCTTATCACCCGAGTCGGAAGCCTTCGCTCGAATGAACAGCTGCTTCTTCGCACGCACACGCTTGACCTCACGCTCTGCGTAAAGCTGTTCTCGCAATGCTTCCACGTGCAGCTCGTTGTAGCGCGCGATCTGCGGACCGATCGTCGTGTATTCTAACTCGATGTCAAGTGGATCTATTTCCATGACTTCGAGCACAGCGTCGAGACTCGTGTCGTTTGATCCAGTCATTAGGTCTTGACTATCCGAAGAGATGATCTGACATACAATCCTTCTCTCTTAGAGATCGGATTATAGCACTTGACCCTATGTGGTTTACCTAGATCTTCTCTAACCACCAGTTGCAACCGAGTTCTTTCAGCTGCGCCTATGAGCCTGACTCGTTGACCTTCACTAAGTCTCATATCGTCACCATTGATCCCCAGCTCTTACCAACCTTCGCATCGACCTTGAGAGGTACACCATTCTTGGTTGGCCAACCTGTCATGATCTTCCTCCCCATCTTCACAACACGATCAAGCAAGTCCTCACGCAACTCAAAGATGACCGAATCGTGAACAGTCATCACTAGCTCAACAGGGAGTCGCTTCCTAAGGATCCACTGAACAAGCGGATAAAGAGACGCCATCGTGTAGTGCGCAGCCGTTCCCTGGATCGGAGTATTGACCGATTGATTCTCACCGTGCTTCCGGCGTCCGTCGTCACCGTCTGCGATCATCGGTACTGGACGACGAATCCCCTCGTGCCCGTTCCACCAGGTCGACACGTACCCGAGCTTCTTCGTACGCGAGATCTGTTCTTTGGTCCAACGATTGAGAACATGGTACCGACCCCAGATCGTCGCATCCACCTTCTCCACTTCTTTACGCGGAACTCCCCACTCCTTCGCCATCGTCCACGTACCCTTCCCGTAGAGCTTGGCAAAAGTTGTCCGCTTGATCTTAGTTCGATAAGCGTCTCGTTCCTTATCTGACAGCGCAGCCCATTCTTCTGGAGAGATCCCCCAAACAAGAGAAGCACAGATTGTCGCGTTGTTCATGTGGATGTCGATGCCTTTTTTGTAATCATCAATCAGCACACGGTCGTTGCTTAGATCACCCGCGACACGAAGCTCAATCTGAGACTGATCCAGCTCTAATAAAACCCAGCCATCGCGCGCAATGAAACAGTCACGGATCATCTTTCCTTCAGGTGTATGCGCTGTCGGAATCGTTTGAAGCGCAGGATCGTGCACAGACGAGCGGCCACTCTCGGCCCCATCGAGCAGGATCGAAGCGTGGAACCGCCCATCGTCACGCAGGTGTGCCAGCATTCCTCGCGCGTAGTTAGACTGGATCTTCTCAAAGCGTCTGTTCGCCACGATTGCTTCAACTACCGAATGATCGTCGACCAGACCTTCAAGCACGTCTTTGTCCGTGCTCCACACTCCCGTATCTGTCTGCTTCCAGGGCTTCAACCCCAGGTCATCAAACAGAAGCTTCCGTACCTGTGGATGCGAGTTGGGGTTGAAGTCCTTACCAGCTACGCCGGCGATCGTGTTCCTCGCCTGGTCGATCTGCTGGTCACAGAAGAGCGCGAGGTTCTCCACAGCGTCACGGTCGCACCCCATTCCCCAGTGTTCGATCTGTCGCACAGCTATGTTCGCGTCGTGAGTTATCTCGCGCCACATCCGCAGTGCGAAGCGGTTCTCCTTCTTGTGGATCTTCTTCTTGAGAACTCGCATATACGAACGCGTAGTCCATACGTCTTTGGCGTTGTAGGAATGAAGCGTGTCGTCATCGAGGTACCGATACGCGAACGCCATCGTGTCTGTACCTGCTCGCACACGATCGAGCACGTCGTCTTCAACAGTGAACGCCGGAGATCTGATCTTCCTAGGACGACCCGTCGGCGTAAACGGCGAAGGAGGAAATGCTTGATAGTTCAACTCACCGCAGATCTTCGACAGCTTCGTGTGACACTCGTCCTTGTGACCACCGTGTCCTACAAACTCAGCGAGCACTTCCAACCGAGCACGGGTCGCTGGATAGAGTAGCTTGTGCTCTAACCGCGTATCCCCGTAGATAGCCTCCACGTGCGCCAGCAAGTCAAGAAGCACAGCGCGATCATCGTATTTCCCGTTCTGCGTTGCCAACGGGATCCCTGATTCCAACAACTCTTTCAGGATCTTACGTGGACCCTTTCTTCGTAGTGCCTTCCGAGTCCACGTGTAGCACTCTTCCGCGTCGGCACCGAGAAACGTGAGCGCCTCGATCATGAAGTCGGGATCGTGCATGGGAGCACTGGTCTCCACGTCGTACGTTATCCACGATTCATCGATAAGATCTAAGGCTGCTACTCTCGCATGCTTCGTCGTCTCGACCAGATTCGTTACACCGTCGAAGTCAGGTTCTGGTAGGTCACACTGAAGTGCCCATTTCAGATCGCTCTCAAACTCCTTGGTGTGGAACCTGTTCCTAGTTGCGTGTGAAGGATCCACCGTGAAGAACACAGGGATCGATCCACGTGGTCCGTGATAGAACGTGTATCCCTGGCGGACCGACATGACAGGTGGTCTACGTCCAGTCACACTTTCGATCGCAGCAGCGCCCAGACAGATAATCCGTTTGGGATTCACAGCATCGAGCACATCTGCGCCATACGGACGACACTGTCGGATGTGCTTCGGGGTGACCTTCTTACCCCGCGGGAAGCACCGGACTCCGTTATCGTACGCGATCGGACCCTTCCACCACTTCTTTACCTGGGTCCGGAGGTACTTCCCCGAGTAGCCTGTAAACGGACGACCAGTCTGATCATCGATCTTACCAGGCATCTCTCCAACAAGGAGCACACCGTTCGGCTCACCCTCGGCCGGCATACAAATCGTGCGCGCCTTCTCATGAAGGTTGCATCGCTCACACTGGTCGTCGACCTCTATCGGTCCAACCTTAGCAAGCTCGATCTGCGTCGGCTCTTTGTAGAGTGGAAGCCTACGCATCAATTCTTCCCGTCAACCCACACTCACGACAACGAGTAGCGGGGACGTTACAGTCATTACCGAAGTCCGTGACGATCATCTCATTCTTCCCACCACACGAACAGAACTCAAGGCTAGCCTGTCTTTCTCGCGCAACTTCAAGATCGCGCCATTCGCCAGCGATCTCAGCTGTGTCTGTATCAAACAAACCACGACCGCAGAGCCACGCAAGAGCAAGATCAAACGAATCTAGCGTCATATCCATATCGTACTCTTCGCGCCACTCTACGAACTTCGCATAACTAGCGCTCTCCCGAAGCGCCTGAAGAACCACATGCGCAACTCGATCAACCTCTTCCTTGTTGTCGAGACAGCATGACGAACACGCCTCCAATGCGTCGATGATGATCTTGTTGAAGTTAGCCTGCTTTAGCAGATCATCGTCGGTAGGCGTGTACGTCATGCTGAATCTCCGTGACTAGGGCTTGATCTTCGGTTCGAGAAGCTCGGCGGCCTTCGCACCTCGCGCAGCGAGCCCTTGGATCCTCTGAAGAACCGGAAGCTTGGGCTTCAGCGCCTCCAGCTCTCGCACGATCTTCTTCTTGCTCTTCATCTTCGCGTCGGTGAGAAGGTACTGCACGACCTCACGCAGCTTCTTGGCGCTCTTGAGCTTCTTCGTGATCTTCACGGTTGGCTTGGGAGCGTCGTCCTCCTCTTCCTCCTCATCTTCTTCGTCCTCTTCCTCCTCGTCTTCTTCGTCGTCCTCTTCCTCTTCTTCGTCACCCTCTTCTTCCTCTCCATCCTCCTCATCAGCCTCTTCCTCTTCATCCTCCGACTCTTCGTCTTCCTCCTCTTCATCCTCGTCGTCGTCAGCCTCTTCTTCATCCGCCTCGTCCTCCTCTTCTTCCTCGGCGTCCTCCTCGTCTTCTTCGTCCTCCTCTTCCTCATCGTCCTGACCGCTGCCGTCCCCGCTCAGGTTCCACCCCGAGATCTCCTTGCGCGAAAGCTTGACAAGCGCCTCTGCTCCCTCATCGATCGAGTCGACCTCCCACTCGATCTTGACTACGACTCGTCCCTCCGAGTCGATGGTCATTCCCAGTCCGATCACACTTGCTGACATGTTCTCTAACCCTTTCCCGATGTCGATAGACATCGCATGATCCTTACGGGGCTGTCCGCAGCCCCATCCTCGGCAGTACCAAATATCCTCACCTTTCCGGCGGTAGAATATCCCGCCCAAGCAAGGACGATAGTGTGTAAAAACGTGACCACCCATGCGGTGTTCCATCTTGATCGAGCGCCCACACTTAGCCTTCAACCATTCGAAATCACTTATAGCCACCAGCTACTCGATCTTGGATCAATCATCGCCATTCACTTCTTAGACTCGAACAGAATCTCGATGTACACCTCGTAGTCCACCTTCTCTTCTATGAAGGCCACTACGCGATACCCTCCATCGATCAAAGGAGCAAGCACGCGTGCGATGGAAGAGGGTACATACCCGAGCTTCTCGCCCGTCTGGCCGTCATCCACTCGGATCGCGTTCTCGTCGTGCGGGTTCTCGGACTCGCGCACCAGCTCCACCGCATCACCCTCTTCCATCGAACGGATGTGGTCCTTCATCACGTGATGGTGCAACCCCGCGATCTCACAATCGAGTATCTTGATCATTTGCTCCTCTTGTGCAGAGACCTGCTAGCACGCTGACGATGGCTAGATCGGAGATCGGGAAGGAGCAAACAACCCATCTTCGGAGTCGCAATCGTCAGCGTGCTAGCAGAACCCTACTCCCCGAAGGGGCCCCGTTTCTAGTAGGTCGAGGCGACACCTAAAGACCGCTACGCGTTGGAGTACGCGAGCGTGCGGAGACGACAGAGTCCGGCGTGGACGACTCGATCAAGAGCCTCCTTTTTCTCCATCCCCATCTCCTTCGCCATCCGGGCGATGATCTTGTTGTGCTCACCAGTCAAGCTGGTCTTCATGCGGCTTTCGGTGTACTCGGGGCGAGAAGGGGTTCGCTCCCTGTCGCCGATCCCGAACGCGTGGTTGTGCGTCTTCACCCACGCAGGCACACCCTGCTTCTCTCGCTTGGCCTTCTTCTTGGCCTTCTTCTTGGCCTTCTTCTTGGCCTTCTTGTTCGGATCTCGCTTCGCCACCGTCTTGGTGCGCTTCTTCTTCCCCTTCTTCTTGCGCCGCTTCTTCTTGGGGGTGGTTGCCGTCTCTTCGTTCTCAGACATTAGCTTCTCCGTGTTCGTGGCTCCTAGATCTGGAACCGATCAAGTTCTCGATCGTACCACCCAACGAATCGTTGTCAAGAGTACGACTACAACCATGCCTTGTGCGATTACTTTAGGATTGGGGCACTTGCCAGAGCCGCGCTTTTGGGATGCGATCCCTCTCGCACGTAGCCTTTCCTCGTCGTTTCAACTCGATGAGCATCAACCGAACAGAGTCCTCGTCTGCTTGGATTCTGCGTGCGAGATTTCCGAACGTGATAGGCCCATTTTCTTCAAGAGCTGTCTTCACCTTCTGATAGAGCGTCGGCACTAAAGATCTCCCTTCATCAAACTGCGACGTGCCTCTCTCCAGGTCCACGCCGGATCTACTTCATCGGGGTCCGTCTTCGGAGGAAGCTTGACGAATCCCGCCTGCACTCCCTCAAACCGCAGTCGCATCGCCAGCATCATCGCCTCTTCCCACGAGTCCCCGTCTAGAGCTAGCACGATCGGACGCTTTGCTGTGCATAGCAGATCGACCTGTGTATGGGAAGGTTTACCGAGAGCAGCGAGAACATTTGGGTAGTACGGAGTAGCATCGAACGCCCCCTCGACTACAAGACACGGGATCTTAGTCTCTTCAAGGAGCGCTTTGTGGTTCCAAAAGAACTCTCCGCGAGGCATCCCCTTCGGATAGAGATACGGGATCGAGTCAACGCCATACTCCGGAAGAGGATCCAACCAGACTCGTCCAACCCAGCCGAGCCACTCATCCTGAGGGTTCAAGAACGGAACGATCACACGATTTCTCCAGTAGCCTTCGATGCACGCGCCGACCTGGAGTTCCTTCGCCATGCTTCTCGACGAGATGTGCCGACGCATCATGTACATACGCGCCGGCTTCAGCGTGTACGACTTATCGTTCCACAACGGAATGAACCCCTCTGGCGGATCCATGATCTCGATATTGCGTTCTTCACGTTCTTGGACCTCGAACTCCACGTTCGGATCAGGAGGCTCATCTAGGTAGCCCCAAAGTTCACAACGCAGACACTTCCACCGTCCGGTGTACGCGTTGACTGCAAGACTACGCTTTCGATCGCGATGTCCTTCCGCGTCGCAGAACGGGCACTCCGCACGAAGCCACTCCTGTCCGAAGCGCGCTCCACGGATCGCCGTCTCTACTTCTTCGTTTTCCTGGTGACCCATCCGATAATCAAATCTAAAGCTGCCATTTGTTGATAGAGCGCGTATGCGGATACAAGCGCTTCCTCCAGTTCTTCGGCGTCTATGATCAACCGGTACAACTCCCTAGCGAACAATCGACGGTTCGCAGCGACCCTTGCAGACATACCAATATTGCGTCCGACCCCTGTCCCCCATAAGTCCCACGCGTAAAAGAACATTCGATCTACCATATTCACCAAACGGTGAGGACACTTCACTAACACCGCACAGCTGTAGCACTGCGTCGGTGCTACGATATACTCAACCGATCTAACCTTCGGAGAGAGCTTATCCATAGCACATTTTGCCACACGCAAAATCGTGCGGGATCGGACCTACCGTGATCCCCTTAGGTCCATTGCGATTTCGCGCTATATAGTACGTCACTTCACCAGTCTCGTCGTCAGGATTCAGGGAAATCCCCAAGTCAGGAACGCGTACAAGATGCATCGACTCCGCTACGTCCTGTCCCTCAATCCTACGTTTACGATCTCTCGCTGTCCTCCGCTGCGCCTGTCCAGCAGTGTGGCCCCACTTCCCCGTCTCAGCGATAAGATGCCTATACGTCTCGATCGCCGTTCCTTGACCTTCATACTGACTCTTATCAGTGCGATCGTGTGACTTGATTTTGTTGATGTAGTCAATAGCTACAAGATCTACGGGGATGCCCTCGTATTCCTCGACCTCAATAACCCATCGCCAGATGTCTAAGATCGTAGTCAACTTAGGCGGGAAGTCCTTGACCCAAAGTGGCCCAATCTTCTTCTTGCGCAATCTACGAGCGAGCCCCTTCTGATCCCCCTCCATGATCTCGTTGATGGGGTACTCCAACAGGTTCGCGATCACTCGTGCCTGCCACGCGGCTTCACTCAGCTCCAACGTCGCTGCGACAGCACAGTATCCAAGAGAGACCGTATTCGCTACGACATGAGAGAGCGCCATGCTCTTCCCTGAGTTCTCTCCACCAAGCCAGATGTTGATGCACCCGCGAGGAAGACCGCCACCAAGAGCGGCGTCTAGCTCAGGGATGTTGATAGGTAGTCGATCCAACTGCCGTAATCTCTTGATCTCTTTGAGCGCGCTGGGACCAAGCCGCATCCCGAGCGAACTATCCTGCTCTCCGAGAGACACAGCCTGGTTGATGATCTTTACAACCGGACCCATGTCGCCGTGCTTCGCGTACTCATCCATCGCAAGACGCACAGCCTCAGCCTGCATCCTACGCTTCAACATGGGAGCTACCTCGCCAACCACTTCCTCCTCGGTTGGCAACTCCGGCGCATCCAAGAAGAGATCGATCACTTCGTCCAGGTCTTCCTGCGTCTCTTTCCCCTGATGCACCCATCTCCGGATGCGCTGAATCACCACCGATTCATGTGTCGGCCCCTTCCCTATCTTCTTGGCGATCGCTGCAACCGCCTTGAGAACGAGCTTCACTTCATCGACACGCAATCCTCGCGCATCGATCGAACTACCTACTCTTCCGTAGAAACGCGGATTTGTTGCGGACATCACCGCAATGATCCTCTCAAACTCTGCGTCGTACCCGTACGCTTTGATCTTCTTCTTTACTACCACAGGAAGTCGCCTCTCTTCAGCGCTCTCTCCATGTCGTACTCGATCTCTTCAACCTCTTCCTCAGCCTGCTTGACTAATCGATCATAGCTCCTTTGTGAACAGCACTCGTTGACCACACGCAACACCTCTTCTTCTGAGACCGTGGTTGAGTCTCCTAACAAAAGAAGCGAACGGTACATCGTGCGATGTTGCGCAACTAGCTTCTTGTGCGACTTCGCAACAATCGTCTTCCCTCCTGTGTACCTCTGCGCGAACTGAGCAAACCAGTCTAAGTGGTTCTTGAGTCTCTTCTTCGCGTAGATCGTTCCAACTGGAGGAACGTGGTGACCTACCTTCGAGTTGATGTGCATTTCGCACGAGAAGGCACACCATGAGATCGGTGCAATCTTCTCATCGAAGATAGTTTCTGCGGCTCTAACCAGCGTAGTGAAGTGTTTGGTGTCTTGGATCGTTGTAACGAGAACACCGTCGAACACACGAGACACTCCGTAGTAGTGTTTGACGGTCGTCGTGTATGCGGACGCGAGTATGTATGCTCTAGTCCTCACTCCCCACAGCGGATCCAACTTGGGGGGAGACGGAATACGCGCAGGACGCACCCGATCGAAGCCCGGATACTTTGGAATCAAGTCTCCGAAGCGATCAATCAGATGCGCCCAGCATCCCTCCGTCCGGAACCCTCTCGGTCCTAGACGCAGTCCTCTAGGTCCGCTGCCCATGCTACATGAGCCTTGTGCGGATACGTTCGATTAGGCAGCGCGGACTGTATTCTTCGCCAGATCTACGCGAAGTCTGCGAACCTCTGCCAGCAGACGCACGAGAGCACTGAACGCGAAATCGGTTGCGTCCTCGTCGTTGCGCCCGTAGTGGACGCACATCTTTCGCTCTACCTCGTCGATTTCCTGCTTGGTCATCATGGCCCACCTCCTCGATCGTGGACGGTTCGATCCTTTGTAGCACAGCTAGATCACTCCTGCAAGAGAGAGCTGTTGACCTCGCTCAACCACGACTTCGAACTTCTCACTCGCGTATGCAGCCAGACGCTTTCTCGCGTGTCTTTCCAACCACTTACACGATCGATGCTTCGGTATCCCCTTCTTCCCACACATCCCACACCCCTTGTCGGCGATGTCGTACACCTCAAACTCGCTCTTCGTCACGTTTCCTTCACTGTCGTGCTTGCGAGTTCCGCGGCCGAGTCTCTGAAGCACAGTGATCATACTCTTTCGCCCCTGTGCTGCAATGATCGACTGTAGTTCGGGGATGTCGATGCCTTCCTGGAAGATCACATTGCAAACAAGAATATCCGTGTCGCCGTGAACCAACCTTCGGATCGCTGCACGACGCACCTGGAGACTCTTCTTACCCCAAACAAACTCCACCTTCTCTCCACTCCGTCGAATCGCATTTTCAAGGAGCTGACCATGCTTCACTTGGTCGACGAAGAGCAGACATGGCTTCGTAGCCTTCTTGGCGATCTTGATCACAGCCTTATTTCGTGGCTTACTCTCAACAACACCAAGACGATATGCGTCCTGCCAGGTTTCCGCCTCCACATTCTGTCTGACTTCAATCATGCGTACTCTCGGGCGAGCGAGAACACCTTTCTTGACAAGGTAATCGGCTGAGATCTTGTGGATAACAGGACCAACGGCACCCCAAACGTAGATCGACTTCTTATCACCACGCGCAAATGGTGTCCCACTGAACCCGTAACGAAAATGAGCGTTAGGAACGGCCATTGTCACACGCCAGAACGTATCAGCCGCCACGACATGAACCTCATCAACCATGACACCCGCGATCGAACGCAAGAAGAACTCAATCTTCTCCCGTGTCTTCTTCCTCCGCAGCATCGAGTTGATCGTGTGGAAAGTAGCAATGGTGACCCGCTTCGGGTTGTACTTTCCTGCGCCAATGAACCCTACTTCCTCCCCCGTTCGCTTGGCAAAGCGTTCGCCTGTCTGAGACAGCAAGTCGATCTTGTGTGTGAGAATCAACCAGCGCACAGAATAGACTTCCGTGAGACCGACCATGATCTCTGTCTTCCCCGCTCCGGTCGCATGGTGGAAAATCCCAGTCGTACTTTTCTTAGCTGCGTCGATCGCGTCTAGCTGATAGTCACGCAGCCAGTCTAGAAGCGCTAGAGGATCCGCCTTGGGTGCTCTTCCTCGCTTATCGAGAAGCTTGATCTTGATCTTGTCTTTCTTCGCCGCTGCACGAACTGATGCCAAGAACCCTGTAGGAAACGTTCCAGTTACCGAGTTCAACATACGGATCTTCGTGTCCGCACGCCACTTCCCGCGTCGCCGAAAGAACGCTTTGTCATCACGGAAGGATAGATACTCGCTCAACCAACGCTGTTCGTCGTTCTTCGCGCGTTTGATCTGGCAATACCTATGAGTGACTTCTAACCACATTCAGGGCTCCCCTAGATTCCTCGGCGGCTTCACAGCTGACTTGATCGCTGACTCGATCCCCCTTCGATAAGATTCAATGCAGTAGGTGATCACCATCGCACCGTCTCTAACACCCACGATCGCAACCAACAAATGCTGTTCATTCGCTACGACCTCCGGATGCCTCGCCAGAACGGCTGGACCACGCTGACCAATAAACTCTTCGGGGTTGAGACGAATCCAGTGCTCCTTATGAGCCCTGAACTCTAGTCTCTTGAGCGCTTTGATCAGAGCGTAAGACACCTTCTGCTCGCGACCTGTCATCTTCAGGTCGGTCACGCCGCAATGAACCCGAAAACCTCAGCGGCTTCCTTCCCGAGGTAATCGATCAAGCTCTCACGGTTGACATAGAGCCTCCCGCCCGATCCTTCAACAGCATCACCCGTTCCACCAACACGCATAGCCTTCAGCTTCCCTTTGTTGATCCACCGGTAGAGCGTAGTGTGGTGAACACCGAGCTTCTCAATAACCTGTGGCGCTGGAAGATACCCCTTCGCCTTCAACAGCGCGTCTTTGTCGATCTTTTCTCCCACTTCTCAGTCCTCCACACCCAGGAGCGCAAGCAACCCTCGCCCCATATCGCCACTCCCCGCTTTCTTCAGTCGCTTCCTTGCGATCTTGTAGTCACTCTTCTCGTCAAACGAAATCTCCAGCAAGAACAGCTTGCCAGGTTTCTCATCTTCGTCCGGAATGGTGGCATCAGCAGCGTCTGCCAACAGATCTTCTTCGGTCGGCTGCTCGCCCACTTCGAGCAATGTCTCCAGCTCTCCCTGCGTGAACCCAGAAAGAACGCTCAACTCCTCAGTCGAGAACTCGTTCTGAATACTCTGAAGAAGTAAAGCAGCCATGCTGAGATCGGTCTCTCCTCGCTTCATGTTCATGCCGAACCCGAGTGCGAGAGCACGGTCGTCGCTGATCCCAGACATCAAGATCACATCGATCGTGTCCAAGTTCACTTCCTGCGCGGCCCAGAAACGATGATGGCCATCGACAATCTCGATCTTACGCTTCTTCTTGAGAGCTAAGATCGGCTGAAGGAATCCCTCTTCGCGGATCGCCTCCACGAGTAGCTCGTACCGCTCGTCCTCCATCTTGTTCGGGTTCTCGTCACGCGAGCCGTACTTCGGTGTGATCTTATTGAGTTTGACGGTCTTGTATTCGATCTTCACGCGTCCCTCCACAGGTCATAGAGCATCTTGTCAGACTGAAGACGCGCCTTTGTCGTTCGGATCGCACGATACACCTCTGACGGTTCCAAACCATGGTCCTCGATCACGTCCTTAGGTTGGAAGTCGCCACCGAGGATACCTAGCGCGAACATCGCTCCAGTCTCACCAAGAATGGACTCTACACGCGTTCGCACAGTCCGCGCAAGTAGCACACGATGCACGGTCTCTTCTGGGTTCGGCTTCTCGTCTTTCTCGTACATAGAGATCTCCGATCGGTAGAGACCTTTCAACACGTCAAGACGATGACTTGCACTCACAGGCGCGCTCTGCTTCAGCACGTAACGTCGCACCGCGTAGATCGCAACTCTCCAGGCGTACGCGCCTACTTCGACCCCATAGTCAGGATCGTACCGAGGAAGCGCATCCATGATCGCCGTCACTCCCTCATGTTTCATGTCCTCGTGGCTCGACCACCAGACCCTTCGCTTGTACCTAGATGCTGCCTTTCCTGCGAGTTCAATCACCCGTTCATCAGAGATCTCACTTATCCATGACAATGGGTACTTGTTCACGTGTGCACCGACCAGTCACCAGAAGACTGATGGTAGATCAACCCACCATTCATCCAGAACACCCAATCTGAAAATTCGTCTAAACGCTCAATGTGGAAGTAGAACGAATGCTCGGCGAAATCCTTCATCAGACGAACACGGATCTTCTCCGACTGCCCGTACGTGCTCAAGAAGTCCAGCTTGTTCTGAAACTGATCGAGCTTCCCCTTTACCTCCGCAAACTTCTTCACCGCGTCGAAATGCTCCTGGCATTCGATCTTCAGCATTACTTTTGCTCCTTTACTTTCCGCGCATGCTCTTCAGCTCGACACGCGTCCCTGATCACCCGCTCGCTAGAGATCACTCTGGTGCTCCTCGATAGCCTTCCTCACGTCGGAAGGAAAACCATCTCTCTTGAGCCACTGTGTCAAGTTCTCCAGGTCTTCGATCGCGTCATCCCGAGCGCTGTCGAACTTCCTTGGTTTCCCTTCAATATCCGACAGATTTCCCAACAAACTCTCAAGTGTTTTCGTCGGATCCATTTTCTTGCTCCTCTGTGGCGTCCATACATTCTTCCATAAAGACAGTGCGCCTTCGCATCGTGGCGAGCTTCTCCTGTCGATACTTGGGATTGTCATTTGTGATGACACCAGCTAGATCCCAGAGCAGCATTCCTAGCTGACCAATCATTTGCTTCTCTCCGTACTTCACATAGCCTCCTCTTCGGCCAACAAGATCGTGTCTACGATCGCCGCGTCTGCATCAACCAGTTGTTCACGTAGCTTCGTGAGCTTCTTGCCGAGGAGTGCTTCGTACGTTCGCAGCTTCTCGGCGATCTTAGTCACGCGCCCCTGTCGGTTCTTCAGTGCCCGCTTACCGAGATCTTTCTCCTCCAGCTCTTCCCAGACCTTGGCAAGCTGACTCTCCACATCGGAGTTCAGTGCATCGAGCACAGCCGCGACAGCATCTTCAGCCTGCATTGCGGGCACCGTGAGAATCCGCGACTCGCAGTGCTTCTGCACAAGAGCCTGAAACTCTCTCCAGCGATCTGCATGCTGTCGAGGCACGAAGTAGATTCCGCCCGTGTCCCGCAGCTTGATGCTCTGCATCTCCTCGATCATACGTACGAACCACTTACTCAAATCGTTCTCGTTGTAGGCGAACCGCAGCTTCTCGTAGAGATCGACGACACGTCCCGTGAACTCCTCATCCAGTTCGCGGTCAAACACGGCATCCTCGTCTTCGACCCAGACCTTGAAGCGCACGTCGTACTCCGGATCGAGTACGTCATCACCTTGTATCTGCACCTCTTCGTCCACGATGGCGTACACGTGACCAGGCAACGTTCGCAGAAGAGTGCGACGTGTTCTCGTCACCGTCGTGCGCAGTGCTCGCTTCAGTGCTGTCTCATCGCTCGGCAGCGGTGGAGTTGGGAAGTCGTGCTCCTTGCAGTCCTCAACGAACCCATCGTTGTAGACCACGAGATCGGAGGACAACCTCCACCACGTAACCAGCCCGACCGAAGCGTCTTTCAGCCCCGGCGCTACAATGATCTTCTTCATGTTTGCTCCTCTAGTCAGGACAGCGCGGCGACTCGGTTCCTGCGACGCGCGAGGTTCTTCTTATGGCTGCGGCGATTGTTCACCCTTCTGCGAGCCTGCGCCTCCCGATGCATGCGCATCGAACCGAACGGAATCTTGTGACGACCCGGCGGGAACGCTTCCTTGATGATCGCAGCGATCTGCTCCTTACTCATCTGCCCATCCGGCAGCACTTTCGGCGTCGGCCTACGAATCACCTTGACCGGTTCGATCGGTTCGTTGTTGACGACTAGTGCCTGAAGCTTGTCCTTCGACATCTTACGTGCTGCCGTCTTGTTCTTCACCAGATTCATTTTTACCGCAGCTTCGACCAGCTTTTCTTTTTTCATCGATCTTGCTCCTTTTCTAGAAATCCGTCTTCTGTGCGACTCTATTGATCTTGAAACAACAGAACCGACAGATCTTCACCTCTTGCCCCCACGTGAACGCGAATACAACGTACTTCTCGCGCAACTCCATCGCCGATGCGCACGTGGCGCAGATGTATTCGTCAAGCTCACCGACGACGATCTTCTGGGTGACCTGCGGCTCACGAGACGACACCTCGGTGGGATCGAACTTCATCTCGTTCTGGCAGGTACATTCCTCGTGTGCGTTCCCGCAACGAGAACAGGATCCGTGCGCAGCCATGATGCTCCTTTTTACAGGCTGCAAACCACCCTGCACCCCTAGCCTAGCGCACACCTTGCACACCTTGCAACCCCAATAGGTGGGCCAAAAAGGCACACCCCTACTGTGCCAAAAAGGCACGGTTAGCCGGATCCGCAGGCGCCCCCACAGCCCCAGGGCCCGCTGGTGTGCCACTGGGGCCCACAGCCACGCCTACAGGCCACTGGGGGGCTCCTAGGGCACCGTACCAACCCCCCGGGGGCCTGCACCCAAGGGGCGGGCGTGCCCGCGCTCGCGAGGCCTAGGGAGCCAAGCAAAATGACAGCTTTTGGACATGCACACCTTGCACACCCCCCACACAATGCACATAGTGTGTTCACGGGCAAGGGCCCACGGCAAAACAAGCCGCAACGAAAGGAAACCCAGCTACCACATAGCGCCTCCCGGGCGCGCGGCTTAGCAAGCCATCCTGTTCTTTGAAAACTAAATGTGTAAGATCCAGTTCATCTGAACGCCTTATCCTCTGAGGAGGGTGACTGGAAGTTAGCAGGTTGCCACGGTCCTCCGTGTGCCTCGTGATCTTTCGGGATCGCGGGTCGCGCGGGAGGCAGGATCACGAATCATCTACACTAGGATGTCCCTGGATGCGCCGTCGGAGGCGCGTGTAAAAGTCCGACGATCCTGTCTCCCGCGCGGCTATCACCGCAGAAGGAGCAAACACCATGGCCAACAGCAAAAACACCGAGTCCCCCATCGAGGTCACCGCTTTCCGCGGAGACGGCCGAGGGGTTCCGGAAGAAGAGATCTACAACGGTGTCGTACACACCCTCGTTGACCTCCAAGACCTCGCCGAGGCAATGCGCATCGAGCGCACCGAAGGCTACCGGGGTCGCGTCGAGGTCAACGGTACCAGCATGCGCTGGTGTACGTTCCAGCGTCTCGCAGCCTAGAACCATCTAGGCTCGCCGTAATGGGTTACCATCCGGGCTCCCGCCCCGGAACGGCGATCGGGAATCTTCCCGAACAAAGGAGTAAGAATGGCAACCGCGAAAAAGAAGAAGACCGCAAAGCGCTCGACTCGTCGGAAGGCTCCCAAGCCCCCGACTCCGGAAGAGCTGGACATCACCGATCCGCGTCGGAAGCTGTCGAAGGAAGAGCGCCAGTCGCTCACCCCGGAACAGAAGAAGGCTCGGCGCCAGGCTGCTCGCGATGCGCGCGGTCCGGCGAAGGTGCAGATCGGCTCTCAGCTGGCCAAGATCGAAACCCGTCTCGGGAAGATCGTGGCTCGGCTGGCTGACTCCGACGCGTCCGAAGCGGGTGAGACGTTCATCAAGGCACTTCGCGTTCTCCGGTCCGATGTCGCCGAGCTGTCGGATGACTGGAAGCCCTCTCGGGCTCGTGGTCCCGTCACCTCGCGCTTCGTCGAGAAGCAGAAGGTCGTCCTGAAGGAGAAGAAGCGCGCTCAGTACGAAGGGCTTCTCGACGGCGAGTTCGAGTTCACGGTCAAGAAGGTCGTCAAGCGTCAGGTTCTCTGCTGGAACAAGAAGACCGGAAAGCTGGTGTTCCGTCAGAGCGATCTGGAGCTGGCTACGGCCTAGCATCGGCTTCACTTCGACTTCTGATCTTCGGATCGGGGGTCGTCTGGGGCGCCGATGCCCTAAAACGGAAAAGGAGCAACCTGCTATGGACGGAAAGATCGCACTACTCCTTCACTACTCATGGAAGAGTACCGGATACCGCTACGAAGAACTTACTGACGCAGAAAAGGAAATTCTCAACAGAGAAGAATTCGATAAGATCCTTATCTCTATCGGCGCGAAAAGAGTAGAGCGCTAGATCATCACACGGAGGACCATGGCAGCCTACTAGCTGCGGAAAAGGAGCAACATGAATATCACGATCGAAGTTATCGCTACGACTGAGGTCAACGTCACCGTCAAGGTGACGTCGTTCAAACGAGAACGCTACCAGACCCTAAGTTGGCATGCTCTCCAAGCCACCGCTGAAGATCACAAAATCTACGCAAGCATACTGGAGACAGCAGAGCAGTTCGTCTTGGCATCCAATGGCCAATAGATTCGCGCTCTACGTCTGGGGCGATCACGCCGTCACCGTGTATCTCGGCCACGTAATGATCGACACCTACCTGGCAAACTGTGGAGGTCGTCGCGCCGCAAGGCGCGTAGCTGTGCAGCTACGCGCTCAAGGACACAAGCCTCGCCTGCACGTCCACCGTCTCGCGATCCGTCGCGCCTGCTAATCCAACACCCGTGAGTTCACGCTCACGGGTGTTGATCGTTTCACATCAGAGAATCGCGTGCACAACCGTGCCGTCGTCCTCGGGCTGGATGTAGATGTCTGCAACTGTCACAGCATCCACAGTATTGAACATGACCGTCGCGAATCCCTGCGCATCGTAAACGACCTGAGCGGCTCCAACTCCAGGAGTAGCGCTGTTCTGGATCTGCTTCGGACCCGTCGCAGTCGCAGTCGTGGCTTCCACTGCGACCACCGTTCCCTTTGTCGCGAGCGTCACCGCATTCGTCGTAACCGTCAGCCCCGCGTCCCAAAAACCCCGAGCGCCCGAGACGAAGTCACCAACGAGATTGAAGTCATCGGCCATCGTCGCATCGATGGCGCGTGGTCCGATCGAGAACAACTGACCCACCACCGTTCCTTGAAGATCGATCGTACTATGGATGGACAGCGCCGTGATGCTCATATCCCCGCCCGTGATCACCTGAATGCCATCACCTCCGTTGGTTCCAGCCAAAATGATCTGCTTCTCTGTGCGGAGTATCCCACCCTGCCGTACCTGGATAACGGGGGCCGTTCCCAGATTAGTAAGCGTAGTCTCGTCGTACAACTGGACGAACGTGTTGTACTCAGCACCAACAGCGGCGAAGCTGTCATTATCGGCAGAGACCTTCCCCGGCATTAGTGCCGGACCGCCGACGAAAGGATCTGATTTCCCGAAGGAGATACGGACAGGGGCCCTTTCGATCGCATCCTGTCCCTTAGCTCGAAGCACTCCCTTGATGTGCCCTGTGATGTCGTGATCACCACCGAACGCGACATACCGTCCGTCGGTGACTAAGAACCCCGAGACGTACGGAACGGAACCAATCCAGGACAAGAAATGACCACCAGTGAAATGCACTCCCCAGCCTACCCACGAGCTGCTCGTGAGGGTGGGTTCCGTGCTGGGAGGAACTACGGTGTTCCACGTCTGACGACCCATCAGGAACTGACCTTGTCCGGTATACCGGACAAGAGTACCAGGATTGGTAATGACGCAGCCAAGCAGGATAAGACGGCCGTCAGAAACTAGATTGGTGTTCTCCGGCGTATCAATAATGGCATTGACGACGTTCACACCCGGACTGTACTCGCCATCCGATCCATCCCTTATCGATCCAGACGGTCCAATACCAGTCGTAATCCCAATCCCCTGAACCATCGGAACGAACTCCGTCGGGATGATGACGTTCCCCGCGTCGGGCTCGATGACGCGATAGCCGGCCCCCGTCGGGATGGCTGTGAACTCCGCGCAAGGGACGATGTCCGTAGCTCCGTTGTCCCGGATGGTCCTACGGTCCCCCTTCGCGTCACCGTCGAGGATCTCGATCGTCTTCCCGTCGAGCGCTCCCGGCGTGAGACCACCGCTCGTGACGAGCTTCTCAATGGTCGTACCACTCTGCGCCGTGTCTCCGCTGACGATGACGTTGACCTCGGAAAAGACCACGTAGATCGTCGCGAGCGCTCCGGAGAAGATGCGCGCCCGGAAGGTAGGCCACGCGTACCCCGCTCCTGAATGAGGCTGTACGACGATGACGACTTCGTGACGAACGAGATCGGGAATGCGGGATTCTGCCTCAGTGATCGATGCTAACGGTGCAGCTTGTGATCCAATGGAGTTGTCGTTCCCAGTTGCGACATCGACGAACAACTTGAGTGGTCCGATCGTCTCGCCCAGCACAGAGAACGAAACACTCCCTCTAGAATCCGGAACTTCTCTGACGCGAAGGCCGCCCACTCCAAGAGCGAGGACTTCTTCTACCGTCGCAGGAACGACACGAGCCTCTCCAGGACGCAGAAGCCCTTGATACGGAGAGGGAAGCGGGACAGTTGAATCGTACGGATTGCGGATCTCTGCGGGCATAGACTCTCCTCTTCACCACGAATACTACCTCACCTCTGCATGCTAAACCACAGCCGAACGCACAAGGTAAGACATGAGGAGCATCATGACCAGACCCGTCCTTATCATCGACGATGACGATCTCAAAGGAAATATGACGGTGCGTTTCGTACGCGTAGTCAGCGACCGCGAATCCTTTCGAGTCAAGTACCTAAAGCAGGCGATCTTTATGCTGAAAGGAAAACCTCTCGCGGTGATCACCAACTGGAAGTTCCCCTTCGAGCACGGTGATCCTTCCCGTAAACACGGCCATGTTATCACGGCGCTCTGCCACGACATGAATATCCCGTGTCTTGTCAACGCCGTACACAGTCCTCCTGAGAATCTTCCTCCCGGAACAATCTGGCCAGACGCCGCGGGAGACTTCAACGAAGTGCTCAAGAAGTTTCTCAACGATCTTCCTCGCGCGCCCACGTGAGCGCTCGCGATCACACCTACACACCCCTATATACACATTATGCACATGCCCCCACACCCCTATCCCCTAAACCCCTTACCCCTACTCCCCCAGATCCACTAATCTTCCAAGCTTCGCACAAGGCACTAGTGTATTCAACTTTCTATCGAAAGGAGCAAAACAATGAGCATGATCGACATCATTAAGACCGCGGTCTTCACTCCTCTGCCGAGAGGTTGGGGATTGCCAATCATCTTCTGGGGAAAGCCCGGAGTCGGTAAGAGCGACATCCTCGAAACGATCGGGCGAACGTACAGTCTTCCCACCGAGGTTCTCAGCCCTGGTGAACGAGGAGAGGGCGCATTCGGTGTCACTCCCGTCCCTGTCAAGATCGGCAAGGACGAGTATGTGATCACGTATCCAAAGCCTGACTGGGTCTATCAGTTCGAGGATGCCGAAGGATCCGAAACGGCTGGAGCCGGCGGTCTCGTCTTCGTTGATGAGATCAACACCGTCCCATCTCTCATGCCGCCAATGTTAGGTCTTATCCAAGCTCGACGGCTCGGGTCTACTTACCTCGGTCGTCGGGTTAGGATCCTTGGAGCTGCCAACCCTCCGGAGATCAGCGCCGGTGGTCACGATCTACCGGCTCCGGTCGCTAACCGCGTCGGTCACATCGACTGGCAGAATCCCTCTGCGGACGAATGGGGTGAGTGGTTGATGGAACACGACGGGCTCACCACATTCGACATCAAACCTCAGAGCGCCTACGACGAGGAGAAGCGTGTGCTCAAGCTCTGGGGTAAGCAGTACGCAATGGCTCGCGGTTTGATCCGTGGGTTCATTCGTGCTCACAGATCGATGCTTCACGTAATGCCGGAACCTGGTGATCCGAAGGTGCATCGAGCATGGCCGTCGCATCGAACGTGGGCAATGTCTACCGCGGCGATAGCGGGAGCTAAGATCCATAAGTTGTCGGAAGAAGACGAGGGAACACTGGTTAGCTCTTTTATCGGAGAAGGTGCGTATCTCGAACTCGCAGCCTACGCCAACGCATTCGATCTGCCCGATCCGGAAGAGCTGCTTGACGGAAAGGTCAAATGGAAGCCTGACCTGCATCGTGTCGATCGCACAATGGCTGTGCTGAGCACGGCTACGGCGTACATTCGTGCTATCCATGACACCGACAAGAAGACACCGAAGTTCAAGGCGCGGGTGATCAAGATGTACGAGCTACTCATCCTCGTTGGTGAAGACGCTCCCGATGTTGTCGTCAGTGCGATCAAGCCATTGTCGGCAATGCGGCTCACCAAGATAACGCCGAAAGCGATCACTGCACTTGCCAAGCTGCGGCCGATTCTGGACGCGGCCGGGATTACTGCGTGATGAACCCTCGCCAGAAGCTCGCGGCTGGAAGACTCTGGGCTGCTAGGAAAGCGCCGTACTTCTCGTCGGGTCTTCTCTCGATGCGGCTGTACGAGGTTCCACTCGGCACGCTTCCGTCTCCTGTAACCTGCCCTTCATGTAAGGAGATCCAGTACAGAAAAAATAAGGGATGCGTCAAGTGCGGTGTCTCTCTGAAAAAGGCTAAGCACATAGGCACGATGGGAGCTACTGATCGCGGAGTGTTCTACTACGAGAAAGAAGCCATAGAAAACTGGAACGTGGATGAGCTTGGAAGTGTGTTGATCCACGAACTGATGCACTTCCTGCGGAAACACGGCGCACGTTGTGAGCGCAAAGGGTACCACCCGCAGATTTGGAATATCGCAGCCGACTTCGAGATCAACGATGATCTTGACTTCCTCAAGTTGCCGAATCCTCTTCACCCCAAGCAGTACAACCTTCCGGAAGGTCTTCTCGCTGAGGACTACTACGACCGGATTAGAAAGAAGGTGAAGATCGACTATGTCTGCTGTGGAAGCGTGGCAGGTCACACGATGGATGGCGAGCCTTTCGACACCGGCGTTGAGCACAGTAGTGCAAGCGTCGAACTCACGATCAAGCAGGTGGCGAAAGACATTCGCGATGAGGTCGCTAAGGGGCGAGGCACCATTCCGGTGGGGCTCCAGCGATGGGCTGAGCTAGAGCTGAAGCCACCGAAGATCCTGTGGTCGCAGAAGCTCAATACGGTTGTACGCAGCTCGATCACCACAATCGCAGGAGCGAGCGACTACACTTATTCGCGCATCAACCGTCGACAGGGCGGACTTGGATTCGGCGTGGGCAAACCTATTCTTCGTGCTCCGATCGCGCACGTACCCAAGGTTGACATCGGCTTGGATACATCGGGATCGATGGGTAAAGCGGAAACAATACGCGCGATCTCAGAAGCTGATGCGGTGCTGAAGGCTACGAAAGCGAAGGCTCGTTTCATAGCGTGCGACTCAGCTGTTCACGCGATCGCGGAAGTTGGTAGCATCAAAGAACTGGTCGCGCTTATCAAGGGTGGAGGCGGTACAAGCTTCATTCCTGTGTTCGCAGCGTGGGAGAAGATGCGACCGAAGCCAGACCTCGCGATCTTCTACACAGATGGATGTGGTGATGCCCCGTCGAGACCACCTTCGTTCCGAACGATCTTCGTGCTCGTAGGTAGGTACAAGAGGAAGCCATGGTCGACCGCAGAGCCGCAAGGAATCACTTGGGGCGAAATGATCTTTGTCGATGAGGACGAAGACTAGTAATGCGATCGGAGCCTAATGATGCTGAAGTTGTTCTTGCGGAGATAGGTGGATGGGAGCCTCAGGAAGGCGACTTGATCTGGTATCTGTATGCTAGTGATACCTGGCGGATTGGGAAGGTCAAAAGTTTTAGTCTTAGTTCCCGTAGAGATGTGTGGAACGTGCGGATCCAACCTTTCGGGGGTGCAGTCCCTCTCAAGCCAGGAAAGAAACGATCCAGGATGTCGCACACCCACACTCGTAGATACATTTCAGAGTTTCGCTACAAGCTTCGTCCCTTCCTCCACGTGAAAGAAGATCCAGTGTCTGCACTCGAACCCAAAGACTACGTGCTCGCGCCCTATCACATGCGGGTCGTCGAGCACTGCGCAGCATCGCGTGTCTATCGAGGACCGAAAGACAAACCTAACTTTGGAATGTGGTGGGGGATATCGATCCATCTCTTTCTCCAGTACGCGCAAACTCGCGGTCGCTACGCTGCTCTTGCGTACATCCGCAAGAAGTTCCCGAGATCGCTCAAGTGTTGTCAAGGAATAGACGTCGAAGCGCTCCCTGAAGGCGAAGTCGAAGCTCATATCCTGCTCAACACGGGCGATCGAAGCATTCTAGAAGCCGAAAGTTACCGTGATGCTGAGGTGGAAGAACACGTCTACATGCGTGCAGATCTCTGGGCTCCCGAAGACGCGCACGTGATTGACTACAAGACAGGTGAGTATAAGAAAGATCCACTTGAGACCGATCAAATGCTCACACTCGGAGCTGCAATGTGGCTTCGCTGCGGAAAACCAGCTGAAGTAGACGTGTCAATCGCCAACGTGATCAAAACTGGTGAGATCGTGTGGACAACCGAGAGTTTGACGGCCGAGCGCGCAGAAGAGCATCTGTACCGTGTGCGACGACTGCATCTACTCGTGCTCGAAACACGATCAGAACGAGTTGATGAAGGGATCGAGCCTCCGTTTGAACCTGGTGACCACTGTAATCGGTGCCACTCGAAACAATCGTGCCCTTCCTCGGCCGCAGCGTGACACGAAGCCTTCGTCAACGAACTCTCTATGAGGTCATCCGTGACATCGTTGATGGTCAAGCACAACCACACGAGATCCTAGAGACGCTAGACATGAACAGCATGGATCTGTATTCTCTCCGGACACACGATGGCCGTGGGCGGGTCAAAAACGTGTCGCACACTACCCAGATCGACCTCAAACGATTCCGAGAATGGGTTGAGGAGAACGCACCAGAGCACTTGGAATACCTCGATGCCGCAGTAGTAGAAAGAGCGCTCGATGGGAAAGAAACACCAGAACACCTCAAAGAAATCGCACAACTCTTCAGAGAGGGGAAGATCAAAGTCCCCTAGCAGTAGAATGATCGATGAACTAGATCCTGGCTTTAGTGTTCGGTCATCGCGGGGGAAGAAGAACCGCTCAGACGGCAAACGCTTCGAGCAAGAGACTGCACGTGCACTCCGTCGTGTCTTCCCAGATGCGAAGAGGTTGTTCGGTCAATCACGCGATGGTAACGAAGTACCTGATCTCGGAGGCACACCGTACTGGATCGAGTGCGGACGTGGGTCGACTATCTCGATCCAGACAAAACTCAAGCAAGGAACGCGTGACTCAGCCAATAGCCCGTCCGTGGAGTACGCGTTCGCTCCGGTCGTGGTCGTTGTCCGTAACCCGAAAACCAAAGTCACTTCAGTGACAATGACACTAGAAGAGTTTATAGATCTTCTAGGACAAGCTCATGGAGTATAGCCATGACCATAAAGAGCATTGAGAAGGCGATCCTTTACCACCAGAATCTCTACGATAAAGGCAAGCCGAAGATCTCAGATAAGCAGTTCGATGTCCTAGTCGCCAACCTACAAAGACGTTCTCCAGATTCGCCTGTACTAGACCAACTCGGGAAGCCTCTACGGACGGAAAAGATCCAGCACCACACCTCGATGCTGTCTCTCCAAAAGTTCTACGTCGTCGCCAATGTAGAAACGTGGGGGAAGAAGACAGGTGAGACACTGTTCGCGATCCAGCCTAAGTACGACGGTGTCGCGTTGTCGCTGCGCTACGAGAAGGGCAAGCTCGTGCATGCTGCGACACGTGGAGACGGGGAAGAAGGGGACGACGTAACCAGACGCGCGCTTCTCTGTCCCGATATTCCAAAGAGGATCAAAGAACGACGCAGCGTAGAAATCCGCGGTGAGCTGATCATGCAATCGACAGTCTTCGAAGACATGTTCGAGGGCGAGTTCGCTAACGCGCGCAATGCTGTCGCCGGTAACTTGATGCGAAGAAGTGGACGCACAGACGTGATCAAGGCTTGCTCTTTCTTCGCTTACGATCTTCTCATCAAGAAGATGTTCGACTTCGACACCAGGATGAAAGCGCTTGGTGATCTCAAGTTCATGCCCACCCATACAGCGTTTGTGGTGAGCACTGCGGTCGGAGAAAAGCTCAACGCATTCTCCAAATCCTTCCGTGAGTTTGATTACGCGATGGATGGCCTTGTGATCAAGGTGTGCTCCTACAAGATCCAAGAAGAGGTAGGATACACGTCGCACCACTCACGATGGGCGTGTGCTCTCAAGTTCCGCGGCGACACTGCGAGAACAACGATCCTCGATGTCACTTGGCAGGTGAGTCGCAATGGGACTCTAACACCTGTTGCCGAACTAGATCCAGTTGACCTTGACGGTGTTACCATCAGTCGAGCAACACTCCACCACCTCGGCCGCTTCCGGATGTTCGCCCCGCGAAAAGGTGACGTCGTCACGTTAGCACGTAGAGGAGGTGTGATCCCCCACATCGAAGCTATCGAAACTGGCAAGGGTAAGAAGATCAAGGTACCGAAAGTCTGCCCGTCATGTGAAGGCTCTCTCCGCGTCGAGAAAGACTTCCTGAAGTGCTGCGAGCCCGAATGCGACTCTGCGCTGATCCGAAAGCTACGACATTGGGCGAACACAACAGGAATGGACTGCTGGGGCCCCGAAGTTATCCAAGCCCTCTATGATGCTGGTGATCTCACGCACCCAGACGGCTTCTACGAGCTGGGTCACGCCGATATCGAGCGTCTCGACGGGTTCGGTATGGATTCTTCAACGACATTGATCGAAGAGATGGAGAAAACTCGATCAATGCCTCTCGATACCCTCATCACAGCTCTTGGTATCCCTCTGATCGGTAAAACTATCGCAAAACGGATCGCGAAAGCTATTCCCGACATCGAAAGCTTCGGATTCGTTGACATGGACGTCCCCGGCGTAGGGCAGTCTCGTATCAACGCGCTACGCGATTGGATTATCGACCATGGAGATCTCCTAGAGCGGCTGTTGGAAGTCGTCGATGTAATCCCCATCGTTCGTCCCGACATTGAGGGTCCGCTCGCTGGTAAGAACTTCGTGTTCACAGGACGCTTGAGTGATATGGAACGATCGGAAGCACAACATCTTGTCTGCAAGTACGGAGGCGATGTTGCTGGAGGTGTCACTAAGGCTACGAACTACCTCGTCGTTGGAGATCTGGCGAAGGACAGTCAGCTCACGAAGAGGAACAAAGCTGAGAAGTACGGAGTAACGATCATCAGCGAAACAGAGTTTGCCTCCATGCTCGCTGAAGCTATGACCGAGAACGAATAGACAAAACACTCTCTAGCCACTAGAACCCCAATCGCTATGAACAAAAAGATTCCATTCCCTGTGATCCTCGTTTGTTTTTGCTTGGCGATGGCGTCGTTGTCGCTGATCGATTGCTCAGCTTCAGCGCAGCAAGAAGCATCAATCGCAACACTCACCCCGACGCTTGCGCTCGGGCGCACCTTCGTTCGCGAAGCAGGGTTGCGCTCGCACACGCGAGACGACGGGCCTGCCATCCACGCAGTGATCAGCTTTAGGGCAACACACATCTACCAGACGGATTATCTCAGTGCCGTGCTGCGAGCGACAAACAACGCCCCGATACGCAGCGATGCACCACGTCCGTGGATCACACAGCTTATGTCTAGTATAGAGCGACCATCGCTCTATCCTGGGAATCTTCGCTGGGAAGGTCGAGGGGATCGTCACTGGCGACTCACGTTCCAGCAGGCTCGTGAAGTTCGACGCGGAGAGATCGAACATCAGTGTCGTGTGCTCGGTGCCGAGGCAGGCCCAGGCGAATATGTCACACCTCACGACTGGGGTTCGGAAACCGATTCTGTACGGTTTCGTCGGGAGCATCCTGAGGCAGTCGAGTTGGATTGCGGACAGACCTGTTCGCTCAACCTCGATGGATCTCAGAAGTTCACACGCGACGGGCTCCCGAAGTGCAACCACTGGTTCCACTTCCCCCGGTATGAAGAGCGATTCGGGGAGCTGTAACGGCCCCTAGCTGGCTCTGTAAGGGCCCGTAGCCCAAAATGGCTAGGGGGGTGGCCCTAAAGGCGCCAAACGGCCGCACGCGGGCTGCTAGGCCCCTAGCATGGGCCTAACCAGGTGCGTTAGTAGCCTGCACCACAAACGGTGAGAGCGGAACGGCCTGGAACGTCTCACCGTTGAAGACAACCCGGATGTCGTAAACGAAGCGTCGAGGAATGAGCTGTCCTTGGTCAGTCGCAGCGATCGTCATGTCCACTTGTCCACGACCTCGTTTGTCGTTCCTCACTCCTGTGACCTTGAGTTGATTTTGCAAGTCGTCTGATCGTAGACGTACCGCAAGGATGAACGTAGCGTTTGCATCTGAAGCGAGATCAA
>SDBU01000200.1_pt1 | contig 85294 bp, 142 predicted proteins | sample 2277071 | NCBI WGS metagenome assembly SDBU01 (sample SAMN10397929, study PRJNA504765) | marine sediment metagenome | isolation source: marine sediment core GS08_GC12, 126 cmbsf | place: Arctic Ocean: Gakkel Ridge, Loki's castle | collected 2008
CCATCAGGCCCAGACTACCTAGCGCAGCTTGATATTAAGGTATCAAAGATAGAAGAAACGGAGATGCTAACATGGAAGTACAGACAGACATCAACAAACTCCTAGAGATGCAAAAGCAGCTAATGGAGAAGGTGCCTCATGACCTGAGACGGGATGTATACTCAGATGTGATGTGCGTTAAGGACATCATAGAGAAGTCATTATTGTTCTTGAATTCACTCGGGCATAAGCCCTGGAGACCCAACCCGCTACCTCCTGACATGCAGCAACATCAGTTAGAAGCTTTGTCACACTCCCTCGATGTACTACTTATGACTCACCACGGGCGATTTATGCCTTCTCTCAAAGACGAAGAATACGAAGTCTGGACGCGGAAGCTTATCTCAGCTTTTGGTGTTATAGAGGAAACACTCGAGTACCTTAACTGCCCCAGAGATAAGGACGAAGCGCATCGCTTAGAGGAGGTTACTGATATACTGTTCTTTTATCTTGAGACAGTTATACTGAGTGAGTTCACTGCGGAACAGGTAGTAGAGGAGTATATCCGCAAGCACGCCGTGAACTTGGAGCGATACAGGAAAGCAAAAGAAGGAGATTATTCCTGGGATAGGAGAAATGAAGGTGTATTATGAAGGAGATCACACTCAGGTTAGTTGACGAGATTGCAGACTTCATCACCAACGATGCTAAAGAGATGGGCCTCACCTCGGAGGAGCTCGTAAAGTTCATAGTGGGGATGTATGTGCAGCACGAGAAGCACAAAAAGAGGTCTTCAGCTATGGGGATGATGATTGGTATTGACGCAGGTCAACTTATGGAGGAAGTAAAAGGCGACATGGGCAGGTCTGCCAAGGAATTCTTGAAGAGGAAGGCAGCAGCAGGAGATTTGAAGTGCAAGAACTGCACCATGGCGCTCACAGAGCAGGACATCGATAACAAGAAGTGTGGTACGTGCGATGCACCACTGACGGAAGCACTGGGGGGGAGGAGCACCATGAACAACGATGAAAAGAAGGCAATACTCGATGTTATTGGCGATGAACTATGGAAGAATCGTCAAATGCTTGATTGGCACGGGAGGCCTACAGAGGACGCGACACAGTGCACTCAGAGCATCCTCAGCATAGAGTCTCCAAAATGGGCCGAGATCAGGCACCGCATCATGAGTGATGACTACGGGGAAAAGACATTGGTGGCTGGGTACTTAGCCTACAAGGAATTCTACAACGAGGATAGGGGACTCCCCGAACCTAGGTGGGGTCCCAGAGCGATCATATTAAGCTCTGTATATCCTCTCCAATGTCCTACATGCAATTCCCAGGACATGTTTCACTCAGCCTGTCCGGACGACCCAGAAGAGCTATTCCTTCATGAAACAGTCAGGTGTGGTCACTGCGGGCACATAACCGACTGGTTTGAGGCAGTTAAGCAAAGAGAGAATCATCCAACAGACAAAGTCATGGAAGTAACAAGATGAGCGAAGATGACGACAATGTGTCCCATGACTGGCTAGGAGACTAACAATGGGTGTCGCAGTTATAATCGTGAGTATCTTAGCCCTCATATGTGTTGGATGGCTAACAAGAGCATTCCTAGGGGGTAAATAGGATGAGCAAAGACGACAACATTTCCCACAACTGGCTAAAGGACAGCTTCTACACAACACCAAAATTCGCACACCAGGTAATGTCACTCAAGCAGTGGAAAGAGACTCTGCGCGCCACAGAAGGGAACATATTATCCTGTGGTGAAACGTGGAAGCTCAAGCAGGAATACTTGGGTGGTGGTATGCGCGACGTCACTGTGGAGCTAAAATACTGGAAAGGCGGCAAGCCGTCTAAAAAACAGGTGGCCGTATCATGATAATCCTACTCGGTCCTGACGGCACCGGTAAAACTACTCTCGCACAGAAGCTTGGTCTCCCTTACTACCACTTCACCAAAGACAGCACTTACGAGGATTACCTCAAGCCACTATGCACCCTCGAGTTAACTAACGCTGTACTTGACCGCCACATCATCTGTGAGTACCCATATTCAAACATCATGCACAGGCAGCCGAATTACACGATGAAGCAGTGGCAGAATGTAATCCTCCTGACGCTTATCCAGAATCCACTAATCGTTCTCTGTACTCATAAACCTCCACAGAATAAATACTCCAAAGAGCAATACCTGCCCTATGAGCATTGGGATAGATGTCTTGCATTATATCGGTCGTTCTTGAACACACACCTTATCAGATACACAGAGTACGATTATGCTGGTCCAATATCCGTTAAGACCCTCGAACTCATGCATGAAGCACTCGTTAACAAGATGGAGTGGTGGAAACCCATGTGGGAAGCCGGTTATGGCTGCATTGGTTCCACATACCCCAAAGTTCTCCTTGTTGCTGAACGCCTTGGCCCAAACAACATGAACAACTTACCCTTTGAGACTGGGCCTACAGGTCGTATGCTTACCGACATGATAGCGGAGACGGGTACTCCTCTGGGCAAATTCGCAGTCACTAACCTGGTCAAGTCATACAGGCGGGATACCCGTAATCCCAATCAGGAAGACTTTTACCATCTGCGCGTAGAACTAGAGCACCTTAAGCCGCAAGTGGTGGTGTTTATGGGGGCAGTAGCCAAACTGGGTATGCGGGTCGCTAAAGAGCTAGGTATACCCCGTGAAACAATGGTCCACTTCGGCTACTACAACTACAAAAAGGCGAGTGCTGCACCACTACATGTGCAGTGGCGGGGAATAATGGGAATAACGGCATAGGAGGGACCATGAACAAAGAGCAGGTTGATGAACTGTACCATCTTCTGCGTGTAGTATCCAACCAAGCAATTGATCCGGTGTCAGCAGAGACCGGATTGACAGGCCACGAAATAGTGGACGTAATAGCAGGCATGACTAGACATTTGCTTGCAGGCGGAGATTATCCTGCTCTGATAAAGTTCTGTATGTATTATGGCAGAAGGTTCCTGCTTACACCAACAGGCGATGCCATCGATGGTACTAGCTGGCAGTTTCACAGGGTTGTAGAACTTGGTGCCGGCACAGGCTGGCTAGGGCGTGGGATAGCAGCAAGGTTTGACTACATTCCGTGTTTGTTCGTAGACAAACGACAGTGGGCACTCATTGATCTGATAGCGGACCTCGAGACTGAAGTAGGTAGACAGAGTGTGCTTGCTACCCTAAAAGACAACGACTTACTGGTCATGTCAGACTTTCTCCATTGTGTAGAGGACCCAAAGGAGATATTGACATACTTCTCAAAGTGGAATATAGCTATCCTTGAGTATATGCCTACAAACGAGTCGTGGGCGAGCAGCTACGAGAAACAGTTGGCGCGGTATGGGGGTAATCCTATACAGCCTAGTGCGATGACAAACATGCTGTCGAGTCTGGGCAGGAAAGTTGACGTTATAGACATTGATCCGTATACTCTGATACTCATTGACAAGGAGACGTAATGAGGGTAACTGATACTATTTGGTTCACCGGTATGCGTGGCAGCGTCGGATTAGTGATGGGTGTAGACGATGTTACAGGTGATCGTAAGGCCTACATAGGCAGATGCTCGGGCTTGGACGAAGAGTTGGATACTAAGGTAATCGTAGATTACGGTGTCGCACTGAAGCTAGACACTATAATGAAGATCGCAACCCATTTAGGAGGTAAGAAGGCGTGATATATCTTAACGCAGGAAATCTGTGGGACAACGTATACCTGGACACCGTCATCGAATGGAACAAGGAGTTCCGTGACTCAATCCAGGTCAAATGCATCTTCGGCTCAGTTGCCAGACTAACGCCGACTGCTAGAGCATTTGATCGCTTGCCAGAACGCGACTGGGACTTCACAACCCAGTATGTGAAGAAGGCACAGGAGAACGGGATAAAGATACGGTACACCCTTAACCAGTCGTGTATCGGGTCAATCCAGGGGTTCAGGCAGGAGTGGCACTCTGGCCTTAAGGAAGCCGTCAAGAAGCTGCACGACATCGGAGTGAATGAGTGGACAATCACATCACCTTTGTTGGTTGAGCTATTACGTGATATGTACCCCGATGACTTCATAGAGGTGAGCACTATCGCGGAGGTGGCAACTCCTGAAGACGCTATGCGCTGGTGGAAGCTCGGTGCTAACGGCGTAAATATCTCGACATCTGTGAACAGGGACTTCACCGCGATGACCCTCGTTGCGAACACCGGGATGAAGGCGTCTATTCTTGCTAATGAGGCATGTTTATTCAGGTGTCCATGGAGGCGAGAATGCTACAACCTGAGTTCCCACAACAGTGACAGGGCTGAGGATCTCTTTGGTTTCTACCCGTTCAGGCGTTGCACAGAGGTTCGGCTCGCAAATCCTGTTGAGTGGTTAATGTCACGGTTAGTCTTGCCTCAGTGGATGAAGGTTTACCAAGACCTGACTGGAGTCAACTGGTTCAAGATAGCTTACCGTACACACCCCAGAGAGCTCGCTCTTCCGATGCTTCGTTCCTACATGGAGCAGGAATTCCACGGCAACTTGCTCGAACTCTGGCCGACCATTACTCATCTAGGTAAGACCGATGAGCCCAAGGACAAGCACAGCATATCAGTTGACCAATTGAAGAGAACTGGGTTCCTCGGCCACTTCGTAGAGCGTGGAGACAAATGCTCGCATACGACATGTAATGACTGCGGGTACTGCCATAGAACATACAGGATTGTAACAGGTAACTCCTGATGCCGAGAACATACGTCAAGATAGAGTATTTCCAGTACATTGAGCTGAAGGGCTCAGTGACTATTGATCAGTTCGTGAGTAAGTTCGGCATCAAGCGTGCTTACGCAGCATCATGGCTGTCTAAATGGGCAGGAAGAGGCTACCTTACACAAGGACCCCCTAAGAGCAAGATTAGAATGGCTGGAGAGGTAGGGAGACCGAGAGGCGGGGGTTACCGCATTGGCCCAAAGTGGTGGGGGGAAATGATATTTGGTTCCAGCGCGGAGTTCGTATAATCAAACAGTGTAAAGTAGTGCAAAAAGGTGTAAAAAGGGTAAACCGTGCAAACGAGTGCAAAGTAGTGCAAAAAGGTGCAAAACCGTATAAATGAAACAGTGTAAAGCAGTAAAAAGCAGTGCCTGTATAACTTATAGCATAGTAGCAAATAATTATTTGCTAACTGCTAGCGGGTCTATGAGCGAGTATGCATATAGGCATAGTAGCCTACTTAACTTACCAATTACATAGGTCACGTTTCTAAAAAAGTAACATTATGTAAAGTTGGTGATTCTACAAAACCAAATGCGGATTGTTGGAGTATCAATGACACCAGGAAAGAAAAGAGCAGAAAAAGATACCAGCTGGGAACCTGAAGCAGTTATTGACCTCGCAGCGACCCTTCAGGATCTCATAGATGAACCTCCATTCAAGGAGGTTAGTGACGAGAGTGGTGAATCTACAACGGCCGGTACTCGTATACCGAATTGGCTATTACGCAGAATCGTGAAGCTCAAGGAATTGTCGGGTTCCCCGTACGATATAAACTCAGACGTCATACGGGACGCGATATACGTAGGGCTGAGGGTACTGCATCTCAGGTACAGACTCACCCCTGACTGGGAAGTCGAGACTAAGTTAGCTGCCACAGTAGATGCTGTGAGTGCTGGAAGACGGGTACGAAGTCAGGTAGAAGAGTTGGTTTCTGGGCTAAGCGACATGCATAGAGATGGTGATGTAGACAAAGCTGTGTATAACTTGTCCCAGTATGTGATGGCGGCCCTTGAGCTGGAGAGCGAGTGGCACAGAGACAAGGTCTTCTCGATATTGGCGGAGAGTAGGGTAGTCCGTGACTTAACGCCACAATGCAGTGAGGCTGTAAGGAGAATACTGGAGAGGAGCAGTAGGAAGAAATGACTGAGCAAAAACAAGAACAGTACGTCATAATACGTGTTGAGCCATCCAAGAAGCTGTCAGCGTTATGTGGCTTTCCCTATCTCATAGAGCAACGTTTCACTGTTGAGGAGCTGTTAGAGAAGAACGTGATAAACGAAGATGACATCGAGCAGATGCGACAAGGTATCGGGATCCACAAGAATATACGAGTCGAATAGGAGAATACTGGAGAGGAGCAGTAGGAAGAGATGGCGAGGATAACAGAGGAACAGAGGATACAGTTTTGGGAACGGTTTGGAGTGGAGCCAGAGAAGAAACAGGGATACTTTAGGTATGATGTAAGAAATGTATATCCTCCAATCGACCTCAACAACCTGTTCCAAGCTTGTGCCGGAGGAATGCGAAATACACTTCTATAAGGATAACTCAGCCCAGGATATGAACTGCATCATAACATTGCCTAATGGAAGAGAGTTCGACGGGGCAGGCCAGACATATGAGGAAGCTCTATTTTGGGCATTGTGGGGAACAAAGAACACAAAGGAGTAGTGAGAGAAAATGACGAAGACAGTAGAGGAACAACAACAGGTAGACTACCACCGACAACAGGTGATCGAGAAAGCACTGGAGGTTGCTGACAGGGTCATCCTTGACGGCTCCGACGGGAGTAATGAGGAGACTAACTTCCTCACAGCAAGGGTTGCTGCGAAGATGGTGGAGCGAGCATTACATCCCTTCCACAGGGACATATTACGGAAGGACATAGGGATATAATGAAGCCATCAGACCTACATCTCCCACCAAAGTTCACATCATTCCGCAACCGGCAATTAGAGACTGCTGCCAAGATAGCAGCGTCGTCCAAGTTCGCTTTCTTGCTCGATGCTCCCACGGGAATCGGTAAATCTCTCATTGCTGCCACCGTTCAACGCTTGCTCAAGAAGAACATTTGCTACATCTGTACGACTAAGCAGCTCCAAGACCAACTCATAAAGGACTTCCCGTACGCAGCCACAGTCAAGGGTAGGAACAACTACAAGTGTCTGAAATTCCCCAAGATGTACCCTAACATAAGCGCGGAAGAATGTAACCACACTACGACTAGCCCATGCTCTTATGTTAGTGACTGTCCGTATATCATCGCGAAGAAAGCAGCTCGCTCTGCACCAATCGCGGTCCTGAACACTGCGTATTTCCTGAGTGAAGCCAACTTCGTTGGTATGTTTTCTGGGTACGATCTACTCGTGATTGATGAGTTCGATACTGTAGAAGACCAGCTTATGAGCTACATAGAGGTTGTAATAACACAGCGCCAACTTCAGAGACTAGATGTCGAGCCCCCGAAGTACAAGACCAAGTTTGAGTCTTGGGTAGCATGGGCAAACACTGCACTCCCGAAACTATCCAAAGAACTAGCCATCCTTGAAGCTGCTACCGATGATGAGAGTAAGTGGTCCACAATCGACATCAATCTGCTCCGTAGAAAGCGTGATGTTGGGCGCCTCGTATCTAAACTCCGGTTCTTCGTTAAGGAAGTCGACAAGAACTGGGTCTGGTTCCCAGGTGAAGACCGCTGGACATTTAAGCCTGTTTGGATAGCGAAATATGCATCAGGAGTACTCTGGAAACACACCACTAAGGTGCTCGGTATGTCAGCCACTATCCTGGATCCGCGTCAGGTATCAGCTAACACTGGCCTGAACTTCGAGAGTAGAACACACGAGTATCTGCAGATGCCATCGCCTTTCCCGAAAGAGAACAGACCAGTGTACTTTGAGCCGTGTGCCAACGTGATAAACAAGCAGATGGATGTCGCATTACCTGCGCTGGCAAAAGCACTACAGAACATTCTAATTAAGCATCCAGATGAGCGTATTCTCGTCCATACTGTGTCATATAAGGTCAGGGATTACCTGATGAAGAAGATAGCGAGTAAGAGGTTTGTCACACATGCATCAAGCGATAGAGCAGAGAAACTCGAGATGTTCAAGAAATCTGATAAGCCTCTCGTGCTCTTGTCTCCAAGCATGGACAGAGGTGTGGACTTACCCGAGGAAGAATGTCGAGTAGTTGTTATCTGCAAGGTACCATACCCTGATCTTGGAGATACACAGGTAAGTCAGAGAGTACACGCAAGTAAGGATGGTGATAACTGGTATGCTCACAAAACCGTCAGTAAGATTATACAGATGGCGGGTAGGGGAGTTCGCAGCGAGAAGGATTATGCCGTCACCTACATATTGGACAAGCAGTTCAATAGGATATACAGAGAACACAGGAGCATGTTCCCGGCGTGGTTCAAAGAAGCGGTGATAATGTAGGAGGCGAGATGAAGATTAAAAGACGAGTATTGTTCATCGGGGAATGTTTGTTTGCTCTGCTACTTCCCCGAACTTATCAGCAATGGATGGCTCTACAAGTTAGAGACGGAAGACGGTGTGCTAACTGCGGTAAAAGTCTGGTAGAGTATCCCGCTAACGGTCCTAATCAAGAATGTCCGAGGTGATGCGCATGTTCCCGACGTGGTTCAAGGAAGCCGTGGTAATGTAGGGAGGTAGTCAAATGGTACTGTATGATGATGAGAAGGCTTGGGCAAAACTCAAGGAAGCGATGAAGGTTGGCGAGGATTGCGACCCCACCGACTGCGACTGTGACGAGTGTCCTATCGGCAAGCCGATGGAGCTGATAGCTCATGATGCTGGAGTGAAGGTCGTGGCCTCGGTATGCAGCATGATTTCTGTTCTGAAAGATGTCTGTTTCGAGCCCAAAGAATACAGCTACAGGGAGGTCCGTGATGTTTGAAGAAGTTGACAACATCATCAGGTTGGGTAAGTGGGCGTACAATAAGATACCTGTTTACGGAAACAGGTGCGCTGATTGCTTTCTGCTCGAGCATAACGACGCAGGAAGTCCTTACTGTGAGTTAAGACCAGCTTTTGGGTTGATACACGATAACGATGGCGCATTTAAGTCCGTTGACTGTCCCCGTAGTGTAGAGGAGTCGTGATGGGACTTGGAGAGCCCGACTTAATGAAGTGCTCAGCCACAGTGATGCCTGTTCTCGGTAAGAAGATAGGCTTTCTCAGAAGGGACGCAGATGATACGTACCCTGGACTGCTAATTGCGCCTGGTGGGTCGTTAGAGACTCCGGACGGTGAGCTCATAGACGGGGTGAGGTACTACTCTGTGGAGCAAGCTGCCGTTAGGGAGATGTGGGAGAAGGCAGGGATAAGAGTTCACCCAGATAGGCTAGTGTACTTTTGCTCCATGACTTTGCCATCTCTGAGAGTGACCATAAGCTGGTATTGTAAGGTAAGTCACACGCAGGTAGCTAGAAGCCTTGGGTACCTTGAGTTTTATGACCGTGAAGAGATACTCAACCGGTCCGATTTTGCGCCTGGCATGAAGTACGAGGCACTGAAACTACTTGAGGAGATAGCATGAAACAAGATGACTGTATATTTGTAGACCGACCAAAGGAATGCTTGTCCTGTCTAGATGGTCGAAAGCTGAAGTGCCTGATAAACAAGCAGCATCTGATAGTGAGGCCAGAAGCCAAGAAAGAGCTGATCGAATTGCTGTCAGCAAACATGAATAGTCCCACCAGGTACAAAAAGGTGTCTGGAGAAGCCGGGAGGAGCAGATGAAACAAGGAACATGGAGCGTATTACTTGGGTGTCATTCCCCCATACATTCCACGATAGTCATTATAGCATGGCGGAAGTGGTACAGAAAATGGCCTGCACCGTGGCAAATAGTCTGTATTATGGTTCATGACATAGGCCATTGGGGTAAAAACCATCTCGATAATTACGAGGAGAAGAAGAAACACGCAGAGCTAGGTGCACGCATAGCTAGCCGGCTCTTCGGCGAGAAAGGCTACAACTTGGTGATTGGACACTGCACATATGATGGTCGGGAACGGAGTGAGCTTTTCTACCCGGACAAGTATGCACAAGTCATATCTCCAGTCTGGTGGTTCATGACTAACACATGGGTTGAGCCGAAGCTAATACGCCCAGGTCACACAAGGAGAGAGTCAGCCTTGATGTTCAAGAACGCCATGATAAAGAACATGGCTAACGGCTTTAGCGAGCAAGGGCATGACATATATCTAAGGCAGTGGGCTGGTGAAGAGAGAGTGAACGGAGGTAAAAATGCCAATAAACCCAACGGCAAAAGATGACAAGCTCACGCTCATATTCTACCTATTCATTAGACAGATGGGTGCTTTGGCTGATTGTCTCAGACACATCCAGGAGGGCGAATGCAGCAGCGAGGCCAACGGGTGAGTTGCCTACGCGCAGACTGAGCTAGCAGACACCTCATTGCTTGTCAGGAGAATGTGTAACGTTCTAGGTATTGATTACGACGCCACCGTGGTGATGGGGATAACCAGGGACGCTGAGAAGAAGAAGGAGTATCTGGAGAGACACCCAGGCGCGCATTGGGTATAAGGAGGACAGCTAAGATGTGTTTCGGTCAGGCAAAGCTCAAGCAGAAGATCTCTGAGCTAAATGAGAAGCTGGTATCACGTGACGCACTAATAGACGAACTGACAAAAGCCAACGTAGAGCCGGAGACAGTCAAGCCTTTGGACACGGAGGAAATAGACGCGAAGGAACTGACAGCCTTGCTACTTCCGATACTAGGAGCCGGAGGCAGAATTATCCTCAGTGACAGCAGGCACTACCGTCTTTGTGACTATGACGAGGTGGCTCTATTCCTAGCAGTAGACCAGACAAACCAGTATCCTTACGTCAAAGATGTATACGACTGTGATGACTTCACTGACCGGCTAATAGGCCAATTCAGCATACCCGGATGGGCCAGCAAGTGCATAGGGTGCGTCTGGACAACCACCCACGCCATGGCTGTAATAATAACAACGGATAGGGAGATGCTATTCTTGGAGCCGCAGACTGACGTCCTCTGCACTTTCGAGGAATTATCACCTCAGAAGATTGGCGACGGCTTCAGGTTCGTAAAGATGTAGGAGGATATGAGGTATGGTTATGAAGGAACTACCAAAGACATTACATCTGGTTAATCTCTACGATGGCGACGTTCAAGCCGTTTTTGACGACGCAGACCAGTTAGTCGACTACCTGAAGCGCAAGGATAAAGCTGGTTCGCTGATGGGTGAGGCTGCTTTCACAATCTTCTGGGGAGCCCATCTATCTACACGAAGCTTCTGGAAGTCTGCGTTTGAGCAAGTGGAGGAGCATGAGGAGGTGCAACATGGTGATGAATCCAGCAACAAAGAATGAGATGGTGGACTGGCTGTGGCTCGTTAAGACAGACAAGGGCGACTTCTTCGTGACTGTGTTTGGAAAGTGGACACAGGAAGAGGCTGCAAGGAGGCTCCGGGTAGTGTTTGCTGGGATACAGCTCGACATTATTGCTATGATTCCGAGAAAGCGAGCTACCGGCTCTGATGATGCTTTATGCACTATCTACGAGGACGAAAAGGTTCCCCTTGGCTTTAGCTTCATGGCCAGCAAGAGACTCTGGGAAGCATGTGGTAGAAGGGCTGAGTATGACGCTGAGTTGGTGCGTGTTACGAAGGAGATAGAATGACTGTCCACGTTCTGCCAGTGCGCACAAAGAACCCATACAATTGCCCAGAGGTCAGCACCGTCTCCAACTACGGAGGTATCTACACTAACCTGAGCCCGTTTGTGCTTGGCCCTGTGCAGTCCTACTTACCTGATCATTGTGCACAAAGGTTCGAGAACTTGTGGCAATTCTCCAAGGTGTATAAAGAACACATAGACAAAGATGGGTATCCATCAACTGCGTGGCATCTCTGGCGAACTCGAGGTTGGGCAGACACACGTGCGCATCGTTACCCAATGGGCAGAGGCAGAAAGCCTGAGTACTCTTGGTGGGAGCTGGAAAAGCTTGGGTATATCGACGCAAGGAAACGAATCTACGCAAAGGTATACGCTGAGCACGTTATGAAGACCAAGAGCTTCGACCTTCTGCTCATGCTGTACGTTACACGAGGTGAGGTAACGCTAAAGGACTACGATGCCTATGACCACATCAAGATAGGCATGAGCTTGCGTGATGTTATCAACAACCCTGACAGGATAATGGGGCATGCATTCGTATTGGCGATGATACTGGAAGGATGTTTGAAGGAGTGCATGAATGATTAAACCGATGCTCTGTGAGGGAGCATTAACACCTAAGGTTAACGACCCAGACTTTGTCTGGGAGATAAAGCGCGACGGCATTCGAATTCTTCCATTCGTCAAGCACAATGATTCCTACCTTCAAGCCCGGAGTGGGACTAACAAAACTGATACCTTTCCGGAGTTACGCCTAGAAACCAGAGTTCCTGCCATCTTAGATAGTGAGGTGGTATCAGCAACAGGCCTGAGCTTCCAAGACTCTATTCAGCGACGAATGAACCGCGTTAGAGATGTGGCATACTTTGCCAAGATTCTCCCTGTCAAGCTTGTCGTATTTGACGTCCTCGAAGTAAACGGGAAGAATGTAGAGCATCTTCCCCTATATGAGAGAAAAGGACTACTCGCTGATGTGCTTATAGAAACTGACAATGTGGAACTTGGTGCCTATACCGAAGATGCTCTTGACCTATGGAACAACACTATTATTCCACAGGGCTTAGAGGGTATGGTGGGCAAAGACAAAGCAGGTAAGTATGAGCGAGGTGCCCGGAGATGGCTTAAAGTTAAGGCCTGGAAGAGGAATTACGGTAAAGACTCCACAAAGGAGACATTCTTGATTGTGGGTTACACACAAGGAACAGGCTGGCGAGAGTCAACCTTCGGTGCTCTGGAAGTTGGTCGCCTTGAGAGAGATGGAACACTCACCTACGTTGGTGAGGTTGGTACTGGAGTAGACTTTGCTGAGATTGCTGGTCTGATGTCGATGTTCAGTCCTGCTCTTTGTCCGTGGCAAAAGGAGCCAGAGCAAGCCACCTGGGTTAAACCATTCGCAGTCTATATCCAGTACCTAGAATACACAAATGAAGGCATGATGAGGTTTCCTTCATTCAAAGGAGTGCTTTGAGATATGAAGCAGAGACCAGGCTTGGGAGCAACAAATATAAGGTAGGAGAATAGAATGATAGTGACAGCAATTATATTGGGGTACTTACTTGTCTTTGCTCTTCTGAATTGGCTCATTCTAGCAACAAGCAGAGGTTATGACAGCGGTGCTTCGTGTGTTGAGACATGGCTAATTCTTAGCTTTGTTTGGCCGATTGGAGTAGCCCTGTACTTCCTGCGTTTAGTGTTCCTGCTCCCGAAGGCAGTATATGAAAGGGCTCGTTCTGGCCATGGCGTTTGGTGGGATTACTTTGTTCCGTGGTCCCCGGTCTTATGGTAGTAGGGCACGAGGGAAGGAGGCAACGTGATGACGCTCAGTAAGAAACCCAGACCAGCAGTCACATCAGGTCCCACAATCCGTATGGAGACTGGATGTGGTCATCTATACGTCACCGTTGCCAGAGACAACGATGATGAACTGTTTGAGGTCTTCGCACACCTAGGCAAAACAGGAGGTTGTGCTGCTTGCCAATGTGAAGCAATTACCCGTCTTGTGTCCCTAGGGATGAGGTGCAGGGTCCCAGTCGAAGAGCAGGTTAGGCAACTCAAGGACATAAGGTGCCCTAACATTTTAGGAACACCTGAACATCCTGAAGCCTACCTGATGAGTTGTCCTGAAGCAATTGCTCAGGCTATCATAAAGGAGGGAAAGGAACATGGAAGTAATTGAGCCACAAGTAATCATTGAGACCTCCCTGAGGAGGAGCGAAGTCTACGCTAAGCTAGAGTGCTGTGGCCGGACTGCCTACAAGTCTGAGGACAGAATAACCTTCAACTCTGCCGAGAAGTTCCTCCGCAACATAATCAAATCTGGGCATGAAAGTGTGCTAGAACATGAGAGTATCACAGTCCGGTTCATTTGCGACAGAGGTGTTACCCATGAGCTGGTGCGCCACCGGATTGCTGCATACACGCAGGAAAGCACACGGTATGTGAACTATGAGAAGAGGGGAATGCAGGTGATCAAACCGTGTTTCTGGGATGGGGGCAGCGCGATGTACGAGTTCTGGCTACAGGCGATGATGAGAGCAGAGTCAGCTTATAACACCCTCATAGGTGGTGGTGCTTCTCCACAAGAAGCACGCTCAGTACTCCCTAATTCTCTCAAAACAGAGATCGTCTCCACAATGAACATCCGGGAGTGGCGTCACGTGCTTAGACTACGCACAGCTGAGACTGCTCACCCTCAAATGCGTCAGATAATGTGCCAGTTGCTAAACAGGCTCACAGGAGAGCTGCCTGCTCTGTTCGATGACATCTAGCATTCACTGGAAGCGGGAGGACTAAATGAAGAACATCTCGGTCAATACCGGCCTGGTAATAGCGCTTGTATTCAGCCTTGCACTGCTGGGTCTGTTAGCCTTTGCTGAGTATCGCAGCCAAGAGCCTGAATCCCCGATTACCCTGACGGCCCTACCCGCAGCCAAGATAATAGAGTACGTGGATGTACCGGTTGAAGTAATCAAGTACATCGAAGTAACTGAGTACATCGAAGTAACTGAGTACATCGAAGTAGTTGAGTATGTTGAGGTTGAGGTATGGCCTGAAGTTGACCTGAGCGCCGCAGAACTTTCTGTTGAAGTAATCATCGGTTACATAGACGATGCTATCTCGGCTCACCAGTGGTTCATAGATAATCCTGACCAAGCCACAGCGCTACGAGGTACAGTAGAATGGCATCGAGTGTGGAACGCTCGTTATGAGGGAATGAAACGGGCATTCCTGGAACTGGCAAAGAATAGGTAAAGGATGTCTTAAAGACTAAGAGGCCGAAAATGGTGGCTGAAAAAAGTTTTCCATAAAGCCCCATAGACATTTTACTTTTTAAGTGCTAGCAGCTATAATAGTAGTGTAATGAATACTAAAGCAACCGCATGGGGAACCAAGAGACACAAGATTCAACTGTATCTTCCCGCAGAATTGCAGGCGGCTCTCAACAAGTACATTACCGAGAAGTACTCCTCAGAAGCAAGGGTGGTGACTGCCACTATAATCAGAGCACTATCTGAGTTTCTGGAAAAGGAGGGCTACTCGAGCCGTCGTGGAGGTGAGGACAAGGAGGTGACTGGATGAGGTAAACGACCCTATCAATGGTGAGGACTACCAGTATTCAATATGTAGGAGGAAACAACATGGTACGAGAAGAACAGGTATCTCCATGGGAAACCGAGTCTGGGCTCGTTAATGACGTTGATGCCTGGATCAGAAATCCCACGTTCGGCTCGAAGGAAGAGTACACCGAGGCCGTTATAGCTGACGGGTCGGCTAAGCCCATAATGCTCCTTATCGACTTGGCAGACGAAAACGGTGATATCATCGGTTCCCAGGGTTACTCAATCGGTTCCGGCTGGGAAGTGAGCGAGGACGGCATGTCCATAGCCCACCCCAAGCGCAAGAACGTGGTTGGCTCCAGTATATACGGCCAGCTGCAGAACAGGGTCGTTAAGGACCTGGGCGTTGACATGGCGGCCCGCGGTTTACCAACCGACGCAAAGTCCTGGGACGGCCTTGGCTTTCACTGGATGCAGCAAGAGCATGACACCGTCGGTGGGCAGGTAAAAACGAGCGTTATGCCAACTGAGTTCCTGAGTGCGAAAGAACCCGGAGAGAAGGCGCCTGCTTCAGCAGCTAAGGCCGAGGTTAAGAAGGCACCAACCGGGGAGAGCACCGCGGAGAAGGCTCTCGCAATCTTCGCAAGGTCCCTGGATGTGACAGCTTTCCAGGAAAAAGCGCTTACCATGGCGTCCGTAGCCTCTGATGACGTGCTCATGGCCAAGGTGTTGGACGAGGGACCAGAGGGATTCTGGGCAATGCATCAGACCACGAGTTAAGGTGCTCCAGTAAGGGTGATGATAAAGCTCAAGGTGCTCTGCAGGGGAGTTAAGGTCGTTGCTGGTGGTGAGGGCTACTCACCCTGCAGAGCATTATCCTAGAGGAGGTTGACATGCCCGAGAAGAAACTACGACCAAAATACACAGTGCAAAGAGTAGACGAGATAGACAGTCCTGGTGGTCCTCTGCTGCCCAGGGGTGAGCCTATGGTCGCAACTGACCCAGACGATGTCGACTCACCGTTCGTGCTCATGCCAAGGAAGGACCCGGCTGCCTTTTATGCACTCCTCCATTACGCACAAGTGTGTGAGGATGACCTCGCACGCGAAATTCGTGTCTGGCTTGAGAAGGTTGTAAAGGCACCAGCAGCGCACGGTACTCAGGGTGAGCGCAACCGCGTAGCCATGAAGCTCAAGCAGATGGACTTAATTCAATGAGCGCTAAGCAGGATGCGTTAACTCTCCTGGCAATGCAAGCCGGTGCTATACATACACCTTGCATACGTGATTTCACCCTTGCGATGATGAAGATTGCACCACCATCATTCAGGACAGCCCAAGCGTCAAAGGTGCATCACCCTCTTGACGAACGTGAACCTGGTGGTAACGCCCTTCATACTTTGCGGGTAGTGAAGATTGTGAGACTGCTCGCCGACGCCTGTGACTACGATAGACTAGCAACAGACAAGCTTATATCTGCCGCTATTATTCACGACTTATGCAGGTATGGTCTTGATGACGAGAACGAGGTCACACTCAAAGATCATGCTTTGTACCCTAGAAAGCTTGCTGAAAGGTATTCCATGCGCCCCAATGATTGGGAGTTCAGCGAGGACATATTCGACATTGCCGAAAACCACATGGGTAGATGGGGACCTAACCAATATTTTCCCCAAGTCGACTCAAGTGATATTATACATATAGCCGATGTACTATCAGCTCATGCTAATGAAGTCTGGGACAAGCTGGGTGCAGAATCGCCTGGCTGGTTAGGCGGAGTATCATTTGCAGACGAGGGTATGACTCAGGCAAAGATGGACGTAATGGAAGAGCTCGCTAAAGATGATGAATACTGGAAGACAGCTCTTTCTTTTATTAGGTCGAGTTCGACTAGAAAGATGTCTACATTATCGGAAAAGCAGAAGAGCTGGCTATACAACATAATCGATTCCCTTGAGGTAGAGTTGGACAAAAAGGAAGCAAGGGAAGCATTCGAGCGAGGATAATAGTCAATGCGGGTAAAGGCAAAGGAACGCTACAGGAATACTGCTGGTAACATAATACCGAGCGTAACAACAGCTCTGGATATACTGGCCAAACCAGCACTAATACGATGGGCCAACAGAATGGGGCTAGATGGTATCGACACAAACAAGTACAAAGATGAGCTAGCTGACATTGGCACTCTTGCTCATCTTCTCGTCATATGTAGTCTGAGTGAAGAGTTACCAGAGGTGGATGAATTCACTCCAGAACAGCTGAGAGCAGCTGAGCGCTGTTATGCGAAGTACGTCGATTGGGAAAAACGCAACCCAGTAACGCCACTACTTGTTGAGCATCCTCTTATATCTGAAATCTATCAGTATGGTGGAAGACTTGACCTATTCTGCATCTGTGATGATGCATTCATGCTAGTTGACTTCAAGACGGGTAGTGGTATTTACGCTGAGGCGCTGTACCAGGTTTCTGCGTATAGGCAATTGCTGGACGAAGCTGGGTGGCACGTACAGAAAGCAGTAATACTCAGGATAGGAAGAGATGACCAAGAGGGTGCAGAAGAGAAGATATTGACTGAATACGAGCTTGATCTCGGCTTCCAGGTCTTTACTAGGTGTCTTGAGATACACAAGCTAACTACGAGGGGAAGATTATGATATGTAAACGCTGTGGTAGAGAGTTCAGTAATCCGATACCCGAAATCACTGAACCTGAGGGCCACCGGGAAGTGGCAAGCGCAGAGTGGTGCGCAGACTGCAACAGCTTCGCTATGAGTATAGTATTCAGGAACTCATCTGCTTACAGGAAAAAGAAACTATACGACCCGGTAAGAGGGGGAACACATGCCGAAGCTTGAGCGCATACTCTCGATGGGGATAACAGGCAGTGGTAAGTCATACCAATGGCTCAAGATGGCTGAATTACTTCTACCAACAGGTGCTATATTCCGCTGTATAGACACAGATAACGATATAATGTACATGATGGAGACCCAGTTTCCGGGCTTGCTTCCTGAAAACGGCGGTAATGTGTATGTTCATCCTGCATTCGACTGGTCAGAGTATCAACACAGTGTTAAATGGATAACGCACCAGCTTACCGACGAGCAGTTGAAGAGCACAGATAAGTATCTTGTTGAAGCTTACAATAAGCCAATAAAGCCTATTGATTGGGTAGTCTCAGACAAAATCAACAACGCATGGAAAACTGTTCAGGACTACTTTGTCACCAGCGTGTTCGGTGACGATCCCGGCGAGTACTTCCTGATGATACGTAAGGAAATACAAGCTGGATTACGCAAGACAGCTAAAGGTGAGCAGCCAGCGAGCACGATTACCGAAGGTCTTGAGGGTTGGAAGGACTGGTCAGTTATCAACAAGCTCTATAACGATTGGATACTTCCGATTATCTTTCGCGTTAAGTGTCATGTGTACGCCGCAACTGACGTTGACATGCTTGACAAGAAATCTAAGGATGTAGAGTTGATGCAGTTGTTCGGTGACCTCGGGATTAAACCATCAGGCCAGAAGAGTCTTGGTGGTCAGCATCACTCCATATTCTTGCTTATACCAGGAAAAGACAGATGGTTTATTACAACCGTGAAGGACAGAGCTGGTAGACCTTACTTCAAGAAGGTACCGCTCGTGAGTTTCTACCGCCAATATCTGGTCGCAAAGGCTGGATGGTCAATACCTAAAAGGGAGGGTTAGATGGAATACAAGGTTACAGCATACCGAGCAAGTGTAGGTAGCACAATAGAGCTAGCAGATGGCGTTGTTCCCGCAGGTGTATTATACCCAAAGCCAGAAGGGCCTTTACCATCAGCTGTGTTCTATATTATCTGCTTAGAACCAGTGGAGGAAAAGGGCAGCGAGCCGAGCGGCACTGGTAGCGAAGAGGCAGAAGAGAGTAAAGAGAGTAAAGAGGGGGATGAGGCAGAGGACAGCCCCAGTGGTTAAAGTCCTGCTGTCACCGTCAGAGATTGCTCTAGCTAAAATCTTAAAGGGTGAGGCTATTACTAGCCCACTACCCGAGCTTAAGGGCGCAGACATTCTCGTCTACACAAAGCATGGGCTTGTTGGCATGCAGAGGAAGGAAGTACCACATGATTTTATCTCCTCCTTCACAGATGGCAGGATGGCAAGGTCTATGGCCTTGCTTGTCAAGAGCTGTACGTTCACTCGTCTTGTCTGCGAAGGTACTTTCCGGTACTGGCCTGACGGAACTGTTCACCTAGGAATGACAAAAGATAAGAAGAAAATTCCTACCAGGTATACTCGCAAGCACATACATGGGATGCTGAATGATGTTGAGTTCGTTAAAGGTGTGATGGTGAGGCGTACAGACGACCTTGATGATACAGTACGTTATATCAGGTCTGTGTCAGAGTTCTTGAGCAGGGATAAGCATACGGGCTTATATTCTCGTCCAAGTGCGCAGGGTACCTGGTTCACGCCGAAAGCGAAGGACATATACCTATGGTTACTCCAGTCCTTTCCAGGTATTGGCCCAACCACAGCTGACAATATCGTGGACGAGTTTGGTGGAGAAATACCGCTAGCGTGGACTTGCACAGTGGAGGAATTAGCAGCCGTGAAAGGACTGAGCAAGGCAAGAGCTAAAGAGATGTGGGAGTCTTTACCTACAACGGCTGCAGGGACTTCACATAGAGCTGCGAGTGGGTCAGCGGTAGATGATCTGAGAAAGCTCATAGGGAGGTGAAGAGTGTTAACAAATGTTGAGGTATCTAAGTTGATTGAAGAGACTGGACATGGCAGTTTGCCATCCGGCTGTTGTTTCATTCCACTTAACAGAGGGATTACTGAGGAGGTCGTTATAGCGCCTGCATCACCGATGCCAAAGATCTATTATCTGAAGCAAAATAGTGAGGGCAAACTTATCGGCTTCAAGGCAATGTGAGATGAGTAACCACGCAACACACACCATAGACGGCACAATAATCGACCTCGAGTCGCTAGCAGACTCGTCTACATTAGCAGTAGACGTAGAAGGTAGCGGTTATCATATTGGAACGGACAGGCCTTACGGCTTCTCAATTACATCTGTGCCGGAAAGTGCATACTATACTGGCATGCATGACGCGTTCTTTACTAGCCTGGTGAGGGACGATACGAAGCTCAAGATCGCCCACAATGCCAAGTATGACAGATCAATGTTTAAGAAGGCAGGCGTAACCGCCGATAATTGGTGTGATCCGATGGTAGCAGCACACCTACTTGAAGACGAGTCTCTATCCCTACAGATTCTTGTCGGTAGGTATCTGCGCGAAGATGTTGTCTCATTCTCGCAGTTAGAGAAACCACTTGAATATATGTCAATGCAGGAGCTGGCTAACTATGCAGGACCTCATGCTGAGAAAGTGCTGGCGTTATGGAATAATCTCCATGTCAGGTTGAAGAGGCTGAATCTCCTCAGAGTGTTCTTCAACATTGAGATGCCACTAATACCTGTGCTTTCGGATATGGAGGTGAACGGCGTAGCGGTTGATGATGATACTCTTACCCTCCTTGGTGAAGAGTTCGACAAGAAAATCGGTATTCTGATGACAGGCCTGGAGCACTGGTCAGGTCATCCAGGCATAAACCATAACTCCCCTATGCAGGCGTCTAAAATCATCTATGAGAAGCTAGGTTTACCAGTTGGTAGGTCCACCAGAGAAGGCGATCGTCCCAGTGTTGATAAGCGCTATCTCGCGACCATTAAGGGTAAGCATGAGTACATACCTATGTATTTGCTCTTCAAAGAGCTCAAGACGCTCAAGAATTCCTATGTTGATAGCCTCAAAAGGCAGCTTGTTGACGGCAGAATATACGGATCATTCAACCAAACGAGAACTAGAACAGGAAGGTTGTCGAGTTCTGACCCTAACCTGCAGAAGATACCACAGCGTACTGCACTAGGCAGACGGATACGCACAGCGTTTGTTGCTCCTCGAGGAAGTAAGCTCTTAAAGGTTGACTACAAACTCATCGAGCTGGTAATGATGGCACATCAGTCTCAGGATCCAGCACTACTAGCTGCATTCAGGGCTGGCTTGGATATCCACGAAGAGACTGCCATTCGTGCGTTCAAAGACGCCAAGCGTAGGCCTGAGGGTAAAACCCTCAACTTCAAGCTCATTTATGGAGGAGGAACAAAAGAAGAACGGAGACTGCTTTTCGAGATATATCCAGGGGTTAAGAAATGGACGAACATGATGGCGTTAGTTCTGAGGGAGAACATGTACGCAAAGACTCTTGGTGGTAGAATCAGAACAATCGATGAGCTTGATATGCACCAGTCTGCTAAGGTTATCGAACACGGTGTCCGAGAAGGCATAAGCACTATGGTACAAGGTTCTTCTGCTGAAGAGGTGAAAAAGGGTATGATCAGAGCACACAAACAGCTGAAGAACTCAGACGCTAAGCCTGTGCTCCAAGTGCACGATGAGATCGTGTATGAAGTACCGGAACGGATAATCAATGATGTTTTGCAGGTCATTTGGGAAACCTACCCAACCAATGAGCTCTCGGTACCGCTGAAGATAGATGTTGAGATTGGCGACAACTGGGGGGATATGAATAAGATTAAGGAAGGAGAAAAGTGGTTAGCAGCTCAGTAGCAAGAGCTAAGAAAGCCTATAAACTTACAGTCAAGTGCTCAGATTGTGGTAGGAATGCTCACGTAAGGAAAACCTACCGTTGCTACTACTGTAAGGGGTGGTTCTGTAGTCGTTGCGCTAGGAAGCACTTCAGGCATGGCTTAATTGAAGACTTCGGGCTTAGGTTAACAGAGGAAGGAGAAAAGTATGTCCAGTCAGGGTAGACCTGAAGACCTATTATCGGACATGTTCCGCAACTTCACGAGCTTAGGTGGCAGCCAGGATGTAGGCAAACTCCTAAGCACTCTTATGCGCAACTCCCAGATAAACATACTGAAGCAGCTCCGCCGAGATCTAGACATCACCATAACGAAGCTCACCAAGGAAGGCGCAGTAGATATGGCTTATGATGAGAGCCTTGACCCGTACAAGATACTGGATGTTGAGCAAACTGCAACAAGAGAAGACATAGACAAAGCGTTCAAGAAAAAGGCCTGGACTGCGCATCCTGATCATGGTGGGAGCAACGACGATATGATTAAGGTTAATGCAGCCTATGAGGCAATACGACAGTTCAGGGGGTGGAGATGATGAAGATCGGGCGGTACAGGCTAGCTCATATTGGCCCAGTTTTCTGGATTCAGACCAAAGTGCCAGTAAGGGTTCGGCACTTCTTGTGGTTTTGGTTCGTTAGAGAAGCCAGGCTTGATGATATAGACAAGAAGAAGCAGTTTCCTATGGGTACCCCTATGGAATATGAAGGCAGGCAATACCGTTACTGGAAAGCGGGGAAAGACATAGTCTGTAAGCGAGTGGATGAGGAGGAGTGAAGCATGAGGATACTTGAATTCTTGGCGGAGAAGCACGCTAGAAAGCTTTTTCCTGACAGCAAGAAGGAGTTCTGGTACTGTTACGAGTTCTACGAATACCAACGCTATCTACGTGCGCAAAGCAAACCTTATCGTAGCGAGGAAATCGAGCTCCCCTGCGGGACACTTCTTCTTAATCCTTACAGAAACTATAGTCAAATCCGCGAGGGGGCAATCTTACCTTTAATGAAGGTAGGTGACTGGACTGGTTTCTACGAGATTACTCGCAGATGGATGTACGCCAGTCCTGGCAGCGATTTTGCTTCTTGGGACGATGGCCATTATGTGAACCTGAAGTTACATCACTGCGAGAAGGCTGAGGGGGTTAAGGCATGACAGACATAAACGAAAAGGAACTTGGCGTCCTTGAGCGCGCCCTCAAGTTCGAGAAGACTGCAGACCCAGACACCTACACTCTCGGCTGGCGTTGGTTTGATGTGAGTGCGTATACAGCCACCATAACCAAACTCGTAGTTAAGCAGCTCGTACGCGTATCATTCAAGTCCAATTCTGAAACACGTTATCAGCTCACTGACATAGGCAAGTTTACCGCTGAACGTGCGAACGAAGTCCCCGAGGGGACAACATTGCTTAGCGCATCATTCGATAGCGTGCCTGTTACAGAGATCGATACTGCTGATATGTTCTCCGACATTACCGGCTACGAAGACATAAAAGAGCTACTACGCGAGTCTTTGCAACTCAGCAAACCAGTACATGTCCTGCTTATTGGCCCACCATCACTCGCCAAGTCTATGTTCTTATGGGGTATTGAGCGAGCCTACGGGGACTTGACTCTTCCGCTTATCGGGAGTGCTACTTCTCATGCGGGCTTGTGGGATATGATCGCAGAGAGGAGACCAAAGATAGTTCTTATAGACGAGATCGAGAAAATGGCGCTAGCAGACATGGCAGCTTTGCTAGCATTGATGGAGCAGGGTAGGCTAATCAGAGCTAAGGTCGGCAGAAAGCTCGACGTAAAGCTCACAGTCTGGGTAATTGCAGCGGCAAACAGGACAGTTAAGATGCCAGTAGAGCTCTTATCTAGGTTTGCCAAATACCAGCTGGAGGAGTATGGCGCGGTTGAGTTCAGGCATGTAGTTACTAGTGTTCTGGAGACGCGTGAAGATACCGAACACGACGCAGCTGCCGAAATAGCTACTCGACTACTCGGAAAAACACACGATGTGCGAGATGCAGTACGTGTGGCCAGGCTAGCAAAGAGGGTAGGGGTTAAGCGAGCCGTGGAGCTGCTAATACGATAAGTTCTGCATTTTCCTGCAGCAAACTTGGGTTAGGGGGACTCTAGTTGCTGCAAATGCAAAAACAGCAAAAATTGGGTATTGGGTGCAGTCAAACAAAGTGCAGAACGCAGATGCAGTGGCTAACAGAATTGCAGAATGAAAAAAGTTTTTGCAGCGTAGTTGCATCATATGAAAAAAGTTCTGCAAAGACCAAAAAAGTAGTTTACAAGCGCAGCAAAACATGCCACAATAGAACTATCAATTAGTGGAGGTGTAGCATGGCGGAAGAGGATGAGGAACCTACTGAGTCAGAGAATGAAGAAGATGAAGAAGATGAGGTGGGGGAGGGACTAGAAGACGAAGATGAGCTCCCAGAACCGCCAGTCTTCCTGAGGGAAGAAGAGCCTACTGATGGTGAGGAAAACAAGTCAAGATACTGGTTGCTCAAGGACCCTTCCAAGACTAACATAGAGGTTGGTCGAGCTCATAATCTCAATGAAAACACTGTCAGGATTGCCAGGAATCACCTTGAAGGGGAGGGCTATCTCAGGAAGGACCAAAGGCCTCCTAGGCCTCAGAAAGACAAGTCTACAGGTAAAGCTCTCACAACGCAGCCTGCAGACAAAGGTATCCAAGTCTTCGCTAAGGGCTCCCCACCTGAAGCAATCATCCAGAGTATCAGTATCCCGATGGTGGACGGCCAATCTCAGGGCTTCGAACAGGGTATGAAGTTCGGCATGACCCAACTTGTTCTTGCCGTTCGGATAATGCAGGAACTGTCGTCCATAGGCTTACAGCAGGTTAAGCCTCTCATTGATATGACCAGATCCGTGCGTGAGGGTGAAACTGCTGCTTTCAAGTCTGGTGCAGATGAGGGTGCTATGAAGGCCGCTCGAGCTATTGGTGACACCATGGGGCCGATGATGGCCGAGATGCAGGCTGACATCAAGGACGTAACGAAAGGCAGTAGTGATGCTGACCCGATGAAGGGTATGATGGTCAGGACTATGGAGCCTCTCTTGAAGAGAGTAATGAACAAGATGATGCCGGGCATGGAGAAAACACTGCCAGGCGGTTGGTCAAAGAAGGAAGAATAATAGGAGGTATTCAACAATGTTACCAGGTATGATGGATCCACAAAAGCTTGCAGAGATGCAGACAGTGAGCAAGTACATCTACGCTAAGATAGGGGTTGATTACGCCACAAGCACAGTGTCTGTGCAGCTATCTTCGAATGTTCCTGCAGCCGTTGAACTTATCCCAGAGTTGCTTGAGGAATTCGCCCCTGCTCTAGCTCAGCAGTTTGCGACCATGTTTGCCATTGAGGGTGAGATTATCGAGACGAATAAACCGAAATGACGCCGACTAAAGTAATCAATGTTAGGTCTGGTACACGCTTTGATGTGTTCATAGGTCGTGGCCGAACTTCCATTCTCGGTAATCCATTCAGGATTGGCGTGGATGGAGATAGGCCGCAGGTGATCGAGAAGTTCAGGGTATATTTCAAGGAGAGAATGGAGCGTGATCCTGAATATAAGGCCAGAGTATTGTCGCTCAAGGGCAAGGTAATTGGCTGTTACTGTAGTCCTGCGCCCTGCCACAGCGATGTATACGTGGAGTATCTAGATGGCACGTGATAGACAGGGCTTTACTCCTCATGACCGTGAAATCGCAGTACAGGTTATGGCAAAGAGCAAGATAGTCCAGGACTGGGCACGGGGCACAGCGAGAGCTTTCGATGTCAGCTTGAACACACCTGCAGGCCGCAAGTTCTTCAAGGAGAAATGTAGGCAGCAGGCGGAACGTCTCGTTAAGTGAAGTGGTTAACCGAATAAAGTTTCTGAATAAAGTTTTACCGGTATGCACAGACTGACAGTTTACATTTTTTTGCTAGCAACCTATAATAGGTGATAGAATGGAAAATGTGAGAATAGTTAAGCTCAAGTGCAGTAAGTGTAGATATGAGTGGTATCCTCGTAGTGATCAACTACCTAAATTATGTCCGAAGTGCAAGAGTAGGGATTGGCAGAAGTGAAATGAATAGTAGGACGGGCCCTGTTGGGGGAAACCAGGGTGCTGGGGAGAATCCTCTTCGCCTCGGCTTAAATGACTCCTCTTCCCCTCCCGTGACCGGAGCCCTGGGGGTAATCGGGCTTAGCGGCAGGGCCCTTCAAGGAGGTGTACAGTGCGGGACTAAACAAGCCTAAGCGGATACAATATTCACTAAGTTATGGAGGCAGGAAATGAACAAGAAGGTTACATGGTTGTTGGTGAGCTGCCTAATGGTGTTAGCTCTGATGCTGGCATCCTGTGGTTCGGCAGTCATCGAGGAACAGGAGGAAGAAGTGGTCACCGAACAAGAGGAAGAGGTGATCACGGGGGAGGAGGAGGAGGCGGAGAGAGGGCCGGAGATGGTGCAGGACTCGTTAGGTAGACTGGTGGAGAAACCAAAATATGGTGGGCAGTTCATCCAGATTAGCCCCACGGGGCCACGACACTTTGATGAACCTTTCGGCCATCCGTACTATTCCATTAGCCTCTTTTTAACGCAAGATGAACTATACCAGTCAGACTACGCAAAGGGGTTAGCCGGCACTGGTGAAGTCGCCTACCAGCTTTCTATATTAGCCCCTCCAGAAGCTCGAGCGCCCCGTTTAGCCACAAGTTGGGAGCTGGTTGATGACACCACGGTTGTCTTCCAAATTCGTCAAGGGGTTCGCTGGCATAATAAGCCACCGACCAACGGCAGGGAAATGACCGCCGATGACGTGGTCTTTTCCCTTAAGCGGATGTGGGAAATTCCCACGTCTATTCAGTCTTTGGCTTATCCTTGGGACACCTATGTAGAATCGATAACGACACCTGATAAATGGACAGTCGTTGTTAAGTCTAAGCCAGGAAGGCTCGGAAGCATATATCCGCTAGTTAGTGACCTCACCCACATAGTGCCACGTGATGCGGTAGAGATGTACGGAGACTTGGAGGACTGGCGGAATTCTATCGGCACGGGGCCATTTATGCTGGTAGATTATGTTACGGAGAGCTCTGTAACCTACGTAAGGAACCCTAACTACTGGATGAAGGACCCCCTGCACTTGGAGAATACGCTACCTTATGTAGACGGCGTCCTGACGCTGGTTATACTAGATGCTTCTACCATAATGGCGGCAATGAGGACAGGTAAGATTGATATGATGGGGTCTGGCTGGGAGAATGCCGCGGAGTTAATCAAGAACAGCCCCGAACTGAAGTATTCGGCGTATATCCCCGACAGTGCGGCGGCAATAGCTTGGAGGGTAGACAAGCCGGAGCTACCTTTCTATAAACTCCAGGTGCGGCGAGCGCTAGCTATGGCCGTAGACAACCAGGCAATCCTGGATACTTTATTTGGTGGTCAGGGCGAGCTGCTGTCTTGGCCAATATCCCCTATCCCGCAATATTCGGATATCTTCACTCCACTCGATGAGCAGCCTGAGAACATCCGGGAACTATATGAGTATCACCCGGACAAGGCAAGGCAGCTTCTGGCTGATGCCGGCTATCCCGATGGCTTTAAGACCGAGATAGTGACGACCTCAGCCAATGTCGATCTGCTGGCTGTAATTCAATCCTACTGGGCCGACGTTGGCGTTGAGCTGGTTCTTGATGTGAAAGACAGTCCTGTCGTAACTTCTATCGGCGCCAAGAATTCGCATGCACAGATGCTAATGAGTGGTGTAAGCGGTAGCAATCCTTTTAGGTTCTTCTACACCACAGCACATGCGAACAACAATAGCATGATTGCCGACCCAGTTCTTGATCAGGCAAAACTGGAGGTCTCCAGGGATTACTTCGACGAGGCTAAGCGACGCCAGATAGTGAGGGAGATAGCTCCGTACATCCTTGAACAGGCCTTTTACCTGCAGTTGCCAATAGGATACAGCTACACCTTCTGGCAGCCGTGGGTGAAGAATTACGCCGGTGAACGCCAGGTGGGTTACTGCAATTACGATGACCACGCCAGGTTTATTTGGATTGACCAGGACCTGAAGGAAGAAATGACCGGGGAAAGATAGACTCCGAGCCGTGGGCCCCCACTTTTGTCAGAACTGTAGAAGAAAGGAGATTGTATGAACTGGCAGGAAGAATACCAGCATAAGCTGACCACAGCTGAGGAAGCGGTGAAAATCGTCAAGTCGGGTGATAGGGTAGCCATAGGCGGCTCTGTCCACGAGCCTGATGCCCTACCTGACGCGCTTTGGGAGCGGCGGGGCGAGCTCAAGGATGTCAAGATTATCCATCTATGCCCGATGAAAGACTACGGCTGGTGTCAGCCGGGAGGCGAAGAGTCCTTTGAGGTGGAAGTTATCGGGTTCATTGGGCCCCGCGTGCGACCTCGTGCCACCGAGCGGAGGATTAGCCTCATCCCCAACGGGTGGTATCTCTCGTCGAAGGCAGACGAAAGAGCCGAGGAGAAGACGGACTTCGATGTCTTCTTCGTCAGGCTATCATCACCTAATGAGCACGGGATTTGCTGCTTTGGCTCCGAACTCTGGTTGAAGAAGGACTGGGTAAGAAAGTCAAAAAAGGTCATCGCCGAGGTGGATAGCAGCACGCGGTGGGTCTACGGCGATAGCTGGATTCATGTATCAGAAATCGACTACTTTGTGGAACATTCCCCCGCTGCCACCATCATCACTGACGAGGAGTTGCTGGCAAGAGTAGCCTACATCAAGCCTGAAGAAAAGCGCCAGAAGATTCTCCAGTATAGCCGTGATGCGCAACCCGCACAGCGCGGACAACTGCTGACCGTCTTCGAAACCCTGGATGTGCAGAACATCGACTCCATGGCTGAAACACTGGGTCTCATTATACCCCCGGCTTTGGAAAAGACCTACCAAGCTATTGCCGGCCATGTCAATATGCTGCTCAGAGACAGGGACTGCTTTCAGATAGGCCAGGGCTCCCCGGCTGCTTTCCTGCCTCGACTGGGCGCCTTTGCTGGCAAGGAGGACCTGGGCTATCATGCCGAGATGACGGCTCGTGGGGTGGTCACCATGGTCAAGGAAGGCCAGATTACCGGGAAATACAAAAACATTCATGCCGGCAGGGCTGTCTTTAATTCCTTTGGCGGGATGAGTCCGGAAGAGTCGGCGTATGCTACCGAGAACCCCATGTTCGAAGTCTACAGCGCCAGTTACGTTACTGACCCCAGAGTAATTGCCATGCATGATAATATGGTAGCCATAAACAACGGGCTCTCGATTGACCTCACCGGGCAGATAAATTCGGAAACGGTCTTCGGCGGCATGTTGATAAACGGCCCCGGCGGACAGCCCGATTCCCAGCTGGGGGCGCTAATGTCCAGAGGTGGTCGGGGTATCACTGTGATGCGTTCAACGGTGATGGATGGCACGGTATCCACCATTGTACCCCAGTTTGAGCCCGGGACGGTGGTCACCGTGGGGCGCCAGTATGCCGATTGCATCGTCACCGAGTACGGTATCGCCAGGCTAATGAACAAGAACTTCCGTGAACGAACCAACGAACTTATCTCAGTGGCTCATCCCGACTTCAGAGCAGAGCTCAGGAAGGAAGCCCAGCGGCTTTTCTGGCCTTGAAGGAAACGGGTCCTGCCGGGGGAAACCAGGGTGCCTTAGGAGTCTTCTTCCCTTGAGGCTTAAATATCTTCCTCTTCCCCTCCCGTGTCCGGAGCCCTGGGGGTAATCGGGGTTAGCGGCAGGGCCCAATAAGGGGGTGTGTAATGCAGGATTAAACCAACCAGGCGGATCCCAATATTCATTGAGTTATGGAGGTTACAAGTGAGAAAGAAAATTATGTGGATAATGGTGAGCTGCTTGATGGTGTTGGCTCTGGTGCTGGCATCCTGCGGGCCGGCAGTCACCGAGGAGGAGGAAGAGGAGGAGGTGGTCACTGAGGAGGAGGAGGAGGAGGAGGTGGTCACTGAGGAGGAGGAGGAGGAACCGACAGACGAAGAGCCAAGGTATGGTGGGGTGCTCGCCATTGCCCTATCGGCGGAGATACGCGGTTTTGATGAGGGCGTCGGTATTCACCATTACATGGCTCACAGCCAGAAGCTCACTAATGAAACTCTGCTCGAGGGCGATTGGGCAAGAGGCCCAGCCGGCACCGGCGAGTCAGAATGGACGGTAGGGGGCAATGTCCGGATGACGCTTAAGACCGGCGTTCTGGCCGAAAGCTGGGAGATGACTGGACTGGGGGAGATAGTCTTCCACATCCGCAAAGGGATTCGTTTTGCACTTAACCCGGACAGCGAGGCTAGTCGCCTGGTAAACGGTAGGGAGCTCACCGCCGACGATGTGGTGTTCAACCTTAAGCGGAGTATTACCGAACCTCGCTACTATACCCGTCTGGCCTATCCCCAACTAGCTGCCACCGCTGAGATAACGGCACCGGACAAATGGACGGTGGTCGTCAAGACTGACCCGGCCCAGCATAGCGGCATGCTGGCCATGTTCCCCGATTTTACCCTGCACGTGCCCCCCGAAGTGGTCAACGAATTCGGCAGTCTGAGCGATTGGCGGAATAGCGTTGGCACCGGACCCTTTATGCTGATTGACGCTGTGACCGCCAGTTCCTATACCTACCAGAGGAACCCCAGCTACTGGGGGAAAGACCCTGTTGGCCCGGGGAAGGGTAACCAGCTACCCTATATCGACGGTCTGAAATATCTGGTCATACCAGATGCGTCGACTCGAATGGCAGCAATGCGGACAGGTAAGCTTGATCAGGTGGGCGCTGATTGGGAAGACACTGAATCTCTGATGACGACTAACCCCGAACTGAAGTTCAACAAATATATTTCGGACTCGGCGTTGAACCTATATATGAGGAGTGACAAGCCGGAACTCCCCTTCCAGGATAAAAGGGTCAGGCAGGCGCTGTCGATGGCGATAGACAGGGAGACAATCGTCCGCGACCTCTACGGTGGCGCGGCTGAGATACTGGTCTGGCCAATAGTCTATGTCAAGGACTATAAGGATGCCTACGTTCCCCTGGGAGAGTTGCCCCCCCAAGTCCAGGAGCTCTACACCTATAACCCCAAAAAGGCCAAGCAGCTTCTGGCTGAAGCTGGCTATCCCGATGGCTTTACGACCAAAATAATTGTCTATAACACGCCCAGCTACGTGGATTTTATCTCGGTGGTTAAAGACATGTGGGCCGGGATTGGTATTGACCTGGTCATTGAGCCCAAAGAATATTCCGCCTACGCGTCAATACGGACCGGGAGGAGACACGAAGAGATGCTCTTAGCGGGAAATTCAGGCATTGGCACCTATGACCGGATGATTAATTACGAGGGGCCAGCCGAATGGAACGCGAGTTATGTTAACGACCCGGTGGTTAAGAATACCCTCGCCGAAATCAAGAAGCTTATGATTGGCGTGGAAGACGCCGAGGTTGACAAGCTACATGCTGAGTTAATGCCCTACCTCCTTGAGCAGGCTTACGTGATAACACGGCCTCAGCCCTACGGTTACATCTTTTGGCAGCCCTGGGTTAAGAACTACCACGGTGAAATCACGGTCGGCTATTATAATTTCTATCATTGGGCGAAGTGGATCTGGATTGACCAGGACCTGAAGGAGGAAATGACGGGGAAAAGGTAGATCAAGTAGAGAGAGCGGGCCCTGCCGGGGGAAACCAGGGTGCTGGTGGTGACTTCCTCACCTAAGCTTAAATGCTTTTTCTTCCCTCCTGTAACCCCAGGTTAATTATCAGAGCTGGCGTCCGTAGCTAGGGGAACACTGCCAGACTTTGAAAGAGAACGAATTTCGGTTTGTGTGAATTGTGTATCGTCACAGTTCTTCATTAACGCCGAAATTCGTTTTTTTATTGTGTGTTAGCCATATGTAAGACCTTTTCGCCTAAAAAAGTCCCCAAAAAAGTGATTTTACAATTACCTCCTACTATGCTATGATTAGCGTATAGAGTTTGAAGTAGCAAGTGCCGCGAACTACTGAGACTCTCGGGAAAAGAATACAGGAAAAAGAATACAGCATTAGGAGGTAATCTCAAGATGGGTATTGCAGAATCAAAGAAGAAACTCCAGTTAAAGCTGCGGGTAATGCCACAGAACTACGTGTCCGGCATGAGCGGCTTCTTCGGCCAGGACGTCAGCAACTCCATCCCGGTCCAGAGTTACAAGACGAAGGTAACTCCCGCGATGGCTGACAAGTGGGAGCGCAACCTCAAGAACGCTTTCGGTCTATAGTCAAGGTCGGTGTGCTCTGAACGCGGCAGTTAGAGTACAGAAATAAGGTAAGGAGGAATTTCCAATATGATGCCACAACAGGTTGCTGGTATATCTGTTCCTCGTGCCATGCAGGTGGGTGCGGTACCTATGCAAGCAGGTGCGATACCCATGCAGGCAGCCACAGTACCGGCCTCGGTTACGACTGGCCAGCAGATTGACATGGGTGAGATGATGAATCTCATGATCACCATGATGATCATGGTCATGATGATGAAGATGATGTCAGGTGCCATGTCAGGCTTATCCAAGTAGACCGGTAAGAAATCAAATCTTAGGGAGGTAAGCTCATGACCACAGCAGTGACTACGACCCAGATCGACATGGGTGAGATGATGAATCTCATGATCACCATGATGATTATCGTCATGATGATGAAGATGATGACGGGCGCAATGTCCGGCCTAACCTAGGCCGTCTAGTCTTCGAAAATATCGCATAAAGGAAGGTATGACGTGAAGTCAAAGAAATTGGTTGATAAGACCATTAGACCTATGACTACCCTCACCAACCTGACGCCGGCGATGGTCACCGCTGGCCAGGCTGTCGGAGCCCTTGGTAATTTGCCGCTCGGCTACTACAAGGGTTCTGTTGCTTTCTGGGACCTGAACCTGGCAGTAAACGAGCCCAACGTGGTGGCTGAGCAACAGTACATGGATGGTATTCTGAGCGGCCGAGAGGCAGCCTATGACCTTGTGACCGTGACTCATGCCGTCGCCATTGTTGCTGGTACGCTGGGATCAGGATCCCTGACTGTGCCCAGCGATGAGCTGTGGTACGTCAACGCAATATCAATGAACTGCCCGGGTGATGCAGCCGCTGGCTTTACCATGAACTGGTATTGCAGCTACTGGACCGATAGAGTCGGGGCGCTTGGCTTTGGCCAGCCGTTCCACGCTCCTGCGCATGCTCTCGCTAACCGTGTTGACGCCGGCAACGCTCTCGCCGCCACTCATGTGGGTGCTGGTGGTGGTGCCATCAACATGCTGGATGAGTTTGGCCCGGTAGCTACAGCCTGGAATATAGCCAACAAGATACCTCTGCTCAGGCTACCTCCTGGCACTGTCATCACGTTTACCGTGTTGACGGATACCGCTCCGGTGGCTGTTGCCACCGCATGCACCCTGGGTGTATTCGGGGCCATAGGCAAGATTCTGGTTCTGTAAGACCAGAGATCGTAATCTCCTAGTTACGATGGATGCCTAGGAGCTGCCTGGTTGAAGTTGGGCAGCTCCTAGAAAGCCTGGGGGTGTAGACCTTCAGGGATGGAAAAAATAACAAGGAGGAAACCATGAGAAAGTATTCAAGAGCCGAGATGGAGCAAGTGTACAACAATGTTCTCGGCGAACGAATGCCCGGTATGGGAGCACAGAGTGTTACCGAATTATCTACTGCGCAAAGGTATGAAATCGGCTCCCGTCTCCAGTTAGGCCAGAAAGTCTTCCATTATGCCTTAGTCGGCGTGGGAGCGCTCGGGTTAGTGGCTGGTTGGGCCGCAAAGATCAGGAATCAACAGGATATTGGCTTCGGTGCCATTCCTGCTCTTGGAGCTAGGGTTATCGGTGACAGGAACCTATTGATTCCCGTAGGTGCTGCTGATGGACCTGCACAAGATGGTTCATTCCCAGTAGACTACTTACGGGGTGGCACTCTGACAGTCAGGCCAGCTGGCTTCACCTTTAATGTCGGTATTACCAGACACCCAGTGAAAGCTGCCGGTGCTGGTACTCTTCTTGTCCAGCTGGACTCTCCTATACCAGTCGCTGTTGCTCTAACAAACCAGGTAGAGGGTATAGCATCCATTTATGCCAACGTTGTACAAGACCAAGACGCTATGCCGGTAGTGAACTGGCAGGCCGTGGTTGGCATGCCACTGCTTGATGCTCCTGCAGGAAACTACATCTGGCTTCAGACCTGGGGGCCAATTGCTCCTAGCCACTGTGCTTTAACAGTTGGTGCAGCAGTAGATCAGCGAGCCGTATATGCCAATGCTAACTCTGACCTTGATGTCTTTGCTACCGACGGTGGTATCGGTCAGTATATTGGTTATGTTATGGCTGCTGGTGCCATACCCGCTGCTCAAGGCGCACCGTTTGTCTTCCTACAGCTTGACCCCTAACCTTGCATGGCAGCCTAACCAGGAGGTAACCTGCCTATGCAAGGTGAAGAATGTGTGATGGTGGGTATGCAGAGATGTAGGTAGCATCTTGCAGGTGGGTTGTTGCCTGAATATCGGATGCTGGTGGTCCTTCTGAGAGAAGGCTAGGCCATGTGTGAAAGTGGCCTAGCCTTCTTTCTTATGGGGGAGATATGACATACATAGGGACTATAACAAGGAAAGAGCTAAGACATAACTCCACTCAGTCAGTTGTGCCCGTTGCCAATGTGCCTCTGTACGAAGAGGCAATCTTGTACGCGTGGGGCAGAAACGACATGCCTACAGCTCAGAAAATGGGTATCTATTGGTTTGTTGCTGATCCTGACGGATACGTAGCACAAGAATACACGCGCTGGGAGGTATTCACAACAGGGCCAGGTCTTGCACAGGGCTTCCTTGGCCAGGTCTTCCAGTTCACTAAAGTTGGAAAGTACACCACCTGGATTGAGCTCCTTATGAACTTAGGCAGTCCAGTGGTTGTTGATCGGTATATTGGTGAATTATGCACAGTCGTTTCGGGTGCAATCCCCGAGTTTTCAGAATTAGGAATATCCGGCCTTAGAAGGGTGTAGGAGGTAAGCATGACAGTGAAGACACTAGAGCTCTCGTTAGGTAGTCTGGATGCATCAGTAAGTCCGGCTGCAGTGACCCCAGCTACATTAGCGCAGACAGGATGGTACAAGGACGCAGCTGGGGTGTATTACTACTACGACGCTGATATTGCTCAGTGGTATATTTACTCAGCAGGGTATATCTACCCGTTAGCATATGTCCCCCCGTCAATGTTATGGCAACCATCTCCAACTCCTAAGGTAGATATTAATGACGGCGACACACTCAGGCTCAACCTAACATACCGGTACAGAGGACCATCTGGTAAAGGCTTCACTCTGTATGCCGTTCTCTGCAATAATACCAAGTCGGGTGAACCAGCTGAATGGTCGGGGTTCGCTAGCACTAAGCCACTCTATCCTGCCGGGTCAACCAGCTGGCGCATCATATCAGATACACTTGATATTGTTATGGGGTCGGGAATAATGACTCATAGTGGTGAAGATGGCGCAGTGTACTTCAAGATTGAGAACTATCGGTCGCCGGCATATTACGATGCTATACACATTGTTTCAGCCGTAGGGGAGTTTTCCGAACTCTCAATAGTAAACTTCGTTAAGGTGTAGGATATGATTAAGACTGTATCGCTCGCCAGTTTACAGGATGGAAAACAGGTAGAGGTTAGTCCAGGCGACACTCTGGAAGTTCTGGTCAGTTTCAACTACCTTACATCGGTACCCGTTACAGCTGAGCTATGGCTGTCCTTAGTCATACCTCCAGGGCGTGACTACACAGTCAAGCAGCCGGAACAGCTGGGGGTGTCAGATGGCGTTGCAGTATGGAGCGGTTCCATCTTAATGCCGATCGAAGCCTCGGGAGTATTCGGCTTCCTGAAAAACTACACCTACGACCTGTATTTTGAGATACCACACGCCACTAGTGAAGTAGCTATAGCGCTAGACGCAGTAGTTGTTACTGGTGTTGCAGCTGGCATCGTAGAGATGATCCCCGCGCTCATCATGGTTATGATGATGAGCATGATGATGAGTGTAATGGGCGAATAAGTCTAGAGGAGGTAGATCATGGGAGACTATCTGTCCACGACCATAACTAGTCCGCAGGTGGTGGCAGCAGGAGGACTCCTTGTAGGGGACCTAACTGTCATATCACCGAGTGCTGGTAACTTCTACTTGTTGATGGAACAGTACACAGCTGCACTAGTGCCCATACCTGGTTCTCGTGCTTACCTGTACCAAGCCGTAGCTGGTGGCATCTACGTCAACAACACGACCCTGTACACATCACGGCACCGAGCAGCAGCTGGCATAGAGGAGGCCGTTTCAGCATCATTGACTATGCCCAACTCAGACTGCTTGCTGTATGTGTTCCTGAAGCAGAGAGCCTCCAACGTTATCGCAGGTGCATTCGTTGTTGGCACCACGTACGAAATAATGGCGATTGGAACAACGGACTTTACGCTGATAGGTGCAGCAGCCAATACCGTCGGGCTAACATTTGAGGCAACAGGTGTAGGAGCCGGAACAGGCACAGCAGCCGAACTGCCAGACCCAGTCAACGACGACACAGTGGATTCTGTGGTCATCACCCTTCAGTCGGCAGCTCCAGCAACAACAGGCATAGACATGGGTGAGATGATGAACCTGATGATCACCATGATGATTATCGTCATGATGATGAAGATGATGACGGGCGCCATGTCAGGCTTATCCAAGTAGACTAGTTTATTGAAATAGGAGAACTAGATGATAGACCCGAACTGGATAGTCATAGGGCTTCTGGTGGTGGGTTCGGTTGGGTGTTCTGCAATAATCTCATAGCACGGAGGTACTTTTGGACACTGGTAGCATTATAGGAGCTGTTTCTGGGGGCCTCTCTCTTATCGGTGTTGTCTATATCTGGTTGGGACTCTGGAGAGGGAAAGTAGACAACCAGCTCAAAAGCATCTGCCAGAACTTTAAGGACTACCCGCCGGCCGAAATGTGGACCATGACCAAGACCCTGTGGGATGTCTATGTTCTGGACGCGCTCCGCCATCGCCCCGACCTGGCTGAACACGGCAGCGGATTTACACTGAAGCAGTCGGGCAAGGACCTAATTCCCGATTATATGTTGCCCCTGTTAGACAGCATCCCCCACAACCCTGGCCTGGCCGAAGATGTCGCCACCGGCTACCTGGTGGTGAAGCATATCGGCCTCGAGCTGCTCTCCCAGATGGCTAAAGAGAAGAAGGTCAGCATCCAGGAGGCCATAGCCCTGCTATCCACCTACCTGGAGAACACAGAGGAGCGTTGACACCCAGAAAGAACGTTGTGCCTCTGTAACAAGTGGGTTCGAGGAACGACTTAGAATTCTCGAGGAGAACATGAGAGGACGAAGCGTGACTAGAGCGGCATCGCTGGCTGGTGACCTTGGGGACCTGTTCTGGTCTCTAGGGCCTTCAGTATCTCATCCTGCTGGCGGGGAGATATTCGCCCGCATATACGTAGCCAACGTTACTGACGATGACAACCAGTACATGCTATTGGCGACTGTTACTAGGGGAGGTAGTAAGATAACTGAGTTTCCCATCAGAGTCGACGGAAGTACCTGGTTCACGGTTGGGGCAAACAGCACAGTCCGTATACCAAGCTCGATGGAGGTAGCCTACACTGATGTTACTCTTACGCTGGAGTTGTACGAGCGAGTGTCAAACGAGGCAACTGACTCTGTGTCTACAGCTCTTGTCGGTTACCTGCCGGCTTTCCCTGGGGGTCCTGGTACAGCCATCCCGGATCTCATGAGCAGCCTTATAATGATGATGATGGTGATTATGATGATGAACATGATTATGAAGACAATGAAGAAGAAGGAAAACGAGAAGTGACTAGTAGTGGACGAGGTTCTCTAGAAGGACTCAGGTCTTTCTTTGAGCAACTTTGCCCAGTGATGATGAACTGTGAGCAGACACTAACCACAGTTGCTACTGATAGGGACTTCGTAGCTACTAATATTGTGGAGGGTATCCCTACTGGTCTAGTTGCACCAAATATCAACAGGTTAGTGAGCGCTTATCTGTTGCTGATAGGGAGAGTTGTGAATTCATTCGCCGGCCAGAATAACCTCGACTGTACTGTGGTAACGGATAATCAGTGGCAGGTAAACATAGACGGTGGGGCTTACGTCGACTTGCAGAACGGCGAGAAAGAGGATGGCCAGATGCTCGACACTGACTGGGAGTGCTATGCACAAGGGATAATTCACCCGTTTACCTTCATGTTTGACATAACGGAGCAGATAACTGCCTTGACGAACAGGATAGGTCTAAGGCTGGAGAACGCCATATCGAGGCAGAATAACCTGATAGTGACGGTTGACTTGTATGCAAAGTACGTGTGGAGACAATAATGCCAGCAAATAAAGTCGGACGGAAGCCTACGGACAACGAAGGCGAGGATGATGAGAGGAAAGCCAAGAGGGAACAACTTCTGAAGGTTAAGCCGAAATCGCCTCATGGGACCCTAAGCGGGCATGATTTACCACACCCGACAGTTGAGGATGTGCAAAGGAGTTAATAGGTGGCACTACTACAGGAGCTCTTACCGGTATCCGACGGGGATGTAATCGATATAGACACCCAGTTCCCTGCTGTTGGTAGTCACTGGCAGAAGGTTGACGACTGGAACATTGCTACCTATGTGTATTCATCAGTTGCACCATATCACAGAGACCTCTATAATTTTCAGAGCTTTACGCTTCCTGCCGGCCACTACATTGTTGGATTAGAGGTCCATGTGCGCTGTTCCTACAATGGTGTCTACCAGTACAGAGCACTGATTAAAACACATGGCATAGAGTACCTTGGGCCTGAGAAGTCTGGTAATGCTGCTGGTTGGGGAACAGTCTACCAATGCTTGAATGACAACCCCTTCACTGGTCAGCCATGGACAGAAGGTGAAGTGTCTGATATTCAGGCTGGAGTAGCTCTTATTGGTCCAGGCCCAGCACTTGTTAACTGTTTCGGCGTCAAGATTCGAGTTTATTATCGTCTAATATTGTCTTCTGCCTCTAACTGGCATGTAGTTGATGAATCTCTCGGAATGAATGGATACTCAATTTCTCCTAATGTCTGGACTGACGAAGCCCCAGAACAGCTGATTGTTAGAGCACCTTCGGGAAGGTACTTCTGTGTGTATGGTGTTTACGGTGACTACACAGGTGTATATCCAAACTTTTGGCTGGGTGATGACTGCCGTAGTCTCAGGCTAGCCTGGTCTGACAACTTGAGGGACTGGAACTATGCTTGGGTGCCATTCACGCAGATCAGACACTGGTATGCTTCTGTAGGGATAGCAGTAGATAACAACAGTAATGTATATGTCATTGGCAGAGAATATGAGCTAATGGAGTTCCTGGGTGATCCCGACGCTCTAGTGTTGAGTAAGTTTTCTCCTGAGGGAGTATTGTTGTCACAAGATGTCTTCGAGACAGGTGTAAATGGGTTACCAAATGTGATCTTTAAGGTGGATGAAGACGATAACATTCATCTCGCTTGGTTTAACTATACAGGGCGAGGTGGAGGGGACACCAATAAGCTGTATTACAGGAGAAGGAATGCCGATGGTACCTGGGAAGCCCGGGAGGAGTTAGATAGTCAAGTTGGTCCTTGGGCTCCAATTTACCCTTCGCTAGATGTAGATGTCAACGGTATCCCCCACATTGTTTACTACCGGGATAAGCACCTAGATCCAGGCTATTGGTGCTACAGGTATATTCACATTTGGAAGCCAACTCCAGTTGCTGCCTGGTCATTTGAGGTATTATATGAGCACCCAGTCGAAGAGGCTACTACTTGGGGCTACGTTGTCCTTAGGGCAAGCCCAGATGGTAAACTCCATACCTCGTACTGTGTTGGTGTTCCTTTTAGTAGGACTTTTTACTACAGGGAGCATGACGGGGTAGCCTGGGGTTTACCAATTCTTATAGATGACCCAGCTGATCCACTATGGACCGACAACTGGGAGAACCAACCGTTCGTAGACAGGGACTCTAACGTCTACGCAGCATGCACAACCTGGGATGACTTTGTGCCAATAGTGCCAAAGGCAAATGGTTCCTGGGGACCTACAACAAGGATTGGTCTTCCTGCAGGGGAAGATGAATCAGCTATATCTGTGATGAACTCTATATTCCCACTAGGAAGCAATCCAAGCTTACCGGGTTCAGGTCTAAGTGATAAGGTTATCCTTATAAATAGCCAAGCTGACTGGCCTTGGCAGATTCTGCTTTGGGGACCAGCGCCAGGCGTAGGGAGTGCGCCTAATCTACTGCCTATATTATCATGAGGAGGACTCTGCAATGCGATACGCAGTCATACTAAAAGGTCTCACAGTCTCAGAAGCTGAAACGAAGTGCAGGCTTGTAGGAGCAACTGGCATAAAGTCCAGACCTGCAATGAAGCAAATCTTCTGTAATCTGGATCCAAGCCAAGTGTCAAAGCTATCTAAGGAAGCCGGTATCAGCCTTAAGTTGGTGAAGAAGGTCACGAGTGATATGGGTCTGATTGCTCCACCTGCCGAGCTTGCTCCGCCTGTCGACTTTGCTTATCCGCAGTCAATTGGCCTGAATATGTATGATGTGTACAAAGACCTTAGGGAACTCTATATCCCAGGACTACTTGGGCTTGGTCTAACAGTGGCCGTTCTGGACTCTGGCATCCGGGAAACCCACCAAGCACTCGTGGGTAAGGTTATCCACAGCGTTAACTTCTCAGAGAGTCGCACGACTACGGATGTATATGGTCATGGAACAGGCGTTGCTTATGTTATCGCTGGTGAGTACGAGACCAAATCGGGGGTTGCTCCTGGTGCTAAGATAATGAATATGAAGGTACTCAACGATAATGGCGTAGGCACAGACGAGCCGGTCGTTGATGCTATAGATGCAGTCTGTAACCTAGTTGCTCTGGCACGAGACCGAGGTCTTCCAATGACCGACCCAATGTACCCCAACACTATTAACCTCAGCATTGGGGGTGAGGATGATGGTGACCCAGACAACCCAATGAGAGTTGCTGCTCGGGCAGCATATGAGGACTATGGTATCCAGGTTATTGCCGCTGCAGGCAATGCCGGTCCGGACTTCTCAACAATTATCTGCCCAGCGTGTGATCCGTTGGTGATAGCGGTTGGAGGCATAAAGTCCTATGAGTTCACCATCTGGCCACAAAGTTCCAGAGGTCCAACAGAGCAAGGCCACGTGAAGCCTGACTTGGTGTGCTGGGCTGAAAGCATAGAGCTAGCTGGTCATGGAGCTGACGATGAATATGAAGTGAAGTCTGGCACGTCCTTCTCTGCTCCGATACTGGTAGGTGTAGATGGACTCCTATGGGACCTCACTAGGAGAGTGTATGGTGAGGGCATTCGGTTAACATATCATGACTGGCTACAGTATGCTGCTGTATACTGCATTAAGCCAGAAGACGCACCAATAGATAAGGATAATACTTATGGGTATGGAATTCCTGCAGTCGGGAACATGGTAAAGCAGGTGATGAGACCTTCAGGCCCGACCACTGCTATAACGGACATGATGCCTGCAATGATACTCATGATGATGATGCCAATGATGATGGGAGGTATAGGTTAAATGCCAGGACAAGCCGTTGTAGTAATAGGTGATAATCAGTGGACCGTGTCAGTAGCAACCACCACAGCTGAGCTGCTAGCGGGCCTAAGTGGAGTTGCTAGCATTGCGGCTGGTACAGGCATCCTCTTTGACATGGGTAATGACCAGAGCTACATTGGCATAAACATGTCACAGATGCTGTTCAACCTTGACATTGTGTTTATCAACAGTGGGGGCGGAGTTGTGGGTGTAATGCGTGACGTTGCACCTGGAGAGACAGCAGCGTTTGAGGCTGGCAGTGGTTTCGGAGCTCGGTTTTTCCTCGAGGTGAGTGCTGGTGAAGCGGAGAATGTGAGTGTTGGTGATAGCGTGAGTGTTAGTGGGTATGTTGCCGAGGTTCAGCCTGCGTTCTGGGCAGTCGTACTAGTTGCAGTTAGAGCAATATCAGCGATAGCTATTACTGCAGCTATTACGTACAGTGTGGTGAAGGAAGAGGTGAAAAAAGGCAAAGAGGAAGGCAAGCAGTAGGAGGTTAAAATGCTAGGGCAAGCGACGGTAACAGTAAATGGCGAAGTATGGTCAGTATCAGTGGCGTCAACTGCGGCCGACCTAACACAAGGCCTGAGTGGGGTCGAGAGTCTCCTGCCTAGAACGGGTATGCTGTTCGACTTAGGGTCTGAACGGACAACCCCAGAGATAAACATGACTGAGATGCTGTTCAACCTTGACATTCTATTCATAAATGAAGCTCTTGTAGTAGTTGGCAAGGTGAGTGATCTGCCAACTGGAGGAACCTTCAGCTTTACCGGTAGTGGTGGAGCCAGGTACTTCATGGAAGTGAACACTGGAGAGCTGGTTAATGTGAGCATCGGCGATAGTGTGGTTATTGATGCCTACACACCGAGCACATCATTTGACATGAGCTCAATGATGAGCATGATGGTTGTGGTAATGATGATAAGCATGATGATGAAGATGATGAGTGAGCAAGCGTAGGAGGTTAATGTGGACTTATTCGAGTTTGAAAACTTGGTGAAGGCATACGCTGATGAGGAAGCTCGAGCACACGGAAAATATACGGAGCTTGCTGATCATGCTCAAGCAATTGGCTTATCATATACCATATCGGATAGGATAACCACTATGGCTCTTGAGGAAGGAGCGCATTCTATTTACCTCGGAGAACTACATGATAAGCTGACTTCAACAATACGTGGGATAGTCGCGGAAGAGGTGGGGCCAAGGCAAGCACGCGAGAGAGCTGAAGAAGTCCTTGGGGGGATGGAAGGTATGGGATTAGGAAAACCCGATCCGACGAAACTATATGTTCTATATCAGACTAGCACTAATCTAAACACCCTTCTTCCAGTTCAAGATGAGCTCCGCCTTGATGGTCATTATGGTTATATCGATTTCGCTGGTGGAGTATATGCTCTCTATGTAGAAGACCCCCAAGGACGACCACAAAGTAGTTCTATGGGCGGTATAGAAGAAAGGGGCAATCCAAACGGCTGGATGATGAGCCAGGAAGAGGCGGAGGGATTGGGTATGGGTGGAATGCACAGGCAGATGACGGGAGAAGGAGAAAAGTCGGGTCGCCCATTCCCCCAAACCTACAGTGATTGGGTTGATCTTGCAGAGGACATTAAGCAAAAGATGCCTCCAGAGGCATGGGGGTATAGTGAACGAATTGCTGCAGGTCATATCGCAAGAGGAAGGACCTGTAGCAGAAGAGGCTAAGCGTTGGCTCATGAAGAAAGCTAGAGAACTGGGAATATCATAATGCTAAGAGTATTAGCTTTAGGTGTTTGCTGGATACACTAAAATGCAAAACTATTGCTAAATAAGCGTATCTGCATAGGTTAGCATTACTATTTGCAGTTTTTAACTAAGGGAACTCATAATACGTGCCAGTTAGAGTGCACATAATAATATTAACCAGAGGTGACTAATATGGCAACCAATCTTAACGTAACAGTCCAGGCAGCTGTAAACGGTATGGTTACTGTAATGGCTGTGAATGTCCTTGCTAGTGCTCTTGGTATGCTTGCTGCCCCAGCAGCTATGCCCGCTGGCATTCCTGCTGTTGACAGGGGCATTCGTGATCTCAGACAAACCTTTGGCGCAGACCTTGTCGACCTTGCAATCAGGAATGTAGGCAGGGACGACATTCTTGTTCTCGCGAAAGAGGTTGCTGCCTTATACACTAACAGGATGCGTAGGCAGTATGGTGATTGGCAGACAACATCGGCTCTTGCCTCTGCTCCTCCTGGTGACCTGCGCACAGCGAATGAAATCGCGGCTACTCTTGCTGGCCAGAAAGTCACTGAGGCTTCTGCACCGGCTGTGGTAGAGAAGGCAATAGAGACAGGGAAGAAGAGAGCTAAGGGCCGCCAGCCAGCTAAACCACAAAAGGACACTAAGACCGGCATTACGTACACCTCTAAGGCTAAGGCTGGTATGGCCGTTGCTGCAGAGTATGGATTGGACCCAACAGAGACGTTCGTGTGGTACCAAGTCATTAAGACAGACCCAAAACGCTTTGTGCCTGCTTAACCTAGTAGTATCCTAACAGTGAGTTGTTATATGACAACATTAAGAGAGCATAAAAATAAGATCCTGAGAGATTACCGACAAACTCTAAAAGGGAAAGCTGCAAACATCGTATCATCAGTTAAATACAGGCAGTCTTCAAAAGGTAAAGCTGTACGTGCTAAGATTATGCGCGAGTATTACCATACACCTGAAGGTAGAGCGGCAATCATCAAGAGGGAAGTTGAGTATAGGAAGACTCCAAAAGGCAAAACAGCCTATGCTAGAATGTGTGCCAAGCGCAGAGAACTCACTACTGACCCCGAGGCCTACGCAGCAAGAGTTGAGTTGCTCCACACTATGCATGAACCTTGTACCAAGTGCAAAACCTCGTACCTGATATCTCATCAAATCGACCACATCATAGCTTTATGCCTTGGCGGAACTGATGAGTGGTCTAACTTGCAACCTCTCTGTGTTAAGTGCCACAGGAAGAAATCAGGAGAAGACATTCGTAAGCTCATGGAAAAAAGGACTCTACGAGGTTTGTAGCAGCATGACGAAAGATAAAGAACTAGCCAAGCAGGATGAGCTCGATTTTGGCTTTGACTTATCCGACATGATGATGATGATCATGATGATCATGATGATATCGGTTTTGTCCACTTTATCTGTGTCGTCTGCTCAGACTGCCCAAGCGCTACAAGCCCAGTCGTTCGTTGGCAATGAGGACCCAAGAACCCTACATGCGACTAACCGCCTGCAGTGGATAAATCTGCTCTATGACTATCCACATACTCCGTGGATTTCTGCGTACATCATTAACGATGGTCCGAGCGCGATTGAGATTGGAATAAACTACCCCGACGACAGGTTCACGATGAACCCTCGCGAGACCATAACAATTACCCGATCTGGCGCCGAAGAGAGGATAAAGATTGTCTACTATGTAAGTCACCCTGGGCTACGTGCTGATGTGAGGATTACGGGGGTGTACTAAGGTGAATAATCGTATCACCGAGAGTAATTCGGAGTTTAGGGTATCAGACATAATCAAGGCCTTTATGGCTTTTGTGACTATGATCCTAGTAGCCGATCTTGTCTTAAGGCTTACCAGTTCTGCAAGTGCAACGCCCGCAGACACAACCCTTACTCAGTATATACAATCACAGACATATGTGGGTGTGTCTGACCCAAGAGTTGTAGCTGCCACTAGTGTGCTTTCTTATCTGGACCTGGTGGGTGGCCATCCCTACACTCCTTGGGTTTCTGTTAACTTTATCAATGATGGTCCAGACCCAGTCAAGATAGCTATAAATTATCCGGCCGCCCTCTATGAGTTACTGGCTGACGAGGCGGCATCAGTCTATCGCATTGGTGCCCAGGAAAGGATAGCAGTCATCTTCTTTGTTTGTGAAAGAGGGGAGAGAGCTTCGTTGAGAGTAATAGGAGAATATTGATGCCAACGGTTACTCAAAAAGCCCTGAAACCCAGAGTGATACTTGCAGTGACGGCAGAGGGGATAAGAGATATGCTGCTCTCTTTACCTGATGATGAGAGGGCACTTATCATATCTGATACTAAATCTGGACAACATAAAGTCGTGGCTATAAGAAGAAATGCTTCGGGCAATCTTGAATATGACTATGAACAATAAAAAGGAGGTGTATCATGGCTAGAGCAACAGCAGAGGTAATTGCACCAGCGTCCACAGATGACTTGCCAGAAGGCTCAACGAACAAGTACGACACAGGGGCACCGCCAGCAACTCAGGACGACCTGCCTGATGGCACAGTAGCAAAGCAGTTCAGTGCCACCGAGCAGACCAAGCTGACTAGTGTTGAGGCTGACGCTAAGGACGATCAGACAGGGATAGAAATCCAGACTGCTATTGAGGGGTTGGCAGATGCCGACAAGAAGATTGTGCTATCTGAACCTCAGTCAGGTGAATTCAAGGTCTACGGCATTCACCGTAATGCTGCTGGTAACCCTGAGTATGACTATGAAGATGTAGCGGTGTAGTGGTGTAATAATGGCTAGACAGGTTGCAGAAGTCACACCGGGAGTGAGTGCTGCTGTGTTTGATGTCCACACCCATAACTATCGTAAGCTAACTTGGATAGGTGTGGACGACAATGACAAGTATCTTACACCTGATAAGATGGAAGTTCAGGATGATGCTGAGACAGTAGCCGCAACCATGGTTGATGCGGAGGCAGTAGGTGTAACTGTAGCAACAGCACCGACAAGTCCACCAGTGTAGGAGCATACTAAATGGGAGTGTTATATGCAATACAAGATCAGGAACACGCTGATTCCCGTCCCGGAGTCCCATAGGCAGCCTCTGCTGTCTACATTGTCCATGTATGATAGAGGGGAGGATTTAACTGATTCTCCCCTCATTAAGTCGAGGGTCAACCTTACCCACATGAGTGTTTACAAGGCTATAAGTAATGGTATTCCTGAAGAAGAAGCACTCAGGCAACGTCAGTCTGAATTCATTGCCCTGTATGAAGCCATAAAGCGTGATGGTTATGATAATGGCTCAGTGTTATGGTGCTGGTTTGATGATAATGGCTTTATCCATATCTATGATGGATTCCACAGGCTTCCTATCCTTGAGCATTTGGGCCTTGACATTGAGATGTCTGTAGAGACATCATGGACTGGTGGTGCGAACGGCCAACACAAAGGCAGAGACTTCCCTCTGGCAGAAGTTCTATGGAGTGAGCACCCTAAAGGTAGTTGGCTCTACCAACCTGTCCACAACGGGAAAGTATCAGGATGGAATGTTGATCGACGTGATAGCCCACAACGGCTTGAACACATATTGCGAGGGCTTGTGGGCGAAACTGTTCTTGATATAGGGTGCAGTGAAGGATATTTCTCCAGGGAGATAGCGAAGAGAGGATACAAGGTTACCAGTATTGACATGCAGCACGGATTTATCGCGGCAGCTCGCTATCTGTCAATACTGGAAGGCGTTAACGTGGACTACCACGAGGCGAAGGACTGGAAAGAGTTTCTTGATGAGAATGGCCCATACGACAACATCTTGTTTCTATCTGTGATTCACAATGACATGAAGAAAATTGGTGTCGAGGATGGACTGAAGAAGCTTGAAGCATTCCGAGGTAAGGCAAAGAGGGTCTTCTTTGAAGCTCCTCGAGAGAAAGGAGAGAGGGAATGGATGGTTCCTGGATTCCCGCAATTCAACTTTCTTGAAGGGGACTCAGTTCAGAAAGTAGAAGATGCTATGGGATTAAAAGCCCTTGAAATGTGGTCAACTGCTCCTGGAACTAGGCCTATGTTCACGTACGATAATGGTGAAATGGAACGCGACCCACAGGTAGAAACGGTTCTAGTCACGGATGTGAATGACTGCTCTATGTATGTTATAAAGGATGATCCTATAATTACCCCTTGGATCATAAAGACTCGTTTATGGGAACCTGAGCTTACAGAGTTTCTCAAGAGGAATTTGAAGGAAGGACAGACGTTCGTAGATGTGGGAGCAAACGTTGGGTACCATTCTCTCCTAGCTTCTAAATTAGTGGGGAGTACTGGCAAGGTATATGCTTTTGAACCAGCCCAAGATAGCTACGATGTTTTGCTGAAGAATATTGAGCTCAACAACTGCCAGAATATTATGCCCATACAGAAGGCAGTGAGTTCTAAGATAGGTCCGGTAAAGCTATTTAGCTACGGCTTATCGGGGGATGCTGGAAGGCGAGGTTTATCCAACCCGAAAGACAGAGATGGTGTATGGCGAACAAAGAACCCAGTCCTCAGGGAAAGTGGTTGGTCGTTTGTTAATACGACTCGACTCAGTGATGTGTTGTCAGAACCACCAGACTTCATTAAGGTGGACGTCGAAGGTGATGAGGTAGATGCACTAGAAGGAATGAGAGATATTCTCAAACAAGGGAAGACAGAATTGATTCTTGAGGATGAGCCTCATCGACACCCAATACACTCCAGATGGATTACTGAGGAACTAAACCTTAACTTTAGCGAAGCTGTGAAGGAGTCTAGGAGTGACTTGAAGCACTTCATATACAAACCAACTGAAATACCTTGGTGGGATTTGACAAAATGGCTTCCAGATCATAGAGACCAGTATTGGCCTCTCTTTAACACATTACGGCACCAACCCTGTCGCAATATCATGGAAATAGGTACCCATGATGGCAATAATGCTGTAGCCATGATAAAAGCGGCAGCGCAAAAAGTGCCGGAGGAGGAAATACACTACTACGGCTTTGATTTATTTGAGGACAGGACCAAAGAGGTTACTGACTGTGAATTCAGTCCTGCTACAACAGTTAACATAAGAGAAGTGAAAGCACACATTAGGGAGTATACTACAGCTGAGGTAACTCTTATCAAGGGCGACACACGTAAAACACTCGAGCAAGCAGTCAAGACTCTCCCTAATATGGACCTGATTTACATAGATGGTGGACATTCTACTGAGACGACCCGGAATGATTGGAATTATGCCTCGATGTTAATTGGCAAGAACACCACTGTCTACTTCGATGATTATAATGATGAAATGCCCTTCATAGGTTCACATTTCATCGTCGGCGAGCTTGATAAGGAATATCAGGCTCAGGTGATGATTAACACGAACTACTACAAGAGGCCGTTTGGCCGGCTGAAATGCCAGCTATTAAGAGTGACACTAAGAAGGCCCCCTATGAAGTTAAAGGTTGACCATTTTAGGTTTCATCTTATCAGCCTACCTCACTCCAGGACTGTCAAGGATTGGGGTCCTTGTGCTTTCACCCAGCTAACATACAGGTTCTCTCAGTTAATGCATGATATGGGGCATGATGTCTTCCATTACGGAACTGAAGGAGCGCAAGTCACATGCACTGAGCATATTGATGTCCTCACTGAGGCAGTGCAGAAGCAAGCATATGGGGACTGGGACCCATGGAAGCAGTTGTGGATACATAACGGAAAAGATCTTGCCTACACAACATTCAAGAAGAATACTATCAATGAACTGAAACGGCGAAAGGAACCTGGTGACATATTACTCATCAGTAATGGGAATTGGCTCAGGGAAATATCAGATGTTGCTGGGGGTGGGATTGCGACTGTGGAGCCTTTCGTTGGTTATTTAGGGTTCTTCTCCAAGTACAAAGTGTTCCCGAGCTATGCTTGGATGCATCATATGTATGGAAAGATTTCCCGTAGTGGAATGAGCGAGAATTTCGTTACCGGCAACTGGTATGATGCCGTTATACCACATTTCTTTGACCCTGCTGACCATACGTTTGAAGAGGAAAAAGACGACTACTTCTTATATCTTGGGCGGTTGATACAGAGGAAAGGTATCAATGTTGCTGTTGATCTATGTAAGCGGGCAGGTGCCAAGCTTGTAGTTTCAGGCCAGCCTATGTGGCCAGATAAGGTTGAGGAGAGTCTTGCTCATGTTGGTGTTAACCAGTCTCACTGTGAATACGTGGGTGTGGCTAACTTCCAGGAAGCCGACAGGCTAAGAGGCAAAGCTAAGGCTGTGATTATTCCATCAATGTACATGGAGCCCTTCGGTCTAGTAGTTGTTGAGGCCTTGCTGTCAGGCACTCCTGTTATCACAACTGATTGGGGTGCCTTTCCGGAAATAGTCAAACATGGAGAGGTGGGTTACCGGTGCCGCACTATGGATGATTTCATTTGGGCCGCCAATAACATCGACAATATTAGCCCTGCTGCCTGTAGGGAATACGCTGTAGCAAACTACTCTATGGAGAGAATATCAAAGGCATATCAAGAATACTTTACAAAAGTGCATGACTTGTTTGGCAAAGGCTGGTATACAGAGCACCCCGAAAGGAAAGAGCTTGACTGGTTAAGGAGATACTGATGAGGTATTTAGTTGCCGGTGGAGCAGGATTCATAGGGTCGAACATTACGAGGAAACTACTTCATGATGGCCATAACGTAGTTGTGTTGGATAACTTTCATACAGGTAGCCGTAATAACGTGCCTGATGGAGCAGATATGATCATCGAGAGCGAATGTGAGAATATTCCTAAACAGTCCACTATAGGCAGCCTAGATGGCATATTTTATGCCAATGGTGCATCATCTTCACCGATGTATAAACAGGACCCTTCACTCGTAGGAAAAACCATAAACGGCTTTATCCACATGTTAGAGATTGCCCATGAAGAGGGATGCAAGCTGGTATACGCCTCATCATCGAGTGTCTATAATGGTAACCCTGTTCCGTGGCACGAAGACATGGAGATCAAGGTAACTGACCTCTACGCAGAGACCAGATTCGAGATGGAGAGGCTCGCAAGGCTTTACCGTGATTTCTATGACGTGAGATCGATTGGGCTCAGGTTATTCTCGGTGTATGGGCCAGGCGAAAAGTACAAAGGTGAGTATGCTAACCTCATCACACAGTTTATGTGGGCTGCACTGGACGGAAAGCCTATTGTTATTTACGGTGATGGCAGCCAGAGGCGGGATTTCACTTACATAGATGACGTTGTTAGAGCATTCTTCCTGGCTATGTACTCACCAGCGCCTACTGGCCTCTATAATGTTGGGACAGGTGTAAACTACAGCCTTGACGAAATGCTTAAAGTGCTCGGGGAAATTGTTGGGAAACCCATAAAGAGAGAGTATATCCCTAATCCTATCAAGAATTATGTCGCCGACACGTTAGCCGACACAACCCTGAGTAAGAAGAAGCTGGGGTTTGTTGCAGAGTACTCATTGGAGGAGGGAATCAGAAGACTGTTCAGTGCAGGGGGTGTCTAAGCATATTGAATGGATGGCTTGCGTAAGGAGAGGTTGGGATAGTGCAACCAGGAATTAGTACCCCACTCACAGGCACTGTGCCTGGTAGGGGAGGTCCATCGGGTCCTTCAGGGCCTACAGGTGCGACCGGACCAAGTGGTCCATCGGGTCCATCAGGGCCAAGTGGTCCAAGTGGTCCAACTGGCCCGAGCGGTCCAAGTGGTCCAAGTGGTCCAACTGGCCCGAGCGGTCCAAGTGGTCCATCAGGTCCAAGTGGTCCATCGGGTCCAACCGGAGCAGGAGTTACTGGTGCAACAGGACCTTCGGGACCGTCTGGACCATCGGGTCCTTCAGGGCCTTCGGGGCCTACAGGCGCAGGCGTAACTGGGGCAACCGGTCCTTCAGGGCCATCGGGACCCTCGGGGCCGTCAGGACCTACTGGAGCTGGAGTAACTGGGGCTACAGGTCCTTCGGGTCCTTCGGGTCCGAGTGGACCATCGGGTCCAAGTGGCCCAAGTGGCCCAACAGGTGCAGGAGTAACGGGAGCTACGGGACCAAGCGGACCTTCAGGACCTAGTGGTCCGAGCGGACCAACGGGCGCTACGGGTCCTTCTGGTCCAAGTGGTCCAAGTGGTCCAAGTGGTCCTTCAGGTCCAAGTGGGCCCACAGGAGCAGACGTAACCGGGGCAACCGGTCCATCCGGACCCTCGGGGCCATCAGGTCCTAGTGGTCCAACTGGGGTAGGTGTGACTGGCGCGACAGGCCCAAGTGGACCATCAGGCCCCAGCGGACCATCTGGGCCTACTGGTGCGGGAGTCACAGGTGCAACTGGTCCAAGTGGACCCTCAGGGCCATCTGGTCCGACTGGCGCAAGCATTACAGGAGCTACTGGGCCATCAGGTCCATCAGGTTCATCAGGTCCATCAGGTCCTTCGGGCCCGAGTGGACCAACAGGTGCTACAGGTGCTACAGGTGCTACAGGTGCTACGGGGGCTACAGGCCCCAGCGGACCATCAGGGCCAAGTGGACCCTCTGGCGCTGGATCAGAGGGCCTAGCCCTTTGGTTGGATGACGAAGCGGACGTTGGGGCAATTGGCGGCTACAAGCGTTGGAGAAGAGCAGTCCCAACCGGTGCCGAGGCAGCCTTATCTCAAACAGGCAAAGACACTGATGGTGAGATGCTTGTCGGCACTTTTATTACATCTGCTGGTTCTCCGGGCGTTGAAACAGTCCCTGCTGGGGCGTGGCATTCGTATGTGTATCTGCATGTTGATAATGCTGGTGGAGACTCTCGATTCAAGTTCTATGTCTATAAGAGAACTACAGGAGACGTTGAGACTGAGCTCTTCAACTTTACTTCTGCTGATATAGACGACCTGGCAACAGCTATCAACCATATCGATTATGCACTTGCAGCAGACGAACTTCTCAATGATACAGATAGGCTAGTGCTGAAGGTTTACTTCTTCACTGACTCTTCGGCAAACAGAACGGGAACACTAACGTATGATGGTAACACGCATGTATCACACATGCACACGTCGATATTTGCTGGAGCAGTAGGAGGGACTGGAGCTACTGGCCCTAGTGGTCCAAGTGGACCTACTGGAGCAACAGGTCCATCAGGACCCTCCGGACCTTCAGGCCCCTCTGGCCCAAGCGGTCCTACTGGAGCAGGAGTTACTGGAGCAACAGGACCCTCAGGTCCAAGTGGACCATCGGGTCCTTCAGGTCCGACGGGTGCTGGTGTGACCGGAGCCACCGGCCCAAGTGGCCCGTCCGGACCATCAGGTCCTTCAGGTCCGACGGGTGCAGGAGTAACAGGCGCCACGGGACCCTCAGGACCTAGTGGTCCGTCTGGCCCGTCAGGACCCACCGGTGCCGGAGTTACTGGGGCAACTGGGCCTAGCGGTCCATCAGGGCCCTCTGGTCCTACTGGTGCAGGTGTCACAGGGGCTACGGGTCCCTCAGGACCCTCTGGTCCAAGTGGACCATCCGGGCCAACAGGAGCTGGGGTAACCGGCGCTACTGGACCGTCAGGACCCTCTGGTCCAAGTGGTCCAAGTGGCCCCACAGGAGCCGGAACAACGGGTGCTACTGGCCCTAGTGGCCCATCAGGACCATCTGGGCCTACTGGGGCTGGCGTTACCGGAGCTACAGGACCCTCGGGACCGTCAGGCCCTTCAGGACCTTCGGGCCCTACTGGGGCAGGTGTAACGGGTGCGACTGGACCATCCGGACCGAGCGGGCCTTCAGGACCTACTGGTGCGGGAGTTACTGGCGCTACCGGTCCTTCGGGGCCTTCAGGACCAAGCGGGCCTTCTGGCCCCACGGGAGCTGGAGTAACTGGACCAAGTGGACCCTCAGGTCCTTCAGGACCAAGTGGCCCTACAGGCGCTGGAGTTACAGGAGCTACCGGACCAAGTGGACCCTCAGGTCCTTCAGGACCATCTGGACCGACAGGCGCAGGCGTTACGGGAGCTACAGGCCCATCGGGACCAAGCGGGCCGAGCGGACCAACTGGAGCAGGAACTACGGGGGCTACTGGACCGAGCGGACCTTCAGGTCCGTCAGGACCTAGTGGCCCGACTGGTGCTGGTGTAACCGGTGCTACGGGGCCAAGTGGGCCTAGTGGACCTTCTGGTCCAAGTGGCCCTAAAGGAGACAGTGTAACTGGACCAAGTGGACCTTCGGGGCCTTCTGGTCCTAGTGGTCCCGTTGGTGGTAATTCTGCTTATTACACCTTTGATACAAACATAAATGTCGGGGAAGACCCAGGTGATGGAGACGTAAGGTTTAACAATGCTAACCCAGCACTTGTAACAGTGATAACCATTGATGATTTAGACGTAGACAGTCATAATCTTGAATCATGGCTATTAAGTTTTGATAACTCTGGATATTATGGTATTCTTCGTATCTTTTCAATGGCTACCCCAACGGCGCAAGTCCATTATTATAAGATCACATCAGTGACTGATAATGCTGGGTGGGTTACATTTAGCGTAACTTATCTTGACAGTGTAGGTGCTGTCTTTGATAATGATGAAGATATAATTGTTACCTTCTCGCCTGCAGGTCTGACTGGTACAACAGGACCTTCCGGACCAAGTGGCCCATCTGGACCTTCGGGTCCGTCAGGACCAACAGGTGCAACAGGACCTTCCGGTCCTTCTGGGCCAAGCGGACCTTCAGGACCGACAGGCGCAGGCGTTACCGGCGCTACTGGACCGTCAGGACCTAGTGGCCCATCGGGGCCAAGCGGACCTACTGGTGCAGGCGTAACTGGTGCCACGGGCCCATCAGGTCCATCAGGGCCTAGTGGACCCAGTGGACCCACGGGAGCAGGTGTTACTGGAGCTACCGGACCTTCTGGTCCTAGTGGCCCCAGTGGTCCATCAGGCCCGACCGGTGCAGGAGTAACAGGCGCAACCGGGCCATCCGGTCCGAGCGGACCTAGTGGTCCATCTGGCCCTACCGGAGCTACAGGACCCAGCGGTCCATCCGGTCCGTCGGGGCCTTCAGGGCCAACAGGTGCTGGTACAACAGGTGCTACAGGACCAAGTGGACCAAGCGGGCCTTCTGGACCATCCGGGCCAACAGGAGCTGGTGTAACGGGAGCAACAGGGCCTTCTGGACCTAGCGGACCTTCGGGTCCAAGCGGGCCAAGCGGTGCTACAGGTCCTTCTGGCCCGTCCGGTCCGTCTGGTCCCAGTGGGCCTACAGGTGCCGGAGTTACTGGGGCAACAGGTCCATCAGGGCCTTCTGGGCCAAGTGGTCCATCTGGGCCAACTGGGGCAGGGGTTACTGGAGCAACAGGTCCATCAGGGCCCAGTGGTCCTTCAGGTCCCAGTGGGCCTACAGGAGCCGGTGTAACAGGAGCTACAGGACCTTCGGGACCTAGTGGACCAAGCGGGCCATCAGGCCCTGCAGGTGCAACGGGACCAAGCGGGCCATCCGGACCAAGCGGCCCTTCGGGACCAACAGGTGCAGGTGTCACCGGTGCGACCGGCCCATCAGGCCCATCCGGACCAAGTGGGCCCTCAGGCCCGACCGGAGCGGGAGTAACCGGAGCCACCGGTCCGAGTGGACCGTCAGGGCCGTCCGGTCCTAGTGGACCCACTGGCGCAGGAGTAACCGGTGCAACAGGTCCCTCAGGCCCGTCAGGCCCTACCGGAGCTACTGGACCATCGGGTCCCAGTGGACCTTCTGGCCCGTTTGGGCCCAGTGGCCCGTCGGGTCCAAGCGGTCCTAGTGGTCCTAGTGGTCCTTCTGGCACTCAATACCCTTGGGAAGGAGCCTGGACAACTGCAACCGGATATACCGTAAACGATTGCGTTGAAAACAACGGCAGTGGTTATGTTTGTATTCAAGACCACACATCTGGTACTGACAATGACGAACCTGGGGTAGGTGCTAACTGGGAGAATTACTGGGACTTACTGGTAGAGATAGGACCAAGCGGCCCTAGTGGACCCAGTGGACCTAGTGGACCCAGTGGACCTAGTGGCCCGTTGGGTCCCACTGGAGCTGGTGTTACGGGTGCAACTGGACCAAGTGGTCCATCGGGCCCTAGTGGTCCGTCTGGCCCAACAGGTGCAGGTACTACGGGCGCAACTGGGCCGTCCGGGCCTAGTGGGCCGTCCGGGCCTAGCGGACCAACAGGAGCAGGCGTAACAGGGGCAACTGGACCATCAGGCCCGAGCGGACCATCAGGCCCTACTGGTGCTGGAGCCACCGGTCCGAGTGGACCGTCAGGGCCTGATGGCCCATCGGGGCCTACGGGAGTGCCTTCTGGTGGTATTATAATATGGCATGGAACGATAGGCAATATTCCTGCTGGTTATGTTATCTGTGATGGTAACAACAGTACCGTCAACCTCCTGACGAGATTCCTTCAGGGAGTAGCTACTGCGGGAACTGACCCAGGCGCCATGGGCGGAGCAGTGAAAAAATATCTGAAAAACGTCTCAATGACCTCTACGATTGGCCCTCCATACTACCCCTTAAGGGGCGCTAATGGTGCTTTAATGGATGCGCCAAGTTCCAGTAGTGGCCTAATTAACCGTATGTATAACGAAATAACGGATATCCGCCCGCTATATTATGACGTAGCTTTCATAATGAAGACTTAGGAGATAGATAATGAAGATAGCTTGTTTCAGATGCGGCGGAATCATTGACACACCAGGGCCAACAAGCGTAATTGACCCCATTACGAAGAAACCTACTGGAGAGATTTACTATAATGCTGACTATGTTATGGCATCTGATACTATCACCGAGGAACTTAGGACCATTTTCGTAGCAAGAATGGAAACTATCGCCACTCTGAAAGCGAAAAGTGAAGGGAAGACCGTTTCAGATGACGATTACGATGAAGAGGAAGTCGAAACTGTTAAGGATGCTGTCGATAAGTTCGGCAACGACTTATTCATGGTTGAAGCCAGGGAAGTGATGAAGCCTATCCAGAAGACTGGTATTGTGCACCCTGAATGTCATCTGCCGACCGATTTCGTTATCTGGGGAGCTCACAAGGGGGCAAAACGTGGAAGCAATCAGCTACTTTGATAAATTGTTCCTGCTCAACACTGAGGTTATAGGGTGGGAAATAATGATAACGTATACCAGAAGTTAATGATAGGAGGCATTGAATGGCTTGGGTATCACCCACTGGGTTTAATGACCCAGATGACCGGTGGAGAGATGAAGCCAATGCTTACGGTGACGACATTGAGGCTTTTGCATACCAGCCATTCGTGACAATTGGTGGTTTTCTCGTCCCAAGGTATCTTGAGTTGACTCTGAGTTCGCCTATAGATCTGAGCAAGGTTAGAATTTACTGCGTATATAGGGATAACGCTCTTCCATCCAACCATTATGACCCAGATATAAGGATAGACCTATACAACGGTTCTTGGGCAAACATACATGATGGGATAGTAACGAAGCAAACGTGGAATGAAATATCTGCTGGTGGACTAATACCAGGTGTTACCAAGGCCAGATTAATTATGAATGACACCGGCACCAATGGTTGGTGGTTCATGATAAATGAGTTTGATTTCCATAAGGTTGTGGGGCCATTCCCAACATTCCTCAGGCCAGCATAAGGAGTTAAATGTCAGCTAAGGGAGTTTGGATAGAGCAGGTAGAAAAGCGTACCAGAAACCCAAAGACCCATTCTCTGGGCGGGCAAAAGTTTGCCTGGGATGGGACTATCGGTTCTATCCACTACTGGGACAATGAGTTGAAAGAGATAGACAATGGCTATTGAGGTTGGATATGAGGAAGCAGTAGTGTCCCTACGCCATGACTTTGTGAACTTTCAGGACCCAGGAATACTACAGGAGATACATAATGGATTTACAACCGGGTGACATATTCGCAACAAAAGGCACAGGTATAGCGGGCTGGGCAGTCCGCAACCTCGTTGTTCCATCAACAGACCGTTTCCATTTTGGGTTGTTGTGGATAAAGCTGCCAGACTATGATTTCATAACACTTGAGTCGAGGAGTCCAAAAGGCTTACAGTTAGGTAAGCTGTCTTGGTGTCGCTCAGCAGACTTGGAGCTCTACAGAGTTGACTGTCCTGTTACACTAAGGAAACAGGCACCGCTTGGAGCAATTGACTATAGTCGTGCTTTCTATGACCACCTACTCATAGCTAAGTTTGCTCTAGGTGGTCTACTTGCATTCCTCAGGATACTGATAAAGGAGCACAAGGTCAGGAGACTGAGGGCTGAAGACCTCCACTATGTGGAAAATTCATCGCCCATGTGCACAGAAGTAGTTGATATTGGATATGACAGTGTTGGAGTGAACGTTATCCCGGAGGGAGTTGCCCCGATACCAAACGCATTCAAGCAAGCAGAAAAGGAGGAGAGGATCACTAAGATCCCAATGCGATCATGAATAAACAACTAACCGTACTAGTCAGCCCACCCAACAGCGGTTGGACCATGCCACCCGTAGGCACCTACTCAATTATCGAGGGCACGATGGTGAGGCTGGATGCCCTTGCTAATCCTGGGTTCTTTTTCTCGTATTGGGAGGACGAGGTAGGAAACAGAATCTATGGCCCAGCAGTACTGCTCCCCATGGACATAGATCATACTGTCACAGCCTACTTCTCTGAGACAGTGATTCCTCCGGGTTACCAAGCTCTAAGGATGGAGGTGTCCCCTGCCGACAGCGGTTACACTGAACCTTCTGTAGGCGTCAATGTCTACGCTAAGGATACTCCTGTACTCCTGACGGCATATCCAAACTCAGGCTACGCGTTTGTTAAATGGATAGATAGTGCGGGTAAAGTAGGGGTTACGAACCCTATCCTTGTCATGATGGATAAGGATTACACTGTCACAGCCTACTTTAAGGTGGTGGAAACCCTGAAGTATGACTTAACTGTGGTGGTTGATCCTGCTGACAGTGGCTGGACTGAGCCACCTATAGGAACTTATTCCTATGATGCTGGTGCAGTGGTAGCAGTAACTACTCTTAGTAGAGCTGGCTATGAGTTTGAATACTGGGAAGACGAAACAGGCAACAGAGTATATGATCTAGCAATACAGGTCACGATGGGCAGCGACCACACTGTTACTGCATACTTCAAGATAGCAGAGGTGACACAGTATGATTTGACTATAGCAGTCGCCCCTCTTGACAGTGGCCGGACCGAACCGCCTGTAGGAACTTATCCCTACGACGAAGGTACGGTAGTAATACTGAGCGCTTTGGCCTATACCAACTACGAGTTTGACTACTGGGAAGACGAAACAGGCAACAAAATATACGATCGGACAATACAGGTCACGATGGGCAGCGACCACGCAGTCACGGCCCACTTTAAGCCAACTACTGCCACGCAATACACCCTCAGTGTTGAAATACGAGGGTCTGGAAGTATGATACCTGGTGGTGGTATATTCAACGAAGGTGACGTTGTGCAACTGACCGCATATCCCAACAGTGGATGGGAATTCAGTGAGTGGTATGGAACAGATAACGACACTATGAACCCTACTGCTGTGACCATGACCCAGGACAAGCCTATTGTCATAACGTTCGTGGAGACAGGCGAAGAACCTGGAGAACCCGGAGAGCCTGGAGGTATAGATCTCTCAGAAATGATGAGCATGATGATGGTCGTAATGATGATGAGCGTTATGATGGAGTCAGGAGGAGGGTAGCCGAAAAAAGTTGCGATTTTGGTTTGTCTGTAAGACCCGTAAATAGTTTACTTTTTTAGTGTTTTATTGTATAATAGAGTAGAGTAGGTGTATGAGCTATAGAGTTGACCTAGCTAAGTTCGAAGAATACCTTACAGATCGCGTAAGCCCGAACACTGTTGTGGTGTACGTGTATGCGCTCAGTCGCTGGTTTGCAGCCCTTAACGGCACTAAACCCTCACAGGAGTCTGCACAAGCTTACATAGATAGGCTCTCCAAGGCTGGCAAGTCCGCTAGCACTGCAAGCCTCCGTGCACATGCCATTATGAGGTATTTCAGATGGAAAGGTAAGCCCATTACGCTCGACTGTCCTACTGTGCGGCTAGGGGAGATCAAGTATCTCGTTTTGGAGCAGGTAGAAGAGCTGATAGCAGCAAGCTCTACCGTACTCGAGGAGACCATCATCACCGTCCTTTTTGATACTGCTATCAGGATAAGTGAACTACTGAACCTAGACCTGGAGGATATTGACTGGGGCAATAAGCTCATTACGGTATTGCGGAAGGGAGGACGCAAGGAGGAAGTCAACATCTCAGACAAGGCTCTGGAGGCTATGAGAACATGGCTTGATACTAGAGGGTCTGATTCTAAGAGGATCTTTATGGACCTTACCTACTACGATGCCTGGGAGATTATCAGGAATGCCGGCAAGAGAATAGGTATCAAAACGAACCCACACATATTCAGGCATTCTAGAGCTATACACATGTTGAGGAATGGGGCAGACGTACGTACTGTAAGAGACCACCTTGGCCATAAGAACGTCGCTACCACTATCAACATATACGGAAGGTTCATGGCAATTCATCTTCGGGAGTTGGTGCCAACATGGTAAGTAGAAGAGACATGCACAGCACGGTTATTCTCGAATCGATAAGAAGGATAGTGCGGGAAGAGGAGGTAATTCTCGAAGAAGGCAAGCTTGAGGTAGAGTGCCCAAACTGGGCTTCCTTCAGCTCTGAAAGAAAGCGAGAGATGGCTGAAAGACAGGCTGCTCTCCATAGATTCGCGCAGCTTGCGCCATGGAATTAAGAGACTAGTTATGGAGGTACAGGCAACATGGTTGAAGCACAATTCGAAATCCTAGGAACGTTTGACAAGTGTCGGGTATGCGGCAGCAAGAGGCGGCTGATGGATGAGCTCGTTAAGGAGCAAGCAGAAGAGGGCGAAATACCGGATAATACCAATCCTTGTTTGCAGATGATCTCTGCTGTTGCAGCTAATCCAGTAACCTTAGCTACCGCCCTAATTGGTGCTACATTCCCGACTGGTGTTGCTATCGTCGATGCATGTTTGGACTGTGGTACTCTATACGCTGTCAGCCTGCTGAAGGGGAGTATGAAGACAACTGCACAGATGCCGCAACAAGGAATGCCGGGATTCCCACCGGCTGGTGGGATGAGGAGAGCTTCATAAATGGGTTGGGAACTGGGTTTCCTTACGGCTGCCAGTGACCTCGAGATAACACACCAAGAGGTTACTGGCATGATGACTGATATGGTTAATGCTGTCATTCAAGGGATGATGATGATAGCCATAATGTCAATGTTTGTGAAGCAGTTCTACGATATTCTTGGCCCAAAGAAGTATGCCAAGGAGAGAGAAGAAATGCTTGAGAGGGTGGGAGATATATGGTAGAGGAGGCTGCATAATGGAAGGTGATAAATTCAAGCAGGTATACTCGTTCTTTGTGTTGGCAATAACAGTACTCTGGGCTGCCTTCTGTGTCTGGATTACCTATAGAGCTGTTAGTGAACTGCAGGCAACTGATGTCTTGGCTTCAGCTGGGGCCAACGTGCTGTTAGGGGCACTACTGAACTGGTGCGGGAATATCAACCAATATTGGTTCAGGAGGGCAAAGCCACAATGATACAGCAAGCATTTAGTGGAATGATGCGCATAATGATGGCGAAGTTCATGTTTAATGATGTGCCCCACGCTGCTGGCATGTACAACAATCCAAAACGCTACGTCCCACCAGAAGAGAAGTACCGCGTGGTGAGACGAACAAGGCGGGGCTCGCTAGTTACAGTGGAGAGGGTAGGCAATAAGGCAGTTATGGAGATAACAAATTCTGATGATATGAGGGATATATCTAACCTACTGAACGCAGCAGGAATAGCGTGGACAGCGGAGCACAAGGAGAGTACGTTTATCCCACGCGAGAAGCGTTATGGATCTGCACTGGTAGTAAAGTTCAACTTTGATGAGCTAGAGCGAGTAGTCAAAGAGCTTCCCCTCATGATGGAGAGTTAAGTGATACAACAGGCATTTAGTGGAATGATGCGCATAATGATGGCGAAGTTCATGCTGAATGATGTGCCTCATGCACTCGGCATTGCGACCTCTGTGCAAGACAGGGAACAAATAGCCTCTTCCCATTGGAAGGAGATCCTCAAGTACTGCCATACAGTTGATGACCTTAGGAGAATTGTTAGTGGACAAGGAGTCATCAAGCTCTACCACGGTGCCCCGACTGAGTATGCTGAAATCATGATCAGAGAAGGGCCCAAAGTGCCATACAAGGTCGAGGACACAGCACGATACGTGGCTAACCTATATGGTATCTCATGGAGAGCTTTTTATCGGTGGGCTTATAGAAGACATGAAGTCCGCGAAAAGCTAAGCACATCTACTGCGCCGGTGGCGGTGAGGTGGGCGTGGTCCTTCCCTTTGGGTGAAGTGTTAACTGATCTGAACGCCCATGCAAGAATGTATGTAGCATTTAAGGCGCTAGCTGTCCGAGAAGGGATAAGCCTCGACGATGCCTACGAGAGACTTGACAAGGAGGCCATAGAGATTGCTAGAGCAACTGGACAGAGGTATAACACAGAAGCCGCACCCGGCTTATTAGGCCTTCCAGACAAACTAGCGCCGAAGTCTAAGAGTGGTGCTCTTGTGGAAATAGTGGTCAACGCTAAGGTAATATCAGACCTTGGCTCTCATGATGCAAGATCTTACCTCGAGGATGTTGAGTCAGGTGAGCTACCTCTTGAGGAAGCACTCTTGTTTTGGAATCATGGGTACAGGGACTTCAGAATAGCTCCAGACGACATCATATCAATGAGAATCGTTGTCAGGAACCTACAGCCCTGGGAACAGAACATGATAGAAGATATGATCAAGGAGAAGCGGCTTAGTCCATACTGTGGAGTGCCAAACCCTGGACCAGTGAAGCTCGATTTCCACTCTGTGGGATACCTCAAAGACTCAGCAACAGGAAAAGGGACAAGTTGGCATCGTGAGTATCAGGATATAGAAAGCGTTATAGGCGACGCCCAGCGCACGCTCAATATGATACCTGAATACGAGAAAATAATCTCTTCTTCTACGTTAGCTCAAACGGAGGTAGTTGTCACTAGGGAAGAAGTAGTCGTTAGGGGGTGGGACAAAACAGGATACATCCCTTATAATCCCGAAATATGGAAAGGGAGACAGGTTTGATGATGCAACGAGCACTCAATGTAATGATCACATTCATGATGGCGAAGTTCATGCTGAATGACCTACCTCACGCATCCGGCTTGCTAGCAAACCCTGATTACGAACGCCCTCCAACTGGCCCTCAGCTCCGCTATATTGCTGTCCTTTGCCAGCGTTTGCAGATAACTGCGGTGTATGAGGAACAGGTGAAGACTAGTGGAGAGGCTGGCAGGATGATAGGGGTGTTGCTGGAAGAGGAGAAGCATAGGAGGCATAGTAAATGACAGACCTAATGACTAAAAAGGACATTGAAGACTCAGCACAGATAGATCAGTTAGCTAAAGACAACATAGAAACCGCGATACATAGAATAGCAGGAGCAGACACTGATAGCCCTATGTACAATTCGCTACGTGCCTACTTGCACGAAGATATTGTTGAAGGTGCCAGTGGCCATAACTATATCTATGTGGAGCAATCAGTTGCCACCTGGTTGGACGGTTGGGAGCACTGTGAGGAACTTTTGCGTTTGGGGTAATGCACAAAACTAGCCGGCCGCATGATAGCAGAACCAGAGGCTGAGAGAGATTATAGGAAAAGGTTGAAAAGTGGTAACTAAGTCTGATTATGGTCTTGGTCCTCTCTACCACGGCACCAGTAAAGACAGTGCAGACGCTATCTTGGTAGGGGGATTGCTCGTGATGGGCAGACAACCTATATGGTTATCTGTTTCACAAGAAGAAGCTTCTGAGAACGCCCAAGAAAAAGAGGGGTCACCTGTAGTCCTGGAAGTGAACTTACCAGAAGACTGGCTTTTAGATAGAGCTGAAGCCGGGACCTACCTTTCTTGGCGAGATATTCCGGTTGGGTATATAAAGCCTCTTGAGGAGCCAGCATTGATGATGCATAGGTTGAAGAGTGGCAGTAGTCCTCATAACCCAAAACTTGAACGAACCACTACCGATAAGATACTAGATGATCTTGAGCGTGCCTGGCACAGGATAGAAAACGACACGAGCACGGAGATGCAGTCCGCTCTCGGTATACTCAAGGAAGTAATGGGTCACTACTATGGTGACCCTTGTATTACTGTGTGGGACAACAGTGATCTAGTTGGTATAGCTGTGTATACTACGTTCCGCCATGCTGACTACGAGCTTCAGTTCACACACATCAACGAGCTTGCATCATTTACACTCGAACCTGGAGTTGGTACTATGCTAGTGAAGGAAGTTATCAAGATGGCCAGAGAGCATAATTCGGACGTGGTGAGTCTGTATCATGCTCCAGGAAAGAAAGGATTTTATGAGAAATTGGGCTTCGGAAAGAGATATATTACATCGTACGAGCCGACAGCGATGACATACTTGCTTGAGGTTGAAAAAGAAAACCCTGAACCTGAGGATGCACGCGAAGACTATGATGTCGTCATATTTGAGCATGGTGGTAATATCACTGCACACATAAAGGGTATAAGAGCAACCGCCGAGCTGTCAGAATTGGGTCAGACTGGAGTAGAGGCATACAATCTTGGGCAAGGTAACTGGCTTTGGTTCAACAGGCTGATAAATCAGAGCGAAGTACCTCACATAGGAACCGTGTTGCTTGACAAGGTGTTAGAGTATTCCAAGGAGAAGGACTATTCAATAGTTAATCAGGTGAGCGCCTATGGTGATATCAGCCAGAAAGACCTTGAGGATTGGTATATCAGAAAAGGTTTTACCCCTGTGGACTCTGATAAGTATGGTAATGCTTTCTTGAAGTGGGTGCCCAGATGACAGACGTAGTGCTGACTCCAATCTTGCCTGCTGAGCCTGATGTACTGGGCATCACATACAAAGGTGTTCGCATAGTTGGAGACGTCCTTACAATGGTTACTGAGGACAGCTTAGTAGTATCTTATCTAGCAATTGATACATCAGGTATAGTTGATAAAGAGTTTTTAACGTCACTGGTTGCTGCGCTCGAAGCTCTGGCAATAGAGAAAGGTCTATCGAAGCTAAAGATAGAATACCGTAGTCAGAAACTGACAATGTATGGTATAGCAGGCTTTGTTCAGTCCTATGAGGTAGGTGAAGCTCATTTGGTCGTTAAGCAAGTGGTGAAAAGTAATCCTGCCCCTATAGGTACTTGCTATGAAGATGCTTGGCGCTTCCTCATCAAGCAAGATGAGGGCTTCCTCATCCACGGCTCTGTTCAGCTCTCTGCAGAGGGACCAAGAATCTGGCACGCATGGGTTGAGCTCACCACAGGCTGGGTTTGGGAGCCACAAACGGGCCAGTATTTTACTCTTGAGGACTTCCAGATAATGAGCCCCGTAGAGGAGAACAAGTATACAAATGAGGAAGCCGCCATCATGGTTGCAAGGACTGACAATATGGGTCCATGGAGTGAAGAGGAAAGAGCGGAGTACATAAGGAGGTAATCGAATGGAAGTTGTGTTCACACTATACAGAGGTTTCCTTATCGCAGAATACTCAGGGACTGATGTTAGAGCGTACAGAAGTCGTGAGTTCTATGCGGGCAACACGACGTCTTATGAGGCGTCAAGTCAGTTGCTCATTAGCCAAGTGATTGACGAGTCCGAAGATTATGGGGGCTTCACCGACGCAGCACACTATGCACTAATGCAAGAGCTGGGCAGGATTAAGCCTAGCCAGAGTGTGGGTAGTGTAAAGAAGTATGGTGTTCGTATCTACTGGAAGTCCTCTCACACTATGTCTGAATTCCTTGAAGAGGCTGAAACCTACTCGAAGGCCGTGGCTCAGGTGCTTGGACGAGTGGACGAGAATGACGTACTCCAGCTTGATATAACTGACGCTCCGGGAGATTGGTAACCTGTGTTCGTGGAGTGAAGAGGAAAGGGCAGAATACATAAGGAGGTAAACATGATCAAATATATACTCTACAGGGACTACCTGCTTAAAAACCTTGGTGAGGGTAATAACGTCGAGGTTTACAGCAGCACATACTCAGAGGCACAAGACATGTATGTTGCCAGCCTCGAGAGTGAAGTTATGGCCATGTTCTGCGTGGATCGTGAGATTAACGGGGGTAGAGGGGGAATGATAACACAAGCAGACATTGATGAGATGAACAAGCGTGTTGACGTTAGCGCACTGAAAGCGCCAGAGCAAGAAGTGCGTCAATGGGGTACTCAACCAGTAGTTCCCAAGTATCCTAACTACATCATGGTTAAGGTACGTCAGCACCTCGGTCTGGAAGAGGAGATACCTTAAAAGATGCAGAAATCAATTTCATGACTCCTGGTACAGTATTTGTCCATGTACTAGAATGGGAAGGGATAATCGGATACAATTACGCTATTCCTGGATGGATTAAGGACATCTATGGTGTTGATCTGAGCTTAGCAGAAGGATTTGAGCACCCACAGTAATAGGAGTGGATGGATATGCTTGCATGAGTTGGTGTTCTGCCTCGAGATTGAATGAGTAAAGCTATAGGAGGTGTCTCTGAGCTAACATGATTGATAGGAGAAGATTATGTACCCAGCAAAACCAGTTATAGATTACGTTAGGCCCATGGTAGATAAATACTGCGTAGGTGTCGATGTAGCTATTGACATTAGTTTCAGGGATATGGATCCCGATGTTCCTGTTGATGGTGCTGTAAAGGTCCTGAATGATAGAGTATACATGAGTATTAACGTGGGTCACGGAGCAAAGCTTGAGGATATTAAAGCAGCGGCTAGTCATGAAATAGCTCACATCTTGAGACGTAATTCTCCAGCAGTCCACGATGAGAACTTGGACGACTATACTGTAGAAGAAGTGTATACCTGGAAACGGGGTATAGATATTGCAAGAGAGAACAACGTGCTTAGCACCTATTGTAAGCATGCACGCCTTGAGCTTGAAGAAATTTACGGTCTGAGTGCTAGCGAGGAAATAGACTTGATGATAAGCGAAATCTATAGAGTGTGTGGGTGATGTAACTTCTCATGACATGTACACGGACCGGTAGGACATCTCGGGAAACCAAGGCTGGCCCAGTAAGGAGGTCTGTATGATAGAAGGCAGGCTTGGAATATACAAGCGCTTCATGATTGTGGAGCACCCCGAGGGTCATGTCGTGGCTTACAGGAGTCCTGAATATTACAGGAGTGGCATAACGTCGTACCAGACGACATCACGGGACAACATTAGTTTAATGATCGATGAAGCCGAAGACTACGGCGAATTCACAGATGAGCAATATGCAGAGCTCGCCTCTGTTAGCATTATGGAAAGTGGTTTCACCCCCGAAGAGCTGGGCAAAGTGGTAGAGGCAATGCCGTTCATGCCCGAGAAAGGCGAGCCTTTACCTGAATACATCGCTAAAGAGTTGTACCCCTCCCCAACGTTGGAACTAATGGAAGTGCCTGTGTCCGACTCTGGCCGAGTTGTTGCTGATGAGACCGCGAGGTTGTTGAAAGAGTTTATGCAGGGGGGCAGCTTTGAACTCAAGAACAAGTTCGAGGAAAGTGGCTGGAGCAGTGAGGACATAATATATACGGGCGATCTTACCTATACACCTACAGGAACTCAGTATCTCACTGAGATAAACGTGTTCTTTGAGTGGAGGGACCCAATAAAGGATGTATCGAGGACTATAACGCTCTTTGAAGAAAGACTTGGTGGTCCTGAAGACATATGGGGCGGTGACCTGAGCTATCAGGGAGGCCAAGCAGCAAAGGAGGCTCTCAGCAGATGAGCATGTTTGAGGCAGGACACCTCGGGAAACCAGGGCTGGGCTCATTGTCCCCATGCACTCCCCGTCCCGTGTGGCGCCCTGGCTGTAATCGGGAGCCCGTGTACTCTTCCATGGGTTGGTGTTCTGCCTCACCATGAATAAGCGAGGTATCTAACGGTATGCATCCTGCAGCAGCAGCAGTTTCATTAGTAAAGGGTTTAGTTTGCTAAAAGTTGATAGTCATAACCACAAAGCTGATAACTTGCATCCTCCACTGCACCAACTGTTAACTTTTTGCACGATAGCAAAGTTGCTCTAAAATGCAAAACTATTGCATTATAAGCGTATCTTAATAGAATAGCATTAGTAGCTACTGACTGGGGGTTATGATTAAACCTAAAGCCACTATTTGCAAATCTACTCCAGGAGTGAATGCATGGTAACACTCAGAGGCCGTGCGGCAACACCAGTTCGTCCTGGTCTCGTAACAAAGTCTGTCCTCATGGGCGAGACTCCTTTAGCTACGGGCGAGCTCGTGAACGAAGCCGCGATCACTGATTTGCATTCAGCCTACCAAGCACTCGTCAAGAACGAGAACACAGTCCGCCTCAAGGCCAAGCGACTCCGTGGTATGACTTACCCTAGCTTTCTCAAGCTCTTTAAGTTCGCCCAACTCCTCAACCTGGTCGAGCTTGTACGGGAAGAACCTATGCAGTACCCTCCACCTAGTGGTTCGCTCATTAGTGCAAGGAAACCAAACGGCATACACGCAGTTGTCAGTGTACGGAGAATATTCAGGTTGACCTCCATTGGTGCAGAGGACGAACGCTCTTGGACTAATTTATGCAAGGCCTGGATTGAGGGATGGTCCGCTCCCGCAAAGGCAGAATATCTGCCGCCTGTGTATGTACCAAGAGAAAGATTGCCCAAGCCTCCGAAAGAGGAACCCCCTGAGGCAGTGCCTGAATTCACGCCATATGTGTGGGTGGCTGAACCTTCCACTACACAGTTTGAGTCACTAGCAGCACACCTTAGAATACTCGACTCGCTTGGTCTCGAGTCACTTGGTGTAGCCGGAGAGGTGTCGAAACTTACTCACAATATCAATGGCTGGATTGTAGTGATTGATGAGGGACTAGATGATGCCAAGGCAATACAGCACTACACAGCAATACGTGAGCTTGAGGTATGGTTATCACATGTAACTACTGTCAGGGAGGCTCTGTTGGACCAAGATATTCATCGGGCTATTGAGGGTCTGGAAGGTCTCATGAGTTGAGGAACCCGTAAGCCCTAATGCTTACCTATAATCCTTTTTCTTGTCTCTGGAATGATATGCATAAAATGCTAAAAAAGTAATTACTTTTTTAATAAAATAAATATTTTATTTACATTTTTGTCAATTTGTGATATGATATTTATGAAAGTAAAAAATGGTCAGAAACAGAACAGAATAAGACAGAATGTACCTTACCAACAGAATAAGACTTACCTGTCCTCAGTAAAATATGGAAGGAGGACTACCACCCATGGTAACTGAGGACAAAAAGACACCCGAACAGCGAATAGAGGCTCTGGAAGATGCAGTCGGCACCATCCTGGACATGTTGGAGAATCTTACCAAGCAGATAGCCGACGTGGACAAGAAAGCGGTCAAGAAGGCTTCTGGTCTCTTCGGAGGCAAGCGGACGAAGACTGCAATCAAGGATACGAAAACCGGCAAGATCTATTCATCCAAAGCCGCAACCGGCAAGGCACTCTACGCCGAGGTAGAGAAAGGTGACCCCGCCGACCATTTCCTGTGGTACAAACTCCAGGCGGCGTTCCCCGACAGATTCGTTGATGCATCCGATGAGGAGGCACAAAAGGTCTGGGAGGCAGAGCGGGTAGCCAGGGAGAAGGAGGTCGAGGAGGCCAATAAGAAGCTGGCGGCGGAGGAAGCCACCAAGAAGGCTGAGGAAGCCAAGGCGAAGGCCGAAGAGGCAAAAGGCAAGAAATAACCCGAGCTCGGGACAGGTAAGCACCATTCAGGGATAACCAAGTCAGAGGGTTATCCCTGAACTGGTATCTAGGGCTTAAGTGGTCATGGAGTATGCTAGCAAACGTTAGCATACTCCAATGAGCACATAAGTTGGAGTGATAGATGAAGGTCAAGAGAGTCATATGTCCAGTGTGCAAATCTGAGGAGAGGATAACCTCGGAAGAGGACAACATGCGCGGATACTCCGAGGAAATTGTCTCGAGGACTTGTGAGAAGACTGAATGCCAGAATAACCCTGCAGATAGACTTCTCAGGGCAATATTCGGAGAGAAGAGCAATGTATAGACAAGACCCGTGCACTAGGTGTGGTGGAGAACTTGAGCCAGTGGAAGTGCTCGACGATGAGAACAACAGTGGTGATTACGTATGCACTCAATGTGGCCAGAAGTTCGTAATTGAACCACTATTCAAAGGCACATTCGCAGAATTTCACTGGAGGCGTCTACAAAAAGAACGACAGAACTAGAAGGAGGTTTCCTGCTATATCCTCGCTTTATTCCAGCATCACCGTTAAGCCGGCAGTTCCGGGGTAAGGTGAAAAAGCAGGGTAGAATCTTAGAAAAGGAGGTGAATGCAGATGGCAGACGTAGACGTAACCTACGGTTGTGGTTGTGGGTTCAAAACCGGACGTCCTGAGGCAGCACTTGAGCATTCGGACACTCAGCACCATACGCTGACAGTCCTTGGCTCAATCAAGCCAGCTTCACGCACGAACAAACGCGAACCACAAACACGTGCTGGAGCATCAATAGATGCTTCACGCATCGAAGAGATCAGGCGCAAAATAAACGGAGGGAGGTGAACGATGACTGAGCATTGCACAGAGTGTAATGGCACCGGCAAGGTGAAACGCGTAGCTTGCCTTCATTGTGCAGGCACGGGTATTGAGCCAGGAAAGGTCACTGAGTCGACCAGGCGGCACATTATCGGACCATTTCACACGTATCGCGGTATGAAAAGGGATGCGATGATAATCGTGGGTCTGGCTGTCATCTGGCTTGTCTTGAACGGCAAGATTTTCTAGTTAGTCTCTTGACCCAGCTCATCAGCACGGGTTGGTGAGCTGGTATGAGGAGATTAAGATGACACAAGAATCTTCACAAAGGAGGCAGGAGTATGAAGCTCGTCATATTCATGACGTTCATGCTCGGGACTGCATGTGTAATCCTGCTCTCCGGTCTTGTCTTCCCAACTACGATTGCACTCGTGGTACTCATCTCAGCAATCGCCTCAGACTTCCTCACTACATTAGGATGTCTGAAGGAGAAAGGCAGGGAAGGCAATCCAGTCGTGGCACTGCTGTTCAGGAAGGTAGGTATCTACAAGACCTTCGCGCTGGTAGCAGTCGTCTGGGCATGTTTCATCATGTTCAGATGGATGAATCAGACAGAGGGTATCCAGACAGCAATCGCGATCGCGTATTGGATGGTGCCGGTGAACAACATGATGGTCCTGAGGAAGCTCAAGAGACAGAACGCACAGTGTTAACCTCTTGATTCAGCCCATCAGCACGAGTTGGTGGGCTGAGATGAGGAGATAAGCGTGATGAAGGTTGGTTTCACTGGCACACAATCTGGCATGAATGACAGACAAGCACTCAAGCTTGTCGGATTTCTGAAAGCGTTATCTGCGCCTTCTCCTATAGACGAGTTTCACCATGGAGACTGTATCGGGGCAGACGAACAATTCCACCAGACTGTGTACGACTACGAACACACCTACATTCACCCTCCAGAAGACAGCAAGAAACGTGCTTGGTGCTTCTCTGAGCACATCCTCAAGCCAAAACCATACCTTGAGAGAAACCACGATATCGTAGATGCTACTGATGTCCTGATAGCTACACCGAGAACCAGCCACGAGGAGCGTAGGTCAGGTACTTGGGCGACTATCAGGTATGCAAGAGAGAGAAAGAAGATGGTAATCGTTATCTACCCGCGAGGAGGTGAGCAGGATGACAATGAATAAGGATGGTCAATGTCCAGTATGTCATAGGTTACACAATCTAGATATGCCATGCCCACTAAGAGTTGCCAACGCATACACCATGCAACCTAAGGCTTTGGAGCAACTGACTGAAGCCGACACGAAGTGGATGGTAGACCACCCAGACTTCAGCGTCTTAGTCACAGTGGAAGATGCTCTCTCGGATATGATGTAGGAGGTAAACGAAATGACACTCAAAGTAAAGGTTGAATTCGACAAGATATCTGACCGGCAAGACCTCATTCTTGTTATGGAAACACGTCGTTTAGGTCTTGAGCCTTACATGATGGACAGGGATGACATGTACTGGGCGAGAGTCCACATAACGGACGATGGACTAGTTGCTGACCTGAATTACTCTGTTGATACTCCAAACCTGCGCAACGATGACTGGTCTTTCTCGTTCCAGTACGGTCCTGATCTTCTTGACACAGCTAGCATACGCGAGAAAATTAGGACTGCTTGGAACAGGAGCATAGAAAAAGCGTGTGCGGTGGGTTGGCTCAAGAACCTCATCGAAGCTGGCTACTACGACCACGGTTGCTTCGGTGCTCCAAATGCTAACACGGGACAATGTCCTCACTGCGAAAGGATGTTCGAGAAAGGTACTTCGCATCCACACACTTACCTTGTCGACTGGAATCACAAAGGCGAGAAGAAGATGATATACCACCACAAGCTGATGGAGAAAACAATCAAAGAGAAGGGTCTCACTAGAATAGGTAGGTCAGCGTTGCCGGATATACCCTCGCTTGAGGAAATCGGCGAGCTTGAATCGGTGACGATCAGCTAGGAGGAGGTAAACAATGCCACCAAAAGGAAAGTGTAATCGCTGTGGTGCCGGCTTCATCGGTTGGGCGCTTCTGCAAGAGAAGTACCGGACCTGCAAATGCGGCGGGCAGATTGAAGACGAGGAGGTGAGCGATGCCCAGTTGCCCCAAGTGCTCCAAGGAGATTAGCTACATCTTAGCTCAGACAGACGCGACACAGGAGATAACTGTTGATACTACCGAGCCAAGCTGGGACATCGACCACGAGTGGATTACCTATGCTTGTCCTGAGTGTGGTGAAGAGATAACTGACTCATTCGACGAAGCTGTAAAGCTTATGGGAGGTACACAATGACAACACCTAAGACCAAAGCGGAAGTCTTAGCCCAGATGACGGCAGACGCTGAGTTAGCCAGAGAGGAGTTCGAAGGTTTGCTCTCTGGCGGTAATCTGGACGAAGGAACTGCCAAAGTTCTATCCAACTGGTGGGAACGCTGGTTCCAGAAAGCCGGCCACAAGCGCCTTGCGTACATCTTGATGAACAAGAAACTGAACGGAGGATAGGAGAAAGGAAGAATGAAAAGCCTAGAAGAGCGTGAGAAACGTGAGTATGAAAGACAGCAAATCGTCCAGAGGGCGGTCGAAGCTGCAGACAGAATTATCCTCGACGGCTCAGATGGGTCAGTTGAGGAGACAAACTGGTTAACAGCAGAGGTTGCTGGGAAATTCAACGAGAAGGTCCACATTGTCTTCCAGTCAGCGCTGCTCCGCAGTGATTTAGAATAGGAGGTAATCATGAGTGGATTCTCAGAAATTGTAGATTGCCCAAGATGTGGTTCAGAATCACTAGAGCGTTCAGTCGACAGCGATGAAATATCAGGGTGCTGCCTGGAATGCGGGTATGAATACCATACAGTGTTCTCGACAATGACCCCGGATGAAGTCAACGATGAGAGATTGGGGCTTGAGCTCGAGCCTCTCACTGAACTCAAGTCACCTAAAGAAGAATGGTCTATGCCATGAGAGAGCTAATCACAGTCGAGACCGACCCGAACCGCATACTCAGGAAAGTGTGTAAACCTGTGGGCGACATCAACCCAGAGGTCTTATCGATAGCTGAAGACCTCACAAACAACCTGCTAGACAGCCGCGGTGCAAAGGTTGTTCCAGTTAGCGTTTCTGCTCCCCAGTTAGGTGAGAGTATCCAGATGTTTGCCTACTACCGGAATCCCGAATTCAAGGAGAGGCAGGGTATCGAGATACTCATCAACCCCACGATAGTAGAGTTGGGTGAGCTAAGGCCCATGGTTGAATCATGCCTTAGTATACCAGGGAGAACATTCTTAGTAGAACGAGCACGTCTAGCTAAGGTTAAGGGTATTGACCTCAATAGCCAGCCTAGAACAATCAAGGCTAGAGACATACTTGCTCAGCTACTTCAACATGAAATTGACCACCTTAACGGTGTTCTTATCTTCACGAAAGGGAAATTAGTACCATAAGAGGAGGTAAACGATGATACAGATTAACAACTGCCAACTCGAGATAGACGTGGATAAAGGTGTGCTTTACGTACACTCGTCTGATGGCGTAACCCTCGTGAGAGTGTGCCAAATACCTGCGCGTGTAATGGAGCAGTCCTACAGTAGTAAAACATACTACTGGAAAGGCCCGATAGACGTCGTGTATGACCGGGAGTTGGCAAAAGGCGGACAGGAAGCCAAACCAGAAAAGCTCGTGTGCGACAGGTGTGGTGTTGAGTACATAGACGAGGAAAGCGTCACGAATGCAAAACGGCTACAGGGAGAGTGGGAGGCTTTATGCAGGCGTGACGGTGTTGTACCTCGTGGTCTTGCATCTTGTACGCACGTTACGTGTCCTGGTGAACTAATCCTCAGGGAGGCATAACATGGGTCAGTCTACATTCGATTGGATATTCGTTATGGAAGACGGTAGGACTGTTGTAGTTAAGGCAACGTTCGACTATGTGATGGAGGCTTATAGGGAGGCGGAGCAGGCTCAAGAAAGAGAAGAGCCTGTAGCGATAATTAGAGCAGACTTCGCGTAAAGGAGGCATAACATGCAATGTCCAGTATGTGGCGCAGAGCTCACCGAAATACTTATTGTTCATCATTACTCCCTTGACTACAGCGAAGAGCAGGAGAAATGGGTGAAGAATGACAACGGTGCCTATTATAACTGCGGTAACTGTCTCGAGGAGCTCGAGTTCTCCGCTATTGAAGACATCCTGAAGCAAGTTGGCGAACTATGATTATAACCGGTGAGAAAGTACGCATAAGGGATAGGGTGCCTGCAGACTCTGCCCAGGAGATTGCCTGGAGTCTCGATCGCGAGATTATTATGCTCGACCCGTCTGCTGGTCAGACTTTCAACGCAAGCAATCTTTCCATCGAGACCCTGGACAGTAAGCTGATAGGGCTCTGCTCACTCTACAACTGGAATTCGGAAGATGTGCAGCTTGGTGTTAGGGTTGGTGACAAGAACTACTGGGGTAAAGGGTACGGTACAGAGGTAGTGAACCTGCTCACCAGTTACGCTTTCTCCCAGGGTATAAAGCGTGTCTGGTTGAAAGTCCTACCTTCTAACTTCAGAGCAATCAAATGCTACGAGAAGTGCGGGTTCGTGCACACCGGCAGGCTAGCACTCGATGGATATGACTTCTACACGATGGAGATACGACATGAGTGAAGAGCTGGACACTTATCTAACTACAGACGTAATCATCGAGGTAACCAAAGCCCAGTTTGGTATTGAGAAGTCTGATCGTGAGATGACCGATGAAGAAATAGCCCAAGTAATGAGGCATATTGGTTCATTCGCTCCTGATACTGCATGGGACGACGATAAGCCCATAATGGGGAGAATAGGGCTTGGAATCATGCTATCCCTAACACTATACCAGTTCCCAGAGTTCTACGCTAGGCACGAACTCTGGCAAATACATTAAGCACTAAGGAGGTAGATTATGGAGACCGTAAGCAGGTCCACACGGCCTATGGAAGATGGCCAAAAGGTTAATGATTGCCCCCTACCCGGCAACCTACACTGCTTCTGGAGTTGTGGGCACTGGACTAATAATGGTTGTTCATACCCGACCCAGGCAGACCGGAAGCAACTCGAGGACATGAAGGCTATGCGAGAAGAATTCGGGTGTTGTCTGAAAGGAGACCCGTAGGGAGAGGGTTATGACATCAGATAATCGGCATGGCTTAACCGAGAGAGAGTTCCAGATACTCCAGCTTATCTCAGAGGGCCTCACTAATAAGGAAATCGGGTCTAGACTCGGTATCTCAGTACAAACAGTGAAAAATCACGTTGGTCACATCCTCATCAGAGCAGGTACTAAATCTAGAGCTCATGCAGTAGCGATTGCTTTCCGAGAAGGCTGGTTTGGAGAAACGGCCACCATTAGGGCTCCCAGAGAACAAACGGAGCATGGTACTTCGAGAGAGAAGAGACCAGTGAGCCCTAGTCCTGGAGACACGCTCACAGTAAGTGGAGTAGCCTCCCTGCTCAATATTCACGCTAACACAGTGAGACGGTGGGGCAATCAAGGAGTGTTAAGGTCTTACAGCATCGGGCCACGGGGTGATAGAAGATTCAAGAGGTCAGATATTGATGAGTTTCTGAAAGGAGGAAACAATGGCACATAAATGGGAGAACATAACAGACCAGATGGGGGTAAACACCTACACCACAAAGGACGGGGTCAACATAACTACGTTCTTCAAGGACAGAGAAAAATGCAGGGACGTAAGTCTGTTCTTTATTGACTCTCGTGGCATTTACCCCGCCAGCAACAAGCAGGCAGTACATGCTAAGTATGAGTGTGGTAGGAGATATGCATACCTGCTCAAAAGGCCAAGCGGGGACCTTGGGAGACTCCTGGATGAAGCAGAGTATCGGCTATCCACTCCATTATGCTTACCGGCAAACAACTTCTCTGGTGTTACTGACATGATGCTAGAGCGTAAAGTCAAAGCACCAGAATGGGAGGATGTGACTTCTCAATGCAGAGCAGAACTTGTGAAGTCCGGCAGTAGTAGTGGGCATTATGTGAGGTTAATGCATAAGGGCACTATGGTAGCGCTACTCGGCATGTATAGTGGACTCAAGCTCAAGATGGGCCAAGGAACAAATTGCCGGTATAAGGTTGAGCTTGCGAAAGGCGCTACCGTTAGCTTTCACGTATTCTTGAAGAATAGTAGGAGGTAAACAAGATGGCAGTTGAACAAATGCGCGGATGCGGTTTCCGCAAGGTCGGAGGTCTCTACCTGTGTGGTGGAGGCCAGGGTATGGCATGTGACAGAATACCATACGAGCTAGAAATCTGTCCAACGTGTGGAGGCGGGATTAAGTTTACCCGTGGGTGGACCTGGATTGACTGGCTGAAGTATGCAGGAACACATGGAGAAACGTGTAAGGACATGTACAGTAGGTCGCATGTACCTGGCCCGTTTTGTCCCATGTGCGACCCAACAGAGTTCAGTCAGCCTTATGGTCTTCTTTGGGTAGGTGAATCCAACTACACCCCACAATCATTCATCCAGGAAGCTCTCACGATGGGCGTGAGCAAACGGATAGCTGCAGTCCCGAGAAACCTCAAGCTTGGAGAAACCTGGGTATTGTTCGCTCACAGAAGTGCATGTGGTGAGCGCAAGGACGAAGACGGTAAAGCGGTAGCTGTCCCGGGCGTATTTTACGCCTTTAGACCGCAAACTCTAGAACTCCTTGTCTGGGAATCAGAAGCCAAGCCTGAGTACCTGGAAGACCTGGGCAAGCGTGGCATCACACCAATTATCATCCCAGATGGTGATGAGGACCATCACCCAGACACCAAAGCCAAGATAACTCTGGACGACCGTGCTGCGGTTGACCGCGCAAACAGGATTCTGGCTATCCGGCAAAGCATAGGGAGGTGAACAATGACATTTTGGCCTAGGATGTTCTGTGCAGCGATGTGCTGGTTCGTATCTATGTTGGCTATACTAGTGACGGCAGGTCACTACTTACCAACTGTACCTGCGTCATCTGACCTTGGCCAGAAGCTACTGTTCACTGCGGGTGTAGGAGTGGCGTCGATTGTAGTATTGACGGTAACCCTGTTTTTCTGGCTTTGGCTCTGGGCAAGAAAATATTGGTGATTGGGTGGGCGAAAAGTCATGTCGAACAAGCATCGTCCCGGTCGAAAGGGGAGCGGGCATAAGCGAGCTCCCCGTAATCCCATCGTCAAGGTCTACAAACGGAGGAAGAAGTCCGGTGTTAAGAGGTGAGGTATGGGTATCTTCACAAGGTGTGCGTTAGGCTATGTGCTGGCTCCACCAATGTGGCTGGGAGGGCTATTGCTTGCCGTCGGTTTAGTTCTACTAATATGGTTTAGCTCCCGCTACATTCACTACGATGAGGAAGATGATAGGTAGGTAGACTGATGTCCCAGATGATAATGTTGCCTATTGTATTGACTAAGGGGAGAGATGGCAAGAATTAAACTATCACGATATGAACTTGAAAACCTAGCCGCTAGAAGGGGATACCCCATTTGCAGCGACTGTGGTGCGAAAATGACTGTGAAAAAGGCTACTGATTCTGTAGTTTTTGGTCGGTTTGATACGGAAGGCAACCGGCAATGTCTTCTTCTCTTTGGCTGTCCCAATCAAAAATGGTACCAAAGGAGTTGGTCGCACTGTGCGATTGTGCGCTTAACCTTGCTTGACAGAGTAGCAGGCGTTAAGTAAAAGGAGGAGTCATAGTGGGAATGGTTGACATGACAGGACGACCCAGAAGCGATGAGGAGCTTCAAGAAGCTATCGATTGCATCACGACGATCATGGTTAAGCATGCAACAGTTTTACCGATGCTAACTGTGAATGCGTTGTGCATTCGTAACTGCTTACAGGAATTACAGCAAAGGAGGTATCGAGATGCCGGAACTAGACAAGATTGAGCTAATCTTCATAGAGGACCGCAAGACCGCACGCACAGTTCTGTTCGAGGAGCAAGTAGGCGAGCAGACTTTCTCTGACCAGGATGTCGCGGTTGGCAGTCTCTATGTGAAGAAACAGGCCCTTGAGATGATAGGTAATCCTACCAAGCTCAAGGTAACGATTGAACCCGGAGGTGAATAATGGGAACTCTGTGGGAAACAGAGACCGAGGAAGAAAAACCTGGAATGCCTGAGTATCAGATCAAGGCACACATCGCACTCGAGGACAGTAATTCTCACGACTGGGGCGTAGCAAGGGATACTGAAGGCAGCTTCGTGTGGGAGCCTGGAGTGGGGCCTATCACTGGTACATGGACCAGGTCACCAGTGGATGGTCTAATTCATGTATTCTTGGAGACCCCAACTACAGCTCTGGTTGATGCGGCTACTTTAAGGTTCGTTGAGCTGGCAGAAAAGCGTCTGGCGAAAGAAGCTACTGTGTCCAAGCCTACGACTCGAAAGAAAGCTGCTCCCAAACCGACAGAAGAGCCTTCTGAGCAGGCAGAGAACCTTGCAGCAATAGACAGATTACGCGGGCTGCTCAAGAAATAGAGGAGGTCAGCATGACTGATGATGGATTATGCAGACTGTGTAGTGAACCTTTGTCTCGCTTAAAATGGAACGCTAACACAGACGTGCTTACTTGTGACAACTCTAGGTGTGGCTGCTTTCGCAGGCCGATAGTTTCTGAGCTTAGGGTACAACCAAAACAAAAACGCAAGGCCTACACGTCTGCACTGTTAGGAGATTACGATGACACTACGAGCAGCAGTATTACGATACGTTTGCAAAGGCTGCGGGAACAAGTTTACACCGAAGAAGAGGTCTCAGAAATACTGTAATGATGGGTGTAGGAAAACCTACTACGAAACGCACTACTTTATCAAGACCGTAGTCGAGAAAACTTGCCCGAACTGCAAGACCATATTCTCCACCACTAAGCCTAAGAGGCAAACGTACTGCACTCCCGCGTGCCGTGAAGAAGCACGCATTCTGCGTCTTGATGCACAATCTGCCAGCGTTACGGCAGAACGGGTAACTTACCTCGGGGAACGGATGGCGGCGCTTGAGCGTGATGGGTTCAAATGTACTGTGTGTGGAAGAGGAGTAAAGGACGGCGCAGTGCTGGACGTGGTTGAGGAGAGCGCAAGCCTTGTGACTGTGTGCACGGACTGCAAAGCTGGGAAGGAGATAAAGAATGGCTCGTACAGGGAACCCACTACCCAGGCTGGCAAACGCACTCGAAGATCTGACTCTAGAGATTGATCAGTGGCACACCCCAGCTACAGATTACTTAAAGGCAGAAGCTAAGGACTACAGAATTCGCCGGAAGTTGTACGCACGCGATAGTGTGTATAAGTACTGGGGCATGGATGGCTACCTCTACTTCAGGGTCAAGAAATCCTCACCGATAACAAGTCTTCAGCAAAGAAGGGGAGGTCAATGGCATACCTGGATGGTGGATGACCCGCCTCAGCAGAGAGCAATGGAAATCTACGCAGAGCACGCTCACGGAAAGGTGTTGGTGGCTGGACTCGGCTTAGGGCTCTACCTGCACGAACTGGCAAAGAACGAGAGAGTTGAGAAGGTGACCGTTATCGAAATTAGTCCAGAGGTAGTAATGCTCATGAACTCTCACCTGCCAAGCTTGCCTGAGTTTGTTATACTTCTGGAGGACTTTTACGACTTCATTACTCACGACACTGAACAGTGGGATACTATCCTGGTGGACCTGTGGGTATCTCATAGCGTGGAAGAGAAGTTGGAGTTATACTACCATCATGTAATACCCCTCTTCTATGAGCTTAAGCAGAAGTACCCTAAAGCGGACATTACCTTTCATGGGTTTCAGACAGTGAGTGCTGTTAAGCCTGTGAGTGAGGGCATGGCGAAGTTAATCATTGATATTGGAGGCATCTAGGATGTTCAGATGTATGGGTTGTAACGCGCAGATACCCTGGGATGGCACAGGCATGTTTTCGTTTACTTGCTCATGTGGGGCTACTATCTTTCTGAGTGAAGAGACTAGTCAGGTGGCTCTTCCTGTCGCGGTTGCTCTAGGTATATCTGAAGGACGGACAACGCCTCATCTTGATGACTTAGTCGGCAACTCAGACTTCTCTTCGATAGTAAAGACTCAGATTATTGGCGAGCTGAGGGATAAAGGCTTCACATGGATGAGAGAGTGCGAGCAGTGTAGGACAGATGGCACATTGGAACACCGTGAGTGGCGCACGAGAAGAGAAAAGCGCAGGGTAGAGATTCTAGAGCAAGCTTTAGCAGAGGACTGGAATATAGAGCAGATCATCCAAGCACAGGTCGAGGCTGACAAAGAGCAGTGGAGGTGAACTATGCCAGCAGTGTGGCCGTATAGAGAAAAACTCCCTGAACCGCCTAGGAGGGTAACCTGTGAAAAGTGCGGCTCTAAATTTCTAGTGAAAGCCCAGGGTCGTGGTAGACTGAAGTATTGTGTTGAATGCAGGGTTAATGCCCTCAACGAATGCCATAGGAAGCAGAAGAGGAAGGCAAAGGATGAAAGTCAAGATAAGGTACTGCCCCTACTGTGAGAAGGATACGCTTCAAGCAAGGACTAAGATCGGGCAATCTGATGAGGATGGAATAGCATGGAGAAAGGTATGGTTCTGCTCTCTTTGCTCATCCTACTTAGAGAAAAGAGGGACGACGAATGACGTTGTAGTTACTCCTGGAAAAAACGTCCACATTAAGGACAGAGACACCTATTAAGGTGGTTAACCTGTCTAATGGCGGGTATTTCCGAAGTAAGGCAGGTGCATTATGCCAGCAATACAACCATACAGAGAAAAACCGCCCAGGCTGCCCAAGAAGATAACATGTGAAAGATGCGGTACTGAGTTCCTGATGGGTGCTTATGGCAAAGGCAAGACGAAGTATTGTATTGAATGCAAGGTTGATGTGATGGAAGAACATCTAGAAAAGCGGAAGCTAACGAGGAAACAAAGGTCTATGGAGGAAACTAAGAGTGCGTAGTTCTGTAAATGCCAGGTGTCCTCAGTGTGGAGGACCTCTGATCCAAACCAGCGACCACGAAGAGAGGAAATGGGCTAAATGCACACAATGTAATGCTCAGTTTCCTTTGGAGCAAGGACGCTTGATTATTGATAGCCCACCGAATAAAGTTTCTGAATAAAGTTTTACCGGCATGCAGTGAGCGGGATTTTACTTTTTAGCTAGTTTATGCTAGAATTGTATTGAAATGAGTAAAGATGAAGCCGAAAACAAGCCCAAACCGATAAAGTACCAGATATATCTTGGAGGGGAACTGCAGGAATCTGTGGAGAGGTATATGAAGGAGAATTTTCCTCCAGATTCTCGGGTAAAGACAATCGTGTTTAGGGAAGCCCTAATGGATTTGATGAAAAAGAAAGGGTACTATGACGTACATGATGAGGAGGTGATGCCTCTGACAAACACGACTAACAAGGACTGCTAACATCCGCGTACCTTAACAGTAGAATAGACCACTAATGGAGGGGTAGCTTAAACTGCCTGTCACACAGTGGTTGTATTCACATGCTAAGCCGAATGAGATGCTCGGCTAGCGGACATAAGGAGAATATCAATGAGGAAAAAGAAACTTGTAAGCGTGGGGCTTGCTCTGGTACTAGCGCTGAGTCTTAGCCTAGTAACAGCGGTACCAGCCCTGGCAGACGCACCGGCAATTAATGGGACCATCGGTGAAGGTGAGTGGGATGGAGCAACGGTAATAGACATTATCGGCGGGATGGGTACCGTTTCCGTGATAGCGGAGTCAGGTTACCTGTACGTATTGTTCGAGGTCACGGATTCGACCGATGCTCGCACGCAATATGAAGGCGAGGTTGGGAATGACCAAATCAGCATAAACGTTAATCCCACTGACGGTGGCTCGTGGGGTTTCCCGTACGACCTCATCTTTGAGACTTCTGCACTTTCAGGAGGAGGTGAGGGAGGTCCAGACGACGGAGGCCACCACTGGTTACCGTGGAACCCCAAGGAGAATTCGGGAACTCTCGATGGGTGGGCAACAAGATGGTTCCCTGACGACACACAAGAGGCCCTACCAGACGACCTGGAGTCAGCCACTGTATACTCCAATGGACAGAGAATCACAGAGTGGAAGCTCCCACTGGCCTCAAACGGCGTCCCGAAAGTAGGTGGAGCGATTGACGTCGGTGACGGCAACTCGTACGTGTATCCTGCCAACTTAGATTGGAATACGGCGTCAACGTTCGTCACCCTCCATAGCCCGACTCTGATACTTGAGAACAAGAATCCTGCCGACTGGAGTGTTATCGCAGATGATACTGCAGGCACTCTACACTACGCCTTATCAGGGTCAGAGTTCGAGTACAACTTCCGGGCTACCGGTCTGGAAGGGGAGGAGGTGGTGGGGTACGCTCTTATCTACTACGCAGACTACGAGGAAAGGTTCGACGACTGGGGTGGTGATAACCCGGGTGCAGTAATTGGCTACTTCAAGACTGACGGGAATGGTACTATTCTAACCGTTTCTGGTTCGGTAGACCTGGGTATGGACTTACCTTGCCCTCCAGACGCCAACATGTACGAGCATAACTACACCGAGCCTCCTGACGAGTACGCGAATGCTCATGGCGCCAAGATATGGCTGGTCCCGACATCCGCCCTGACCGAAAGTATGCCCGAACTCCCCGTAATAGTCTGGGCACCAGCTACGTTCCTGTTCGAGACCGACCTGATCACCTACAACGACACCGACTGGCCTGAATTCGAGTTCGACGAGGTCGGTAACCAGGAAGCCGGTGTCGCTTTCAGCATCAATATCACAGCTCGGTACGACAATGGGGAAACAGACACCAGTTACACCGGAACTGCCGCGCTGGCTGACTCGACAGGAACTATTGACCCGGTCGTGACCGGTGCCTTCGTTGACGGCAACTGGACCGGCGACGTCACGATCACAGAGGCTGATGTAACCATCATCCAGGCCACCGATGGGGATATTATCGGGACTGAAGGCCCGTTCGTTGTTTACCCCGGACCCGTGGCCACCATAGAGATCGACCCGAAGGATTCGTATATCATCTTCTTTAACTGCGAGGACTACAACCATTATCTCTACGATGAGTATGGTAACGAGACCGAAGGCGATGTCGTGTACTCCATCGACGAGGCAGCTGGCGAAATGGACAACAGTGATTACTGCGACGGAGTTGCCGGCGTATGGACGGTTACTGTCACCTACTGGGAGGACGAGGAGCCGACAGAGATAACGGACACCGCTTCACTGCGGGTCTACAACTGGCTGAGCCGTCTACGTGATGGCTGGACGCTAATCTCGACGCCTAAGCACCTTGACCCAGACTCCGCATTCGAGACTGATGTTCTACTGGTCTACCGGTACGTTGCCGGTGAAGGCTACCTATCGATCGACCGCTTCGGCGGTGAGCTGGATCTGAACGACCTGGAGCCCGTGGAAGCATTCTACGTCAAGTGTGCGGAAGAGGAAGGTGGCCGGGTAGTTGGCCTTATCTGGTCCGACGGTGTCCAGGGAGTGAGCAACAAGGAGCTGGCTGCTGGGTGGAACCTGGTAAGCACGGCCTGCTTGCTGGATGCCTACACAGTTATGTCTCCCCTGCGTTATATTGACGTAGGTGAGGAGCAAGGAGTTGGCCTGACAACCATAGTAAGCCAGAAGTTCTACCAGTTCAGTCTCGGCTTCCAGCTGCCGGCCCTGACCCAAGGTGACTGGAATAACGAGCTGCGAGAGCAACTCCTCTGGCCGTTCAACGGTTACTGGGTATACATGAATGGAGCAAAGGTCTTTGGCGTGATCCCAGATGGAGTAATGAACTGGGAGATGCCGCAGTAACGGAGTTCAGTAGGGAGGCTTCCTAGCGGGAGTCTCCCCCACTGAAGAAGAAACGACCATGAAAAGAATAATCACCCGTACAATTCTAGCCCTCCTACTGGCTGTACTCGTTGCTCCAGGTACAGTTAGTGCCATGGTCCAGTTACCACATGCCTTCTACGGACATGTACTTCTCAACGGGTCTCCCGCGCCGGATGGCACGTTGATTTCAGCAACCGTGAATGAAGGAACAATCCTGCAGAATACTCAGAACCCAGTACCCACTGCAGGTGGCGGCTACGGCACCGGCGGTCCGTACCTTCTGGTGCAGGGTGATATACCGAACGGCGCCACCATAACCTTCCATGTAACCAACGCAGATGGTACCGCCATCAGCGAAACTACTTACACTTTTGAGTCTGGAGGGGGGCCAACCCCCTGCAACCTGGAAGTTACTATCGCAGAGCCAGAGCCGGAACCGGAGCCTGAACCAGGACCAGGACCAGGACCAGGACCAGGACCTGAACCAAAACCGGAACCGGAGCCTGAACCGGTACTCGAGCCAGAACCTGAACCGGAGCCGGAGCCTGAACCCACACTACCAGAACCTGAAGAACCTACGGTAGAGGAGCCAGCGGTAGAAGAGCCAGAACCTGAGAAACCCGAGCCTGAAGCAGAAGAGCCTGAGGCAGAAGAACCTGAGGTAGAAGAACCTGTAATAATACTAGAACCAGAGGAACCCTCATACTTATGGGCTTACATACTGGGAGGAGTATCTGCAGGGGGAATCTCGCTATTCGGGCTATGGTGGAGGAGGAAAAGGAAAAAGGAAAACAACTAGAGAGAAGGGCTCACTCCAACACGGAGTGAGCCCTTTCTTTTTGACACAAGCGCATGAAGAGGACATGATGCACCGAATAAAGTTTCCGAATAAAGTTTTCCATAAAGCCCCATAGACATTTTACTTTCTAATGCTAGCAAACTATAATAGGTTATGATAATATACTATTATAATCAGGTGTAAGGATGAACTAATGGCGAAATCACTACCTGAAGAGACTTGCAAGCGTTGTGGGCATGCTTGGGTTAGACGAATACTCACGCCTAAAGTATGTCCGAAGTGCCAAAGCCCATACTGGGATACAGAGAGAACTCGCGCTAGGCGTGTAGAGGAGGTGCCCGTTGGAAGCAAAGACTAACCGTATCGATGTTGACACCTATTTCATGATGGTGGCTAAGGTAGTTTCTCTACGAGCTACCTGCAGACACCGGGAACAAGGAGCTGTCCTTGTTAGGAATAACCGCATTATTGCCACAGGGTATAATGGCTCACCGCCGGGTCAGCCTCACTGTATAGATGCAGGATACTGCTCCAAGGATGCCCATTCTATATGCCGTGCTGATGGCCTGCACGGAGAATCAAACGCCATAGCCTCCGCGGCTAGCGAGGGCATTTCCACCAGTGGGGCAATCATCTACTGCATATACTCACCATGCAAGTCCTGCTGCAATCTGTTGAAGTCTGCAGGTATAGTCGAGGTCAAGTACCTGGAAGAATACAGCACTGATCCATCAGGCCCAGACTACCTAGCGCAGCTTGATATTAAGGTATCAAAGATAGAAGAAACGGAGATGCTAACATGGAAGTACAGACAGACATCAACAAAC
>SDBU01000201.1_pt1 | contig 84957 bp, 124 predicted proteins | sample 2277071 | NCBI WGS metagenome assembly SDBU01 (sample SAMN10397929, study PRJNA504765) | marine sediment metagenome | isolation source: marine sediment core GS08_GC12, 126 cmbsf | place: Arctic Ocean: Gakkel Ridge, Loki's castle | collected 2008
CAGTTATTGAAAATATTGGATTAGAATTTCATGCCTATGACTGGTATATTAAAAATATATGGGATAAAAAATCTAATATTTTATTTATGCACGATGATATAAAAATATTAAAAATAAAAGATTTTATAATACGCAATTATAACAAAATTAAAAAAAGAAAATTAGGTCAGGCGTATATATCGGTAAAGAAAGTTAGGGGTGGTGGAAGATGTTTTTATATGTCTAAAAGATTTATACAACTTATGAAAAAAGAGTATGACGGGATATGGTATGATAAAGAGAACACTGGTTATGTTAGTAGGAAAACCCAACCTGAAGAATGGCATCCCAGAAGATATAATGATGGAGCTTGTAAATTTGAAGAAATGGTTGCAAAATTAGGAGAAAAATATGATATTCCAGTTTTGTTTTGTGTTGTAGATAAAGATCTAGTATTATATTCAAGGGGAAAAAAAATAATTAAAAGTACAATTAGTCAAAAAGGTAAAAAAATACAAAGAGAAAAAATTAATGCTCAAAAGAAAAAAAGAAAGAAGTTAGAAAAAGAATGGAATAAAAAGTTTAATAAAGAATAGGATAATTAGTGTATGAATGAAAAGTTTTTAATTAGTGTTGTTGTCCCTTTATATAATTATAGAAAATATATTAAAAATTGTATTCAGTCCGTATGCAACCAAACATATAAAAATTTTGAATTGATAATAGTTGATGATTGTTCTATTGATAATTCATATGAAGTTGCAAAAAAATATAAGAAAAAAGACGCTAGGATAAAACTAATTCGACTTGATAAAAATTATGGTTATTCTAGGGCTAAGAATGAAGGGATTATTAAATCTAAAGGAGAATATATAGTAACTCTTGATGCTGATGATATGTTGACAAAAAAATCTTTAGAAGTGAGGCTTGAAGCGGCTTTAAAAAGTAATCTTACTTTTATTTATGCAGATGCATTGACTGTTTATAATAAAATATCATTAGAAGAATGTTATAAATTAAACCCATCTTTAATTAAAAAGAAAAAAATTGAAGGGATGGCTTCTTACTCAGTTTCAATAAATCTTTATAATATTCATGCTCAAAGTGTAATGATTCATAGAGGTATTTATATGAAATATGGTTTATATGATGAGAAATTAAGATCTCGTTCTGACAGGGAAATGTGGTGGAGATTATTTGGTAAAGATGAGAAAGAAGATAAGAAAATAGAAGCATATTATTTACCTAAAGCTGTAGCATACTATCGATATCATAGGTATTCTATGTGGAGAAAAAGAAAAAGAAATCCAGAAATAGATAAAAAAATTATAAAAATGTCAGAAAAAGCCTATAAGAAAAGAAAAAAAGAAGGAATAACTAAAGAAAATACTAGATTTTTGGAGAAATAATAATAAAACGTAGAAATATTATAAATTGTTTAGTGAAAAAAAGAAAATATAAAACATATTTGGAAATAGGTGTTAGAAATCCTAATGAAACTTTTAACAATGTTAAATGTCCTAATAAAGAAGGGGTAGATCCTGATTTTAAAAGTAAGACCAAGTACGTAATGACTTCAGATGAATTTTTTGAAAAAATATCAGATGATAAGATTTATGATATTATATTTATTGATGGACTGCATGAGTATCAACAAGTTTTAAGAGATATAAAGAATTCTTTAAAACATCTTTCTATTGGAGGGGCTATAGTTTTGCATGATTGTAATCCTCTTAGTCGAAAAAATCAAGAACAAAATGATAAAAAAAAACCTTGTAAATGGAACGGTACGGTTTGGAAAGCTTTTGCACGTTTGAGAATGACTAATAAAAATTTAAATATGTATGTTGTTAATATTGATAATGGATGTGGGGTTATTGAAAGAGGTAGTCAAAAATTATTTAAAAAAGTTTCAGAAAATAATTTAACTTATAATTTTTTGAAAAAAAATAGAAAAAAGTTATTAAAATTATGTTCTTTTAGAGAATTTAGAAAAAAAGTAATTACATTATAAAATAGAGAATAAAATATGTTTAATGAGAATGATAATATTCTAGAAAATATTGTAAAATTAAAAGGTTGTAACACTGATAAGGGCAGAGAGAAACACTATTATACACAATGGTATAATTTTCATTTTAAAGATATTCGTGATAAAAAGATTAATATTTTAGAAATTGGTGTTGCTGCTGGATGTTCTTTAAATATGTGGAGTAAATATTTTAAAAATTCTAATATATACGGAATAGATATAACAAATAAAAATATTAAAAAAGACGTATTAAGAAATTTTGATATTTTTATAGGAGATCAAAGTGATAAAAAATTCCTTAAGAAAGTTTGTAATTCTGTCTCTGATGGGTTTGATATAATAATAGATGATGGTAGCCATATACCAGATAACCAGATAGTAACTTTTAAATATTTATTTCCTAGATTAAATACGGGGGGGGTTTATGTGATTGAGGATTTACAAACATCTTATCGTTCAGCGTATAAACAAAAGTCAGATACTAGTATGGTAGATTTTTTAAAGAAAAAAGTTGATGATATTAACCTTAATGGAAAAAGTCATTGTAATAATTTTGAGATAATTAAAGAAAAAAGAAGAATTGATAAACAGAATAAAAAAGTTAAATTAAATAAATATGAAAAAACAATATTGTCTATGCACTTTTATACTGGTTTGTGTTTTATATATAAGAGATAGTATTTATTTTTGTATGCTTTTTAAAAATTCTTTTATATAATATTTACTATTTTCGGGAATGAAAAAATCTTTTAAGTTAGTAACATCAATATTTGTATATTTTTCTTTTATATCCCCTTCGGTTTTATTAAATAGTATGTTTTTCTTTTTTGCTTCTGTAATAATTTCACTTACACTAATTGAGTCACAAGCTGCTATATTGATAATTTTATTTTGTATATTTAATTTTATTATTTTTTCTATTATTTTTGCTATTGCATTGGTTGAAATATAGTTATAAGTTGAATTAAATGTTACGAATAATTTTTTATTATTGATGATATCAAATACTACATTCTTTTTTAAATTTGGTCCTATTATTCCTCCCAATCTAAGAATGATAGAATTTGAGAAATATAGTTTACTATATTCTTCAGTAATTAATTTAGAAATTGTATAATTATTATTTGGTAGGTCGGTTGCTGATATAGAAGATATATGGATGAGTTTTTTTGTTTTTAATTGTAGGATAGTATTAAATATTTTAGCATTTATTAGGATATCTTTTTGAGGTTCTTTTTCTGATAAATATTTTTTAGCATTTCCGGCACAATTTATGGTTATATCGAAATGGTCTTTAGGTATTTTTGTAGTTTTTGTATTTATTCCGCAAGTGTGATAAATAGTTGATAAATAATTATAAACTGTTTGTCCTACAAATCCTGTATGTCCTATTATGCATATTTTCATATATTGGTCTTTTTCTCTTATTCTATCGACAAAAATTATAATATATATAGAGGTATTCATTGTGACTCTTAGAATATGTAATTATAATTGAAATTACAATTTGTAGGAGATAAGTTATGATAGAATGGAAAGATCCTTATAATCCATTTAATTCTATGAAAGTATTAATGTGGCCACAACATTTAGATGGAATAGTAAATCAAAATTTTTTACCTCCGGTGCAAGTAGATACAGATCCTAGTTACAAGTGTAATTATGATTGTATTTGGTGTCTGCCTAAAGGGACTTTAATTTTGACAGGAGAATGGGAATATAAACGTATAGAGGATCTTAGTTTAAAAGAAGTTATTATCGGATTTGGTAGTAGAAAATTAAAAAACAAATGCACATCTTTGGTTAGAACAAAAATAGAAAATATTGTATCTCATGAAGCCGTTGTTTTAGTGGAAATAAAAACTGAAAGAGGTGTAATTAGAATAACTCCTGACCACAAGATATGGGAAAGCAGGGGGAGGTGGAAATTAGCAAAAAACTTTAAAAAAAATGACTATATAACTTCTTTTGGATATAGCAATTATCAAGAAAGAAATGATATTCATAAAAAAGGATGGCTATGTGGTATGGCAGATGGGGATGGTTGTTTTTGGACAGTTAAAGATAAGAGAAGAGGTAATTCTAAAAGTAGACGACAATTTAGATTGGCTCTCAATGATAAAGACTTATTAATAACTTTTAAACAATGGGCTAAGAAATTTAATTATAAATTATATGACGGCACATGTAAAGCTAATCGATTTGGAAAATATGAAATGGAAGCTATATATCTTACTAAATCAAAAGATGTTTTTAAATTTGAAAAATGGCTTCATTATAATCATGATAATATAGATTATTTTTATGGATGGTTAGGAGGAATTTTTGATGCTGAAGGTAGTTTTTCTAATAATATTCTTCGAATATCTCAGAATAAGAAAAATATTAAAAATAGAATTAAGAGATATTTAACATTATGTGGTTTTAAATTTATGGAAGAAAAGAATGGAGTTAGATTAATCGGTGGACAAAGAGCTTTTATTAGATTTTTTAATTTATGTAAGCCTATTCTTGATAGAAAAAAAAATAAATTATTAGATGCTTCGGTTAGATCAAAAACAAAAGTGATTGAAGTTAGAAAAATTCCTTGTGATGATATAGTATATGACATTACAACTGGTACTCGTAATTTTATAGCCAATGGTGTAAAAGTGCATAATTGTAATGCTTTTCTTGATTTAAAAAAGTCAGATTGTATAATGCCTGAAGATCATTTATTAAAGTTAGCCGATTTTTATGCTGAGTGGGGGGTTAAATCAACGTGTATAGCTGGCGGAGGAGAACCTTTGATGAATAGGGGGGTGAAAAACTTTTTACTTAGACTTAAAAAAAACGGAATTGAGGCTGGAATAATTACAAATGGATTATTTTTAAATGAGGAATTAAGTGAAGTAATTGCTGAAACTTGCAGGTGGATAGGTATATCTGTGGATGCTGGGACTAATAAAACGTATAGAAAAATTAAAAATATTCATGATGATTCTTTTTTTATAAAAGTAATAAATAATATAGAAAAATTAACTACAATAATAAAAAACAAAGAAACAAAATGTGATGTTGCTTATAAATATTTGCTTCATCCAACAAATGCTAAAGAAATATTTATAGCTGCTCAATTAGCAAAATCTATTGGGGTGAAAGATTTTCATCTTAGACCTGTTGGGTGGGATAATATTATGAAAACTTTAAAAAAAGACCCAATAGATTTTACTTCAGTTTTAGAAGAAATTGATAGGCAGATAGAGGAGTCTATGAAGTTAGAAGATGAAAATTTTCGATTCTTTGGAATAAAACATAAATTTAGACCTAATTTTGAACGAAAAGTTAATTTTAAAAGATGTTGGGCATCACCTCTAGTATTAACCTTTGGTGCAGATGGAAAATGTCATTTATGCTTTGATATACGTGGAAAAGAAGAATTGATTTTATGTTCTCATTATCCAGATCCAAAAGAAGTTTTAAAACATTGGAATTCAGATAGGCATAAAAAAATATTAAAATCTATAAATGTTAATAAATGTCCAAGATGTACTTTTGGGCCTTATAATGAAATAGTAGAAAAAGTTTTTATAAAAGATAGTATGTGTAGGAATTTTCCATAATAAAAGATAGAAGTTTAGAAGATATTAATAGGAAAAATAATTAATTTCTTCAAATAATTTGGACAATAATGTATATATATAAATTTAGACATTACAAGTAATATATATAAATAACAGGATTTAAGAATGGAATGTCCACAAGATTCTAAAGAAATAAAGTTAAAATATTCTAAGTTTTTAGAAGATAAAAGAGTGGTTGTGGTCGGACCATCTCCACATATTATCGAGAGTAATAATGGGGATTTAATAGATTCTTATGACATAGTGGTTCGAGTTAATCGTGGTTATATAATTTCAAGAGAAAATGAAAAACATTTAGGTTTGAGAACTGATATTTTATATGATGCAATGCAACCACAAAAAGGAGGTATAACAACTATGCCTATTGATAAATTTAAAAATCAATTAAAATGGGTATGTGCTTCTTATCCTGGTAAAAAACATTTTCAACATATTCTTGATTTTCAAAAAAAAGTAAAGAATAAGATATCATTTCATATAGTGGATGTGTCTTTTTGGTTAGATTTAAAAGATATAATGAGGGTTCCACATGGTGGAACAATTGCTATTTTAGATTTGCTTCGATATAATATTAAAGAACTATTTGTTACGGGAATAACGTTTTATAAAACGACAGATAAAAACGGGATGTATTATTATGATGGTTATCATAGAAAACCTAAAAAAAGAAAACCAACAAAAACCAGTAAACATGACCCTAAAAAACAATTTAAATATATTAGGAATATATATAAAAAAGATCGTAGATTAAAAGTAGATAATATTTTAGGTAAAATATTAGGAGTAAAATGATTAAAAAAAATGTAACAGTAATTGGGACAGGTAGGCTAGGGCTGTGTTTTGCTCTAGTGCTAGAGAAATCAGGTTACAATGTGATAGGGGTAGATGTAAAAGAAGATTATGTTAATAGTATTAATTTTAATACATTAGATTCTCCTGAACCCAATGTAAATAAATACCTTAAAGAATCAAAGAATTTAAAAGCAACCATAAATTTAAAAGAAGGTATAGATTTTTCAAATATAATTTTTGTTATGTTAAGAACAAAAACTTTGAGTAATGGAAAATACGATCATAGTGATGTAGAAAAATTTTTAGAATATTTAATCAAACTAGGAAAACAAAAACATTTAAAAAACCTAGTAATTTGTAGTAATGTATGCCCAGGTTATTGCGATGAGATACAGGAAAGATTAAAAGATTTTAATTATATTGTTAATTTTAATCCAGAATGGGTCGCGCAGGGAACTATAATACATGATTACGAGTGGCCTGATATTATAGTAATAGGAGAGGGGAATAAGGAGAGTGGAGACGAAATACAAGAAATTTATGCATATATTACCAAAGACATTGTTCCTGTTCATAGGATGGATAGATTAAGTGCTGAAATAGTGAAGGTCGGGCTTAATTCTTTTCTGACTATGAAAATAACTTATGCTAATATGATAGGGGATATTGCTTTGCAGTCTGGAGTTAATCCAGAACCTATTTTACGAGCAATTGGTGGGGATAGTAGAATAAATACAAAATATTTTAATTATGGATTCGGTTATGGAGGACCTTGTTTTCCAAGAGACACTAGGGCATTAATTTATTATGGAAATAAGGTGGGTATAGATCCCGCTATAGTAAGAACTGTTATAGAAACCAATAAAAATCATCTTGATTTTCAAGTTGAAGAATTTATGAAAAGTAAAGATAAGTCTGAATCAGTTATAATTGATTCTGTCACGTATAAAAAAGGAGTTACTATTATAGAAGAATCTCAACAATTATTGTTTGCTATTAAACTTGTTCAAAACGGTTATAAAGTAATCATTAAATCAACGCCGATAATCATTGAGCAAGTGAAAGAAAAATATAAAGATTTATTTATATATGAGAACATGTAGAATGTGTAATAGGAATTGTATTAAATTTTGTTCTAGAACCTTAAAAAGAAAAGAAATACATAAAAAAAGAATTATAGAAGTTGGTTCTTTGAACGTAAATGGATCGGTTAGACACCGCATAGAGAAGTGTTCTTTTAAAGAATATATAGGAGTAGATATTCGTAATGGTGTTGGGGTTGATGTGATTTGTGATGCTGTTGATCTTATTGATATGTTTGGAGAAAATTCATTTGATATATTGATATGTACTGAAGTATTGGAACATGTGGAAGACTGGAAAACAGTTATACATAATTTTAAGTTGATAGTTAAACCGAGGGGTAAAATATTAATAACAACACGTACTATTGGAGCTGGTTACCATCCATATTCAGATGATTTTTGGAGATATACACCCGAAGATATGAGAAATATTTTTTCTGATTTTAAAATAAAGTTTTTAAAAGCAAGTAAAAAAGATAATAGTCTTTTTATAAAGTTATCTAAACCTGTGAAATTTATTGAACATAATATTTCAAACTATAAGATATATTCAGTAGAAAGTGAAAAAGAATTTTACTATAACAGGGCGAGAAAGAAATTAAAAAATTTAAAAAGACATCTTAAACTTAAATTAAAAAGTAAAGTTGGTATTAAAAACAGAATAAAGAAGCTTGAGAAAAGATTATTAAAATTAAATACATAATATTGAAAGGAAAATAACATAAATAAAGGAACTCTTAAAATTAAGTTTTCTAATGGTTTTGGTAATAATATGTTTCAATATTGTTTTGGCAGATTATTGTCCGAATATCATAGTTTAAATTATTCCCATCCTTCTATTGTTGAAATGGGGATAAAGAAAGAAATATATAAATACAATAAAGAATTAAAAACAATTAAGTTTAAAGCTGAAAGTAACTATGAGGCTAAAAAATATGATAGAGATCATCAAAAATGGTTTGATCAAAAATATAGAAATCATAATTTTAATTTTTATAATTTTTTATTCTATTTTGAAGATTATAAACTTTATAAGTCGTATTTAAAAAAAATAAGATCTTGGTTTCCTTCTATAAAAAAAACTAATAATAAAGACTTAGTAATTCATTTTAGATTAAGAAATAGGTTGGTTTGGGAAACTCATTACAAAAATGCTGTGAAACCAGAAACATATAGAGATGTTATAAAATCTAATTTTAAATTTAATAAATTATATATTGTGGGAGATATGGATAAATGGGAATATGTTACCAAAAAAGATGTGTTAAAGATACAAGAAGAAACATCTAAACGATATAAGCGTAATCCTACGAAATTTATTCCTGTAAAAAAATCTATAAAATATATGAATAACATAATAGATTGTTTTAAAGAATTTAATCCGATATTACATCATAGCAATTCTTTTATAAAAGATTTTAATTTTATAAGGTCTTTTGATCAGATTATGTTTAAAAACAGTACTTTTGCTTGGTGGGCAGCAGTTTTGAGTAATGCTTCAAAAGTAGGTGTTTTTGGTCCTTGGAAACCCAATAAGGGAAAGGGAAAGGGAAAGAATTTGGGAAAAGCAGATTTTCCAGGATGGTTTTCGTGGGGCAATATAGAGGATTTGTTGGAAATATAATAAATATATGAGAATACAACAATGTAAAGTATTAAATGTAACAATGAAAAATAGGTTTTCTTATTTTTTTAAAAGATATAATCTAAAGAATTATGATTCTAAAAACAAGCCATCTATTTTTTTTAGTTTATGGGGATATGGGGCATTAAAAAGACATAAATCGTTTGCTTTAGTTATATGGCGAGGAACGGATATTTTAAAAGTTAAAGAGCAGATGGAATCAATAAAAAAGATGAAGAATGTTTATCATGTAGCTATATCTTCCTATATTATTAAAGATTTAGATAGATACGGAATAAAATGTAAATTTATTCCTATTGTTGGGGTCAATAATAAATATTTTAGACCGTGCCCCATGGGGGATGAAATATATGTGTACCTTCCTAGTCATAATACAAAATATTATGAAAGATATGGTGCTTCTGTTGTGAAAAAAATTGAAAAGAAGTGCAAGTACAAAATAAACATAGTTCCTTTTGGTAAATACACAAGAAAACAACTTATTAAAATATATGGAAGGTGTTTTTGTGGTCTAAGAATGACAAAACATGATGGACTTCCCAACCAAGTAATAGAAATGGGGCTCATGGGGAGAAAATCTTTTTATAATGGAAATATTCCAGGAGTAATTAATTGGAATGAAAAAAATATTGATCAAATATTAGAGAACATAGAAACAGAAGCGTGTAAGATAGGAACTACTGATTATAATTATTCTGAACAAATACATAATTTTATAAATGTAGGTAATAAATGGTTAGATACGACTTTTTGGGAAAATTAGTAATATGAGAATATTATATGTGTATAAAGATTATTTTGGTCGGCGTAAATTATATGGAAAATATTTAACCCAATGTGGTCACACTGTTATTTATCTTGAGAAAAAACACAAAAGAGATAAAAATCAAATTACTATTGATGAGATAAAAAAAGCTAAACCAGATTTAATATGGTTTTTGAGCCCTTTTTATGTGAAGTATAATCCTGTTGTAATGGATTATATTAGATCTAAAGGTATCTCTACCACTTTTTATCATGGAGTTGGGGGTAGATTTCCCTATACAGACTGGCTAGATGTATGGAAGCAATTTACTATTATTTTTTCAGTTGCTTATGATCTCCATAAATATTTATTAAATAATGATATTAATTCTCATTATATGCCATTTGGATTTCATCCTAACCAATATTTTAAATATGTAAAAAAGAAAAAATATAATATTAGTTTTGCAGGAACAGTAGTTCAATCTGTAAATCCTAAAAAAGATTATAGATGTAAATATTTAAATTCTTTGAATAATTATAAAAAAGTTTGTGCTTTTGGTGATAGTTTTAAAAATAAATTGGATCAGAAAATTAAGATTGAAAAATGCACAACACACGCAGAACAAAGAAATGCATACGCTATAACTAAAATAAATTTAGAATTACCTTTTTTTTCAGCTCCCTGTGAATTTATGAAAAATAAATTTCATTTTAGAAATAGATTTTTTGAGATTCCAGCAACTGGTAATTTTTTATTATCTTTAAGGACAAATGAGTTTTTAAATATTTTTGGGGAAGACACTGTTGGTTATTATGATAATAATATAGAGTCTTTTAAAGAATCTGTCGATAAATATTTAAAAGATAAAAGTCTTAGAAATAAAATGGCAAAAAAATCTTACAAATTAGTACATGAAAAACACACTTTTTTACATAGATTTAAAGAGATGAGTAAAATAATTAATGAAGAGATATAGTAAAATAAATTTTATAGATGTTGGGTGTTCAGGATATATGCCTGAGCCTTGGGACGAATATGGTTATGGTTGTCATATAGATAATTTACTTAGTGTTGATCTTATTGATGATGAATTACAATATATAGATCACCAATTTAGGGGAAGTAAAAAAACAATAAGTAAAAATGTAATATTTGATAAAGAAGAGGAAAAAGATTTTTACATTTGTAAAAGAAGTCGTGTTTCTTCTTTATTTAAGCCTAATACAAATTTATTAAAACTTTATTTGGAATATTTAAATAGTATTAGAAAACCAAAAGTTTATAATATAAGTAAATATGATATAGAAAAAATAGAAAAAGTGAAATGCGTTAGAATGGACACGATTATAGATGAACTGGACATAGATTTTGATTTTTTAAAGACTGATACGGAGGGGGGGGATTTTCAAGTTATTAAAAGTTTAGGTAAGTATTTAGATACTCAAATAGTTGCAATTTGCGCAGAATTATATTTTAAGGATTTATACAAAAATATAGTTTTATTTGATGATGTTAATAGTTTTTTATTTAAACATAATTTTTATCCAGCAATAATAATAAATGGGGTTGATGGTTATTGGGCTAATTTTTTATATATTAGATATGACCCATCTAAGGAAGAAAAAATAAATTTAATAAAAAGGGCTTATGGAATAAATGAAGATTAGTATATTTGGAATGGGATATGTTGGGGCAGCAAGTGCTGCTTGTCTTATTGATGATGGTCATATTGTAACAGGGGTAGATATTGACTTGTCAAAAGTAAAAAATCTTTCGGAGGGAAAAACCCCAATGATATATGAATCAGGGATTCAGGAATTACTATACAAAGGACACGTAGAAGGGCGTTTAAAGGCAACAAATATTCCATTTGATGCTGTCTGTGATGCTGATATGATTTGGGTTTGTGTGGGAACTCCCCCTAAATTTGACTGGAGTATAGATTTATCTTATATAAATAAAGTTATTAAAGATATAGGAAACGCGTTAAGAAAGACTGATAACAGGCCGTTAATAGTTATCAGAAGCACTTGTTTACCTGGCACAATGAAAGATAATATTAAACCTTTATTAGAAAAGACGTCTGGGCTGGTAGTTGGCAAGGATATAGATTTAGTTTTTCATCCAGAATTTTTAAGAGAAGGAACAGCAATATATGATTTTAAAAATCCTTCTAAAATAGTTATAGGGGAATATTGTTGTCAATCTGTAGATCTAATTTTAGAAGTATATAAAAATTATAATGTTCCTTGTTTCAGATTAAATTATTCGGAAGCAGAGATGGTTAAATATTGTGATAATATTTTTCATGCTTTAAAAATTACCTTTGCTAATGAAATGGGTATGATTGCAAATTCTGTTGGAATAGATTCTCGTAAAATTGCAGATGTTTACTGCTCGGATAGTAAGTTAAATATTAGTTCTGCTTATCTTTATCCTGGTTTTGCTTATGGAGGTTCTTGTCTTTCTAAAGATTTAAAAGCTATGACTAGGTTTGCATCGTTAAAATATTTACACCTTCCAATGATTAATGGGATTGTTGAAAGCAATAAAAATCAAATAAATAATTTGATTTATCGTATTCTATCTTACAATCCATCTAGCGTTGGCATGGTTGGAATATCATTTAAGAAAGGCACAGATGATATGAGGGGAAGCCCCTACGTAGAAGTAGCAAAGTCTTTAATAGGGGAGGGAGTAAAGTTGAAAATTTATGATCCCATAGTTCGTCAAGAGTGTTTAATAGGAAGTAATAAAGAAGAATTTGATAATAAGTTTAGAAATATTGAAGGATTGCTAGTTTCTTCAATAGATGAAATGACATCTGTTGATTTGGTAGTTATTAATCATTCTATAGTTGACGTTAAACAGGTAGAAGAATGGGTTAGAAAGAAAATTCATATAATAGATTTGATTAATATTCAAAATGTTGATAAATTTTTAAAAGGCTATGAGGGGATTTACTGGTAGTTTTATTAGGGAAATATAAATGGGATATAATAAGCCTCAATGGAAGTTTTTAAATAGATCATTTAGGGAAACAGGGTTAATAAGTTACGATAAAAAGTTACCTATTGCTGGGACTATTTTGCCAGAAGAAAATTACTATAAGAAAGAGATGCTTGATTTAGGTTGTCAAGTGATGAGGAGACCAGTAAGGTCTACTTTAAAATGTAAAGGAACAGCTAGGTCTTATTTTAAATCAATAGGCATTAAATATACTTCAGTAGATATAAAAGGATGTCTTTATTCTAAAAAAGTAGACCTCAGAAGACTGATTGATAAACAATATCATAATAAATTTGACATAGTTTCTAATAGTGGAACTACAGAGCATATTACACCTTTAGAAGGACAGTATCAAGCTTTTAAAAATATTCACTTATGCACTAAAAAGAATGGAGTAATGATACATATTTTACCTAGTTTAAGTAAGTGTCATAATCATTGTCAAATATATTATGATTATAAATTTTTTGAAACATTGGCTAAATTAAATGATTATCAAATAATAATGCTAGAACATGTCAAGAAAAGAGAGAATTTTTTATGGGTAGGAGCTTGTTTTGTTAAGAAAAATAGTAATATTTTTACAAATGATAAAAAACATTTTTACAAACACATAGAATTTATAAATAAATAAAAACATAAAAAACATTAGAAACAATGGTAATTATTAAGAAATTTTAAAAGAGAAAAAATGTCAATTAAGCGTAGAAAATATAAAGATTATGAAAGCTATCTAAATCATCAGAGCTTAAAATTAAAAATAGGTGTTAAGAAAAAAATAAAAAAGTTTATGCCTGAGTCTTTTTTAGATAATGTAAGACGTTTTGAGAAGAGAATTAATGGTTTTAACTTATATATAAAACCAGGTAAGGTTTTATGCATCGGGGCCAGAACTGGCGCTGAGGTTATGGCTTTTAGGAATTTAGGTTTTAAAGATTCTATCGGAATAGATATAAATCCAGGAAAAGATAATCAATATGTGATTCAGGGCGATTTTCATAATATGGAATTTGAAGATAATACCTTTGATACTATTTATTGCAATTGTATAGACCATGCGTGGGATTTAAGACAATTATCAAAAGAGATCTTTAGAGTATTAAAAAAGAATTCTATTTTAATACTAGAAATAGATCATTTATTGAAAAAAGGCAAAAATGAAAGAAATGAATTGTTAAAAAAGAACAGTAAATATGAGTCAATTATGTGGGGTAATTTTAAAGATATTGAAAAAGGATTTAAAGAATTTAAATTGATTACTAAATTTACTAGTGTGTATCATATTCTATTAGTTGCTGTTTTTGAAAGGTCATAATATTGAAAAAAAATATTGAAGGTTTTCCGATGTATTTGTCTAAGGTATTAACAGGTTTATCTGCTCATTTATGGGGAGACGGATATCATGAACCAGCTTTTATGTATTTATTGAGAACTGAAGCAACAGGAGATATAGCATTGGATATAGGGGCAAACATAGGATACTCTACTCTTAATTTGTGTAAAACCATGAAGAAAGTTATTGCAATTGAACCAGATGAGAGAAGCAGAATAATTTTAAAGAAAAATATAAAATTAAATAATTTTAAAGAAAAAACAAAAATATATAGTTTTGCTATATCTGATAAAGAGGAAGAAAAAGTTTTTTATTTATCAAAGCATCCTAACTTAAGTGCTTTTAATAAAAATAAAAAATATTGGACTAAAAAGATTAAAGTCAAATCAAAAACTATTGATAGCTTAGGGTTGTTGCCAAATTTTATTAAAATGGATCTGGAAGGCCATGAGGTAGAAGTTATTAAAGGAGGTATGCGTTCTCTAGGCAAAACGGATTTTTGTAGAATACTTCTTGAGGTTCATCCTCAATTTTATAGTAAAGAAAGAAATTTTGCAAATACTTTAAAAGAACTGATTAAAATAGGTTTTAAAATAAAATATTTAGTATCAGCAGGAGTGCCATGTCCTGATGAGTTTAAAAGAAAAAAATATAAACCTTTTAAAATAATAGAGACAACAGATTTTAAAAGAGGCATATATAAAAATATAGACACTAACGATGCTATTGCTTTTGCTACTAATTTGTATGATCAAGCGATTCCTGGTAAAGAAAAAAATAGTAAAAAAATAGTAAGGGCTATGATGTTAGAAAAAATAGTTTAAATTATTAATAAGGGATATAATACATGTTTAAAAAAGATAATTTATTAGAAGATATTGCTAGAAAAGAAGAAACTGATAAGTCGAAAAGAAAACACTTTTATACTAAATGGTATAATTTTTATTTTGATAGTATTAAAGAGAAAAAAATAAATCTTTTAGAAATAGGGGTTGATAAGGGGTTTTCTATTATTATGTGGAGTAAATATTTTATTAATGGAACAATATATGGGGCAGATATTAAAAAAGAAGATATATCTGATGAAGCGAGAAACAGATCAAAAATATTTATAGGAGATATTAATAATAAACTTTTTTTAAAAAAACTATGCCAGTCTGTTTCTGATGGGTTTGATATAATAGTAGATGATGGTAGCCATTATAGTCATGATCAAATAAAATCTTTTAAATATTTATTTCCTAGATTAAATACGGGGGGGGTTTATGTGATAGAAGATTTATTTTTATCATATAATCTAAGTTTTCAAAGTAAAAGTCGTAAAAGACTCACAATTATGCAATTTCTAAAAAACCTATTAGATGATGTTAATTTTTCAGGTAAATATAAATGGTGTGATTATAACATTATTAAAGAGAAAGAGAAGACACAGGAATATGTCAGGGATAGAAGAACTGTTAAAGATTATATAAAGGTGTCTATAAATAAATATGAAGATATGGTAGAATCTGTACATTTTTATAATGGTATTTGTTTTATATTTAAGAGGAGTGAATAATGAAAAATATTTTAATAGTGACGTACCCATTTGGAAAATGCGGAGATAAGCCTATCAAACTTCTTGAAGAGACAGGGTGGAATCTTAGATATAGTTTGCTAGGTAGGAGATTGAGAGGTGATGAAGTAAGGGTCATGATAGAAGGAGTAGACGCTGTTATAGCTGGAACAGAGACATATAATCAGGAGACTATTGAGTTAGCTAAAGATTTAAAGGTTATATCAAGAGTTGGTATAGGTCTTGACAATGTTGATTATGAAGCTTGTAAAAAGAAAGGCATTCAAATAGCTTATACTCCAGAAGCTCCTTCGGACGCTGTGGCTGATTTAACTGTTGCTCAGATTATTAATTTGTTGAGGGGTATTCATGCTTCTAATATATCTATTAAGTCTGGTGAGTGGAAAAGAATCACAGGCTTGTCCATTAAGCAAATCAAAATAGGGATCTTGGGAGTCGGCAGAATTGGCAAAAGAGTAATTGATAGGTTAAAGCCTTTTGGGGCTAATATATTAACTTGTGATATTAAGCCTATGTTGGTTCCGGGGGTGCGTTGGGTTAACAAAGATACATTATTTAGAGAATGCGATTTGGTCTCTGTTCACATCCCGATGAATGAAAAAAATCATCATTTCGTTAGTATGAATGAGTTTAGCATGATGAAAGAAGGTTCTTATTTTGTTAATACTTCGAGGGGAGGGGTTGTTAATGAAAGAGATCTAGAGATATGTCTTTTTAATCATTTGGCTGGAGCAGCGTTAGATGTTTTTCAGGAGGAACCTTACAAAGGAGCCATGACGGAAATGGCTAATGTTATTTTGACTGCTCATCTAGCTTCTTCTGATAAACTCTCAAGATATTTAATGGAGCTTGGTGCAGTTAAGAATTGCATACAGCTTCTTAATGGGGAAATTCCTAAGGATATCGTTATGGAGAAAAATTATAGTTAAACAAGCAAGAATTTTATTTGTGATACATGATGTGTATCAAGATGTAAATGTTTTCCCGTTAGGAGTTGGTTATCTAGCATCGGTTCTGAGGAAAGAGGGGTATCATGTTGATATATATTGTCAAGATTTATATCATTATTCTAATGATGAATTAGCAGAATATCTTGATAATAATGATTACGATATTATTGGGATAGGGTTTTTAGCTGCAAGATTTAAGGAAACTATTATAGATTTGTGTTATGTTGTTAATAATCACAAGAAGAAGGCGTGGTTGATACTAGGCGGTCATGGCCCATCTCCGATACCTAGTTATGTGCTAAGAACAACTAAGGCCGATATTGTGGTTATGGGAGAGTCAGAAGATATTATTATTGAAGTTGTAAGAGAGAAGATAAATAAAACTTATAATCTTTTAAATATAAGAGGGATCGCATATAGATATGGAGACAGCGATAAAATAATTATTAATGATAGGAGAGCACCTTCTTCAAATATTAATTTATTACCATTTCCCGCATGGGATTTATTCCCAATAGAAGATTATAAAAGGAGTTTGAGAATTACAAATCAGAAAGATGATGAATATAGTCTTGTGGCTTTATCTTCTAGGGGTTGTGTTAATAAATGTAATTTTTGCTATCGTATGGAGAAGGGTATTAGATTTAGAAGTATAGATAATTTTGTTTTAGAATTAAAATATTTAAAAGAAAAATATAATATTAATAATTTTTTCTTTGATGATGAAATGTTTGTTTTAAATAAAAATCGATTGTTATCTTTTGAGAAATATCTAAATAAATATAATTTAAATATAAATTTTTTTTGTAGTGCTAGGGTAGATATTATTAATAGTGATGTAGTAAAAATTTTAAAGAGATGTGGTTGTTCTACAATTAGTATTGGGTTAGAGTCTTTAGATGATAATGTTTTGAAAATAATGAATAAGAACACTACCTCGGAAGATAATATTAGGGCAATTGAGACTATCCTAGAGATAGGAGATATTTATGTTAGTCTTAATTTCTTGTGGGGTAATATTGGAGATACAGAAGAAGGATTAGAAAAGATAGTTAATTTTATTAAGAAATATAATACCTATCAAGAGGTGAGAACTGTACGCCCTCCTACTCCTTACCCTGGTTCGGAGTTGTATTATGAATCTATTCGACAAGGGAAATTAAAAGGGCCAGATGATTTTTTTAATAGATTTGTTAATTCAGATTTATATATGATTAATTTTACAAATATACCATTGACAAAATTTTATAATTTATTATTGTGTGCCAATAAAGAGTTACTAATTGATTATTATGTTAATACAAGTAATAAAATGGAGGAATGTGATCAGCTCATTAATAATTTTAAAGATCTATATGGGGGGAAAAATGTTAAATTTCGAGGATCTAGAAAAAATAAATTTAAACAGGAATAAGAAATGAAAGATAAAATAAAAAAAGAGTCACTATCATTTGATAAGCAAATTTTAGAACGGATAAAAAATGGATATATCCCTGATCTACGAGAGTATAAAAGAAATGAATGGTTTAATAATAGCGTATGGAGAGATCCATTTTTTGTAGATATGTTTTTTGGAGAGTGTATAAGGAAAATAAATTCTATTATAAAAATTTATTGTAAAGCAGGACAATTAAATATATTAGAAGTTTGTTGTGGTCCCGGTCATATTTCTTTAGAATTAGGCAGGAGTGGTCATAATGTAACTGGTGTTGACGTGTCAAAAGAATGCATTAGGATAGCCAGGGAAACAGCTTGTAAAGATATCTATATAAGTAAAAATAATAAGATACGTTATATACATAAACGTATTCAGGAATATATAACTAATGAAAAATATGATTTGATTATTTTTTGTAATTCATTACATCATTTTGGAGATTTAAATATTTTATTTAAGAAGATTGATTCTTTATTGGTTAATGATGGTATTATTTTTGTATCAGATCCAACAAAAAATGATTTAACTTTGTCTGATGCTACTATTATTTATATGATTAGAGCTTTATTATCTTTGAGTGGAAATTATTTTGAACATATTGATATATCAGAAACCAAAAAAGAATTTTTGGCCGAGATAACTAAAATAAAACAAGAATTTAGTTATAAAGACTCTGAACATAAAAATTTGCAGTCACCTTTTGATGGGTCGTCTAATTTTTTTAAAATGTATGCTGGTTTAAAGGAATTTTTTACAGAATTAGAAATAACTCATGATCTGGCGTTTTTTGATAAGATTATTGGTGGGATACGGTCTAATTCGGTTAAAGAAGATAAAAAAATAGCAGCTTGGTTATGTGAGATTGATAGAATTTTATTAAGCAGTAATATTATAAGTTCTAAACAATATACTTTTATTGGGAAAAAAATATAATGATTAGTATGAAGGGAAAACACATTTTAATTGTTGGAACTGGTTTAAATACCAAAAGATATTGGAGTAAAATAGATGAATTTATTAAAAAAAACAATGTAGTAACTATTGGGTGTAATAATATAATGAAGTTATTTGTGCCAGATATACATTTCTGGGGGTCTTCAAAAAGATTTAAAAAATATGGATATTTAACTAGTGAGTTGTCGTCAGTTGTTTTTCAAAGTAATATATCTGAAAAAATCATTAGAGAACATTGGAAAGGAAAATATGAATTATATACAATTAATCCTAGATTGTGGAAATATGGTTCAGATGATAAAAAATCTTATGGTTATAAAAGATGTTGTATGAGGGAGAAAAAAGGAGTGATGCAAGGTTGTTTTTGTTCTGCTGGGTCTAAAGCAATATTTTGGTCGTATATGAATGGAGCTAGAAAAATAAGTATTGTTGGTATGGATGGGTATACTTTTTATTCTAAAGAGACGCTAATTAGAGGCAAGGTATCTCAAAATTTTTATGGAGATGGATTAACGAATGGTTTTACTTACGAGTATAATAGAAAAATAGATTGGGACATATATAAAACTTTAAGATTATTACAAGAATATGGTAAAAAGAAATATCATTTTAGTTTTCAAATTATCACTCCAACTATTTATGAAGAATTTTATAATTTTAAAGTTTTAAATATAGGTAAAGATTTAGATATGCAGAGATGGATAGAGCCAACTAAAAAAGAGTATAAGAAATTATATTTTAAAAGTAAAGAGAACAGGACATTACCATTAAAACAATATTCTAAATATAATAAATAAACTTATATTATTATTGAGATAAATATTATCTTAAATTTATTGATATATTTTCCAAGCATCAAAACGATGTTTTAAATCGTCTGTTTTTTCCATACTTAATTTTCCCATAGTTTCCCTATCTGAGTTAAAGTAGGACCAGAATATATCTGTTTTATATGTTTTTTTATAACTGTCATTAAGATGTTCTATTTTGGAAAATGTGTTTTTTAGAAAAATATCTATTTCTTTCCAGAAACATTTGCAAGTGTTATCAGATGGATTTTCAATAGGATCTAAATTTAGTTTTTTTCTTATCATATTAATATAAGCAGTGTTGCAGTATTTATAAGAATAATTTCCATCATCTATTGCTAAGATGGCTTCATGATCAAATAAAGAGGATACATTTTTGACTTCTTGCTCTAATACAGACAGGGTGTGTTCACTATCTAAAAAACAAACATTTACTTTTTTATTAAGTTCTTTAAGAATTGAAATTCCTAAATATGTAGAATTGCTATTGTACGGGATATGTTTCCAATGATTATTTAGATTTTTATCATTAAAATGCCCCATTAATGTATCATTAATAATAGATCTTAAATAGAATAATTTACTACCATTAATATCCCATGTGTATAGTTCTCCATTATTTTTTAATGCTAGATAACATAGGATTATAGTACTTGCTCCGCTGCCTGTTTCTATAAAGACAGGGTTTTTAGGTAATTGTAATTCTTCTATAGCATCATAAATAGCTAAATATTCGGAATCCGGTATTGAGTTACACCACCTAGGCATCATTCTTTTTATAGTGAGTAAGAATTTTTTAGGATTTTTTTCAATTTGTTCTTTTGTCCCAAAGTAAAAATCATACATAATTAATATTTTCCTTTCATTAAAGCCAATCACCACCGTCTATTGTAATTGTCTGTCCAGTGATATAAGACGATTTTTCAGAAATTAAAAACATAATAAGATTGCTTATATCTTGAGTTGTTCCACATTTTCCTAGTGGTATCATATCGATTCTTTTTTTAATTTGTTTTTTAGTCATTTTTATTTTATCGGTATGCAGTTTAGTTTTTATAAATCCAGGAGCGATAGCATTGATTATAATATTATCTTTAGCACAATCCTTGGCAAGTCTTTTTACTATACATTCTATGCCTGCTTTAGACACTCCATATGGCAATGAACTAGAACCTCCTCCATGACTTGCTGACGATGTGCTAGTTAATAAAATTTTCCCCCCATTAGGTTTCATATATTCTATTGCTTTTTGAGCTAAGAAAAAAGGGGTCACTAAGTTTGTTGTTAAGTCGTTAGTCCAATCGGTATCTGTGATTTCTTTCCAATGTCTGGACCTATATATACCTCCTGAAAGTTGAATTAAGATATCTATTCCATTTGCCCATTGTACGAAGTCGTCAATAAGTTGATAACAATGGTTAGCTGTTTTTAATTTTTTTTGGAATAGTTTTATTTTGTCAAACTTACGATAACAGGAGACACTCAATAGGTTGTTATTATAATGCAGCCCTAATATAGCTTCTTTTTGTACAAGTTTTTTATTGAGTTTTTGGGCAAGATCGCTACTCGCTCCTATAATTAATATTTTTTTATTTTTAAGAGTATTTTTCAATATATTCTTTCCTTAATTCTTCCCATATTTTATTACCTTCTTTTGTGTTTTTTTCAGCTTTTTTTATATTTTTCCATCTTTTTTTGGGCATTTTGGAATACATGACAAAACATCGTTGAAGTCCTTTTATTTCGCAAGGTGTGAATTGAGGCATGTTTAAAGGAGAATCTTTGGTGATAGCATTTGTTATCATATTGGGCTCGCAATATCCTAATTTTTCAGATAGTTTTCTTAAGGGGGTTCCATGAAAAGGAGTAAAGCAATAAGCATTTATATCATTTGCTTTAATTATTCTATTGAGTTCTATTGTTTTCATAGCTAGTTTTCTTGTTTCCGTTGGGAATCCAATTATGTTATTAACACTAAAAGGTAGATTTAATTTATGAAAAATTTTAAAGTTGTTTATCATTTTTGAATTACTTATTTTGCGATTTAGTATTGTTTTTCTAAAATTATAATCTCCATGTTCAATTCCACTACCTACCCTGAATAGTCCTGCATTCATAGCTTTTTTAATACGGTTTTCATTTATTCTTCTGGGAAATATTTGACACCAGAATGGGATGTTAATATCAGAGTACATCTCTAGGAATTCATCAAATTCCTTATTCGTATATGTCATAAAACTATCAGCCCAGAAGTAAAAAGCTTCAGCTTTATAGTTTTTTTTATAATAGATGAGTTCTTTTCTTATTGAGTTAAAAGATTTTTGTCTGAAATATTTTTCTCCTGTACATGCTTTATATAATTTTTTTTGAGTTGGGGAGTTACAATACGCACAGTTGTTGGGACATCCTCTATGAGTTTCTATAGGGAGCATTTTTCTAACTAGTCCTTGCATTGGACGATAAAATCTTGATTTTTCAAAAAAGTTGAAATTAGGTACTGGGTTATTATTAATATCGCATAATGGTCTTAAAGGATTTTTTGTTATGCCTTTATTATTTTTTACCCAAATATTTTTTATATTGTCATATGCTTCTCTTCTCTCCATGCGATAACATAGCTCTACAATAGCTTCTTCTCCTTCTCCAATACATATCATATCAATTTCTTTGTATGACAGACATAACTCTGGGGCAAAGGTTGGAAACACTCCTCCAGCTATTACTGGCACTTTTAGATTTTTTATATAGTTTAATAGTTTAATTCCTTTTAGAAAAATACTTTCTGTTGCCGATACTGCTATTAAATTAGGAGAGAAATTTTCAACTTTCTTTTTAAAATTTATAAACACGTTGTCAGTATGCAGGTTCGATAGTAATACAGTATCATTAAAAGGTCTAGCATTTAAGAGTTTTTCTTTTGTTTTATCACTATTAAATTCTTCTTTGTTTATCCAGCTTGTAGAATCAAATAGGTCTATTTGATGATTATGTTCCTGTAATATACTGGATAAAAGCCCTATCGCTGGTGGTAACATATTCATTCCATGTGAATTTGGATATAAAAACAATATTTTCATAAATATTTTCTTTGTACGTATTTAATAGCTTTTTTTATAGTTTTTAAATTAGTTTTTTTTGTTTCTATAGATATAAACCCCTTATAACCAGATGCTATAAGGGGTTTAGCAATTATAGAATGATTTATATTTGTAGTGCCAGGGGGCATGAGGTTTGGATCATTAATGTGAATATGTTTTAATACAGTTTTACATTTTTGAAAAACAGTGCTAAAATCTTCTTTACTGATAGACATTGCTCCGGTGTCGAGGTTTAATCCGAATCCTTTATTATTAACTTCTTTTACTAGTAAATAACCTTCTTTGGAGGTTAGTATGAAGTTGTTTTTAGAGGATGGTAGAGGTTCTATGCAAAGACACATATCATATATGTTGCATTCTTTTGCTAATTTTTTAAATGTTTCTACAGCTATTTGGTAACACTCTTTATAAGGTTTATCTATTATTCTTCTACTATTGGGGGAACCGTAAATTAAAATTTTAACTGATAATTTGTTGGCTAATTTTATTAGTTTCTTTATATAGGATATAGTTTCATTTCTTATTTGTTTGTTTGTAAAGATAGATAGTTCTGGTCTGTTGTATAAAAGAGAATGAAATGCTGGTATTTCTAGGTGGTATTTTTGTATAAGTTTTTTTATATATTCTATATCAGTTTGAGATGCTTTTGTGGGTTCTTTCCAGATTGCACTAGGAGCTATCTCTATTCCATCGCATTTTAATTGGTTTAATACTTTTAAGTATTTCTCTATTTGTTTATTGTCCCATGCTATATTTGATACCGATAGTTTCATATTATTGTATCGTCATATAATAAAGAATAAATAACTTTTAATCGATAAGTAATTATGGTCAATCATAATGATATAAATACATGGTTTCATTATCTTGGGGGCAACGAAACTCCTTATAGGGTTGATGAGAAATTTAAAGAGTATAGAAAGAAATGGAGGGATTGGCCAAAAACATTTAAAATTGGTGAGTTCCCCTTGTTTTTAGATATTGAAGTGACTAATTTTTGTAATTTAAATTGTCCTTTTTGTGCTACTACAATGGCAAAAAATAAATATAGTAAGGGTTTTATTACAAATATTCATGTAAAAAAGATAATTGATGAGGGGGCAGAGCATGGGTTATACGGTGTTAAGTTTAATATAAGAGGAGAGCCTTTGTTGCATCCTTTAATTGATAGTTTTATCTGTTACGCAAAGAAAAAAGGTATGATAGATGTTTATTTTAATACAAATGCCATGCTGTTGTCAGATTCCATGTGCTATAAATTAATTGATGCGGGTTTAGATAGGATTTCTATTTCATTTGAAGGATACACAAAAGATTTTTATGAAATTAATAGAGTTGGCGCTAATTTTGAAAAAGTGATAGAGAATATTCAAAATTTGAAAAAAATAAAAAAGAAATTAAATGTTAAACATCCTAGAATCAGAATTCAAACTATTAAATTGCCTGAAATAGATTTAGAAAGATATAAAAATTTTTGGGAGGATGTAGTGGACGAAGTAGCTTATTTAGATTATAAAGATATGGGCGTTAAGAATAAAGGGAAGATTTCGTCTTGGAAGTGTCATGAGTTGTGGCAAAGAATGGCAGTATTATGGAATGGAGATATATATCCATGTAATCATGATGACAATCTACTTATGAAGCTAGGTAATATTGAAGATACATTTATCACAGATGTGTGGAATTCTAGTTATGTTTCACATATAAGAAATATGCATCGTTCAGGTAAGTCTCATTTTATTGAAGCATGTGATGGTTGTTATCTTAGAAATAGTGAGATTCTTAAAAAAAGGGAAAAATAATATGATAGTTTCTTTATTAACTGGTAGAAAGGATAGCAAGGGCTTTCCTAATAAACATTTTTATAAGATAGAAGGTCATGAAGTAGCCTATTATCCTATGAGGGCATCAAGAAAATGTCCAAGTATTGATAAAATGTACATTTCTACAGATGATGAGGGACTTATGCAGATGGCAAAAGAAAATGGGATAGAAGTTATAGAAAGACCAGTTTATCTTTGTTCTGATACGGCTCTTTCAGAAGATGTTTTTACTCATGGGTACAATATTATACAAGAACGTAATAAGGGCGAATTAATCGAAATTATTGTTATTTTAATGTGTAATGCTTTGACAGTTACGTCTTCTATTATACAAGAGGGTATTAATACTCTAAAAACTAATCCTGCTTATGATTCTGCTGTAACTGTATCAAAATATAACATGTGGAGTCCTATTCGTGCAAGAAAGATAGATTCAAATGGGTTGTTGCAACCATTGGTACCATTTGATTGTTTTGATAATATTAATGAATTAAATTGCGATAGGGACTCACAAGGAGATATTTGGTTTGCTGATATGGGGGCATCAATTGTCCGATCTCGCTGTATCGAAAACATACGAAATGGTAAGCTTCCACAAAAGTGGATGGGACAAAGAATATTTCCTTTGAAACAAAAACTTGGTCTAGATTTAGATTATGAGTGGCAAACTTATCAGGTTGAACAGTGGTTGAAATTGTACGGGGAAAATGAGTAAATGCAAAAAAATATATATGATATTCTAGTTAATATTTATGGGGATAAGTTTAAAAATTATCGTGAACAATGGGACAAAGCAAGTAAAGGAGAAATCATATTAGATTTTCCTTTGCATATTAATTTTGAATTGAAGATTGGATGTAATTTAAAATGCCCATCATGTCTTTGTAGTTTGCCGTTTAAAGATTGGCCATATCCGGTATCTATAAAAAAAGAGATAAAAATTGATAAATATTTTACAATAATAGATGAATGTGCAAAGCACGGTTTGCTATCTATTGAGTTGAATGGCGTAAATGAACCATTTTTATATGAAAATATTGTTGAGTGTATAAAGTATGCTCGAGAAAAAGGAATAATGCATATATCTTTACATACTAATGCCATGTTGTTAACAAAAAAATTATCTCAACAGATTATGGAGAGCGGGTTGACTACTATTTCTTTTTCTTTAGATTCGTTTTATAAAGAAACATATAATAAAGTTAGGGTAGGAGGTGATTATAATAAAGTTATTAAAAATATTAATAATTTTTTAAACCTTAAAAAGACTTTGAATTTAGTTTTCCCTTTTACTAGGGTATCTTTAACTAGAAGTAAAATAAATTTTAATGAAATAGAAGAGTTTAAAAGTTATTGGAATAGTAGGGTTAATATAGTTTCTACATCTTTTTTTTATAACCCTTTTGTTGGTAATGAGCAATATAATCAGATAGAAAAAGATTATAGATTGGAAAAAAGATCGGATTATGTTTGTTATCAACCATATCAAAGAATATTTATTTTTAATAATGGGAATGTTGCTCCGTGTTGTTCGATGTTTGGAGGCAATTTAATTGTAGGTAATATTTATAATAGTTCAATATTTGATATTTGGAATAGTTATACAATGAAGACAATGCGACAAAATATAAAAAATAAAAAAATATTATTAGATCCTTGTCGTAAATGTAAGATAGGAGATATGGGAAATGATTATAAATAAAGTTGCTGTATTGGGAAGAGGTGAAAGTTTACAAAAATTTGCTAAATTTAGTGATTTGTTTGATACTATTTATATGATTGGGACTTTTCATAAAGAAATTAAAAAAATAGGGCTTAAACATTTTAAAAATAAAAAAATTATTCATTTAGTTGGAAGATCTGATTGGGGATGGAAAAACAATGTGGATAAAGATTTAAATATTATTAGAGTGCAAACAATGTATTACCCATATCAATTAAAAAGAAAAAAAGGTAAAAAAGGAATACTAGAAAAATTTAAAAATTTTAAAATTGGATTTTTACCAGATTATATGAAAAACAGAGGATTTCCCCATGTAGATCGTCCAATTTTAGAAAAATATTCAAAAGAATATGATAATTATGAAGAATTGTGTTCTTTTTTAGAAAATACATTTAAAGATAATATTGAAATGAATATAAAAAATGTTAAGAGACACAGGTATTGGCCAACTACTGGAATTTTTGCTCTTGATTTGTGTTTGATTGAAAATATGCCTGAAAAAATTTATCTTTTTGGTATTGACGCTATGAAAACTTTTTCTTTTATTAGGTATAATTGGGAGCCTAATTATATTCGAGCAAATGGTAAGGGGGCTATTACTTCAAAATTAATGATATATTATATTAAAGTTTTGTTAAAAGAATTTTATTTAACTAAATTTTATTCAGCATCTCATAAAATAAAAATAAAAAGCTCTAACTGGGTTTTAATATAAATTATAGTAAAACAATTTATGGAATTAATAAAAATATGTTAGATATAAAAAAAATAAGAACTATAAGTGATTTAAGTCATTTAGACTGGAATAAAATATCTTCAAAATATGTTGATTTTAATAAAGATAGGTTGTTTGATGCAGAGGCTGCTTTCAAAGATTTGACAGATATAAAAAGAATTTTAGATGAAGAAAATTTTACATTTTGGATGATTGGCGGAACATTATTGGGAGCAATTAGAGATAATGATTGGATAAAATGGGATGAAGATGTGGATTTAGCGGTTTATAATGAAGACCTTATTCCTAAATATAATATTTTAAAGGAAAAATTTATGAAAGCGGGTTTTATTTTTAGAGATGCTGAAAAACCTGTTGGAATTAAAATAAATTTATATAGGTATAAACAGAAAAATTCGATTGATGGTTTGTATTTAGATCCTCATTATCAAAATAATGAATATAGATTGTCTCGTAAAAGAAAACACCCTCGTAAATATTTTGAACAATATGGGGATATAAAATTTAAGGGAATGGTGTTTAGGGTCCCTTCTCCTCCAGAAAAATATATTTCTTTTATGTATAAAGATTGGAAAAATCCAATTAAAAGAAGTAGACCTCAAAAAGAGTGGAGAAATAAAAAGATGATGAGAAAAGGAAAAAATAATTAATGAATATAGAAAAAAATAAAAAATTATCAAATATAACGCATAAGGAATGGATGAAGATAGAATCTTTATATTGTAGAGATGAAAGTTTAGGTTTTGATAAAGAGGCAGGAGTAAAAAACTTAAAAGATGTAAAAAAAATAATGGATAAAAATAAAATTACATTTTGGCTCACTTTTGGAACATTATTAGGAGCAATTAGAAATAAAGATTGGATTTCATATGATGATGATATAGATTTGATGGTTTACAATGAAGATTTTCTTCCTGAGTATAATATTTTAAAAAAAGAGTTTATTGAAAATGGTTTTATTTTTAGAGATTGGGATAAGAAACGGGGAACTAAAATAAATTTATATAGGTATAAACAATTATGTACTATTGATGGAATTATTCTAGATTCTAGTTATGAAGGAAATAAATATAGATTAACAAATAGATGGAAATTTCCTAGAAAATATTTTGAAAAGAAAGAGACAATTGAATTCAAGGGTATGAATTTTAGAGTTCCTTCTCCCCCAGAAAAGTTTCTTTCTTTTTTATATAAAAATTGGGAAGAACCAATTAATCCTAAATTATTGAGCAAGCCTCATAAATGGAGAAATAAAAAAATAAAACAAAATAATAAATAAGTTAATAATATAATGCTCTATGAAATCATAGGGCATTTTTTTGTAAAAAAATAAAGGATTTTATAATTTTATATTAAATTATATTATATTATTAAAAACTATAAATATCTATTTATAAATATATATTAAATATATTAAAAATTGGGAAAAATTATGAATAATAAAAATAATTTAATTAACATAACGACAGCAGCAGAGATATTAGGGGTTTCAAAGGATACTCTCAGAAATTGGGATAAAAGTGGCAAATTAAAATCTATCAGAACACCAGGAAATCATAGAAGATATATAGAAAAAGATATTATAAAATTATCTGGAGATAAAGAAAATAAAAATTATTTATTTAAGAATAAGGTGGTAGTTTATACTTATGTTTGTGGGGATATATTGCATAGGGGGCATTTATTATATTTGAAAAATGCTGCTTTATTGGGCGATTTTTTGATAGTTGGAGTTTTAACAGATGAGGCAGTAATGGAGAAAAAAAAGAAACCTGTAATGTGTTTCGAGGAAAGAATAGAGCTTGTAGGATGTTTAAAAATGGTAGATATGGCTGTTCCACAATCTACTTATTCTCCATCTTTAAATATAAAATCTTTAAAACCAGATATTTTAATGGAAAGTGACAGTCATGATGATGACTTAATAGAGGAAGGTAGAAAATGTATGGAAGAAATAAATGGCAGGATTGTAATAGCGGCTTACTATCCTTATCAAAGCTCTACAGATATTAAAGATAAAATTAAGAAAGAAAAATAAGGAGAAAAATTGTGGCATACCTAATTACTAAAAATTTTAATTACGATAAGGAGTAAAAAATGAATGAACAAGAGAAAAAAATTAGAAGCATTGTTAAGAGTGTACTATGGCGTATTTTGGGAGTTTTAATTTTAGCAACAATAACTTATACTTTTACAGGTTCTTTAATAGTAACAGGTTTAGTTACTTTTATTCATCACTCTGTGTTTTTATTGGTGTTTTATCTACATGAAAGAATGTGGTTAAAATTTTCAAAACCTCAGAGAGAATTGGCACGTTCCTTATGTAAAATGTTTACTTATGAAACGTTATGCGGGAATATTATTCTTGGAATTATTACATATCTGGTTATTGGAACTTGGAAAGAAGTTACAGTGATTACCCTAACGTATATTGGAACAAAGCATATGATATATATTATTAATGAATTTGTGTGGAAAAAAATTAAATGGGGGAAAAAATGATATTGATCCATTAATTTTAAAATCTGTGTGGGAACAGAATAAAAGAATTAGAAATAACTGGGATTGGGAAAACAATTCATCTGCTGTGGTGAAAAATAAAGAATAATTAATGCATTTTAATAGAAAAAAAATAAAACAAACAAAATTAAAGATTTCTCCTAGAGGTGGTAGAAAAAAGAAAATAAAAACTGCTAATAAGAAGAAAGTTATTCGGCCTGTTAAAAGATCTAAAAAGAAGGATAGAAAATTAAGAATAACTTCAATTTACGGGACTAGATCTTTAGATATTAAAAAATTTGGAGATAAAACTGTCTACCATCCTATCTCTAAATGGAAAAATTTATTAGAAGGACATGTTGCTTTTATATTGGGTAATTCTCCTGGCATAGCTAAACAAGATCTAGATATTTTGAACCCTTATTTTACGATAGGTATCAATAGAATATTTTATATTTATACTCCTAGTATTTTAATGTGGCAAGATATTCAAATATGGATTAGTGAAAAGAAAAAAATAGCTAATAATAAATCATTAAAAATATGTAGTAATGTTAGCGACCCTAAAAAGTTTTTCTTAAATTTTAAAGTTAAAAGTGGGGATTTTAAATTTGGAAACAATCCTTCTATTTTATGTGGGACAGGGAACACAACAGCATTAGCCGCCCAATTAGCTGTTAATTTAGGTTGTTCTAATATAGTTTTATTAGGAACAGATTGTAAATACGAAGGTGATAAAACTGATTTTTATGGCAAAAATAAAGATCATAAATCATACACTTTAAAAATGTGTAATACATCTATGAGCTGGTTGAAAAAAGACTGTCCGATTCCGATTTATAATTGTAGTAGTAATAAATTGTGGCCAGAAGAAAAATTAACAAGTGTTATAAAAAAATTAAAACCTAAAAAGATGACTTTAAAAAGATATATAAGGAAATTTAAAATATAATGTATGGAGTAGATTTTAATAATCAACTATCTGATTATTTATTAGATAATAATAGAAAGATTCCTAAGGCTCATTTAAATAGTGTTTGTAAAATTGAGCAAAAAACAAAAACCTGTCGCTATATTGCTTTATCAAAAATTGGATATGTATGTATGAAAAAAAGCCCCGCTAAAGAAAAATTAGATAAACTAGCAAAAGATGAAGAAATGATTGCGCAATCTGATAATTGTGAAGGGTTAGGAGATATACATGATAAAAATTAGTAAGAAAAAGACTTTAAAAGTGAAAAGAAAAATAGTAAAATCTAAAGTGAAAATTAAGAAGAAAAAAAATGTTAAGAAAAAGATAAAAAAAAGAGTAGTTAAAAAAAGAACAAAGAAAAGAAAAAAGAGAAAGAAAATATTAATGGAAGATATTTATTCTATTATCAATAAAGTACAATTTGGTAAAAAGAAAATAATATTTGTTACCAAATTATTTGATGCTCCCATTATAGAAAATAATATTAAAGATGTAGGTTTAAAGTATGATAAAGTAGAAATGAAGACACAGGTAGTTTTTACTCTTTATCCTAATGAACAGCAATATGATGATGAAATGGACACTATTCATTTTGAGATTATGGACGATGAGATTCCTGATATAGGGCAAATTTTTGGATAAGTTCTTTATTTATAGATGTTTATATCATTTTTCTATAATTTTAAAAAATATGTTGAAAGTGAAAATAAATTGTTTATAATTATTTTATAAGTATTAAAAGATTTTAGAGGATTTGTTCTTGCTCTTATCGAATATGTGATAAAGTTATATTATTTCATAAGGTAAGAATATGAGAAAAATTGATATTGAAAAAGACAAATTAATAGTTATAGATTATTTGAGCGGAATATCGCTTAATTTAATAAAAAATAAATATAATTGTTCTAACAAAGTAATTTCAAGTTGTCTTAAAAGAAATAAAGTAAAAAGATATAGGAATCAAAAAGGATTTAAAAAAAACAACAAAAATAGATTAACGCCCGAAGAAGAGAAAAAAATTATATATTTATATAAAGATGAAAAGATATCATCAATAGAAATAGCAAAAAAGATAAAAAGATCTAAGTTTGCCGTCTTGACTTGTCTTAAAAGAAATGGATGTAAAAGAAGAACTACCTCAGAAGCTTGTAGGAAATGCGAATTAGATGAAACTATTTTTGATAATAAAATGGAAGAAAAAGCATTATATTGGGCAGGTTTTCTGATGGCAGATGGGAATTTATTTAGAAAAAGAGAAAATTATACTATTAAATTGGGATTGTCCAAAAAAGATAGAGAACATGTTTCTAAATTTAAAAAGTTTTTAGGTTCTAGTCATGCTTTAGTTGAATATAAAAATTTAATTCAAATAACAGTTGCTTCAAAAATAATATATGAAAAATTATTAGATTACGGATTGACTCCAAATAAAAGTTTAACAGCTAAAGCGTCTAGTGATGTTATTCTTAATAGGCATTTTTGGAGGGGTGTTATTGATGGAGATGGTAGCATATTTTTTGATAAAAGAAATAATAATCCTCATCTTACTCTTTGTGGTTCAAAATTTATGATAGATGATTTTATAAAATATGTTAAGAATGTTTTGAATAAAGATATTAAAAGATATAAGCATAAAAATATTTTTTCAGCGACACTAAACGGAGTTAAGGATGTAAGTAATATTCTTAGAGATATTTACAAAGATAGTAACATTTTTTTGAATAGAAAACAAATATTGGCAATGTCTATTTTGAAAGAAAGATTAGTGTAGAAATGAAAGAATATGGTAATTTAGAATTTTGTGTCAAAAATCCACATTTCAGTTATATCTCTGGAAGTCGTCTTTACGGAATGGATACTCCAGAATCTGATATCGATATAAGGTCATGGACCATTCCTCCTTTCGATTATCTTATTGGTATTAAAAGATTTGAGTGCCAAGAGATGGAGGGAGATAATAAGGTATATAGTTTGAAACATTTTCTTAAATTAGTTTTGAAGGGAGATCCCCAAAATACGGAAGGTTTTTTTGCTTCGAAAAAGCATATCATTGAATGCTCAGATCTAGGTAAAGAAATTATGAGTTTGAAGGACGATATTATTAGTAATGCTATTTATGGTAGAATTATGGGGTATAGCACAGGAGAATGGCGTAAAGCTATGGCTGTTAAATTAGTCTCTACTAGATTTAATAAAAACAAGAAAGAGATTATAAATGATGTACGTAGTCACTGGGATCTTAAGAAAGAAAATATGGATAATATTCTTAGGATTCTTGATTCGGTAGATGAGAAAAAGTGTATTTCTTCAATGGCTGGTCTTGGAGTTAAAAGAAAGGCAGATGTAGAAAAATATGGTTTTTGTAGAAAAAGCGCTGCTCACTCTATCCGTCTTGTAAAGCAATTAATAGAGCTTATGGAAACAGGTGAAATGATATTTCCTCGTCCTGATAAAGAAATGCTGTTGGATATTAGAGGCGGTAAATATACTAAGGAAGAGTTAGAAATTATTCATGATGAAGTTGTTGCTGAAGCTGAAAAAATGCGTGATAAATCTGTTTTACCTAATAAACCTAATGAAAAAAAAGTATGGAAAAAATATTCAGAGTTAGTTGCTTATGTAATTCAAAAAGATGAAAAATTTATGCAACTGGTGCAATAAATTTGTTAGATTGAGGTCAAAAGAATGGAACAAAAGAGAAATTTTAGAGGATTAAAAAAATACGAAACTTTATTAAAAACAATTTGTATGGTAGATGATTTTCATTGTTTACGAGAGGTAGAATGGGAAGGTTGTTTAGGAGTTGCATGTGTTATTTCTGTTATAGAAGGTACAAATCCCAATTTGTTTTCTTTGTCAAAATATCTAGATATTCCTCATTATGATTCTCATTTACAGAAAGCCTTTGATAGATTGAGAATTAATGGTGTTTTTAATATTAAGAGAGATATTAAAAATGATCCTTTATTAACAGGAAATGGTAAAAATACTAAATGGAGAACTGCGGCAGAATCTGAAAGAGGGGCTTGGTGTAATATTGCAGGCATAGCAGCAGGTTTGATTGGACTAGGAAAAACTATTGAAAAAGAAGAAACTATTGAAAAGTGAAAGTAAATTAGTATAATAACAGTTATTAAATATTATTTTGTAGAATAGGAGAATATGTATGAAAGTTAGAAAAAGAAGAATAAATAGCCAAGACCATACCCTTGCGTATAAATGTGGTGGAAAATGGTACACTAGGAAAGAGGCTGTTCAACTGGCTAAAAAGGGGAAAATTTCGAATGTTTCTGTATGTGGCAGTGGGAAAACTCAACATTTGAGAGGAGTTCAAGGTTTGAAGTTATATGATCTTGAAACTCAATTAGTATAAGTAGAATTTCTATTTATAATATTATAGCACAGATACGAAGATTTGTTTGGATATCTGTGCTATTTTATTATTTTAATAAAGGAATTTCTAAATTCCTATAGTATGTAATAATATAATTAAGAAATACACTATAGGAGATATAAATGATAGAAGATATTTTTTTTAAAAAAATAAAAACAAATTTTACTAAGACTGGTTTTAAATTAGAAAAATGGGCTGAAATAATTTGTGACGAATGTGGGACTTGTAAAGTAAGTAGGTATAAAACTGTTATGAGGGGGAGGAAAAGAAGAAAAGCCGACGTTGATTTATGTATAAAATGTAGTTATTTATCAAAATATAAATTTTCAATATTTAGCAAAACAATGAAACAGGCTGTAAATTGGAAAGGAGGGGAAAGTAAAATCGGTGGGTACGTCAGAGTATATATTGGGAACGGAAAAAGAATATTTAAACATGTTCAAATATATGAAAATCATATCGGTAGAAAACTTATAAAAGAAGAAAGATTGCATCATATCGATCTGGACAAAATGAATAATAAAATTGATAATTTATATTTGTGTAAAAATAATAGAGACCATATATTATGCCATATATTATCTCAAGATGTAGCAAAATCACTTTTAAATAAAAAAATTTGGTTTGATAGAAAAAATAAGATATATACAACTAAATATATTAATGATAGTAAGGATAAAATAAAAAAAATAGACTTTCCTTTAAAGTATGAAATATCAATTCGAGTTATTAAACATAAAACAAAAAGAAGAATTTTTAAATATAAAATATTTTATCTCGAAAATGGAGAGCGCAAATATGTTCACACATATATAGCAGAAAATATTATTGGTAGAAAATTGTATGCTTATGAGTGTGTGCATCATATAGATATGAATACTTTAAATAATAATTTTAATAATTTAATTGTTTTAACTAGAAAAGCTCATAGATTGGCACATATTTCTTTGCAAAGCTGTGTTGCTGATTTATATAAAAAAGATATAGTTAAATTTAAAAAGGGAGAGTATTATGTCTAAGTATCTAGTAATAGTTGAGTCTCCCAAAAAGGTAGGTTACGTTAAGAAATTTTTGGGAAAGCAATATAGGGTTATGGCTTCTGTTGGTCACATAGCAGATCTTCCTAAGAGAAAAATAAGTGTTAATATAAAAGATAATTTTAAACCTACTTATGAAATAAGTTTTGATAAAAAAGAAGTTGTTAAAAAGATAAAAGAAGAAGCTGCGAAAGCAGAAATAGTTTATCTTATGTCTGATCTCGATCGCGAAGGAGAATACATAGCATGGCATATTTCTAATTATCTTCCAAAAAGCACGGTATATAAACGAGCTGTAGCTAGTTCAATAACAAAAAAAGCAGTTGAAGATGCAATAAAAAATGCTGGAGATATTGATGCAGATATGGTTAGTAGCGCTGAAACTCGAAGGATCCTTGATAGGTTGGTGGGATACAAGGCAAGCTTTCCTGTTACTCAAGCTACAGGTGGTCCATCAGCAGGTCGCGTTCAAAGTGCTGCTTTAAGAATTCTTGCTGAAAGGGAGAAGGAAATACAAAACTTTGTTCCTCAAGAATATTGGCCAATAGAAGTAGAGTTAGAAAGAAAGAGTGGAGAGAGATTTGTAGCTAATATTAAAGTGCCAAAACCATTAGATGTTAAAACAGAATGTGTAGCCAGTGAAATTATAGATATTCTTAAAAAAGAAAAGTGGATTGTTTCAAAATATGACACAAAAGAGAAATCTAATAGAGCATATCCACCATTTACAACCTCAACATTGTACCAAGCAGCTTCTTCTATATTAGGATGGGGTTCTAAAAAGACTGCTTCAGTAGCTCAACAATTGTATGAACAAGGAAGTATTACTTATATAAGAAGTGATTCAACTTATATTGTTCCTGATTTTGTACAAGGAATAAGATGTACAATTCCTACTAAATATGGAGATAATTATTTACCAAATAAGGTAAATATATTTTCTAATAAGAAATCTGCTCAAGAGGCTCATGAAGCTATCAGGATAACAGATATAGCAGTTGAGAATATAGGGGGCGTAGATACCCAAAAGTTATATAAAATCGTCTGGAGACGAACTGTGGCCTCTCAGATGGCTAATATGGTTCAGTTTACAGGGAGTGCAGAGTTTAAATGTAATAAATATGTATTTGGAATTAATGGCAGTAGAATTACTTTTGATGGATGGAAAAAAGTTTGGACATATGGTTCTTATTCGGATTCGATCTTGCCAGAATTTGTGGTAGGGGAAGAATTAAAATTTATAAGTGTAAAAACAGAACAAAAATTTACACAACCACCTCCAAGATATTCAGAATCATCTCTTACAAAAGAATTAGAAAAGAAGGGTATTGGTCGTCCAAGCACTTATGCCTTTATTCCTAATACATTATTTGCTAGAGGGTATATTGAAAAGAAGAAAAATATTATTCACACAACAGAGATGGGAATTAGAGTTTCTAATTTTCTAGTAGATGTGGATTTTTGTTTTGTAGATTTAGAATTTACTAAAAATTTAGAAGAAGACCTTGATAGAATAGCTAATAAAGAAACTAATAAATTAGATGTGTTAAATTGTTTTTGGAATAGATTAAAGGGGGATATTAAAAATGCAAAAGAAAAAAGAGAAGAGGATAGCAAAACTAGTTTTAAATGTCCTGAGTGCGAAGCTTATCTTTTAAAGAAGCATTCAAAATTTGGTCCTTTCTACTCTTGCTCAAATAGGACTAATAAAACTATTGAATGTCAATATAAATGCCAGATAGATAAAAATGGAAATCCCTTTGAAAAACCAAAAATAGAGTTGGAAGAATCTGAATTCGATTGCCCTAATTGTGGAAAACCATTACTTAAAAAAAAGAGTAAGAAAAATTGGGAGTATTTGGGGTGCGCGTCATGGAATAAAGAAAATGAATGTCGTGGTTTTTTCGACAAAGACAATGGAGAAAAAATAGTATTTAAAAAGAAGAAATATAAAAAGTGGAAAAAGAAGAAATCTAAGAAAAAGTAGGAAAATATTTTATTATTGAAAAGTGAAAATAACAAGATTATAAAAAAGAAAAAGTAGAAACATATGTAAAAAGGAACAATATAAATATGGGAATAGAAACGTTAATAAATCTATTTGATCCAGCTAAGAATATTTTTAATTGTATTTTTAAAAAAAGGAAATTAACTATACTTACATGGAAATGTTCTGCTTCTTATGGAGATACAACAGTATATGCTTTAACAACGCTTATTAAAAATGATACAACTTCTTCTATTACAATTAAAGAAATTAAATACGGGATAGAAGAATGGAAATGTTTTGATTCAGAACCAGTTCTTTTTTATGGTAAAGGCACGAGTCGTATAGGTCCAGGAATAGAGGCGAGCCAAAGAACTTTTATTCCTGTCGGTGAGAGTTGTTTTAAAAATGGCGGAGTAATGATAAAAGATATAAATAATAAGATTTATAAATCAAAACATATAGACACAGTGTTTCAGTCAAAATAAGAAGTTAAAGATAATATAAAAAAAGAAGTAATATGAAACCATCAAAATTAAAATCTGAAAAAGAAAAAATATATGATGAACAAATTTCTCCATTAATGCAACAAATTATTAAGGTATGTAAAGAACATAAAATACCTTTATTTGCTGATTTTGGTTTTAACCCTATACCTATGGAAGAGGACGAAGAGGGTAGATATCCAGCAGATAGTTGTCTTACATCTTTAATGGGAGAAGGGTATGATCATCATTGGGTCTTTAATCATTTTAATGTTCTTCATCAATGTAGGAGTCTCGATAACGCTGTAAATATTGATAAATATTTTAGATGGATGGAAAAACAAGTAGAAGAATTAGGAAGTCATGGTTCTATGTATTTAACTCAGTTAGGTATTTCTCCAGAAACAGGCAAGAAGAGAGAATAAACAAATTAATATTTTATAATTGAAAAGTGAAAATATAATATTAGAATAAAACAGATATTGATAAAGTTAAAGAGTTAAAAAATGGATTTAATTAAAGTTCCATTAAAAAATAAAAAACCATGCAAACCACTTAGTGGATCTATGGGTTATAGATGCCCTGTTTGTCTAGGTTCTGGCATGAAAGTGAAAGCAAGTTGTTTATATGGAGGTACAGGATGTGGATTTTGCGAATGTACAGGAAGAATAAAAAATAAAAATATATGGATTTATCTTAAAGCTCAACAGGTTGTAAATAGATATGAAAAAAAATGTGGAAAAAGATTTCAATTTTATAAAATTTTAGAATAGAAGAAATGAAAAAAGAAGAAACAAAAAAGTCTTACGATATTTCGAAAGATTGTTGTTCATATTGTGAATCAAAAGATATTTTTATAGATTACCAAGATTATCATTTTCAAATATTTCCTGATAATCATCCAAATAAAGTTCAACTTCAAGTAGAAGTTCCAGTTCTACATTGTAAGTCTTGTAATTATTCTTGGTTAAATTATTTGGCAGAAGAAGTAATAGGTAAAAAACAAAAAGATTATATGGGATCTATAAAGAATATGGAGAAATTATGAGTAAAAAACATATTCCCAAAGATTTAAATGATTGTTTTATAGAGTTAAGTAAAATTCTAGAATTAAAAGATCTTAAAGAATTAAAAAATGGAACAGAAGAAGAAATGGCAGGGCAACATCATTTTTTAGGTAGGTATTTAAGAAATACATGGGAATTATGGGGTGAGTCTTGTTTATCTAAATGGTTTAACGATCAGGGAATAAAACATGCTGATGATATGTCAGGTATAATTCTGGATTCATTTTGGAGATACCTTAACTCTAAACCCATTAAGATAGATGAGCAAGTGAAATTTTATCAAGATTATTGGGAAAAAATGAAGAATGAGCAAAACTAAATCTATAAAAAAAGATATAAATATAGAAGATATAAATAAAGACATAATGAAGTTAAGACAAAAGTTAGAGATAGTTAATCAAGTTGTATTTGAACTGGAAGAAAAAGTATTTCAGATAATACTATTAAAAAATATCTCAGATAATGTTATTAAAAATAAAAAGAAAAGAGGACAATAAATGGCAGGTATTATAAGTCAAATTATAAAGGAGTATTATAAATTAGTTGAAGAAAGAAATAATTTAAAGACGAGAAACGAAAAATTAAAAAAAGAATTAAATTTAGTTAATAAAAAAATAAAGAAAGTATTAAGTTTAACTAAATAAGGAGTAAAAATGAAAATAGATGTAACAGAAGATATGACCATTAGATTAAAAGAAGTTTTTAATTCCGTTCTTTTTGAGACTAAAGAAGGGGAAGAGTTAGTAGTATGTATGAGAGACGGGGGGTTTGAAATAGGAATTAAAAACTTATTAGCAAAACTCACAAAAGAAAAAAAAGCAGAAAAGTATTATTCTTGGTACAGGATTATGAATGGAGAGATTGAACCATTAATGAAAAAAGAAGAATCAGGGTGTACAGATGGAGACCCTGTTGCCCAAGGCTCTGCTGAGATATAGAAGGATAAAAAATGCCGATCAAATTGAATAATCTTAATGATATAGCTGTTATTATAAAAACAAAATATGGTGAAAATCTATATAAAATGCATTTTTTATTTTGTTTAAAAAGGGATTTAAACTCTTATTTTATTTTTCAAGAAATACAAGGTATGCCAATTAGAAGATTTGTTTATAACGAATCAAATAATTCTGTTACCTTTGCAGCAAGTTGGTCAGCATGGACAAACCCTCATGCTTTAGTAGCGGATGCTAATTATGAACAAGTTAAAAATTGGCAAGATTTATTAGATCGAACTAGATTATATAATTCTTCTATTAATGTTGAAGGAGGATTTAACACAAACAGTTGGATATCGACCGATAAAAGAAATAAAACAGAAAAGAAAAAACAGCATAAAAATAAAACTGATACATTTGTTGAATTTAGAATTGACAAAATAGAAAGAGCTAATTTTAATGAGTGGGGTTTTGAACTATATAGCCCTACTATTAGTATGATAGGTTTTAAATCAAGATATTCTTTTCCTTATAACTTCTCTGATGTTGATAGTTTGAATAATAGTAATGATGATAACTATCCCTTCGATGATCAGGACAATAATCCTATATTAGTTAATATTGTTCCACCACTACCAATAAACAATCAGAATCCAATTGACAGTGATGAAATAGGTATTTATAAAACTTCGTGGCAAGGAAGAAGTTTTAATATTCCTGAATTTTATAAAACTTCTGAAGATATTTCTCAGGTATCGTCTGGACATATAAATATGGGCAATATGGACTTATCAAGCTATTGGGACATAAATGATTGCGATAATGAAAATGAATTATTTGATGAGGAAATAGCAAATATACTTCTTAATGATACGGAAGAAAATGAAACTATTTTCGATGTTGGGCAAAGAAAAGTTGATTTATATTTTGAAGATTAGGAAAGGTAAAGAATGGTTAAAATACAAGGTGAAAATAAGATTGTTATAGCTAAAGATAAAAAAACGATTGTGTTCATGGGGGGCACATGCAATGAATCAACCTGGAGAGCAGATTTAATATCTAATCTAGAAATAGATTATTTTAATCCTGTAGTAGATGATTGGACTCCAGAATGTATGAGAGAAGAAGAAAAACAGAGAAAAGAATGTGATTATGTTCTTTATGTTATTACTCCTAAAATGACAGGAGTTTATTCAATTGCAGAAGTTGTTGATGACAGTAATAAACAACCAGAAAAAACTGTTTTTTGTGTCTTAGAAAAAGATGAAGATAAAAAATTCTCTAAAGCACAAACTAAATCTCTTGAACAGGTTGAGAATATGTTAAAAGAAAACGGAGCAATAGTTTGTGATAGTTTAGAAGATGTTGCTAAGTATTTAAATGGAAAAGAATAAATTTTATGCTAAAGTAAATCCTATTATAGATTTTAGAATGAGAAAAATTTGTGTTAGGCCTTATTCTAATCATAAAAAAGGATGTATTAATTTTGGAATTAAAAAAGGATGTCCTCCTAAATGTAAAAATATAGATGAAATTTTAGATTTTAATAAAATTATTTATGTCATTTATAATAAATATGATTTTAAAAAACATGTTAATAAGATGAAAGTAAGACACTCCGAATGGAGCGAAAGACAATTAACATGTTGTCTTTATTGGCAAGGAACTGCTCGTAAGGATTTAAAAGAAAAAATTAAATTGTTTAAAGTAAAATATCCTGATTTATTTATTGTAAAATGTCCGGAGGGTTCAGGAATTAATTTAACAAAAACTATGGAGCAAATAGGTATCAATTTAGAATGGCCACCGATGAATTATACATACCAAATAGTTTTAGCAGGAACGAAAATATTATTTTAGATAGGAGCAAATGGTATGAATGAATTAGAAGGATTAAAGATATTTTTATCAGGTGGTATAGATAGAGTGCCAGATGATGGGATACAATGGAGAGAAGAAATAAAACAAAAATGTGAAACTATTAAATTACCTTTTATTTTTTTAGATCCGACTGACAAACCAGATGGTTTGGGATGTGAAGTTGGTTTGGAAAAATATAAAATTAAAAATCATCTCAATAATGGAAATTGGGAAGAAGCTAGTGAGTGGAGTAGAAATGTGCGTCATATTGATCTTCGTATGATTGATAAAACTGATTTATATATTGTTTATATTGATTTAGATAGTCATCTTTGCGGTACTTATAATGAGCTATTTGAAGCGGAAAATCAACAAAAACCCCTTTTTGCTATCATGAAATCTCCCTATACAAAGAAAGATTTTCCAGGCTGGCTTGTTTCTATTTTTCGTGAAGAAGAAGTTTTTAATAGTGTAGATGAATGTGTGGATTATCTTAATAAAATTAATAATGGACAAATAAAGATAGATAATAGATGGCTTAGAATTAATGTTTAATATTTGATAATGAAGGAAAAATATTATTAGATGATCGATGGGTAAATTTAATTTTAAAAGAGGAATTTTTATTTAATCGTAGAATATTTCTATTAGGTTGTATATAAATAATTGCTATCTCATGAAGTTATTCATCATATAAATTTAGATACTCTTAATAATGATCTCGAAAGAAAAAAGAAAAAAGGAGAAAGATCATGAAAAGAAGAAAAGGTTTTACATTAGTTGAGCTATTGGTCGTAATCGCGATCATAGCGTTGTTGATGGGTATCTTGATGCCTGCCCTGGCGAGGGTAAGGGCAATCGCCTATCGACTGGTTTGCGGGACAAATCTGTCAGGAATTGGAAAGTCTATGGTAATTTACGCCAATGATTGGGAAGATGAGTATCCGTCAGCAGGGCCGCGTGGTGGTTCCTCTTGGTCAGACCAGGGTCATATAGCTGACTGGGATAACAATACTAATGCAGCTGCGGCATACGGCACAAGCGGAACAACGGTTACCTCATGTTTCTTTCTTTTGGTAAAAAGGTATGGTACATCGTCTAAGAATTTCGTTTGTAAAGGTGATGGTGCACCGGGATTCGAATTTAATATCAGCGGTAATGCAGGGACTGATCCATCATGGGATGCTGAAATCTTTGACGTTTATGATTTCGGCGGTTATGCTTCAGGCCCAAGAACCCAGCCGGGCAAATATTGCAGCTATAGCTATCACTATCCATTCACGGATGGATTCCCCCTATCGTTATCAGGTCAACCCACAGCTCCGCTTTGTGCGGATAGAAATCCATGGCTGGACATAAATGCAGAGGAGAATCTTAAGGACTCGGACGTATCAAACGCTACGTGGAACAACACAGACAAAAAATATGAGGACCCTGATCGAAGAGAAAATGCTGCAGCTCACAACTTTGACGGGCAAAATGTTCTTTATAACGATATTCACGTTGCTTTCGAAAATAAACCTGTTGTCGGTATCGGGCTTGATAACATTTGGAAGAGATGGATAAATCCGACAAGTAACGAAAAAATCCGATCAGGAGTCTCTGGTAATAGAATACCTTTAGTCGAAGGAAATCCCAACAAGAGTAAGAAAGATGCATACCTGATAAACGAAACTCAGCCCGGCTGGGCATCACCAGGGCAATAGAAATAAATTTTGTAGTTTAATTTGATTTCAGGCGGTCTTGAGCATTTTTGTTCAAGGCCGCTTTTTTTGTTCCAACGCATACCACAATATAAACTTATCATTTCACAAATGTTAGTGTGGTCAAAATTGCAATTTGTCATTGTCGGGCATTTATGTTAAATTACGCACTTGTTCTTAAGGAGTATAAAATTGGGTTTTGTTAGATTTGATAGAGAAAAAAAAGAATATTGTAATAATTAATGTTTAATATTTGCAAAGTGAAAGAAAGTAAACTAAGATGTTAAATAGATTTTTAATAAATTCAAAATAGGAGAATAAAATGGCACAAGAAAAGCCCAATTATGAAGTAAATGATGAGTTTAACAATATGGCAGTTCAACTTGTTGAAAAGTATGCAGAAAAATTTGATAATATTGATATCGGTAAAGTATGTTGCGTTAATTTAACCAATAAAGAACGTAAGGAATCAGAAGGAACCGCTAATAGAATATGGAAATTAAAAGCTGTTAAAATGCCTGAAGCTATCCATAATCCATTTGGATGGTACGTTGTTCTTCATTCAAGTGATTGGGATGATTTTAGCGAAAAACACAAATTAGCACTAGTAGCGGATGTTCTTCATGGAATTCCTAATGATCAAGATAATGAAGGTAGGGTTAATCCATGTAATGTTAATGGGTATCTTCCTGTGTTTGAAACTTTGGGAATTAAATATCTTGACGATCCTAATATCCCTCATCTTCTTGATGAAGATGTTATTTGGAAGTAGAAAGGATATTAAATCATGTATAGAATAGATGAATTTTTAAAATATTATAATAGTTTAAAGTGTGGTCAAGAAATTTCTCCGGGAGTATGGGTAAATGCTAGACCTTTGCCTTTTTATTATGGCTTTTTTACAAAAAAATATTGGCAAATAAGAAAACAACGAAAAAAAGACGCTAAAGCAGTTTTAAAAGGAGAAGCAATAGCAGTTACTTGGAATTCTTAAAGTGGAAAATATATACAAAAATATAAAATCAGATAGAATAAAAAGAAAAGAAAGAAAAGTATTAGATACTGATATGTGTGATTTTTGCACAACAAAAAAAGCCATTATCACAGATAAAACATATGTTTATTGTTCAGAAAAATGTAAAGAATTATTTATAGAAAATGCACAGCAGGCAATAGAAGCATCGATGCCTAAATTAAATTTTAATAAGGAGTAAAAAATGTCAAAGTTTCAATTATGGTCAAGAGATGAATATGGCCAAGGTAGTATTATAATGACTTCAGAAAATGTAGATGAAGTTATTATAAGAGGTAAAAAAGAAGTTACTAATCTTAACGTTCAAAATGCTTTAACTTCTACTGATAGGGAAAATAATTGGGAAGCTTATCTTGTTAATATTAAAACATTAGCAAAAAGTTCTAAAACAAAATATGCTTATGGAGGAATAGATCTTCATACTAAAGATAGGGTTTATGCTATTACTGATAGTAGCGCAAAATCTATTGTTCTTTCTGAGGTACCTAAAGCAGTTGTGGAAATTTATCTTGGCAATATTGCTACAAAAAGAAATGAAGAACAAGATTGGATCGGCGCAGATTTAAGAGTCCGACCAATTACAACTGTGGATCATCTCGATTTGCAAGGTAAGACAATGTTTTTTGTAAAAAAGATACAGTAATGGCTAAGAAAAAATTTACAAAAGTGAAAGACAGTGGCAAAAGGCAAAGTTTTGATACGGGTAGTGTTAGAGATACTAATATAGGTAAGGGTCGTTTCGATTTGGTAGCTCCATATGCAATGCTTAGGATAGCTAGGCATTATGAGAATGGAAGTAGTAAGTATGGTCCACGGAACTGGGAATTAGGTCAACCTTTAAGTAGGTATTTAGATTCTGCTGAAAGACATATAACAAAGATTAAAATGGGACTTGAGGATGAGGATCATCTTAGTGCTTGCTGTTGGAATATTATGGCAATAATTGAAACTCAAAAAAGAATAGAATTAGGAATTTTGCCTAAGGAGTTAGATGATTTACCTACTGTGTATAAAGATTATTTTGATGAAATATTCCCCTCGGAATAACAGAAAGGATAAAAAATGAAAAATTTAACTAAAAATATGAAATGGGAATATCAGACCCAAGTAGCTTTTCAGCTTTTTGATCGAAAAGTAATGTCCAAAAAACAGTTATTGGAAGTTATGGGAGTTTATTTTGAAAATAATAAGATTGTTAGAAAAAATAAAAAAAATAATAATACTTTGATGTCTGGTGCTGATATTATTCAAGTTTTGATACAACTTTACGATAGGGAAATAATAACAAAAGATTCTTTATTAGAAAATACATTTGGACTAGAAGTGGCTGAAGAAATAAAAAATGAAGAAAGTAATTCAGAGCATAATTAATAAGACTAAGGGAGATTGTTTACGAGTTGCTACAGCTTCTATGTTCGAGTTAGATACGGAACAAGTTCCTAATTTTGTTTTATTTGATAATATTAAAAATTGTAGTAGTTTTTATATGTTAATGTGTTTTGCGTGGGGGTTAGGATATAATTTAGATTATGCGGATAAGGAAGTAAAGTTTACACGAAAACATTTAATTAATGGCTGTATTATGGCAAGCGTAGCATCTAAGACATATAAACATGTATCTCACGTAGTGCTTATAAATACTAGAGGTAGAGTTATTCATGACCCTAATCCTAATCAAAAATGGATAGGAATTAATATATTAAAAACGCAACAGCTAGAGGGTTGGTATTGTTGCGTGAAGAAAAAGTGGGAGAAAGAAAATGATAGTATTTAGAGATGGGCAATCACAAAAGTCAAAAGAATTAATAGTTATACAATTATTGCAAGATTCTAGACAGTATAAAAATGATGATAAAAAGACATCTGAATTTTTAAGAGATAGAGCCAAAGCAATTTTGCTAGGAATAAAATAAATGAAAAAAACTTACTGTAATATTTGCAAAAAAGAATTTACTGGAAGAGATAACTATGTTAAAGGTAAGATGATAATTACATATACTGTGTATTTGTATGATGATGGTTCTAATTTTGAAGAACAAGACAATGATCTTTGTGAAGAATGTCTTAAAAAAATTATTAAATATATTAAAGAATTAGAGAAGTAATATGATAACATTGTCAGAATCTGTAAAAAAAATAGAGCAAATAATTAAAGAAATAGAAAAGAGTGGTTTTGAGGTTTCTTTAATAGGAGAAATAAGATGTAGTTGTAGCGACCAACAACCTCCTATTATTGGATCATCAACAATTTTTCATAACCCCAAAAAATAAGAGAAGATATTATCGCAGATTTTATGGAAGATTATCATGAATTAGATGAGGTTTTAAATTTATAAGGAAAACAATAATGTATATACCTGATCCTCTAGAAATAATGGAAGCATCGGCGGAAAGATGGGCAGAAGAAAATATTAAAGGTAATATGTTTAAATGTAGTTGTGGAAGGATATGTAAATTAAGTAAAGCAGAAACTCTCAGTTCTAATCCATATGCTATACCTGTTTGTAGAGATTGTTGTGAAAAATATTATGAAAGAGAGATAAAATGAAAGTTTGGATAAGGGAAGAAAAATCATGGTAGAAAAAATTGTTATTTGCGATGAGTGTAAAGGTGAAGGATTAATTGAATGTAGTGAATTGACAGATTATCATAATGGTAATTATGATTATTGGACTAAGAAGTGTGATAGATGTAAAGGTAGTGGTAGATTATTAGAAGTTGTAGATATTATTATAACAGCATATAAACCAAAGAAAGTGGAAAAAAGAAAATGAAAGTTGAATTACCCCTTGCTTTAAAATATCGTCCTAAAAAATTATCTCAAGTAATAGGACAGCCAGTAGTCGTAAGAGCGTTTAGTAATGCTTTTAAAATGAACAATCTTCATCATGCTTATATTTTAGCAGGTCAGTTTGGTTGTGGTAAAACCACTGTAGCTCGTATAGTAGCTGCTACTGAGAATTGTTTAGATAATAAGAAAGATCCTTGTGGAAAATGTAATAATTGTAAAGAGATATTTGATGGTAAATCATATGAGGTAATTGAACAAGATGCTGGCAGCAAGGGCAATGTAGATGATATCAGGGCGTTGCATAAATCTTTATATCAATGCCCTGTAGAGTGTAGGGTTAAATATGTTATTATAGACGAAGCTCAATCGTTAAGTGGCAAAGCAGCAGAAGCATCTCTTAAAATGATAGAAGAACCTCCTCCTATGGTTAGATTTATTCTTTGTACAACAGAACCTCAGGCTTTTAAGGAAACTATTCTTAGTCGTTGTATCATGTGGTCTTTTAATAAAGTTTCAAGAGCAAATATTTTTAGTCATTTACAAAATATTTCTAAAAAAGAGCAATTAAATTGTGATGATAAAACACTTCAAATAATTTCAAGATATTCAAAAGGATCAGTAAGAAATGCATTGCAACATTTACAAAAAATAATGAATTATGCAGGAGATGAATCAATAACATATAAATTTGCAACAGAAGCCCTTGGAGTAATAGATGATATGTTATATTTTGATCTTTTTAATGGTATTATAGCAAAAGATGCTATGAAATGTTTTGTTACTATTAACAAAATATTTTGTGATGGCAAAGAAGCTAAAATAGTTATAGATGGGGTTTATGAGCATTTGAATAATTTGCTCATTACTCGGACATGTAGAAAAGAACTAGATTCTTTTGATTTTACTCCAGAAGAAGCAAAGAGATATTTACATCAGAATTCTACTATCGCAAAAAATGGAGGAGATGATATATTAAGAATGATGAATCTTTTAAGCACAGTTTCATTTGGAGTAGAGTATAGTTTAAATCCTGCTCAATTGCTTAATAAATTTTCTGTAGAATCAATTCGTATGTTCACAAAAAGATAATGAAAAATAAGTTTTAAGACAATTTCAATCATATGTCGATGTGTATATTGTTATTTATAGATATGATTGAAAGGAATTCATATGGGTAAACGCAGATCCGTTAAACGGATATCTGGCCCAGTTGAGAAATTGAAATATGAAGATTTAGTAGATGTTGTTAGGGGTAGGACCAAAGAGAAAAAGAAAAATAGTGCTTATAACGAAATTGAAAAAAGAATAAAATTAAAAGTATTTTATATTACTAGACAATTTTATATTCCTGGTTTTAATTTTGATGATGTGTTGCAAGAAGCTTTATATGCTTTAAGATTTAAAGCTATTCCTGATTATGATAGGAGTAAAGGGGAAGGGGATCAACCATATCCTTTTGATAAGTTTGCTTTACTTTGCATAAGAAGACATTTATCTACAAAGTTAAAAAGCAGTTTTCGTAATAAAGAAAAGGCTTTAAATACTAGTTTTTCTTTAGATCAAGATAGAAGCTCCCATGATGATGAAAATTTATATTTAGTAGATATTCTTTCTGATACAAATGGGTCATTACTAGATAAAGTAGGTCAAAAAGAGTATTATAAGAATTTAATAGATAACCTGTATAAAAAACTTTCTAAATTAGAGAAAAACGTTTTTGTTTTATATTCTTGTAATTATTCTTATGACGAGATAACTGATAAAATCAATAAGTTTTACAAATATAGAAAAAGAGGTAAAAAAGTGAATGTAAAAAGTATTGACAATGCTTTGTCCCGCATAAAATCAAAGGGTAAGGAAATATTTGAAAAATATAATAAAGATTTTTTAAAATAAAAGAAAATAATTTACCGACATATAAATTAAATTTTAAATAATTTTTAATAAAAAGCAGTTGAAAAGTGAATGTAAATACTTATAATGAAGTAATAAATTAGTAGATTTTTCTTAAGGAGTAAAATATGATTTTTGAAGTTAATAGAGAAGAATTCACGAGAGCTATTAAGCCTGCTGTAGAAGTGGCCAGTAAAAATACTCTCAAAGATTTTAAGTATGAAAATTTATTAACAATTAAAGCGGAACAAGATAAAATAATTTTGTTTGCTTATGGTGGAATGCTAAGTCTTATTGCTCCTATATCAGGAAGCAATTTCGCAGATTTAGATTATAGTTGCGAAGAAGAGGGTCAAACGACTGTTTATGCTGATGATTTATTAATTTTTATGTTATCTCTTCCTAAAGGTTATGATAAAGTAAAAATTTCATTAGATTCTAATCAACTTAAAATTGCTTCAGTTTTAAAACAGACTAAAAGTAAGAAAGCCAATTCGGAACGATCTATGCCTACACTTTCTGATATTGTTCGTCCTCCTAATATCGGGACAGTATTTGATCAAGATGTTGAAATAAATAGGGAAATTTTTGTTAATGGTGTTGATAGTGTTATTTTTGCCCCCGCTTATGAAGAAAAATCATTTTCTTATATGTGTATGTTATTTGAGTCTAAAATAGGTTTAGATCAAGAAATTAGATTTTCAGCAGGTACTGGAGGAAGATTTGCTATTAAATCTGTTAAAGGTAAAAATATAGTTCTTAATAAAAAAGAAGCAAGAATGATTATTCCTAAGAATAGTCTTCCTTCTATATCTAAGATTTTATCAGGAGCGACCCAAGCTTCAATTAGTATTAAATCTGTAGGGGTAGATCAAACAAAAAATATTCCTGAGCAGATTATGATTAAATTTGACGATATGCTTATGTGTATTTTTGGATTAGAACATTTTACAAAATACCCAGATCTTAGTAAAATTTTAAAACATAAATATTCTAATAGGGTTTATAGTAGTTTAGAAGATTGGAAATCTATTGAAAAGACTATTGAAGGAACTAAGCATAGATGGAATAATAGCATTCACAATACTGAAGTTATTATTGAAGAAGATGGTGAAGTTTTCAAAGTGACCCCTAAGACCCCTCATGCAAGTCCTACTTTTATTGATATGGTTGATCCTGAAGATTGTATCATTAAGGGTGATAAAATATGGTTTTGTTGTAATTCTGATTATCTTAGAGAAATGGTTGTTCAAGGCGGTGGGAAAGGGCGTATTCAGTTTAATTTTGAAAGTCAATCTATTTTGGAAGGTATAACAGATGATAAGCAGGCTCAAAAGATGATGAAACCAGTACTTGTCAAATTTCCAGAAAATGTTGATGATGCTAAAAATACCATTGATAACTTTTACATGTTCTTTTCGATATCTACGAAATAATGAATAAAGTAATAGTTTTAGAAGGCAATATAGTTGAACGTAAAAGAGTTCTTAAAAAAATTAAGGAATCTTTTACGGATGATTACAGTATTGTGGTTTTTGATGAAAAAGATCATTTTAACTATGTCTCTCAGGCTCTTACTGAAATGTCATGTTTTTCTGAAGATAAATTATTTATTATGAAAAATCTTCCTATGATAGAAGCTCCCACTGTTTCTCAGGCGAGAACTAAAGTTTTAAATCATCTTAAGAAGTTATTTTCTTCTATCTCGGCTGGAAATGTTTTATTGATGAATAATGTGGGTATTTCTGGAGAATCATTTTTAAAAGAAGTTAAAAAGTATGGTGAAGTTTATAAATTTGACAAAAAGATTAAAAAATCTGATGCAAATAAAATAGTTAATAGTTATTTTAAAAATAAAAAAGTTGTGGTTAACCAAGATATTTCTCAATTATTAGTAGATTCATTAAATTTGCATGGGGATGAAATAGATGTAGATAAATTGCATTTAATATTGAAAAAAATTTATTATTATATTTATGGTAAAAGTAAAATAGTGAAAGAAGATGTTTATGCTATTTGTTCTTCTTCTAAGGATTTTATTATTTGGTCTTTTTACAATATGTTAGATGATATTAGTTCATCAAAAGAGAAAAGTATTGGGCCTGCTATTAGTTTAATTTATAATTATTTAGGTAATGTGAAGTATTTTGAACATGAGGTTGTTATGATTATAAAGGGAATGGTTTGGAGATATGGCCTTTTATTATTAGCTAAAAACGGAGTAAATAATAAAATGTCTCAGCAGGAAATTGCTAAGAATATTTTGAATATAAATAAATTAGAGAGTCATGGCAGATCTTATAAGATGCAGATGAATTATAAGATGTTGAAAGATTCAGTAGTCCCAGAATATTCTAATAAGATGATTAATTCTGTCATGAATAATTATTATGGTAAGGCATCATTAAGTTGTTATACTTATAATCAATTATTATTGATTTATTATTCTCTAGTAAAGACTCTTGTGAAGATAAGGTCTGGATGCGAGAATTCAGAAATGAGAATAGCTATATTAATTGTTATTTCTGTGGTTTGCGGCATAATAACTAAGAAAAATACAGTAGATGGAGTATTAGAACATAGCAAAATAATGTATGGAGTTAGCAGATAGTGGAAGAAATTTATAAAAATGTTTTATTACTAGTTCACTCTCTAACTCAGTTATCTGGAACGACTTATGAGTATGCAAGAGATTCAACTGAAGAGAATGGTGAAAAAATAGTTAAAATAGTAGATAAATGTGAAAATAAGTTCTTGAAAGTGAAAGAAGAAATTGTTAAAATGGTGCAGGAAATAGAAAAAAGAAAAGAAATAGAAATAGAAATAAAAGTTATTCCAACAGAAAAAGGTTTTTTAATAAAGGATTAATGTACTATGGCAAAATCTAAAACAGTTACAGTGTTAATTAATGATGATGGAACAATGGAATTTGATCAAGAGGGATGGACAGGGAAAAGTTGTTCTGGGGAAATCCAAGATTTAATTAATGCTCTAGGTAAAGAGAAAACAATGAATCGAAAACCTGAATATTATAAAGATAATAAGGTTCGAATTCAACAAAGATTTTAATAAGGAGCTATATTATGGTGTTTAAAAAAATTCTAACATCTGATGGCCATCCAATTGTTATAGGATCTACCGAAGAAGAAAGTGTTAAATTTCCTCCAGGTTTTTCTTATAGAATAGGAGGCTTAATTTATACGGTTAAAAAAGATGTTACTCAAGAGGCAAATTCTTCTATGAGAGAAATATCTGTAAGTGATGGTTCGATAGAAATTATGCTCGTAGAAAGCATAACTAGAGATTTAAAAGAACCTGATTGTGAAATTTTGTCTATGAATGAGAAAACTACTAAAAAGAAAACTACTAAAAAGAAAACTACTAAAAAGAAAACTACTAAAAAGAAAACTAATGATAATAAATGATATTAAATTAGAGATTTTACCAAGTGGCCATATAAAATTCAGACGTGGAGATAAGGCTTATAATGAAAAAATGAGGGAAATTATATCATTTGTTACAGATGGTGATGAGAAAATTTTAAAAGAAATGGATAATTTTTTAAAAGAATCAGAAGATACGGAATTGTTAATAGGTAATACCATTTTTTGTGGTTAATATAGTTTTTAATATATCATTATAAAGTCATTTCAAATAATAGTCATATGGTTTTAATCATATGACTATTTTTATTATTATAATTCTCTTAAGTCGATAATAAGATATTATGTATTGATTTAGGAGAATAAAATGACTAATATAGTAGTTATTGGGATTGATTGCGGTCTTAAGGGGGGTATTTCTATTTTAATTAATAATAAATCTCCCTTAATTTATAGAATACCTTTGAAAAAAATAATTGTTAATAAAAAAAATAAAAATACTTACGATATGGTAGAAATAATAAATATTTTTAAAAAATATAAAAATAAAAAAGTGTTATTTGTGATTGAGAGACAACAAGTAAGAAGAGGTGAAGGATCTGTCTCGGCTATGACTATTGGAAAAAATTATGGACAACTTCTTGGAGTAGCTTATGCTTTAGAATTTAAAGTAATAGAAGTAACTCCACAAAGTTGGAAAAAATGCTTTACAGAATTAATAACCGCCGAAATGACAGATATTAAGGTAAGGATGAAAGAATTGAGACTTATTGGTAAAAAATTAAAGGGAAAAGAAGAGAAAAATGAGAATAAGAAGCAAGTAGATAAAATGGGTAGAAAGTTTAAATCTTTAGCTAAAACTGAAGCTAGGACATTAGTGTCTAAACTTTATCCCGCACAGTCTGATAAATTTGTGAGGGTTGATAGCGACGGTATGGCTGAGTCTGTCTTAATTTCTTTATACGGAAAGGCTCAAAATTTAGATTATAGGAGATAATTAAAATGAACTGGTTCAAATTTGCAAAAGATTTTAGTGATAGAAATACTATTAACTCTAAAATGAGATATTTAAAAAAATTAAGGGAAATTATAGCATATAATTCTAAAATAGTTTTTCAAAGTGGCAGGACAGTTAAAGAATCAAATTACAATATGATAACCTCATCTAAAATTACATCTTATCCTTCATTGCATGAGGTTTTAATTCGTGCTGATTCTTTGGTTCTAGATAGTCCTTGGAGATTTGGAGAATTATGTAATGACGCTATTAAAACTGTTGACCAATTGCTTTATGGTTTAAGAAAAAAAAGAGAAGAAATTACTTTTGGAGAAAAGAAAAAAGGACCTAAGAAAGGATTGGTGTAATGTCAAAAAAAGCTATAGTTCAAAAAAAATCTATTGTAGTATCTAATGTAATTAATACAAGTGTTGTACCTTATCTTTTTAGTTTGGATAGAATAGAAAAAACAAATTGTAATCTATGTCAATGTGATTTCAGAGATGTAGCTGAAGAGTTTTATGAAAATCAAAAAAGAAAAAATTATTCTGAGATTAAAAGAAGATTAAAAAATGATTATAATATTGATGCTACGGTAGGTGGTATTAAAAATCATATGTTGTACCATTATAGAGTAGTTAATAGAAATGCTTCTTTACAAGGATATGCTGAAGATGTGCAAAAATGGGTGAATATGCAAACTAATAGGGTTGCAGCAATGAAATCTAGAATAGCCATATTAGAAAGAGAAATGTTTTGTATAGCTCAAGAAGGTGAAGAATTAGAAATATCGGAAAGAAGAAAAAACGCAGAGACAGTTAAGAAATTAGCAGAAACTATTTTAACTTATGAAGATAAATTAGTTGAATATCAGGGGGATGTAAAGCCAGTTAGTCTAGTATTTAATCAATTAAAAATTATTGTTAATGATGAATTAGAGCATATTGATAATGTTAAAACCAAGAAAGTAGTAAGTACTATTCTCAGTAGATTACACGATAGTGTTGGGGATATGATAATAGAGTAATAAAATAATTTTAAAATAGGAATATTTATATGAAAGAAATAAAAAGTGAAAATTTTACTTATTCGCAAAAAGATATAGTAATAGGAGATAAAAAAAGAAATGTTATTATTATAAATAAAAAGCCTAATGTTAAATTAGGACAAAAAAAAGTTAACAGTACAAAACTTATTAAAAACAACTCTATAACGGTAAAGAAAAGGGGATGCAGTGGTTGTTCAAGAAGAAGAAAAGGATAAAACTGATAAAAATTTCATTTTATTATCTTTGAAAAAAATTAGATCTTTATTTTCCTATGTGATTGATAATCCAGATAAGTTGCTTAGAGATATTGTATCAATAATTCCTTCTAGATATATGGTTTATCCTTGTGATATTATAGATTTAAGAAACTTTCTTACTCAAGATAAAATTATTTCTTCTAATCCTATTTTATTATTTTCTCAAAAAATGGCTGATAAATATTTAAAAGATTATTCTTTATTTTTAGTGTTAGATTCTAAGATAATAGAAGCAGATAATTATCGTTATGGTGGTTTGCAATTAAATTATTGTGAAAGATTAAATATCTCTAAACTTATTGTTAGAATTATAGTTAATGAACCTGCTGCGTCTGGATCTTTTGATGAAATAAAAAATATGGTTCAAGAGTTTGGACTAGGGGTGGAATGTTTAGTATCTAATAGCATTCCAGGGATTTCTTCACCCAATAAGAGATTATCATATACTATAAAACCAAAAACAGCACAGAGAAAAACTTCTGATATTATTCTTACCCCTAAAGAAAAAAAAATATTTGAATTTTTAAGACGGGTTAAAAAAGATTACGGTCTCACTGTTCAAATGAGAGTTGTGGGAGGATGGACAAGGGATAAGCTTCTTGGAAAAGAAAGTGATGATATAGATATAGCTATAGATATGCCTGGTTACGATTTTGCTAAAATAGTAGCTGATGCTGCTGTTAAAAATAATATAACTAATGATCCTAAGGCATATAGAGTTAGTTTAGAAAAGTCAGCAAATCCTGACGACATAGGTATGGCAAATGACGATTTGATGGTCGGTGCTGTTTATCTCTTTGGGCAGAAAATAGAATTTATACCGATGAGGACAGAACACTATCCAGATCCCAATAGTCGTCAGCCACAAATAACGACTACTGATAATCCTAAGGAAGATGTTAAAAGAAGAGATCTTACTATTAATTCAATTTATTATAATATTGATACAGGCCAAATAGATGATTTTATAGGAGGAGTAAAAGATTTAGGATTAGAAAGTGGTAAAATGATATTAAGAACCCCTGATGAAACACACAAAACTTATACAGAAGATCCTTTGAGGTTGTTAAGAGTATTGCGTTTTTATAGCAATTATCCTAATAGTGAATTAGATCCAGAGATAATTAAATCGATGTCAGATCCTGATATACAAGAATCTTATTCTAAAAAAGTCGCTGCGTCAAGGGCAGGCCCTGAAATAATGAAGATGTTAGTAGGGGACGATCCTACTAAATCTTTAAAAATATTATTCGAGAGTGGTTTGTATAGAAAAGTTTTTGATGTTCCCGAAATGAGAGATATAAATCCAGACGGTATAGAGATGGACCAAAAATCTCCTTATCATAAATTTAGTTTATTAGATCACACATTAGAGGTGGTTTTTAATCTTAATAAAATGATGAAAGAAAATGGAGAAGAAGGAGAAATGAGGGGGCTTATGAATCTTGCTGCTGTTTTTCATGATTTCGGTAAAATGAATAATAAAATAGCTAAACCCCATAAACGCCCAAGATTTCCTGGCCATACTACATATGTTGGACATGAAAGAAGTTCAGAAGAAATGGCAGAAGCTATTTTAAAATCTATTAATGTCCCAAGAGAAAAAAGAAATTTAGTTAATAAGGTTATTAAAACCCACATGTATCCTCATGATGCTTCTGAATGGAAAGATAAAAACAAAGGTCCTGGAAAATTTATTGAGAAGTTGAAAATAAAAGGAAAAGGAGGAGTAGATGATTTATGGAAATATGTCTTTTATCATGCTCAAGCTGATGCAATGTCTTCCAATCCTGATAAATACAATGAGGAAGAATTTAATAAAGGTAGAGATTGGTTTGAACAGTATTATTCTGATCCAAATATAGAATTTACTAGAACTCAAGGAACATTAATAGATGGAAATATTGTTGATAATATTAGACAACAAATAGAACAGGATAAACAAATTCAAATTAAAAAGAATATTATTAGCGATACTTTAAGATTTATTTTACAACAACAATATACTGGAAATATAAATATGTCTTTTGCTTCTTTGCCTGATGGTATTGAGAAAGAATCGGCTATTAAATTGGCAAAAGAAATGGCTTCTAAGAAAGCAAGAAGCTGGATGCTTAGTGTATACAATAAATATTTAGAATCACCTATAGGAGGGCAGGTTATGGGGTCTAATTGGTTTAAAAAAGTAAAAATTTCACAAATAGCTGCATTATCGGAAGGAGATATTAATCCAGAAGATCCAGAAATAAAAAAAGGTCCAAAAGGCGCTCTTCCTAAATATCAAGTTAATATGAAAGTTAGAGATAGAAGAAGATCAATTTCTCAACCTCAACAATATGGGAAAGTAGAATCTATAAAGGGTAATAAAGTGAAATTTGTTTGGGATTCTCATGATAAAGAGAAAAGAAAAGAAGAAGTTTTTGATATGGTAGAAGATACAGAAATTTTGTCTTTAATTATTTCGGAGATATAAAATGCTACAAGCTGCTTTTGGTGGTTATCTTTTAGTAGATGAAAATATAACAGAATTCATTGATAATCTTAATTATTACGAATCCGGGTTTAATTTCATGTCTCCGTTGGAAATATCTATTCCCCAATCTGATAGGTTTTATATTCTTATTAGAAAAAGATTAGATACAACAGGAAGTATTTTTGAAAATTTAGATTACACTAATATTTCAGTTACTGCGTTTGATGCGACAAATGGAGAAAGCTTATCAGTAAGAATTTCTAATAATAACTTGCATTCTTCATGGAATCAGGACCCATCTGATAATACTCCGGTATTATTACAAATTGAAAGTCAGCTAGATATGGTTAACCCTATTTTAAGAGTTAGGGTGATAGATTGTAAAGTTAAAGATACTACTGATAATAGTTTTATAAATTTTAGAATTATAGTGGAAGATGATCCTACTTCTTTATATTTTAATTATATTCCGGTGGATAGAAAAACATACTCCGATAGAAATTCTTTTACTATTGCTGGTAGAGAGGCAAATGTTACTTTGAGAAACGATAGTGATGCCTATATATTAGTTTCTCCGTATTCATGGTTGAAAGAGGTGACAAAAGATAAATCTAATTTTTCTTATCCTCAAGATACTTTTTATTATCAAAAAGAAAAAACTTATAATGAAGAAGATTTTAGTTTTTCTTTATCTGAATATAGTCATTCATTTGTTGCTGAAAATGTTTCAATATTAAATATACCAGGATATAAAAAAGTAGCTATTATTTTAATAGATAATGCTATTTATGAAAATATTAGACAAGCAACAAGTGATGTGAATTTAACCATGTTTATTACTGGTAAACTAAGTGGTATAGAAGATAGTTTTATAGTTAATCTACGTATATAGGGGAGCAAATAATGGGATGGTTTAAAGAATCTCAAAATAATATTTTTATTAAAAAAGTTAAAGATATTTTAAAAGGTCATCCTTTTATAAAAGCAATTATTAATTATTATCATATTCCTATTAAAGAAATAGACAGTCATTTAGAAATAGAAGTATGTGATCTTAACGGAAAGTTTGCTGAAGGAAATGGTAGATTAATTAGGATTGATAAAAAATTGTTAGATGAGGATTTCTTTGATTCTAATTTCCATTTTATTATTCATGAGTTTTTTCATTGGTTGAAAAGGAGGTCGGAAGATAAGTTTTATTTTAATGATCCAGAAGAGGTTCAAAGTTTTGTATTGCAGATGACATGGGGTCTTATAAATGGAAAAAGTAAAGAAGAAGTTACTAGGAAAATTTATCCTATTATTAAAGCTCATTTTAAAAATCAAAAGAAATGTGAAAATATATTTAACGAAATGTTAAGTAAGGCAATTAATTTATCTGAGACTTATAGGGGTGGAGGTAGTTTTTCAATTTAATGAAAAGAATCAAGGTAACTCATTTTCTACAAGATCCGAACCTTTGTGCAGTTGCGGCAGTTGCAGTTATAGCAAATTTTTATAATCCATATATTGATTATGAATATGTTAAAGAAATAGCTTATAAAAAAATTAGTAAGAAAATATCTGATGAAGGGCTTGATTCTCCTGATATATGTATGCTTTTTAATTATCTTGGTTTTCGTGAGGTTTCTTTAATTACAAGTGATTTATCATGTATAGATTACACTTGGTGTAAATATGGTAAGAAAAAAATGAAAGAGGTTCTAAAGGAATCTATTTCTCTTAAAAAAGATAAAGAAGAAAAAATTTTAGTTAAAAAACTTTATAAATGGTATTCATTAAAAGGATATCATAATAATATTAAAATTGATTATGATTTTGGAAAGAGTATTAGAAAACATTTAAAGAAAAGATCACCTCTTATTTTAACTTTCAACTGGACTATGTTTTTTAAATTTGTTAAAATTGGAGATTCTGGAAATGATCCAATAAATGGAGAAACAGAAGAACACGCAGTGGTAGCTAATGGTTATGACAAAAATGGAGTTTGGATAGTTGATTCACATCATAATTATTATAAATATAATAGAAAAAAATATAGAAGAGGTTTTTATAAAATTTCTTGGGAAAATTTATTAAGCGTTATGGGACAAGGAGATGTTATTATTCCTGAGAAATATATTGAATAGAAAATAAACTTATGGCATTTAATAGACAAGTAAATGGTTTTGATCAGTGTGAACCACCTGTATGTTCTGAAGATATTATTATTACTATTATCAGCATGACTTGCACATCACATAAAACACTGTATGTGAAATGGACTATTACTGATCCTAATAATAGAACAATTAATTCAAATTATATAGCATGGTCTTGTGATAATGAAAATTTTGATAATACATCTTATGCTTCTATTGATTCTAATATTTATACAACTTCTTTTGATATTTCAAGTTGTTCTGGTATTATTTATTTAAAAGTTAAAATAAAAATAGGGACAACTTTTATAGAAAGTGATGTAGAAACATTTAATACTAAATTATGTGGTAATAATGATGAAGGTTACGCTGTTCCAGTAATATGGTGTGGAGATTGTCCAGATATAGTTTCTACTCCTCCAGAGTATTCATTATATGTTAAAGCTCCTACTATTCCTTCTCTTCCAGTTTATTTTTATTATGGAGGATATTGCTGGTACATAACTAGTGATGAAAATAAAATACTTATAGAAGATTTGCCAGTAGGGGGTATTTTAACAGATATTGATACTATTTTTTCTTCTTGTTTAGATTGTTGTTTAAAAACAGATTGTCCCAATTCTTGGGTTGAATTACCAGAAGATGCTCAATCTTTTGATGGAGAAAAAGTAGGGGCTTTTTATTTTGAGTATCAAACATATAATTGTCCTGATAGGTTATATGTAATTAAGAATTTTACAGAAGAAGATTGTAATGCAGAAGGCGCTTTTACTCCTCCTTCTGAAAAAATACTATTTGATACAGGTTGTGTAAGTACTAATAAAGAATCTAGTCCTTCATTTTTTGTAAGTGATTCTCAATGTATAGGTTATGATGCTACTACTTATGGTTTTTGTGTAACTGTAAGAGAAAGTGAATTACCTATAGGAATTGTAAATGATTGTGATTGTTCTAGTAATTGTACTACTCAATGGAGAATATGTGTTGTAGATCCTGATGGAGAAACTACCTCTTGGGTAGGTGGTAATGAGTGTTTGTGTGAAAAAAATGGTGAAGGTAAATGGTATTGTGTAGAAAGTTCTACAGGAACATTGCCATATGCTAGTTTAGTTGGTCATTGGACATTAAACGAACAGACTGGAACTACTGTTTATGATTTTTCTGGTAATAATTATGATGGAGTAGCAACTTCAAATACATCAACATTAACTGCTCCAAGTAAATCAGGAAGCAATATGGTGAGGTGTTTTGATTTAAACACAACAGACGTTGTAAGCATACCTCATAATGCTGCATTTTCTTTTGATGATACTGGTTCACCTGGTTCTGCATCATTTAGTATTAGTGCGTGGATAAATGTGACAAATACAGGAGTAGAGCAAATGATATTAGGTAAAACTGTTCAATTAGCAGGACCTGGTATAGGTATAGGGGAGTGGAACTTTTACTTGGGTTCTGCAAGAAAATTGTGGTTTACTGTGTATAGCAATGATAGTGGTAATTTTGCTTTCGTTTTCAGCAACGCTGCACTATCTCTTGGTTGGCATCATGTTGCAGTCGTTTATGATAATGAAGATATTGCTTATATCCCAGCTGACGCAGATGATTATATGACTTTATATGTTGGAGATGCTGTAAAACCCTCGACCGGAGGAGAGAGTAATTATGTCGGGATGTCTCCAATTGCCTCTGTGCCTGTGAAGATAGGGGGTAGAACAGATGGTGTAGGATACAATTGGGTGTTTGCTGATAAAATTGATAATGTAGCATTATTTGCTGAAGCATTATCTCTTGCAGATATACAGTATTTGTATAATCTTGGTAATGGTAGAGAAAATGTTAGTTGCTCATGTACCCAAGAAGTTGATTATGAAAGTCAAACAGTAATTTCGATACATGATACTCAAACAGAATGCGATGGAGAATGTTTGTGTTAATAATAATTTATAGAAAATAAATTTATGGCATTTGAAAGACAAGTAAATGGTTTTGATCAGTGTGAATCACCTGTATGTCCTGAAGATGTTGTTGTGGGGAGCATTAGTGTAACTTGTACTGAAGATGCCACGTTGCATGTAGTATGGAATCTTTCTAATCCATTTGATAGAGATTTAAATTTTAATGCTATTTTATGGTCTTGCGACAATCAAGATTTTAATAATACAGCTTACCCTACAAATGATGAACAACCTTATACAACTTCTTTTGATATTTTAGGTTGTTCTGGTATTATTTATTTAAAAGCTAAAATAAGAGTAGGTACTACTTTTATAGAAAGTGATGTAGAAACATTTAATACTAAATTATGTGGTTCGAATGATGAAGGTTATGCTGTTCCAGTAATATGGTGTGGAGACTGTCCAGATATAGTTTCTACTCCTCCGTCATATTCATTATATGTTAAAGCTCCTACTATTCCTTCTCTTCCAGTTTATTTCGGTTATGGAGGTTTTTGTTGGTATCTAACTAGTGATGATAATAAAATACTTATAGAAGATTTACCTGTAGGATCTATTTTGACAAATATTGATACTGTCTTTTCTTCTTGTTCTAACTGTTGTTTAAAATTAGATTGCCCTAGTTCTTGGGCTGAATTACCAGAAGATGCTCAATCTTTTGCCGGAGAACGGTCAGGAACTTTTTATTTTGAGTATCAAACATATAATTGTCCTGATAGATTATATGTAATTAAGAATTATACAGATGAAGACTGCAATGCTGAAGGCGCTTTTACTCCACCACCTGAAAAAATATTGTTTGATACAGGTTGTGTAAGAACTAATAAACAAAATAGTCCTTCATTTTTTGTAAGTGATTCTAAATGTATAAATTATGATGCTCCTACTTATGGTTTTTGTATAACTGTAAGAGAAAGTGAACTCCCTATAGGAATTATAAATGATTGTGATTGTTCTAGTAGTTGTTATACTCAATGGAGAATATGTGTTGTAGATCCTGATGGAGAAACTACCTCTTGGGCAGGTAGTAATGAGTGTTTGTGTGATGATGTAGAGGTGGATTATTATTACTGTGCAGGTGATCCAGGCGATTGTTTATGCTATGATTCTACTTCTATTCCGGCTGGTGCTGTTATTTTTTCTACTCATCTTACTTTGGAAGATTGTGAAGCAAATTGTGCATGTCCCACCCCCCCAATTCCCCCCCTGCCAGATTTTGCACTTGCAGGTCATATAAATGATGTCTCAATATCAGAAGGCATTTGGGGAGATGGAACTTATATTTATTTAGCTAGTTTAGCTGATGGTTTGAGAGCATATACATTCGATGGCACTAATTTTACATCTGTATTGGATATAGATGATGGCGGTGTAGCTGCATCTGCTGTTAATGTTTGGGGAGATGGGAATTATATTTATTTGGCCAATGGGAATGATGGTTTGAGAGCATATACCTTTGATAACCCTAGTGTTATAAATGTAGGTCATATAGATGATGGTGGATATGCTTATGGTATTTGGGGGGATGGAACTAATATTTATTCAGCTAATGTCAATGATGGTTTGAGAGCACATACATTTGATGGAGCTATTTTTACAAATGTAGGTAATATAGATGATGGTGGAGAAGCTAGAACTGTTTGGGGGGATGGAACTAATATTTATTTGGCTAATGATTTTGATGGTTTGAGAGCATATACCTTTGATAACCCTGGCTTTACAAATGTAGGTCATATAGATGATGGTGGAGAAGCTTTTGGTGTTTGGGGAGATGGAAATTATATTTATTTAGCTAATACATTAGATGGTTTGAGAGCATATACCTTTGATAACCCTGGCTTTACAAATGTAGGTCATATAAATGAAGGTGGAAGCGCTTATCGTGTTTGGGGAGATGGAACTTATATTTATTTAGCTAATTGGCCTGATGGTTTAAGAGCATACACTTTTGATGGATCTGATTTTACCCCTGTAAGTCATATAGATGATGGAGGAAACGCTATGGATATTTTTGGGGATGGAAATTATATTTATTTAGCTAATGGTTTTGATGGTTTAAGAGCGTATACATTTGTGTAATTTATATTGAAGCTGTTAAAAAGAAACTTTAACAAAAATATAAAATATTATTTATACAATGGAAGGAGTGGTTCTAAGATGGTGGGTCTTGTACTAATAATATAAATAATAATTATGAATAAACTAACATTTAAAAATATTATTAAAAAGTATTTTAAAAGAAATAAGAATTTTCTTTTATCAAATAAAATTCTTCACGAGATGAATGGAGTTGTTTTAAATAGAACTAATAATCAAATATATGATTTTCATTCTGCCATGATAGAAGAAGTTGTAGCATATTGTAAAAATCAAGGATTTGAAGAGATTAATAAAATAGTTTTTGTTTCTTCTTATGATACAGATATCCCCTATGGTCCAAAAATTAATATCAAGATGGAGGGAGAATCAAAAATAAAGATAATTAAAGAAGATAGTAAGTTAATAGCAGTAGTATGTATATGTGAACATGTAGATATTAAAGAAAGAGGTCATAATAATGGATAAAAATACTGATAAAAAATTAATACAAATAGCTCAAGAGCTTCAGCAAAGTAATGAAGAATTAGAGCAATTTGCATATATAGCTTCTCATGATCTTCAAGAACCATTAAGAGCAGTTTTTTCTTATTGTCAACTGTTAAAAGAAAAAGAATATGATAGTGTTGATGAAGAAAGTAAGAAATATTTAGATTATATAATTGATTCTAGCTTAAGAATGAAAATTCTTATTAAAGAACTTCTTGATTATTCAAGAGTTGGAAGAAAAGACAAACCATTTGAAAAAATAAAAATAGAAGAATTGTTGCAAGAGGTATTAAATGATTTTGAAGTATTAATACAAGAGACAGGAGCCAAGGTAATTATGGAAAGTAAATTACCAGAAATGTTTGCAATACGTTTTAGAATTAAACAACTATTACATAATATAATTAGTAATTCATTAAAATTTAGAAGTGATAAAAAACCTGTTATAAGAATAAGTTGTTGTGAAACAGAAGATTCTCATTATTGGTTATTTTCTGTTAAAGATAATGGCATAGGAATAGATAAAAAATATTATCATCGTATCTTTGGGGTTTTTAAAAGATTATATTCTAGAGAAGAATATCCTGGAACAGGGATAGGGTTAGCATTATGTAAAAAAATTGTAGAAAGACATGGTGGAAGAATATGGGTAGAATCAGAAGTAAATAAAGGAACGTGTATATATTTTACCATTGCTAAGGCATGGGACATTTTTAATGATTAGTCGTAAAGTGTTTAATTATATGAGGTTATAAAAATAAGAAATATTTATTATTTTTTGTTGAAAAGTGAAAGTAAAATAGTATAATGTTTCTATTAAAGTATTTTATTGTTTTTGTCGAATAATAGGATATAGAGTTTAGAGTAGAGTATAGTTTAGAGTTTAGAGAAAAAGGAGAAAGAAAATGAGTTATGATCAAAAGATCCAATCCGCTCGAAAAATTATTAACGAGCACAATTCAAATGCTGACAATCAAGTTAAATTTGAAGAATTTGTAAAAAAACTTACTAATTTGGGAGGTTCTTCAGATGACGCATTGAGAGCAGTTAGCTGGGAAGATTTGCAAGATTGTGGACTTCCTAAGATTATGGCAAGAAGATTGACGTATATTTTTAGAAAAACTTCTGATGATAATGGTGGTAAATCCACATATATTTCTGAAAAGAAAGTAGCAATGCTTTCTTATAAGGAATTGATAGAACATTATAATCCAAAAGATGTTAAGAATTCTGTAGGTAAGAGATTGAAAAATCTTTCAGATGGTAAAAAGTTTATTGTATTTGATAATGATAGTAAAGTTATAACTGATGAAACTGTTAAACTTCTGGAAGATATTATTAATGTATTACCAGAAGTAGATACAGCCTTTGTGAATGGTATGCCTCTTCAGACTTATAGTGTTGGAGAACGCCCAGATTTTTATGCAGAAGAAAATCCTATTTATCCTGGAAGAGCATTACGTTCTAATGAGGCATGTGATCAAACTGGACGTTCATGGCAGGGGGTTGCGTTAGAAATTCGTCAGTTGTTGTGGATAGCTGTAGAAGAAACAGAAGAGCTTATTATTTCTTCTGTGGCTAATGCGAGTGACGTTCTTGATAAAGTATTATCTAAAGATTGTTCTACCATCAGTTTAAGAACTAGATATCCAGAAGCATCAAAGAAACTTGATGAATATGCTAAAATAGGTAGACCTCCTCTTCTTAAAATTAGAATAGGAGAACAAGGGAGTGGAAGAAAGGGCAATAATCCTTTTGGAAATAACACTACTTATTAATATTAACAATGGGTGGGTAGCTTAGGTTACCCACTTTTTTATCAAGGAGACATACTATGTCACAAGAAATGTCAGTAAAACAAGATTTAAAATGTATTTTTAATATGCCTAAACAATTGAGTAGTCAATTTAATGGAGATCAAGAAGAATTTCATAGTTTACCACCATATTCTCCTGTGGATATATGCCCTGTAGATGAATATGAAGCTTGTCCTACTAATTGGATGCATGGTTCAGATGTAGCAAGTAGTTATTTTGTTGGAGTTAAGGAAAATCATGGAATGTGGTTGGATTTTAATGAATGTTTTTATCATACTCATGATGTTGCCATTGTTATATCTGTCCAAGGTATTAACCCTATAACTGGGCAAAAGATGGTAGCAAAAAAAGCTCTGAAATTAGAGCAATATCATAAGAAATGTCCTATTCATAAAATTAATTTTAAGCAAGATAGATATTGTGATAAGTGTGGTTTTAAATGGCCAGGACAAAATTATCTTGCAACAACAGGAACTCCTGAAATGATGTTATGGTTAGACGGGTTTAGAACTCCCGAAGGGACTGTAAGGCAATATATTTTTACAGAAGATAAAATGAGAGGCGTTGCTTCTCAATTAATTGGAGAAGAAAGAGTATTTGCTATAGGTATTGCCTATTATCTCAGTAAGAATAAGAAACTTTATGTTTCTCAACGTCCTGAAAAAAGAGAATATCAAGATAATTATGGATCGTTTTTAAATAATATTAATAAAATTGAGCACTCATGTTTATCTACGTTTGATGTATCGTCTGACGACCAAATATATCTGGATAATTCGAAAATGGATCTATCATATGATTCTGTTGCAGCTTTTGGTGGATCATTAGATAATACAAATATTGGTAGCAATATTAATGCCAGTGTCGGTAAGGCTTCGAATAAAAACTTTGGTGTTGCTGAAACTCAAAAAACAGGTTCTCCAATGGCTTCATCAATTCTTCGTGGGCAAATGACTGGTTCAATTAAACCTATTACTCCTGTTAAAAAGTTAGAAATAGGAGCAGGAGCATTGATACAGCAACGTGTTTATGATGATCCTAAAATATTAACTTATTGGGAAGAAAAACCCGCTGGTATGATTTATATTAATTATTGTGATGAAAAAACAAAAAAGAAAATTTTAGACGCTGGTAGAAGAGCAGATAAAAAAGATGGTTTCATGAAAGATATAAAAATCGGTGGTTAGGACATAATAAGATTATTCTTTTGTATTAAATAAAAACAAATTTTATTCTTTATATAGCTATTGATGGTTTTGTTGATTTCAAAGTAGCAAAAGTTAAAGCTCTTGAAAGATCTTTTGTTTGTATTTCATCTTTAATTAGGTAATCTTTAATTCCTAATAACCAAGCTTTTCTTCCTATAGAATAATCTTCCAATCCTGTTAGAACGATAATCGGTATATTTTTGTTATGTTTATTAAGATGATTTAATGTTGTTTCTACAGTTTCTATTCCATCTGATTCAGGCAAGGCCAAATCAAGAATGATAGCTTCATAGTTATGTAAAGCTAATTTTATTAATCCATGTTTTAAACAATTGCATTCATCAACTATAATATTTGACTTTTCTATTTTTTTAATATGATTAATTATTAAATCTCTATCTTCTTTACTGTCATCTATTACTAATATCTTCATTTTTACTCCTTGTCTTTTCTATTTAAAAAACAGAAATTATTATTATCTGGTAATTCATTATATTTCAACCAGTATTCTCCTATCATATTTACTTTTTCATATAATTCTTTAATATCGAAAGTTTTAGTAATATATGAATTAGCATGTAATTTATATGTTTCTTCTATATCAGAGCAATCATCAGAAGTGCTAAATATAATTACAGGTATTGTTTTATAATTTTCATCAGTTTTTATAGTTTTAAGTATTTCTTTTCCATTAACGCTTGGTAAATTTATATCTAAAATGATAATATTAGGAGTTGGTGCTGATTTAAAAGGGTCTTTTTTATATAGGAAATTTAAAGCATCTCCACCATTAGTGATATTTATAATATCTAATGAAAGATCTGGAATTTTATTCAATGCTTGTTTAATAAGTTCAAAGTCAGCTTCATTATCTTCTATAGATAATACTGTAAATATTTTATTCATGTTTTATCCCTAATTTAGTAAAAACAGTAGAATATTTACTAATTTCGACATTTTTAGGAAAAATCCTTTTTTATTTGAAAGAAAAGTTTTTGAGAAATTCAGTTGAAAGTGAAAATGAATTGATTATAATATATAGAAAATAGAACTTGATTTAAGGAGAAAAAAATGAATACAGGTAATATTCCCGTTATTAATATTAGCGCAAATACTATTCCAGAAGCATGGGAAAAAGCAGTTATAGCAGTTTGGGAAAATGGTTTAAAAATAAAAACTCAGTATGATAAGCCTGGGGATCCTCCAAGTTGCGATGCTACAGTTATTATAACTGTAGAAAATCCATTTGAAGAACCAAGAATTCATAGGGCCATACCTTGTGGTTTAGATTTTATAGAGATTTATGTTAATGAGGTAATAAATGGGGTCCACGATCATTATATAAATCCTGAGGAAGGAAAATGGCAATACACCTACTCAGAACGTATTTTTAAATATTCTGTTCCTGGTGTCAGGGTTATAGATCAAGTAGAAGAGGTAATTAAAATATTAAAAGATTGCCCTTATTCTCGTAGAGCACAGATAGTATTATGGAAAGTGTGGGATGATTTAGGATTAAAGGTGAAAGACCCCGCTTGTTTGCAAAGATTATTTTTTAGAATTTGTGATGGAAAATTAAATTTAAATGTCCATATAAGATCTAATGATGCTTTTAAGGCAAGTTTTCTTAATATGATAGCTTTTACTGAGTTACAAAAAATGATTGCAGACAGGTTGGAGGTAGAAGTAGGAAAATATGTTCATATAGCGGATAGTTTTCATATATATGGAAGTTATTTTAAAGAATTTGATAATTTTATTAAATTAAATAATACACGGACGTTCGAAGAACGTACTTATAAAATAAAAGATTGCGTTGATTTTTTTATAGATGGTTGCAATATACTTTTAAATGAAAAAGACATGCCTGAATCTAAAAAGATTTTTATTCAGAATAGAAAAGACTATTGGTTAAATATGTTAAGTAGATAGTTTTTAATTTTTTTATGTTTATATTTTCTTCCATCTATTTCTATTAATGTAATATCTTTTTTCTGGCAATATTTTCGAAGATTTTTGTCCCTTACTTTTTGCTGTTTAAATTTAATTTTAGCAGTTTCGAGGGGCATTTTTCCGAAAGTAGTTAGCTTATAATGTTGAACTCCATTGTATTCTATATAATATTCTTTTTTATTGATAAGGAATCTAAAATCAACAAAAAATCTTTTGTTGCCTATGTTCATATAATAGTGATGAGAGATCGCAATGTCTGGAAAAATCTCTTCTAGGCATTTTTTAGTATAGCGTTCATTTTTATATGAGGCACATAGAGGACATCCTCTATTCATAAGAACAAGATTGACAGTAGTTTTCCATATATTTCCACAATTTAAACATATAAAATCGTGTTTTAAATGATACCCCATATATTCTCCAATTAATTGAATTTTTGTATTATTTTCTTTTAATCTTTGGTTGATTTTATTTTCATCCAATAATAGGCAATTTGGGCATCCTGTTCCTCCGTGCAAAACTCTATGAGGTTCGGCTAACCATATTTTATTACATTTTTTGCACATCCATTTCTTTTTGATGTTTGGCCCTTCATAGTCTTCTATAATTTCTAATTTTCTATTTTTTAATAATTCATTGATACTGTTTTTAGTATATTTGTATGAGCATCTTTTGCATTTTCCTTTATTATACAGAACAGCAGAGGCATTAGCTTCCCACTCGTATCCGTCAATTAAACATCTAAATATTGCTTTTTTATGTATGCCTTCAAAGTTGCTGGCCATTTCAATTTGTCTTGGTTTTAAGCGTTCATTAATTCCTTCAAAAGTAAGGTTCTCTTCCGTTTTTGTTTTTTTGTATGTTGATAATATTGAGGGGTGATAGACATATTTATTTTTATAGGGAAGATATTTCACTTTATTTTTTTGTCTTAGATATTTTACCGCAGCCCTGGTAATATTGAGTTTATTTGTTATTTCTGAGGGCGTTAAATAGTCTATGTCATTAATTCGTATCATAATATGTCCTTTGAATAATTTTACTCTATATATTTATATTATGTATACTTATTCATAATCCTTTATTATTTTTATAAATTATGAATATTTATGCTTTGTAAATGTTTGAAAGTGAAAGATATATCTGTATAATTGTTGTTGAAAGGAAATAAATGATTGAATTTAATGATGAAAAATATGGCAGAATAGCAATCTATGAGCCTAAAGATGTAGAAGAAATAGGATGTTATTGTCCAGAAGAAATAGAGGAAAGATGGCAGTGGGAATTTGAGATAGTGCATAGAAACATTTCTATAACTGCTTCTGTAATAGCGTTTAGAGATGTTGAAAGAAAAATTGTCAGGATGGTTAAAAATCATTTTGGGGGATTGGAAGATAGTCTTTTGGAGCAATTTATTCTTAATTATAGCATTGAAGAAGAAATTTTGGACCCTATAGAATCTAGATTTGAAATATTGGACTTATAAATGGCAGTAATACATAATCTAAAAGAATTAAATGAACTAGGAAGAGATTTAAAAATTCTTGATAGTATATATTTTACTAATAGAGATGAAGTAATAAAATATAAAGTAATGGGAAAATATTTGTCTTTACCTAAATGGGAAAAAGGACTTCCAAATGGTTATATATTTCAATGTCTTTGTATGGCTAACCCAGAAGTATTTGGTATGAGTAATAAAGAAGCATTTGAATTAGCAGAACAGAGCTATGGCTATCCTCCTTATAATACTTGTGCAGATAATTGGCCAGCTTTTAAACTTGATGACTTTCCTGCATTAGAAAGACTAATAAGAGAAATATATAAAATGTTAGGTGATAATAGTTTAGAAATTAATAAAGAAGAATTCATTTTTAGTAGATTTGAGATATTGGACTTATAAAATGAGCAGTAGAATAGACTTACTGATATTTGAAGATGCTCAGGAGCAAAAAGAGAGAAGAAAAAAAGAATCTAAAAATAGAGAAAAAAAGCTTGCAAAAATAGAGCAAATAGGTTATTGTGAGGGTTTTCTAGGCAGATGTGATTGTAAGAATGATATTAAATGGGTTGAAGCTATGACTTGTTATCCATGGAATATTGACAAAGAGCCACTAGAAGATCCCAACAGACAACTTTTTCTTTGCCATCAATGCGATAAACTATATGTAGAACATTGGGAAGATATGTGGAGTGAGTATCGTGCCGGATTATTATGAAAATAGATTTGAGTTAATGATCTTTGATGATTTTAATATTATAGAAGATGCTCAAGAGCAAAAAGATAGAAGAAAAAAAGAATCTAAATTAGAACAAAGAGAAATAGAGAAAAAAGGAATTTGTCAAGGTTGTGCGAAGAAAGAAGATAAATTAAGATGGGTTAGGGATGGTGAGTTTTAGTCTTGTTATGCTTGTTTTATTCATGACCTTGATTGTGAGAGCAGTGTGATGGTTCCAAGCCGAGGAGCGGATCAGATGAAAAGTTATGTAGAAGAATGGGAATGGGAAGAGTTGTGGGAATATGATAAATGATGTTGTTAATGAGAAAACAATTTAGAGAAGGAGTTCTTAAGAGAGATAATTATAAATGTGTAATTTGTCCGCGAACTGACGAACTTGTGGCTCATCATATTTTGGAAAGACGACTTTGGGGAGAATCTCAAGGATATTTAATTTCAAATGGAGCTTCTCTTTGTCCGTCTTGTCATATAGAAGCGGAACAAACTATACTTAGTTGTGAAGAAATAAGAGAAGCCGCTGGAATAACAGAAATAGTATTACCTCCTCATTTATATAAAGATAACATCCATGATAAATGGTCGAATATCATACTTCCTGATGGTAGGAGATTAAAGGGAGAATTATTTTTTGATGAATCTGTTCAAAAGATATTAAAAAGTGCAGGAGTTTTGGAGCAATTTTGTGAATATATTAAGTATCCAAGGACTTTTCATTTGCCATTCAGTAAAAAAGTGACAGAAGATGATAGGGTATTGGAAGATACTTCTTATTTTAAGAATAAAAAAGTAATTGTCAGTGAGAAACTTGATGGAGAATGCTCGACGTGCTACAAAAACTATATGCATGCTCGTTCTATTGACGGTCAGAATCATCCTTCTCGTAATTGGTTGAAGAATTTTCATGCTCAAATATCTTATAATATTCCTGATGGGTGGAGAATTTGTGGTGAAAATATGTATGCAAAGCATACTATTTCTTATAATAATTTAAAAACTTATTTTTATGTATTCTCAATATGGAATGAAAAAAATAAATGTCTTAGTTGGGACGATACGAAAGAATGGGCCGAACTTTTAGATCTTGAGCTAGTTCCTGTTTTATATGAAGGAGTATGGGATGATGATATAATAAAAGAGTTTTGTAAAAATGATAAAAGAGAAGGTTTTGTTGTTAGGACAACTGATAGTTTTTCTTATAGTGATTTTCGCAAATCAGTAGCAAAATATGTTAATCCAATTTTTAAAGATAAATTAAAAGAAGAGAATACTTACCATTGGAGATATAGTGCTATTACTCCAAATAAATTAGCCAGTAAAAAATGAGTCACAAGAACATAATAAGAAGAGATCATGAATTAAGAGATAATAAACAATTCTCCAAGATGTTAGAGGAAATACCGATAGAAGAAAAGGGTTTGTTTATGTCTTTGTTTGTAGTTGATAAATTTGGTTATGTCAATATTCCAGAATCGACTCTTAGAGAATTTCAAGATACAATAATGAAATATTATTTTTTAAATAATAAGTGATAATGATTAAAGTTATTTTAGAATTAGAGTTAGTATTTCCTTATAAATTATCTATGGGAATATTAGTAGAATTTTGTTATTTATGGGACTCTACTCTACTTCATGGAGGCACTAGAAAAATAAAATCTATTATATCAATGCCTTCTCATCATTTTAAAAAGATTTTTGGAGTTAATCCTAAAGAAAGAGAATATTCTATTCCTAGTGGTATGGAAAAATTTATAAGTAAAATAACTGTTAAAAAGATATTAGCAAAAGGAGAATAAATGGGGGAAAAGAAATGGAAACATAATTGGGTTATTCTTCCTCTTTTTTCGGAAACAATAATATGCTCAAAATGTCATAATAGAAAAGAAATTTATGAAGGATTACCTTGTTATGTTCCAGACCCTATGGAATTAGGATGGGAAGATAAACCAGTAAAATATGGTTGTTTTGGTATTCCAGTTATAAGAGAAAAAAATATATAAGTAAGGAGAATAAATGCAAATACAAGATCCAAATAAAATAATTTTAGCTACGAAGAAAAAAGATAAATTACGTATTGCTCTTGATTTAGATGGGTGCATTGCGTTTTGGGAGAAATCAGCAGTAGAAACTTGCGGTATTGATTATGAGGATGAGAAGATTAGAGAAGAGATTAAGAATGGTAGAAGGATAGAAACATTTGTAGGTGGAGATGAAAAAATGTGGCCTATGATAGATAAAGAGGGAGAATCTTGGTGGGAAAATCTTGAAAAACTTCCATGGGCAGATGGTCTTATTAATTTATTAAAAAGGGAAACAAAAGATTTTTTCTTTTTAAGTTCTCCATCAAAATCTCCTATTTGTTATTCTGGAAAAATAAAATGGGTTTTAAAAAATTATCCTGAAATGGATAGAAATTTATTTTTAGGTTGTAAAAAACACCTACTAGCTAATCCTAATATTCTTCTTATAGATGATACTGAAAAGAAGGTGAAAGAATTTAGAAAATATGGAGGACATGCTTTTAAATGGCCATGTCCTTTAAGTATTATTGATGGAGATATTGATATAAAAGATATTTTTCAAGATCTTAAAGACTATATAAAAGAGATAAGATGAAATATAGAGTAGAAGATAAGGTAAAATTAAAATTAGATCCTAATTATCTCAATCTTACAAAACAAATTATTAACAATATACCAGATAGAATAGTAAAGGTTAGCTCGATTGCAGATAATTTTTTCTATTATTTTAAAGACAACGGTATAAGATGTAATGATAATGGAGTAGAATGTTTAATAGAAAAATACATTCCTCCAGATCCTATAAATAATAGATTTGAGATATTAGACTTATGAAATATGTAATTACAGGAAAATCAGATTCTTATTGGCTTTATCTTAAAAATAATAAGTATTCTACAGGGAAACAAGCTACTCATGCTCGTACTAGCAGCAAATTAGATAATATCACTAAAAATGATACTATAGTTTTATTAAATGGATGGTGGGCAAGAAGTTGGGCTAAAGACTCTCTTAGAGAAATAATTAAAGCATATCCTGCAATAATGTTTGAATATCTTGATGGTCCATTTGGGGAAAAAGAAAGAGAAGGACTAAAAGAAGAAAGTAAATTAAATAGATTCGATATACTCGACTTATAAGTCTAATATCTTAAACCTGTTAGTAATCAACTCTTCTTTATTAACTTTTACACTATTATCACCTAATATTTTATATATTTCTCTTATTAATCTCTCTAATGCAGGGTTGTCATTGTATTTACACCCTGGCCAATTACTTGCAAATTCTCGAACATCTGGCAGTCTGTAACCATAACATCTTTCTGCTAGTTTATATTTATCATGTACATTTAAATCTAAATAATCAAAAATCATAGCATTGTTAGCAGAACCACCCATAATAATTAAAGACTCATGTGCTATGTAATATTTGATTGTATCACTCTTAGCGGTAAAAAATACCTCATCACCGTATTTAAAAGTTCTGTTCAGTTTATTTAATTCTTTTAAATTATGTATTTTTACATACTTCATCTTTTTCCTATAATAACTATTTTTAGTATCTTATCATATTTATAATTTAAAGTCAAGTATAAAATAATTTAATTTTCGGGGGGAAAGAAGAAAAAAATTGAAAAGTGATAATATATCGAATAGATTTGATATATTAGATTTGTAAAATAACTACAATTAAATTGAAAAATGACGATATGAGTAGTGGTGATAAAATATTTAATATATTAGACCTGTAAAGGAGAATTAAAATGATAAAAGAGCTTACAGACGATAATTTTAAACAAGAAGTTATAGAAGGAGTAGTTCTTGTTGATTTTTATGCTAAATGGTGTGCTCCTTGTAAGATTTTGGCTAAAACTGTAGAAGAGTTAGATAATGAATGTAATGGATTAGCTAAAATATGCAAAGCAGATATAGAAGCAAATAGTGTAGCAGTAAAAGATTTGAAAATAAACAGCGTTCCACTAGTTGCTTTATTTAAGGATGGTGAAATTTTTAATAAACAAGTTGGACTTCGTTCTAAGCAAGATTTGCAAAAAGATATTGAAGAGGCATGTAATGGATGAGCAATCCCTACTAATGGAAAAAGCTAGAATTATTATGGCACAAGAGTTGAATATTCCACCTGATAATATTGATATTAATGCTATATATAGAAGTGTTTTTCGAGCAATAAGGGAATCTTGTAAAAATAGCAATAATGAAATAATTATTACTATTCAAGATAAACAAGAAGAAGAGGCAATTTTGAGTAGTTATGGACCAAAAATAATAGATAGAATATTTGCTGATCAATATCCTTTTGAAAGTATAGCAGAAAATTATGAGAGTTGGTATGTTTCTTATATCCTGAATCGTATGAATGAGGAGAATTAAATTATGAGTTCTGAAAACACTCCTATGGTAATAGGTGAGGATTGGTTTTGCTACCAAGTGGATTGTGATTGTGAAAAACCTTATATTGTTTTATGTCATAAAGAAACTAGTGAAGAAGAAAAAGTATTAGTGCCAGAACAATTAGCTTATTATTTAAGAACTCATTTTTGTGGTTCTGAAAAAATGCATAATTCAATTAGTAATTCTGCTGCATCAGGTGCGGCTAATGAGATTAGAAAACAAGTAGCGGATACTTTACACCTGTTAGGAATAAAACTGTAAAAGCAAATAAATTTTAGGAATTTAAAAATGTCTTATTTACATTGTCATGCGTGCAATTTCTGTCAGGATGATTTTTGGTCCCCTGATGGATGGAATCCTATTAAATCAATGAAAGATTGGGAATCTGATTTTTTTAGAGACGATTTTTATGAAGACAGGGGTATGGATTCTAACTGGAAAGAAGAGATAGGATATGGTAGAGATCAAGTTGTTACCACTCAGGAACTTTTAGCTCTAGAATTTGAGAATCGAGCCAAAATTATCAGAGAAATGACATATAGAACATTTGATGAATATAAAGAAAAAAACCCAGAAGGTATTTGTCCTCAATGTGGAAAGAAAGAATTAGATATTGATTAATTTTGATAAAATAAAAACAAGAATAATCATAGCTCAGTCTGTAGGTATAACTCCTGATGAGGTAAGGGTTATTGATGAAGATAGAGATGATGGAGCAACTCTTTATGTTTTAGATGATTTTAAAGGACATAATTTAGTATTGGGATGTGATAGTGTTCCTACCATCTTAGAATCAAGAGAAAGAGTAAAAGAGTTATATTTGTGTGGTGTTGAGTGGGATTTTGATGAAGATATGGGACCTATTTAAATTTGATTGAATTGTTCCTTACCTGATAAGTCAATATAATTTAATAATTTACCTGCTGTTGAATTAAAAATTCCTATTATTTTTATTTTTTTAGCATGAATTAATCGATGACATTTGACACAAATACAAAGGCAATTTGTAGAATTGTATTTTCCACCATCCTTGCCTTCGATTTTCCAACGATGAACATCTAAAAGCTTATACTCTGTTTCTCCACAAATTTGACATTGTTTATTTCTTTTTTTGAAAGTTTTTTTACTAATAAATGGTATTTTCATTTTTTTTCTTTAAAAGTGAAAGTAATTAATGTATATATTAATATTTAATCGAGTTTAAAAATAATTTAGTTTAATAAAGGAGTTAGTAATGGCAGATTTTAATAGAGTTTATTTGATTGGTAATCTAGTTCAAGATCTAGAATTAAAAAATATTGGTAGCAATAACAAAGCAGCTAATTTTGTTATGGCTATCAATAGGCACTGGACTGGACCTGAAGGACAAAAGGGTGAAGAAGTTTCTTTTATTGATTGTGTATCTTTTGGTAAAAAAGCTGAGATAATGTGTAAGTATCTTTCTAAGGGAAGAAAAATATTTGTTGAAGGGCGTTTAAAACAAGATAAATGGATTGACAAAACGACAGAAAAGCAGCAAAGTAGAATCAGGGTTATTGTAGAAAATTTCCATTTTATGGATTCTAATTCAGGCAAAGATAAAAATAATAATGTTTGTAATGAAGAAAGTGTTTGCCCAGCAAATGGAGCTATCCCTGCTTCCGCAGGTAATGATACCTCCAACACGACAACGAATGAAGATAACGAATTTGACGGTATTTAATTTTAAAAATAAGAGACTTGGTAGAGTCTGGTGTGCGGGAAGGATAAACACTGGCATAGATATATGCAGAAAAGACATATAGTGTTTAAACTACTATGGTGCAGGTTGGGGTTATCCTGCCTTATTATTTAAATTAAAAATTAAAGGTTAAAGGTGCTTTGATATGATAAAACTTAAGAAAATTAAACTTAAAAATTATTGTGGTTATAAGGATTTTGAGTTAGATTTAACAGAAGGCGATGGAGTAAAAAAGTGGTTGATGTTTTATGGTCCAAACGGGTCTTTTAAAAGTACATTTTTAAATGCGGTAATGCTTCTAGCTACTCCTAAAATATTTATACAAAAGAAAAATATTTTAGTTTTTCGCAAATTAAAATACCATCATGATTATTTTTCTGGTGTAGAAACTCTCTACGATCAAATTAATGATTTAAAAATGGAAGCAACTTTTTTAAGCAAAAAGGGAGAGAAAAAAGTTATTCTTGAGGACAATATAAGAGGAGTTATTTTTGCAGGAAGAAAAGTTAATACAGAAAAAGGAGAAATTAGTGGAATTAGAACTAATGAACTTCTTCCTAATGAACAAGGAGTTATTTTTATAGATGCAGATAGCAGAAACATGATGCATAAATTTCAAATTATTGATGGTTTGCATGAGGAATTTTGTGATTTTGCTTCTTCTATTTATGGTTTTAAATGTTATTGTCCTAAAAAGACAATAGTGATAGATCATGGAATAAAATATAGGTTAGATTTTGTAATAGAAAAACCGAATGGAACTAAAGTACATTATAAGCGTTTCTCTGATGGAGAAAAGAAAATAGCTACTCTAGTTTCGTCTTTATTTAAAAGAGCATATAAAAATAGTCCTGACAAAGAAAATAAAGATATTATATGTGTGGACAATATAGAACAACATATTTATTATAAGCGTCATATGTTATTAATTCAAAAAATAGAAGAATACTTTTCAGATAAACAAATTATAGCAACTACTCATTCTCCTATAATTATTGAGAATATGGATAAAAGATATTTAATTAATATGGAAAACATATAGATGAATAAAGTAATTAATATTGACTTTGATGGAACGATCACTAATTCTCAATTTCCTGATATGGGAGAACCCCAAAAAGGAGTGAAAGAAGCATTAACAAAAATAAAAGAGATGGGTTACGAAATTCATATTTACTCATGCAGGACTAATACTGATTTATTTAAATATCTTATTGATAGACATGAACAAGTTAGAAAGATAGAAAAATATCTTAATGAATATAAAATTCCATATGATCAAGTTTTGAATAAAGATAAACCTATAGCTTATTGGTATATTGATGACAGGGCAATAGGATTTAGAGGAGATTGGGAAAATGTGGTTAAGGAGATAGAAAATGATGAAAAAAGCAGAAGAAAAATCTAAAATAAAGAATAGTAAATAATGAGAGATTTAGATATAGATATAGAAGAACCAGTTGATGCTGAGTTTGTAGAAAGTATTAAAGATATAACTTCTAGTATTATTGTGAAAAATATTAAATATCCAAATCCATTACATACTTTTACATTTTGTAAAAAATTAACAAATCCACAAATTAATATATCTAGATTTATGATGGAGGGTTTAGGTTATTCACCTAAATATTGGTTATGTACCGGAGTAGATACACTAAATAACCTTATAATATATAATATGAAAGATGAACATTATAATGTATTAACTCAGGTTAGTGAAAGAAAAGATGTTTTATGTTTATATGGTTTGCCTTTGTTTTATATGACTGAAAGTTCTTTTGGGGATTGTTTGTTAATGGTTTCTGATGTAAAGAAAACAAAAGTTAGAGTTTGTTGTTTTAAATTTGATATGATCGAAAAAGATAAAAAAACAATAACCAAGAAAAAACATATAAGAAAAGGTGGAATTAGACCATATAAGGAAAATAAATATTTAAAAGAAATTGTAAATAATTTAGATGAAGGTGCAGAAGATGATTGGGAAGAGATCCCGTTTTAATAAACAAATATTAAGGAATATATAATGTCGAATGCAGCAAAAGCAGGAATTGTATTTAAAAATGAATTGAAGTATATAAAATCTTCGGCTATTAAAAATTTTACTTTAAAATGTTTTGATGAGTTAACACCTGATTATTTTTGGGATTTTACAGCCTCTTCAACTCAAAAAAATCATCCAAAAGTAAGCAATAAAGAACACGGTCTCGTTTTACATATAAAATTATGTGTTTGGTGGGGTAGAAAATTAGCAGAAAGTTTCAATGTGAATAATTTAGATGTGGTAATTTCTTCTCTTCTTCTTCATGATTTACAAAAGTTTGGCACAAAATTGGATAAAAATAACAGACCTACATTGGCTAGGTATAGTGAAACACATGGTCCTTTATTAGCAGCTCAGATTGAAAATATTTATGATAACAATAATATTAATGAAGAAATTAAAGAAGATATTAATACTATTGTTATTTGTGTAGCTTTACATATGGGCAGATGGACAAATAATTCTTTATCTTTATCGTGGAAAAAATCATTAAGAGAAAGTGATGATAAATTAATAAATATCGTTCAATTAGCAGATTATTGTGCATCTAAAAAAATAGATGTTAAGATGGAAGAATTAGATAATTATAAATTTCCGGAGATTTAAATGAATCAGATTAGACGTATTTGTCTCTGTGGAGGAGCAGGTAGTGGTAAATCTATTACAGCTAATAATATTCGTGCGCAATTGGGTTTTAAAGGATATAATATAGAAATAGTAGATGAAGTTATTAAAGATTGGACTTATATCCCTCGAATACCTAAAGATTGTGATAGTTTTTATTTGCAAGCATGTCAAATTCAAAAAGAAGATATAAGACTTAGAGCAGGAGTTCCTCTCATAGTAAGCGATTCTCCTATATTCTTACAGTATTTTTATGCGTGGTATCATCAAGTCCCCTTGCAAGAGCCTATGTTATGGGTAAATGTTGAATTTGATAGACTATATACTCCACTTTATATTTTTATTAATCGTGAGGATAAATTTTATGATGAAAGAGGTAGATATGAGAAACTGAGAGAAGCTAAGTTGATAGATGAAAGAATAAAGAAATTGATGAATATAAATAAAATTAAATACAAAGAATTTTCTTGTTTAGATCAAGATGGAATTATTAATTATATCATATCGGAATTAAAATGTCCTCAGTAGAACTAATAGATGGTAGTAAATTGTTAAAACAATTTTTATTATTGCTTGGGAATTCTAAAGATGTTTTAAAAGATATGCCTGATAATTTTATTCAAACTGTAGTAACTAGCCCTCCTTATTGGCAATTAAGAGACTACTTTACTGCGGATCAGTTAGGACAAGAAGCGACTCCGGAAGAATATGTAGAAAATTTAGTTACGATATGTAGAGAAATAAAAAGAGTTCTTAGAAAAGATGGGACATTTTGGCTGAATCTTGGTGATGGTTATAATAATAGTTCTGGATTTGAAAGAACTACAAAATGGAAAAGAAAAGGTAGGGTAGGGGGATCTTCTGATAAAAAATCCTTTAAACATAAAACTATTAAAATAAAAGATTTGGTAGGAATACCGTGGAGGGTTGCGTTTGCTCTTCAAAATGATGGGTGGTATTTGCGTTGTGATATAATTTACTCAAAAACAAATCCTATGCCAGATGGAGCAAAAGACAGACCAACACGATCTCATGAATATATATTTTTATTAACTAAATCTCAACAATATTTTTATGATTATTATGGGGTTTTAGAAGACACGAAAGAACAGCCAGAACAGATACAAGGATTTGGAGCGAATGAACAACATGGAACTTATAGAATGGATCAAAATAGAACATTTGAGCATTATGGTAAACGAAATAAAAGATCAGTGTGGGAAACTTCTGTTGCTAGTTTTAAGGGAGGGCATTACGCTACTTATTCGCCTAAATTAATTGATCCTTGCATTAAGGCATCAATATCTGAAAAAGGTTGTTGCGTTAATTGTGGAACTCCATGGGTTCGAAAGTTCGAAAAAGAAAAAAAAATATCTGAAGAAGTAGCAACAGGAGAAGGTGGTTGTGATATAAATGGAGAATGGGTAGCAACAACAAAGACTCAAAGTAAAAAAGGGTACACTTTACAATTGGTCGATAAGGGATGGGAAAAAGGTTGTAATTGTGAAACAGATGAAATAAAAAAATGCATTGTTCTAGATCCTTTTAATGGCACTGGAACTACTGGTAAAGTGGCATTGAAATATGAACAAAATTATATAGGTATAGATATCAATAAAGAGTATATAGAGATTGCCAGACAAAATATTATAAGTAGTAAAAGACATGCTGAAGATTCTCTTACTATTGTAGAAGCGTCTACGCTGGAAAGTTTTTTAGATGAAAGTTGAAACATTAAACTTAGCTCAATTTAAAACGGGATTAGAGCTAGAAACAGAATTTAATAGAATAGTAAAATTAGCACGAGAATATAAAATGGATCATATTTCTGCTGATAAATTGCTAAGTGAAATATACGATTATGGAGTTAAGACTAATATTTTTACTAAAAGCGAACAAGAATATTATATAAAAAGAAGAAACAGTAATAGCAAAGGCGTTTCAAGAAAACATTTAGAATTCGCTTTAAATGTATGTCAAAGTCAGAAAAGAGAACATAATGTATTGTTATATTATATAAAATTTTTAAGAAATAGATATCTTGATAAAAAAATAGTTTGGGAATTTTATGGAAGTGATTTTGAAGGATATATAATGATTGTTGATACAAAAAACACATATGGTAACGATGTTACTCAACCTGATTACAAGATACGTGTGGAAAAAGATACATATATAGTTGAATCAAAATGTTTTTTTACTCCACCTACTTTAAAAATAGCTAATCTTCATACATATCTAGATTCGAAATGTTATTTAATATTTAAATATATGAAAGGATACTATTCAACTGGGACTGCAGGGATTAAAAAGTTATTAAAAATGAAAAAAACATTTAAATGGGGTCAAGACACTGTGATAATATCACAAACAGATATTGATAAGTTTATAGAGAAAAAATTATTTATGGAGTTTACTAGTGCTGAATAAATTAGCGAAAGAAAAAGATTTTATATTATCAGAAGAAAATGGTTTTGATTTATTAGGAAGACCATGTAAAGATTTATATTTTATGAATTTATGTTTTGATGTTAATCTTAGGTCTATTGATAAATCTTCTAAATGCGGTTGCATAGCAATATCAGAAGATGGAGGGTTTCTTTCATCTGGTTATAATAATCCAGTAAGAGGATCTGATGATAAAAATATACCTCAAACTAGACCTGACAAGTATTTGTTCTTTGAGCATTCAGAGAGAAATGCAATTTTTAACGCAGCACGACATGGTATAAATCTTAATAATTGCATTTTTTACATAACTGGGTTTCCGTGTTTTGATTGTTTACGAGGAATGATTCAAGTTGGTGCTAAAAAACTTGTTTATGGACCATTACAAGTAAAAATGCCAGAAATAAGAGAAAATGATTTATATTCTGTTTTATTGAAAGGACAATCTATCATTATTGAAAAATTTAGATATAACAAAGGATTATATTTTCTTAATCCTATATCTGAATTAATGATAGATGTTAAGTTAGAGCAGGGAATAAAAGATATTAATTTTCAATGGAATGTTCTATAAAAAGAGGTTTTTTAAGCAAATGATATAATATATTATTATGTAAATATTAAATTTTTAATAGGACAATATTATGTCAAAAGATAACTATTTTTTTAAAAAAAGTAATTTTACTTTAGGAAATTTTTTTACAGGACTATTAAAAGATACTCCTGATAAAAGAGATTATCAATTCTCTGATCTAATAAAGCAACAAAAAAAGATAAAAACGGTTAAGATTAAAACATTAAAACCTAAGCCTTTAAAAAGAGGAACTTATAGAAAGCATGGCTATCAAGCTCCATTACATAAAGTTAAAATATCAGTTAATGTTCCTGTAGCAACAACCACTCCTTCCAAAGTAGATCATTCTCAGAATGTATCTTCTATAAAAAATCAAGGTAGTCTTGGAAGTTGCGTGGCATTTGCTGCGGCAGCTATGAAAGAATGCCAAGAAAAAAAAGAACATTATGATGAAGTAAAATCTGGTAAAAAATATAGTAGAAGTGAAGAATACGACTATTCAGAACAGTGGTTATATTGGAACTGTAAAAAAATAGATGGTATTCCTGAATCTGAAGGAACCTATATCAGAACAGTTATGAAAGTTTTAAATAAGATAGGAGTGCCAGCTGAAAAAGCTTGGCCATATACTGATGATTCTATTAGTATTGGCAAACCAAAATCGTGGGCAAATTTGGTTGCTCGATGGGCTGTTGTAGGGTCTTACTGGAGTGTTGGGAATCTAACAGAATTAAAAATAGCTTTAGTAGATGGACCTGTTATTATTGGGGTACCCGTATTTGCTGAGTGGTGGAGACCGCCAAATGGAATAATTAATTATCCATCTCAACCATCTCAAATTTATGGAGGCCACGCTATCTGTGTTATAGGTTATGACGATAATAAACAATTGATTAAGTTTAAAAATAGTTGGGGAACTTGGGGGGATCAGGGGTATGGTTATTTATCATATCGTTATATAAATGATTTCTTATGGAGTGCATGGGTGGCAAGAGATATTGCTGTAAAAAGAGATATGTTAAAAGGAACAAGGGAATTATAAAGTGAAAGAAGAAATAAAAATACCTAACTCATTGACTCAAAAGACATTAGAGAAAACAGACAAAGGGGAAGAACTTCATGAAGTGGAAAGTATAGAAGAATTATTTAAAGAATTAGAAAATAGTTCTTGACAAAACTAAAATTTTTGATATAATGCTATTATTGAAATATTAATATGTTTGCGACGTGGTGTGAAAAACGTTGAGAGGCGACACGTTAAAAGCACATGAAAAGCTCTAGATGCCTAACGAGAGAAGGGTCTGTAGGGTTTAATAGACTGTGGATATAAAAAATTAGCCAATGGTATCGAGGGCATTTGGAAGCCAAACGCGTAGGCAAGCCATAAATCGTAGCGAGTATCGGAAAAAGATGTTGTACAGAATATTGGATATGAGAACTGGTATTCTTATAAGGAAATATCTTATTAGCCAATCTTGTCGAATGTATTAATATTGTTTAAAATAAAAGATGTTGAAAGGGGATTTATGTTAGAAAGAATTAAAGATTATAGTGTAAAGAAATCGGAATGTACTGATTCTGAGCATAGTCCACCTGGGCATATAGTATTAGAAAATGGTAGGTATGAACATACCTGTCCTGGTTGTGGACATGTGCAAGAATTTATAGTAAATAGACCTGTTCTTTAAAAATTAAATACGGGGATAAATTGGTTATCGATTCCTATGTAGAGAATTAGATGGCGTGTGCGAGATGGCAGTTGGCTCGCTAAAAATCTGCTATAATTTGATAATTGGCAACAATTACGCAATAGCTGCTTAAACTAATTTAAGCTGTTTACTCCTGACTCCTGTTAGGGAAGTAAGCATAAAAACAGGATAGTTTATTACTTTTTTTCTCAAGAGAGTATGATGCGAAATTAATTTGAGATAGTAATGATAAACCATGTTAGTTTGGGTTGGATTTGCGAAACTTAAATAACTAACTATACACGTAGATGTTTAATTTGAAAATAAGGAACACAGCGGTTCGAATCCGCTTATCTC
>SDBU01000202.1_pt1 | contig 84855 bp, 72 predicted proteins | sample 2277071 | NCBI WGS metagenome assembly SDBU01 (sample SAMN10397929, study PRJNA504765) | marine sediment metagenome | isolation source: marine sediment core GS08_GC12, 126 cmbsf | place: Arctic Ocean: Gakkel Ridge, Loki's castle | collected 2008
CCACCGTGCTCATCCCCCGACGTCTGCCTTCCCCACGAAGCACGCCCGGACACCTGAACGTTCCCACGCATCCGCCACGCCGATTCTCAATGGGCCCCTCCCGTCCAATAGAGAGGCCAGCCCATTCCGATGAGGCGCTGGGCCCAGTCTACCGAGCATAGTCTGGGCGGATCTCCACCCTTCGCAGAGTGTTGGCATTGGTGACCACGGTGACCGAGGAGATGGCCATGGCAACCTCCGCCAGTACCGGGTGCATCCAGCCGATAACCGCCAGCGGGATCATTACCACGTTGTAGAAAAAGGCCCAGAACAGATTCTGTTTGATCTTGCGAAAGGTGGCCCGACTCAAGTTGATCGCCTCCACCACTCCGGTCAAATTGCCCCGCACCAGGGTCACGTCGCTGGCCTCTATGGCGATGTCGGTGCCAGTGCCGATGGCGATGCCCACGTTGGCCTGTTTCAGCGCTGGTGCGTCATTGATGCCGTCGCCCACGAAAGCTACAAGACCGAACCGTTCCTGCAGCTTTCGCACCTCGGCCACCTTCACCTCGGGCAACACCTCGGCCAATACATGGTCAATGCCCACCATGCGGGCGATAGCCTGGGCAGTGCGTCGGTTATCGCCAGTGATCATGGCCGTCTTCAGGCCCATTCGGCCCAGTTCGGCGATGGCGGCAACCGAATCCTCTTTCAGGGTGTCGGCCACAGCCACGGCCCCAAGAATACGACCGTCCATAGCGATGAGCATGGCTGTTTTGGCCTCCCCTTCCAACCTGCTCAGGGTTTGCTCCAGGGGGGCTGGATCCAGACCATCGTCTTGCATGAGGCGTCGAGAGCCGACCAGCACGCGACGTCCATCCACGGTTGCCACCACACCTTTGCCTCGTATCGCCTGGAAGGCTTGGGGATAGGCCAGAGCCAACTCCTCCGCCCGGGCCCGCTCAACGATGGCTCGCCCCAGAGGATGCTCAGAGCCCCGTTCCGCTGAGGCCGCGGCGTGCAACACAGCCTTGTCGTCGAATCCCGCCACGGCCACCACATCTGTCACCGCGGGTTTCCCCTTGGTGATGGTGCCGGTCTTGTCAAAGACCACGATGCGGACGTCCTTCAACGTCTGAATGGCCTCGCCCGAGCGGATCAGGACACCGTGCTCGGCACCCATGCCGCTGCCCACCATCAAGGCCGTAGGAGTGGCTAGGCCCAGGGCGCAGGGGCAGGCGATGACCAGCACCGCGACCGTGGAGACGATGGCCAGAGTGACGACACCGATGTTCGCGTTCACCCAGGGAAGGAAGGAGCCCGCACCAACCAGGGAGGCCATGGCGCTGGGGAAGAGCAGCCAGGCGGCCAAGGTGACCAGGCCGATGGCGAGCACCACTGGCACAAAGACGCTGGTGACCCGGTCGGCGAACTCTTGGATAGGCACCTTGGAGCCCTGAGCCTCTTCCACCATTTTGATCACCTGGGCCAGGAAGGTATCCTTGCCAACCCGACTGGCGCGCACCTTCAACAATCCCTCCTGGTTGACTGTGGCGCCGATGACCTCATCGCCGGGCCGCTTGTTGACCGGCATCGATTCGCCGGTGGCCATCGATTCGTCCACCGCGCTCTCCCCCATCAGGACCATGCCGTCGGTGGGCACCTTTTCCCCGGGCCGGACAACCATCACGTCGCCAACCTGAACTGCCGCAATGGGCACCTCGACCTCCCGGCCGTCGCGCTCTACACGGGCGGTCTTGGCTCCCAACTCCAGTAGTTTGCGGATGGCCTGAGAGGCACGCCCCTTGGCCGTCTGTTCCACATAGCGCCCGGTCAGGTGAAAGGCCATGATCATGGCAGACACACCAGCATAGTTGGCCACCGGGAATAAGAAGGAGGCCGGGCCGGTGAGCAGCGAGACGCCCGTTCCCAGGGAAATCAGGGTGTCCATGTTTGCGTAGCCGTGTAGCACTGCTGTCAGACCGGTTCCGTAAGTGCGGCGGCCCACCCAAAAGAGGACCGGCAGGGCCAGAACGATCATGCCCAGGTTGAACAAGGTGGGGTTGGGCCAGGCGATGCCAAACACCATCTCCACCAGCATCCACCCGATGATGGGCGCAGTGAAAGCCCAGGCCGCGCACATGCGAAAGCGAGACTCACGCATCTTGCGCTCCGCCTCGTCCTCCCGCTCTGCCTCGGCCAGTGCCTCTGCCGGAGCTTCCAAAACCTCGTAGCCAGCGTCGCGCACCGCCTTCCTCAGGGCATCCACAGTAGCGAGCCCGGGTACGTATTCCACGCTGGCCCTCTCCGTGGCCAGATTGACGTTGGCCACCACCACCCCATCCACCTTGCTCAAGGCCCTCTCCACATGGGCCACGCAGGAAGCGCAGGTCATGCCGCCTATGGGAAGTATGATTCGCTCTACTCTGACATCGTAGCCCGTTTCGCGCACCTTCCCGATCAGTTGCGCGGCGTCAACAAGGGCTGAATCAAACGTCACCAGGGCACGCTCGCTGGCGATGTTGACCCTGGCGCTTTCCACTCCATCGACCCGTCGCAGTCCACGCTCCACGCTCACCGCGCAACTCGCACAGGTCATCCCCAGGATGTCCAAGTCTACACTCTGTTTGGACACGGCAGCCTCCAGTCGAGACCTCATCAAATCGAGAGTTCCTCTTCAGCATCATAGCATAGTTTAGTAACTTGGTCAAGAATTCGCCACGAGAGTGTCGAAGAGGGACGATTATCACAGGTGGGTCGTAGCACACTGAACGGGAAGAGTCCGTGTTTTGGGGGGTCGAGACCCTTCGCTTGTACCCCTGAAGTTCGGGGCACTTCCGCTCAGGGTAACCACTACGGGAGCTGCCGCCGAGTTCTTCCATACCCTGTGCGTTCCAACCATTGTCCTCTCTGCACCCGTGGGGTATAATAGATCGGCTCCCGATCCACAGGTTCCTGATTGGGCCCGACCCAACTCGCCCGGTCTGTGACCGGCTTTCGCTCAGATGGGTCTGGTTACCATTGCGAATGAGGCGTTCGCTGCCCCTTTGGGGCGGCAGGGGTGAGAAACTCCCATGCCAACGCTGTTGCGCTATCGAGGCTACGTCATCCTGACCCTGATCTATGCTATCGTTTTCGCCGGGTATCTTGCCTACGAACGCCGTCCCCGGCCTGAGCCCATACAAATCATCGACCCGACGCCCACGCCAACGCAGACACCGATGCCAATGCACGTCGTCCACATGACCGGCGCCGTACAACATCCTGGCGTCTATCCGCTCCCTCCGGGAAGCCGGCTGTTTCAGGCGGTAGAGGCGGCAGGCGGCCTGACCAGCGATGCCGACCCGGAGAGGGTGAATCTCGCCGACCGGATTCAGGACGCACAGCAGGTGTTCATCCCAAGACTGGGCAAGACTCCGCCCCCCAGCCCTACGCCCATCGCAGCATCGCTTAGCGGAAGCACCGAGTCGGGTCAACTTGGCCACGGGCTGATCAACATAAACACCGCCTCCGCTGCGGAGCTCGACGCCTTGCCCGGAATCGGTCCGGTCTATGCCGCGCGCATCATAGCCTATCGGGAAGATCATGGGCCGTTTTCCAGCCCAGCCGACATCGTGCAGGTGAAGGGAATCGGCACAGCAACCTACGAGAAGCTCAAGAGCCGCATCACCGTTGATTGAGTGACTGAAGCGAGGATCATCCACCATCGGCCTGTTCACCCACTAGGAGGTGTGCAACATGAAAGCTGAGGTAGTCCTGACAGTATCGGAATCGAAGCGCTTGATTGCCAAGGGCGTAGCCGGCCTGGACTTTATCCAGGCGAGACTCCGGCAGGGCATCATTGTGGTCAGCACAGGTAGCACCAACGGATACGTCTACGAAGAACTCACCGGGCAGACGATCGACAAGCGAGCCTATCTGACCGGTCGCACCACACCGGCCAAGGCCGCCCTCGCCTGGAAGGTGCGCCGTATGCCCGATTTGGTACTCGTAGATGGGCAACCCGCGCCCGAGCTCGATCGCTTCTCGGCCCTGGCCCGAATGAAAGCCGGTGATGTGTACGTCAAAGGCGCCAATGCCCTCAACTACACCAGGGGCCTGGCAGGGATCACCATCGGCGACCCATCCGGCGGCACCGTAGGCGGAGCCATGGGCCCGATCGTGGGCAAGAAGCTGCGCCTGCTCATCCCCGTGGGCCTTGAGAAAGAGGTCCCATTCCACATTCAAACGGCCAGTGCTCTTGTTGCCAAACCCGATTCTCACCTCGGAGTGGTGCATTCACTTTGGCCAGTCCGTGGCATCATCTTCACAGAGATCGAAGCCCTCAACGTGCTCTGCTCGGTCGATGCGTATCCGGTAGCAGCGGGGGGCTTGGCTGGCGCCGAGGGAGGACTGCGCCTGCTCTTGATCGGTGACGACGAGGCCATCCATCAGGCGGTAGACCTGGTGACTGGTATTCAGGGGGAGCCGCCCTTGGGCTAGGGTGTGCAGAAGAAGCCGCCAGGCCTAGGCGGACTCACTCGCCCTCCGCTACATCCTCGACAGAGCCGCCTTGCTCGGCCTCGTCATTCCCGGGCAGCGTCTCGCTATCCTCAGCTTCGCCTCTGGAAGGCGTCCAGGGCGTGCCTGGCACGTAGACCATGCTGGGGCGGCGCAACTTGCGGCGAATAACCATCAAGCAGAGAAACACCACTATGAAACCAACGGATACGTACTGAGCGACGGGAATCCCACCCACCGTCCAGGCGTCAGGACGCTGAAACTCGATGAAGAACCGGATCACTGGATAGATGATGCCATAGAGAAACACTATGTCTCCGTGAAACCGGTTCCTCCGCCAGTTGCGGGCCAGGTAGAGCAAGACCAGAAACCCGGCAAAGTTGAGCACGGATTCGTAAAAGAAAGTGGGATGGAAGCGATCGAAGGCCTCAAACCCTGGCAGGCGGTGCGCTGGGGCAATGTAGATTCCCCACGGCACATCTGTCGGGTAGCCATAGAGTTCCTGATTGAAAAAGTTCCCCCAACGACCGATTGCTTGGCCCAGAAGGAGTCCCGGCGCAGAGTAGTCTGCCCACTCCAAGAACCGCAACTTGTGGTATCTGGTGTAGGCCCACACGCCGAGCAATCCTCCCAAGAAGGCGCCAAAGATACCGAACCCACTCATCTGCAGCCCAAACATCTCCCCCAGATGGGCGCGATAGTACTCCCAGCTAGAGAGAATGTGATAGATCCTTGCACCGATCACCCCCATGAGCAGGCACACGAGCAATAGGTTCCAGGCGATCTCGGGATCACGCCCATTCTGACGTGACAGCTTGCTGGCGATGTGCGCTGCCAGCATTGCCCCGGTGACAATCAGCACCCCATACCAGTAGATGGCGATAGGGCCTATCCGAAGGAGAACGGGATTGGGCTGCATGAGACCCTCCTGACTGTGCGTTGCTGCAAGGCGACCACAATTGCCGCCCAGGCAGCGCCAACCTCTCCCGTGATTATAGGCTAAACCCAGCCTGTGCCAAGCTGCGCTGGTGCCCGATTGACAGGAGACGCGTGCCAGCCTATAAGTAGGGGGTTTCATCGATGGTACGGTTGCTGCCACAGCCGAGGCCATATCTGACGCTCAGGTCGGTGGGTTTCGCCAGGAACCGGGCTTCTGGCAGGTGATCCCCGATGAAGAAAGTGCTGTGCGGCCGCGACTCATGAAACCCAGAGGCTAAATGGTGCGTATAAGTAGTTGTCAGTCTTCGGCGAGAGAGAGAGGCAACAACACGGAGGTTGATCCAAATGGAGGAAAACAAGGGTAAACTGGCACTGTGGATTGCCCTGGGAGTCATCGTTGGGCTCTTGCTGAGCTGCCTGGCCGGCGCCCTGGCAGGGAGCGTGGCAGGGTACTGTGCAGGCAGGCAGGCAGCCCGCTTGGCACGAGAACCAGAAGCCCATGGTTACCGCGAGCGGTTCGGCTTTGAACTGCCGGAGATCAGGATACCCACGCCTCAAATCCCACAAGAGTTCCCAGAGCTCGAGTTGCTTCCCTTCCGGCGCGGAGGCGCGCTCGTCATGACCGTCACCGGAGGCAGTCCCGCAGATGATGCTGGACTGCGTCGGGGAGACGTGATCATCGAGGTAGACGGCGTGCCACTCGGTGAGGACGAGACCCTTGTGGAGCTGATCTCGGAGTATGAGCCGCGAGACAAGCTCGAGCTGCGGATCATCCGGCGAGCTCTTGAGCGAACCATCGAGGTCGAACTCGGGCAGCATCCCGAGAGGGGCCGTCAAGCCCCGTGGCTGGGCATCGAATATCGGACCCTGCCACGCTCCGAGGTGCCAGAGTCGCCTGAACATGGGTCCGACTGAGACTCTGACGACCGCAGCACAGCCAACACCCTGCCAACACGCCGTCGCGTGCCTATCCGTCATCGGATGCAGACCCGTGTCGCCCGCCCCAAGCCGCGCGCGAGTGGTCTGCGCCCGGCAACCTGGCCCTCTTTGAGGTATGGATCATGGTAGACCTGCCCATCGGCGAGCCGCATGGCCCAGGAGATCCGCCGTCATTCCTCTACTACACGGCTACCAGATCGCCTTTCGGCGAGGTTTGGCTGGCGGCCACCCAGCGGGGGATTCGCCGCTTGTGGCTGCCGCCCAGCGACGAAAGCTGCCCCAAGGCTCTGGCTCACGAGCTGGGCACCTGCCTCCGCCGCGCCCCCAGCCGCTTTGTCGTGGCCTGCCAGCAGCTTGCTCAGTACTTTGATGGGCAACGTGGCTCTTTCGATCTGCAACTCGATCTGGACGGCTCAGCCTTCCAGCGCAAGGTTTGGGCTGCCACCAGACGCATCCCCTATGGTCAGGTTTGCACCTACGGAGAGCTGGCACGAGCCATTGACGCCCCAAGGTCTGCGCGTGCTGTGGGACGCGCGCTGGGCAGCAACCCGGTGCCCATCATCGTGCCCTGCCATCGCGTGTTGCGGGGGGACGGAACCCTCGGAGGATTCGGAGCAGGCGTCGAGACAAAGAGAGCTCTGCTTCGTCTGGAGGGGTTCCTCCAATCGGGCGAGGAGGGTGAAGATGTCTTCGGGCGTAGGCGCACATCGCCCCGACTGTGCCGGGCGCGGCTGCACCGCATCTTCGATCTGCGACGATGCGCCCCTACCGGAAGCAAAAAACAGAACTCAACTGGCTCCAGTGGATAGCTCCTCTGGTGTGTCGCGATCGATCTCAGGCGCAACTGCCATTTGGTCTGTTTTTCCACGTCCTGCGGGCCAGATCATTTGCTCTTAGGCTCGACTCTCCGGAATGTCGTATGTTCCCCTTGCTAGCGAGTGCCTTGGTTCCAAGGCGCGCGTTCATCCCCTTGACCACGTCTCCGGACCGTCTCCGATACGTCCCGTCTCCGACACGTCCCGTCGGATCCCTGGAGGGCATCGAAAAACGCCGAGAAGGCGGTCGTCACCCAGTAGGGGCGATTTGTCCCGGCATCTCCGGCCTTCGGCCTCCGACCAGGATCTGCGACGAATCGCCCCTACACCATGGTCTATATCCGTCCTTGCTTCTCGTTTACACCATGCTAGCCGGAGTATCCACGCAGCACGCCGCCGATTCGCCTCCAGTCAGATTGGGAGCCGCTTTTGCGATACCCTCATCCCTGCTGAGTTGCAGCCGCGTTCCCTGCCGTGATATACTCATCTCCGAAGCTTCCCCTGGGAGACTGGGTGCCAGTGCTTGTCGTGAGGAACCAGCCGCGCCACCAGGGTCTCGCACCCGGGTGTGCAGGAGTAGGCGAAGCTTCTTCCCTGCGTCGATCGACCTCTGATCGCCAACGCTTGACTTGGGAGGGCACTCGAGCATGAAGCCAACCACGGTTGAAGAGTCCTTGGAGAACGGCTTGAAGATCATCCTCCGCGAAGCCCATGCGGCCCCAGTGGTGAGTACGTGGATATGGTACCGGGTGGGCAGCCGTAATGAGGTGGGAGGCTGCACCGGCATCTCCCACTGGGTGGAGCACATGATGTTCAAGGGATCGCATCGCTTCCCAAAGGGAGCCATCATGCGAGCCGTCAACCGCCACGGGGGCTACCTGAATGCGATGACAAGCCGCGATTTTACCACCTACTATGAGACGCTACCGGCCGACCGCGCTGAGCTTTCCTTGCGCATCGAGACCGACCGCATGGTTGGAGCTGACTTTGATCCTGGCGAGGTGGCAGCCGAGCGGACCGTGGTCATCGCCGAGCGGGAGGGATCTGAGAATGAACCCGGCTACGTGCTGGCTGAAGAGGTGTGCGCGGCGGCCTTTCGGGTTCACCCGTACCATCATCAGACGATCGGTTGGAAAGCCGACCTCCTCAACATCACCCGCGACCAGTTGTATGCTCACTACAGGCAATACTATGCCCCCAACAATGCTCTCCTTGTCACCGTGGGAGACTTTTGTGCCGCTGCCCAGCTCGATCTGATCAGGCGCCATTTCGCCGACCTCCCTCGCGCCGATCTCCCGACCACCGCGGTAGGCCCGGAGCCCTCCCAGCGCGGTGAGCGGCGGGTGACCGTCCGAATGCCGGGATCTGCACCTTTGGTGCATATCTCTTACCACACTCCGCCCGTCTCTCACCCAGACTACCTGTCATTGGTGGTGCTGGACGCCGTTCTCTCTGGAGGCAGGGCGATGTTTGCTTTTGGCGATTCCCAGGCGCGGAGCGCGCGCCTCTACCGCGCATTGGTGGAGACCGGGCTCGCTGCCTCGGCCGGCAGTAGCTACCATCCCAGCCTGGATCCCTTCCTTCTCTCCATGGGAGCGACCGTCAGAGACGAGCGTGACCCGTCAGAGGTGGAAAGGGCCTTGCTGGCCGAAATAGGCAAGCTTCAACAGCATCCAGTTCAGCAACGTGAGCTCGCGGTGGCCATACGCCAAACCCAGGCCCAGTTCGCCTACAGCAGCGAAAGTGTCAGCAGCCAGGCCCTGACGCTGGGCTTTCTCGACATGGTAGACACCTACGAACGCATGGACACCCTCTTGCAGGAACTCGCTCAAGTCTCCCCTGCTGACATCAGGAGGGTGGCCCAAACCTACCTTACAGAGGACAACCGCGTCGTAGGGTTGTTCCGGCCAACCAAACAGGGATCGAGGTCAACCATGAACCCCTCTGGCCCGCCGAATTGGAGCGCACCCAACCGAGGGATGTTCGCCTACTTGTCACCAGCACACAAGCCATCCATCAGCCCCGAGACCATCACACGGCGAAGGTTGGACAACGGCATGGTCGTGCTGGTGCATGAGAATCCCGCCAGTGTGACCGTGGCCGTCGAGGGGAGTATCCAGGCTGGCACCTCACACGAGACGGATGCGACTGCTGGACTCGCCAGCCTGACCGCGTCGATGCTCAGAAGAGGCACCGACTGCCACACCTTCCAGGAGATCAATGCCGCGCTGGATGACGTCGGCGCCTCGCTAGAGTTCTCTTCCGGTCGGGATGACATGAGCTTTGCTGGCCGAGCGCTCGCTGAGGATTTTGATCTCCTCGCCGGCTTGCTGGCCGAGATGCTCGCCCGGCCAGCGTTTCCCCGCCAAGAGCTGGAAAAGCTCCGCGGCCAGATCTTGACCCGTCTGGGTATCCTGGACACGGATACAGGGTACCGCGCCAACCGCGCTTTCATGGCCTCCCTGTACCCGACAGGCCATCCCTATTCGCGCCCTGCCGCAGGCACTCGAGAGACAGTGTCGTCGCTTGCCGTTGGAGACCTCGTGCGCTTCCACAGGGCCTACTATCACCCCGAGACCCTCATCATCAGCCTGGTTGGTGCGGTTCGCGCAGAACACGCGATTGACAAGCTCGCCGCCACGCTGGGGCGATGGCATGTGGAAGCTTCTGTCCGCCCGCGGACCATTCCCACTGTCGAGACACCGCCAGGGATCATCACCAAACGCGTGTCAATAGCGGCCAAGGCGCAGGTTGACCTGATCTGGGGCGTGGTCGGCATGGCCCGCACCTCTCGGGACTACTACCCGGCTATGATGGCCAACCTTGTGCTTGGCCGCCTGGGACTGATGGGCCGTTTGGGCGAGAGGGTGCGCGACGATCAGGGCCTGGCCTACTATGTGACCAGCAGCCTGCGCTCATCTCCAGGACCACGTCCGTGGAGCATTGTGGCCGGCGTCAATCCAAGGAATGTGGACCGCGCCGTTGCATCCATCCTGGAGGAGGTGGAGCGTCTCCGCGACGAGCCGATCCGCGACGCGGAGCTCGACGATAGCCGCACCTTCCTGACCGGCGCTCTACCCCTCCACCTGGAAACGAACGCGGGCATCGCCAGTCTTCTGATGGCTATCGAGGAATTCGATCTGGGGCTGGACTATCTGCTGCGCTATCCCGACATCATCGCCAGCATCACCAAAGAGGACATACATCGCGTGGTGCGCAAGTACCTGACCCTGGACCGCTATGCACTGACCATGGCAGGCACCTTTGACCTGCCCCCATCAGAGACAACACACCCTGGAACCAGTCAGCCCCACTGAGACACAGAGCTGGCTGCCAGGTCTCCCTTGACGTCGGCCGGGCAAGCGGGGGAAAGCGTCAGGAGCACGATGCGACACGTTGACCAGCGATGGCTGCCCTCCGCGCTGCCAAAGCAGATCGCCAGGAGGCAAGTGGCGGTCCTGGGTTCGTTCGGCCTCACACTCGTCACCCCTACACGGGCAGCAAGCCCCGGGCTGCCAGCAGCAAGGCGGAGGCCTTCTCTGGGGAATCCGCCTCGGCATGGATGCGTAGCAGCGGCTCGGTGCCGGAGAATCGCAGCAATACCCATTGGTCATCATCCAGCAAGAACTTGAAGCCGTCGAGATCCGACACGCCTCTCACCGGATAGCCAGCGATCTGATCGATCTTTGTCCGACGCAAGTAGCGAGGGAAAAGAGCCTTCATTTCGGGCGTGGCTGGCAGGTTGTGCTCTACCATATGAAGGCGCCCCACCCGAGAGAGCACCTTTCCCAGCAACTTGGAGACCCTTTCGCCGGTCTTGGCAAGCATCTCAACTATCAAGGCGGCAGACAGAATCCCGTCCTTGCCCAGAATGTGCCCCCGAATGGTCAATCCTCCACTGCTTTCTCCACCCAGAATCGCTCGAGTCGCCTTCATCGCCGCCGCAACGTGTTTGAACCCCACGGGCACTTCAATGCACGGTTCGCCAAAGCTCTTGGCCAGCCGATCGAGCATGTGTGTGGTTGCCAGATTCCGCACCACCGGGCCTTTTTCCCCGCGTATCTCGTGCAGATACCAGTAGAGGAGCAGCAGCAAATCGTTCACCGACACATACTCCCCCGCCTCGTCCACGATCGCTATGCGGTCGGCGTCGCCGTCGGTGGCCAGACCAAGATCGTAGCCACCCTCTTTCATGTGATGGATGAGCAAGCCCAGGGCCTCAAGGTTGGGTGTTGGAGAACGCCCGCCAAAGAGCGGGTCCTGCCGACCGTGGATGGTGACCACTCGGCACCGGGCCTCGGTCAGTATGATGTCGATAGTCAGTTCTCCAACGCCGAACATTGGGTCCAGCAGGATGCGTAACCCGGCCCTGCGAATCGCCTCCATGTCCACGAAGGACTCAACGGCGTCTACATAGGCGTTGGTGTAGTCGCAATAGCCGATCTGGCCCGACTCCAGCCCGAGGGCCAGCTCTATCTTGACCGGATCGTCAGCGTCCAGAGCATTCGCCTCGCGTTCGATCTCCCTGGCTTCGCCGTCTAACAGCAGAGCCCCGTCCTCCATGAACACCTTGAGCCCGTTCCACTCTGGCGGATTGTGGCTGGCGGTGAAGGCCAGTCCGTAGGCAGCCTGATGCTGCACCGTGGCATAGGTGATGAGTGGTGTGGGAGCAGCCTCCTTCAGCAGGGCAACGCGCACATTGTTGCCCGCAAAGACCTCAGCGGCAGCCTCTGCAGCCCTGTCGGACAGGAAACGCCGATCGTAGCCAATGAGAACACCTTGTTCCTCCAGGCCGCTGCGAACCAGGCCATTGGCCAAAGCCTGCGCCAGACGCCTGACGCTGTGGAGAGTGAAGCCTTCGCCGATGATCGCTCGCCAGCCGCCAGTGCCGAATCGGATGATGCTCTCTTCCTCGATCCGCCGGGGGCGCAGGATGCGCTTCTGCAGAATAAGCTCAGCCGCCTCCAGGTCCGCTGGCGTGTTGATGCCACGAACTTCGTCTTGATCACAGCTCCGATAGCACTCGACCGCGCACCCTCGTGCGACGAGCTCCCGCACAGCCTCAGTGAGGTGATGGTCGCCCCCCGCACTATCCCGGTCGATTTCTTTGAGCACCGCGAAGAGGGATTCAGCATCGGCCACGTATGCGCCCAGGTTCAACTCGCGGATGCGACGCACTCCTTCGCTTGCATCCGCCTCCTCCACAACATCGATAACGCGCCCCCGGTCATCCCGAACGACCCGTCCATATGGCAAGCGGAGATCGGTTATGCAAGACAGTAGGGTGAATTTGGCATTCTTCAGACGATGGCGCAGCATCATGCCCCGGAGCGAGGACAGGCGAATGAGAGGGGTATCTCCATAGAGTATGAGCAAGTCCCCATCATGCCCCAGGAGATGCGGGCGAGCCTGCAAAACGGCGTCTCCTGTTCCCAGTGTCTCTTCTTGCAGCACAAAGTTGTAGGCTGCTCCCAGGTGCTCCTCCAGCGCCTGGTGGCCATAACCCACAATGACATAGATGTCCTGCGGCTCACCAAAGCGGTGGGCCAGGCCCAGCACATGGTCGATGATCCTCTTCTCACCCAGCTCTTGCAGAGCGCGAGGGTAGTCCACTCCCGCGCGAGGCCCCTGCGCAGCAGCCAGGATCAGCACCTTGACAGAGCTCACCGCAGGATCCGTGTGTGTTACAGGGATCATCTTCGTCATTCTCACTCCTCTTCCCGCGCAGGCCGTCGGTCGGCACGGGGTGTTCGGCAGTCGCACGCCGGCGACGGAGGGCACTCAAAGGCCTACCTGTGCCCGAACCGGGCCGCGAGTGACGGCATGGATCCCACGCGCAGTGCCAACAAGCAGGGGTGCGCGCCATTTATCATGACCATCCTACCTCGATTGATCTGGGTGTCAAATGCGACCCGCGGGTGGGTGTGGAAAAGCGACCATTGTCAGAGGTGAGCCGGAGCGCAGCGAACGGGAAGAACCCCTGTTTTGTGCGGTTGAGACCCTTCGCTTGTACCCCTGAAGTTCGGGGCACTTGTACCCCTGAAGTTCGGGGCACTTGTACCCTGAAGTTCGGGGCACTTGTACCCCTTCACTACGGGGTACTTGCACTCAGGGTGACAACCATGTGAGCAGCCGCACACTTGTCTAATACCCTCACCCGCAGGGCCGCTTGCCGTCTCGCATATCCTATGATAGACTGGGCCCGGAAATCAACCACCGTACCCCGACCATGAGTCACATGATCCTGACGAGGAGCGTCCCCATGGGAGGCCTGATGAAAGCGAGCGTGTGGGTGGCACCGGAGCGCGTCGAGTTCCGCGAGGTGGAGCGACCAGTCGTCTGCTCAGGCGAGGCTCTGGTCAAAGTCGCCTATGCCGGCATCTGCGGCACCGACCTCTCCATGTATGTGGGCAGACATCCACGCGCGAAACCGCCACTGATCATGTGTCACGAATTCGTGGGAACGATCGTCCGGGCCGACGGCGACGCTTTCCCCGCAGGAACGCCCATCGTGATCAACCCGCTGCTGAGTTGTGGGGTCTGCTACCCTTGCACAAACGGCATACCTCACCTCTGCCAGAGGCTGGGCTTGCTGGGCATCGACCGCGACGGAGGCTTTGCCGAATATGCGCTGGTGCCGCTGCACACCGTTCGCCCGTTGCCTCCTTCTCTGCCGTTGGCAAAAGCGGCTCTGATCGAGCCCTTGGCCGTGGCCTGCCACGCAGTGCGGGCCTCGAACCTCAGGGTGGGCGACGTGACCGCCGTGCTTGGAGCTGGCCCCATCGGCATCATGACCGCTCAGGTGGCACGCCTGGCTGGCGCTCGACGCGTCTTTGTATCCGAGATCGCCCCCAAGCGTCTCTCCATTGCCATAGAACTGGGCTTCGATGTCGTCGATGCTGGGGAGCAGAGCATAGTCCAGGTAGTTAAGGACGCCACACACGGCATTGGGGTGCCGGTGGGGTTCGAGACGGCCGGCGTACAGGCCACCATCACTGACGTACGACAGATCGTCCGCATTGGCGGGCAGATACTTCAGGTGGGCATGCCCAAGACGCCGCCAACCCTTGATCTGGTGGCGCTCACCTACGCCGAGATCACCATCAGGCCCATCCGCGTCTACCGGGAGGAGGATTTCTCCGCGGCCATCGCTATCGCTGCCGCCGGCAAGGTCGATCTGTCCACCCCAGTGACCCACATCCTGCCCCTGGAAGAGCTGGACGATGCCATACAGCTTGCGCTCAAGGCCTCGGACGTGGGCAAGATCCTTCTCCAGCCGAATGCCTAGCTTTTTCGCCTCATAGCAGGAGGGAACACCGGGCATGAAAGAGTCCTTGCGGCGTACCCTGGCCGAGCTGACGGCTCTCGATGGCGTATCAGGGTTTGAGCAGCATGTGGTAAGGTACCTGAGAGACGCCTTTTCGAAGGTGGCCGACCGTGTCGAAGTGGATCAGATGGGCAACGTTTACGCTACGCGCGAGGGAGATCCCCAAGGACCCCATCTGATGATCGCGGCCCATTCAGACGAGATTGGCTGCATCGTCAAAAGCATAGATCCTCAGGGCTTCCTGCGCTTTGACACCTTGGGCGGGGTCCGCCCCGCGCTTCTGGTGGGCAGGCGAGTCAAGATCAGGGGGCACTTGGGCGTCGCCGGGGTCAAATCGGGCCACCTGCAGACGCCCGAGGAGCAGCTTGGAGTCTTGCCGACAGATGAGCTGTACATCGACGTCGGTGCCGACAGTGCCGAGGAGGTCGCGGCCATGGGCATCGCCGTGGGCGATCCCGTGGCTCCCCATAGCCCGCTATTGAGCTTCACCAACTCGGACAGGTTGTGTGGCAAGTCGATTGACGATCGCATAGGTTGCGCCATCGTGCTGGAACTCTTTCGCCAACTGGCGGGCGTGCCGCTAGGGGGAACTCTCCACGGCGTGATCTGCGTTCAAGAAGAGATTGGATTCCGCGGGGCGAAGGTTGCGGCATATCGGCTGCACCCAGACTATGCCGTTGCGGTGGACACCTTCATGGCAGGAGATACGCCCGATGTGAACTACTACAAGGAGCTGCCCGCCCGCATTGGCAGAGGACCAGTGCTACTGTTGGCTCACAGCGGGCACGTTGCCCATCCCGCAGTTAGTCGCTATCTTCAGCAAGCTGCGGCCAGATGCGGCGTGATCTTGCAGCCTTGCACAATCGTCGGAAAAGCGGGAACCGATTCGACCACCATCCACCTCAGTCGCCGAGGCGTGCCCACGTCGGGCATCGGACTGGCTCGTCGCTATTCACACTCGCCTGTCTGTACGATGGACATCAAGGATGCTGTCGGCGCGACCAGGTTGCTCGTCCAGTTCGTCAATGACATGGCCCAGCACACCGATCTGCGGTTCCTCGACTAGCTGCCCAGCACCAGGCGGCCAAGCAGTGGTCTGCGAAGTCTCACCGCCTGCTCGGGGCAGAGCTCGTGGCAGCAGTAGCAGCGAATACACTTGCGGGGGTCCATCCTTGCCTTTCCGTCCACCACCTGGATGGCATCCACTGGGCAATGCTTCACACAGTAGCCACATCCCGTGCACCTCTCCCCAGCGTGGGGGACGACAACCAATTGGCGCAAGACCCAGCCGGTTGCCAGGGCTGGGAGCCAGCCCTTTCTCCTGGCGCGTCCGTCTCCTGAGCCCTGGGCAGCCTGATTCTCCAACGCGGGCCCTCGCAGCCAGCGTGGCAGGATGCCAGGGTCAAAAGGAAAGGCCGTGCCCCTGGAAAAGTCTGCAACGCGAAGCGTCTCTAGCTCATCCCCAAGGAGAGAGATGTCCTCCAATCGGCCGCTGGTCAATCCAAGCTCCATGGCCGCCTTCGTTGTCAGAACGCTGAGGGGATCGAAGCCGACCAACGCCGCGCAGACGATGTCAACGGCGAGCGCGTCTGTGCCCACGACGATGGCTCCCACCTGGCGTGGATCGCCTCCAGATGGCCCATCGCCCTCCATGGCCACCACCGCGTCCACAAGGTTGAGCGCAGGCTTGACATAGGTGACGATGTCTATCAACCCTTGAGCGAATCGGTCTGCCTGCTGCAACTTGGCATGATAGCCCATCTTGAGCGTCCCCGGCACCAACCCAAACAGATTCTTGACCGCCAAAGTGAGGGTGGTGAGGTTGTGGGTCTTTAGTTTGGCCAGGTTGATGACCGCGTCTGCCTCGACCGCTGGCCGAACGAGGTCCAGCCTGTGCAACAGTGTACCCTCGGGATGAGAAACCTGAACCGTGCTCACATCGTAGTTCAGCGTCGCGCCGCCCATCTCTGCGGCCCAGGTCATTCCAGTCTTGCGGTAGCTGGCCCTCAAGAGTCCCGGAGTGTAGGGCCCACCTGGCGACTCGACGATGATAGGGCTGGCTCCAGCCTTCACCACCAGCCTGGCCACGGCCGCAACGATGGTGGGGTGAGTGGAAACAGCCCTCTCTGGCGGCACTGCGCGAACGAGATTAGGCTTGAGCAGGACGCGCTGGCCGGGTCTCACAAATGCGCTCATGCCACCCAGCAAGTCCAAGGCGCGACGTATCGCCGCCTCAACTCTTGGGAAGTCATAGTCGGCACAGCCGATGAGAGATACCTTGCTATGGTCTATCACGCTGGTACATGTCCTTTTTGGCTTGTTGCTCCCCGCTCTTATCAGTCCCCTGCCAGGAACAATAGTCCCCGTATCTTAGAAATGCCCGGCAAGCCACTTCCTGCCAGCGAGGGTCGAGCCCGATCGAAGGGTTATCGGCATAGTAGCCGGCAACAAACCCACCTTCTGGACCGCCTAGCTTCTCCATCATCTCCCTGGCTTCTTGCTCGATGGCGCCCTCATCGTGAGTCTGCAACGTCTTTTGGATGTCCACCGGGCACCGAAAGGTGATTCGACCATGAAACTGAGCCAACACGTCGATGCCATGAAGTCGCGGCTGATCAAACTGAAGCAGATCGATTCCCGCCTCTATGAGATCGGGGATGATGTCGGTCATCTTGCCACACGAGTGCATAAAGACCTTGATGTCCTGCTCGCGAGCCAGCCTACACAGGCGAAGGAACCCTGGCTTAAATATCTTCCTCCAGGTCTCGGGGCGAATCATGAGGCCCTTCTGGGTGCCCCAGTCCTCTGGGAACATGACCGCATCGACGCCCGCGCGCGCATATTCCACGATGACATCGGCCAGAAGATCCTCGATGCGCAGCAAGAGCGCCTTCACCCTGTCGGGCCAAAGCAGGATATCCATGAGGAATGATTCCAGCCGCCGCATCTTGCGCGCGATGTTGAAGGGAAAGCCCGGCAAATCCCCCACGCGGAAGCGGTCGTTGTCGGGGTCGTCGCACACTCCTCGCACCCCGGCATAGATGGTGGGATTGGCCAGGTCGGGCAGGCGCAGGCCATCGAGGTCCCCCCAATGCTCCAGCGCCCCGCGAACCACCTCGCCTTTGCTACTCTCATCCACTCGGCCCCAGGTGTTGCCCCACTCGTCCACATATTCCTGACGCCCGTTCCCAGCACGATGCCAAGTTCGACCAGAGCCTCCAAGCACATACTGAGTGTGGACAAAGTCACTTTCATAAGGAGCGGGAAACGAAGTGGCCACACGTTCGGGGCCAGTGTACTCTAGTGTCCTCAAGACTACTTCGCGCGAATTCATCTGCTGATCCTCTCCTCAGTCACCCCGCTTCGCAGCTTTGGGCGACCATCACCCGACCTCTCCCCATGATAACCGCTTTGCCCAAGCCGAGCAAGCGGCGTCTCCAGGCCACACGCACAGGGGCGTGCTTGCCAGCGCAGGGAGTGTTGTGCTAAACTCGCCGGGCGAGGTACATGGGAGAGGGTGCAGAATGCTAGCCAAGATCAGCAGTTGCGCCTTGGTGGGCTTGGATGGGGTGCTGGTTGACGTGGAGGTGGACGTGCACCCCGGCCAGGTCGGGGTTATCGACATCGTCGGCCTGCCCGACGCAGCGGTTCAGGAATCGCGCCAGCGCGTCCGCTCTGCGATCCAGAACTCCCGTCTCTACTTTCCTCAGAAGCGAGTCACAGTGAACCTGGCCCCCGCTGACTTGCGCAAGCAGGGGCCCGCCTACGACCTGCCCATAGCAGTGGGCATCCTGGCCGGGGCAGACCAGGTTCCCATCCAATATGAAGGCAGTGCTTTCATCGGCGAGCTCTCATTGGATGGGAGCGTCCGGCACGTCAATGGGATCATATCGATGGCCTCGTCTGCGCGCGAGCAAGGAATCGACACCATCTATGTGCCGCACGCGGATGCTCCCGAGGCCGCGCTGATTCCCGACTTGGTGGTCATTCCCGTGGAAAGCCTGGGCCGACTGGTGATGCATTTGAACAACCTGCTGCCCATAGAGCCCTACATCTCCGAAGGGATGGCTCAAGATACTGAGGCCGAGTATGCGATCGACTTTTCTGAGATTCGCGGCCAAGAGCACGCGAAAAGGGCTATCGAAGTGGCAGCGGCAGGTGGCCACTGCGTCCTTATGACCGGACCACCTGGCACCGGCAAGACTCTGCTGGCTCGCTCGGTTCCCAGCATCTTACCCCGAATGACCATCGATGAATCCCTGGGAACTACCAAGATCTATTCCATCGTGGGACTGCTGCCCGCGGGACAGCCACTGATCCGCCATCGTCCCTTTCGAGCGCCGCACCATACAGTCTCCCGGGCAGGATTGGTAGGCGGCGGCCACTGGCCCCGCCCGGGGGAGATCTCCCTTGCCCACCGTGGCGTCCTCTTCCTCGACGAGTTCCCCGAGTTTGGCATGCGCACCCTGGAAGTGCTGCGCCAGCCCCTGGAGGACAAGGTGGTCACCATCTCTCGTGCGTCGGGGTCTTTGACCTTTCCCGCTAACTTTATGCTCATCGGAGCCATGAATCCCTGCCCCTGCGGCTACTCTGGGGATCCCACACGCGAGTGCACCTGCTCTCGGGGCATGATCGAGAACTACCAGAAGCGCATCTCGGGGCCGTTGCTGGACCGCATCGACATCCACGTTGACGTGCCCCGCGTCGATTATGAGAAACTCACTGGCATGACCATGGGCGAGACCTCAGCCAGCATCCGGGCGCGGGTCGAGGCCGCGCGCGAGAGACAGCGAGCGCGCTTGCAAGGCACCCCCCTCCATTCCAACGCTGACATGGGTCCCGCCGAGGTGCGCCAGTTCTGTGACCTGGACTCGACGGGGCGGGGACTGATCAAGGTGGCCGTGCGCCAGTTGGGCTTGAGTGCCCGGGCCTACCATCGCGTGCTCAAGCTGGCTCGCACCATAGCTGACCTCGCCGGGAGTGAGGATATCGAGACGCAGCATCTGGCTGAGGCGCTGCAATACCGGTCCAGGCAGAGGGAGTGAGGGCAAACAGGTGGGCCTGATGAAAGGTTGCCGAGCTCCCGATTCGAGCCCATGCAGGTCCGGACAGAGGTCAGGGCATTGACCAAGGCAGTCGGCCCGCGCCTCGCCGGCCGTGGCAAGGAGACATCGGGCCCGAGGGCCACTCCACTTGTATTCAATGCATACCCGTACGGCCGGATCATGCTCACAGATCGCTGCAAAGGCCTCCTCGGCAAAGGCATAGGCATCGCGGCAGTCGAGTTCAAAGGGATAGTCGTGTCCCTCATTGAGGGTGCAGGTGGTGACCCGATTGCAGCCTAGCTCTCTGGCATAGTCCATCGCCCGATGGAAATCATCCGCCACCTCACGCCGCTCGGCCGCGGACTGGGTGGCCCAGCTTGTGGGGCATGAGAGCGTGGACGCGACCAGGATCTTATACTACGCCCTCTGAGCAGGATCTGCAAGGGGAGGTGGAGAAGATGGCGCTGGCCTAGGTCGATGCCAAAGGGGTGGACCCCGGTAGCCGTTACAGGCACCTTGCTGGGTCAGAGCCGGGGTGTCGATACCTGAGATTGAGGCCGCACTGGGTGGTGCTAGGCGAGTGATCGATGCCCTTGCCGGGATAGGTCAAGTCGTCCTCAGGTTGGGTACCGCTATCCGTTTTGCGCCTTTTCCGATTTGGCTCTTGCGTTACGAGAGCACTGGAGCTATCCAATGACCAGATGTTATCTTGCTTCAACCCATCAAAATGAGATTCTAGAGGAACTACAACAGAGAATGTCGCGAGTGATTCTGGGCGCGTCAGTTCTCTTGGGACAGATCCTCATCCTATTGGCCGAGGCATATCGGTTGTCTCGGAATGTAAGCATGTTTGGGCTATTCCTGATTCTGTTTCCACTGGCCGCGGCCCTGCTGATGGACCGCTGGTACCGGGGAGTTCTCTGGGTGCTCGTTCTTGGCTTGCCAGCAAGCATCCTGTTGGGATCATTCTGGTTTGGTTCTGATGTCATTTTGTGCCTTTTAGCTTTGCCTACAGCGCTGATATGTGTTCTGTTGGGTGCCAAGTACGGGTTTCTCATCACCTTCCCTACCAGTCTGCTTCTATTGGCCGGTGGCAGTGTGTTTGCCATACACGGAAGTTTGTCGAGAGCGGTGGCGCTAGCTCTGATCTGGGGAACACAGGCAGTTGTGTGGATGGTTCTGCGATTCGTTTCTGAGGCAATCGAATGGTCGTGGTTCCGTTACCAGAAGATGCGAGACCTCTTGGAGAACGCTCGTGATCGGCAGGTGCAGCTGAAGCAAACGCAGGAAGATCTGGTGCAGGCCAACCTGGAGTTGGCCCGCGTTTCGGAGAGGCTCAGGTCCATGCGCCAAGTGGCCGAGGAGGCACGAAGGGCCAAGGAAGAGTTCGTGGCCAACGTCAGTCATGAACTGCGCACTCCTCTCAACATAATCATCGGCTTCAGCGAGATGATTACCCAGGCGCCACACGTCTACGGTGTCGAGCTGCCTCCCCAGCTCTTGGCGGACGTTGCGGTCATCCACAGCAACAGCCAGCATCTGGCCAGTCTCGTTGACGATGTGCTCGATCTCAGTCAGGTCGATGCTGGCCGTATGTCGCTTACGAAGGAGTGGGTCGCTCCGGAGACGATTGTCGAGGGAGCAGTTGCGGCTGTGAAACCTCTCTTCGAATCTGAAGGCCTTTATCTGAAGCAGGAGGTGCCTGAGGATCTTCCGCTACTCTTGTGTGACCGAACTCGCATTCGCCAGGTAGTCCTCAACCTGCTGAGCAATGCAGGCAGATTCACTGAGCGGGGAGGTGCAACGGTGCGAGTGAGGAGAGAAGATCGAAATATCAGGTTTAGCGTGGCTGACACTGGCCGTGGCATTCCCACAGAGGACCAGGATCGCCTGTTCCAACCTTTTGAGCAGCTCGGCCGTACCATTCAGCCTGGGTTTGCTGGCAGCGGTCTGGGTCTAGCCATCAGTAAGCGCTTTGTGGAGATGCACGGTGGGAGTATGTGGTTGGAGAGTGAGGTGGGCATAGGTACGGCCTGCCATTTCAGCCTTCCACTGGAAGAACCGTTGCCAGCCAGCTCTGGAGGCATGCTTCGTTGGTTCAGCCCGTATCATCACCACGAGACACGTACCAGGCCCTCGAGAGCGCCAAGGCCCACACTTGTCCCTCGCTACATCGTCGTAGAGTCGGGTGATACGCTGCAGCGACTTCTCAAACGCTACCAGGATAACTCGGAGATTGTCTTGGTGCGCAGCCTCGATGAGGCGGTCGAAGAGGTGAGCCGGCTGCCGGCTCAGGCGCTGATCATCAACGATCTACGCTTTCATCAAGCACCATCTCAGATGAGCAAGTTGGCGGATCTGCCCTATGGTACACCCATCATTGCGTGCTGGTTGCCAGGCACAAAGGAAGCCGCAGAGCAACTGAAGCTGACACACTACTTGGTCAAACCAGTTAGTCGAGAGGTGCTGCTTTCCACGCTCGACGACCTGCCCCGCCCTGTACGGACCCTCCTCCTGGTAGACGACGAGCCAGACGCGCTCCAGCTTTTCGCGCGAACACTCGCCTCGGCGGATCGAGGCTACCGAGTGCTACGCGCGTCGACTGGGCAACGTGCCCTCTCCTTGCTACGTGAACGCCATCCTGATGTGATGTTGCTTGACCTGATTATGCCGGGCATGGATGGGCACATGGTGTTACGGGAGCAGAGCCTGGACCCAAACATACGAGATATCCCCGTAGTGGCGATTACTGCCCAAGATCCGGCGCGGGGGCCAATAGCTAGCGATCTTCTTACTATCACCCGGAGTGGCGGTCTCTACCTGCGCGATCTCCTGAGGGCCATTGGAGCAATCAGTGAGGCTCTGGCTCCACCAGACGAGCTTGCCGAGCCAGCGCGCTCAAGAACGCTTGCCGACTAACCGGCTTGCGCACGAACTCGCTTGCCCCCAGAGAATAAGCCAACTCCTCCTCGGCAAGTATGGTACAGACGATGATGGGAGTATGATTGGTGAGGGGATGCTGGCGGAGTCGCCCCAGCAGTTCCCACCCGTCGATATCTGGCATCATCACGTCGAGGACAACAATCTGAGGCGAGATCTGTCGGGCCAGGGACAAGGCGCCTTCTAGGTTTCGCACGCCGTAGACTCGATAACGGGTGCCCGAAGCATAGCGCTGGAGCAGGCGCACAGTATCGGCATTGTCGTCGATGAGGAGCACCGGTACCTCCTTGACAGTCGGGAACGTGACAGTTGCGACATGGGCCTGCGCATGCGAGGAAAGGGTCAGGCGCCCCCTACAGGTGTCTGTTAGACGCTTTGCCATCGCCAGACTCCCGGCATCTTCGGCTGTCTCCTCATAGCCTGGCTGGGATCTCACTGCCCGAATCTGAATCTCAACGTACGCATCCAGTTCCCTTACAGAAACCGATACGCGCTCCTCTGAGGCGTGCCGAATGGCAACGCTGAGCAGGCTCAGGACAACTTGCCGCAGAGCAACAGGGTGCACAGCAAGGGCGTGCGTCTCCTGGAAATCGACTACTTCCAACCGTACCCCATATCGCACAGCCATCGGGTTGGCCAGCTCAAGAGACACGCGCAAGGCCTGGCCAAGGTCAACTTGCTCTTCCGGAGAAGCATGCTCAAGCCAGGCCAGTTCACCGTTGATGGCGGATCGTGCCTCCTCGTCTTCCCGCGTGATCTCCTGTGTGCCCGGCCCTTCGTCGCCGCCGGCACTGATATCGAGCTGCCTCTTGAGCAACGGAGCCAACACCGCCAAGGCTTTCCGCTCCTCGCGCCGCAGGTGACGGGTGCTTATCCCAAGTTGATTGGCCGCCTCTATCTGACTGCACTGCTGTACATAGCGATAGAGGAGGATCTCATACACTCGCCAGGCCTGCGAATGAGCCGGCGTGTCCGGCTCGGGCTCTAGCGAGCGAATCGTCCTTATGAGCGTCCGACGCACGGCAGAGGTGGTATTGGGAGAGCCTGACAAACCCAATGCCTCGATGAGCGGGCTGCTTTGAAGAGCACTGGGGTCATACAGGTGTCGGAGGGCGAAGCGAACCCAGGACAGAAACGTGTCATCTGTCGCCATGTCCTGTTTACGTCCTGTTTATGTCCTATATTCGGTCAAGAGCGCCGATAAGAAGATGGTATAATGCTAGTGAGGATAGCGGCTGCCGTCAAGCCTCCGATTCGGAGGCCATCGAAAAAACGGGTTTGTCATTCTGCCCGCACTTGTGGCCCACGCAAGCCGGGTATTCCGGCTCGAAATGAAACAGGAGGAACAGATCGTGGAGGCAGAGCGGCAGAGGCTACTCGATCTCTACGAAGGTCTTCGGGTCACAGACGTGTCCGATGCCATGGACATCATGGGGCGCCAGGATCTGGGCAGCATGGACCACAACATCGGCCCCTTGTGGCGGGATGTCGAGGGGTTCAAGCACTGTTTCGTGGGCTTTGCGCACACGCTTCGCTTCGTGCCCACTAACCATCCGACCATTTCCCGGACACCGGACGAGAACAAGGCCATGATCTCCAAATGGTACAGGGAGTTGGCTGGGGGGCCCAAGGCGGAGATTCAAGACGGGGATGTCATCGTAATCGATGGTACCGACACCCATGTGGGATTCATCGGCTCCAATAATGGTTTTGCCTGGCTCCTACAGGGAGCGGTGGGCATTGTCACGAACGCTGGCTGCAGGGATACGGATGAGTTGATCCGTCAACACGTGCCCGTCTACAGCAGTCGCCTTGAGAAGCCCATTCGTCCTTTTCGATTAGAGTTCGACAGAGAGCAGGTGCCCATCAACTGTGGGGGGGTACTGGTCAGGCCAGGGGACGTTGTGGTTGCCGATGGTGATGGCGTTATCGTTGTGCCCATCGAGGTCGCCGAGGATGTGGCCAAGTATGCTCGCGAGGTGGCGAATATGGACAGGGCAGGTCGACGCCGTCTCTACGAGAAGGCGGGTATGGAGATGGACGAGACCGTCGAACCTCTCCCGTAGAAGGAAACTCGAAGGGGGCGACACGGATTCCGATAAGGGGTTTGCGCCTACAAACGCCAGATGATTGGTACGATCTCTTCCAAGTGGCGGCTGAGGCTAAGGACTAGAGAGCCAAGAGTGGCAAGGAGAGACACATGGGAGAGTTGCATCATCGTGCGTGGCCAGGCTGGGGGATGGCTGGCCGATCGTCGTAACCACAACCGCGAGGAGGGATTATGCCAACAGCTTTCCGATGATGTTCGGGATTTGGTGTCTGTGCCTAAGTGTCCCGATAGGCTGGGCGCGACTTTGTGGGGCAGCACTGCTCAGTAATGTCGCGCGCTGGTCGCTATCATTTGCGCAAGGAGGAAGACAATGGGCGTGGTCGATCTGTACAAGTATCTGAGGGTCGTAGACGTAGCCGATGCCATGGACGGCATTGGGTACTTTGACATCGGTCTCGTGGATCCCGAGATCCGGCCCCTGTGGCTAGGTATGAAGTTCTGGGGGCCGGCCCTCACCGTTCGCTGTGTGCCTGCCAACAGACCCATGTGGAAGCTCAACACCACCGAGGAAATCGTGAGAGATCATGCCATGTGGTTCGCAGAGGTGCCGAGCCCCGTAAGGGTAGGTGCGCTGGTCAAGCCGGGGGACGTGCTGGTATATGACTGTGGCGAGTCCAAAGAAGTCGGTGTTTGGGGCTCCGCCAACGGCCTGGGCATGGTGGCCAGAGGGGTGGTGGGCATCGTTACCGATGGATACTGTCGGGATACCTATGAGGTGTGCCTGCAAAAGACACCCATCTGCTGCCGTCATCGCGGGCGCACCATCATTCCGGGACGGATAATGACCGTCGAGGCGCAGGTCCCGATCGCTTGCGGCGGCGTTCAGGTTCGCCCTGGCGACATCGTGGGCTGCGACGACGACGGGGTGATCGTGGTGCCTCTGGAGGTCGCTGACGAGGTCGCGGTTCATGCACGCGCCGTGCTTCTGGCGGACATGCGTAGCCGGCGCAGGCTCTATGAGAAACTGGGCATGACCCCGGATGAGACGGTGGACATTGACGCCGTGGAGGCTTACTACAGCCAGTTTGAGTGAGGGGCGGGCCTGTCGTCGTGTGGCCGTGCCTCGCTTTACAGAAAGGAGGTGGGGGTATATGATGAGCTTGAGGAGAGGTTCTTGGTCGCGGACGAGTGTCCAGGTAGTGAACTGGGCATATCTGGATGCGACGGTGAATGACCACTATAGCGATCTTGGGTGAGCGACGGGCCTGGTCAATAGTTGCGCGGGGCGCCGTGCTGCGCAGAAAGGAGGGGGACATACAACTGGCCTGACGAGCGTTGTTTGGCTGTGCATAAGCGTCTACGTATGAGTAGTCGCAAAGGAGGCGAAAGCGATGCTTGCCAAGAGGTTTTCGCGACGAGAGGTGATCAAGATATCGGGTGCCGCGGCAGTGGCTGCACTACTTGCTGCGTGCCAACCCGAGGTGGTCGAGAAGATCGTCGAGAAAGAGGTGACCAAGGTTGTAGAGGTCGAGGTGACAAGGGCGCCGGCGGAGGTGATTGTCATAGACTGGGCGACGCCGGCCGGCCTGGGTCTCGAGCGCACGTTGTACACCGGCTTCAGCTACAAGTTCGCGGAGGAGAACCCTGGGCTCAAGGTCAACATGAGTTTCGAGAGCTGGGCCGACTACTTCACCAAGCTCCCGGTCATGATGGCGGCTGGCGTGACCCCCGATGTGTGCCACAATCACTGGACCATCGCTCAGGACTATGCCTACCGTGGGGTCTTCATCGACCACATGCCCTACATGGAGCGGGACGGTGTCGATCCCGACGAGTTCGTCCCTGAAATGCTCGCCGAGTATGCCCATGGGGGCAAGCAGTATCTGCTTCCCAAGGACAGCGCCATCAATGCTTGCTATTACAACAAGACGCTGTTCGACGAGTATGGCGTACCTTACCCCGATTTCGAGTGGAGCATCGATGACTTTAACACCACGTGCCAACTGATGACCCGTGATGAGGATGGACGCCCGGCCAATGATCCCAACTTCGACCCCGACAATATCAAGCTGTGGGGCTTCACTTGGAGCACTCCCACGATGGCTGGTGACTGGCCAGCGGCCTTTACCAACGCGTTGGGCACCCACTGGTTTTCCGATGATTTCAAGACGTCACACTTTGACCACGAGGGGGTCATCCAGTTCTGGCAGATGATCACAGACCTGCGCTGCACGATGCACGCCATCCCTTCACCGGGCGAGGCCCTGGGGATGGGCGACCTGTGGCGGGCAGGCGTGACCGCGATGTGCATGGGCCACCACTCGACGACCTTCTACGCCAAGCAGGAAAAGGTGCGCTTCGAGTACGACATCGTGGCCGAGCCTGGCGGGCCGTTTGGCCAGTACGCCATCGCGGCCAGCAGCGGCTTTGGCGTCACGACCAATGCGGCACACAAGGAGGAGGGCTGGAAGCTTCTGAACTTCCTCACCAGCGAGGAGATCCAGGCCTACATCGGTGCGCAGAAGCGTTGGGGTGTGCAGAGGAAAGGCATCATGGACGCGATCAACCCAACGGATGGCATTCCCGAACACTTTGCCGACGTACACACCGCGCCTTGGATGGAAGGCTACACCGGCCCTCTGAAGAAACTCGGGATGATCGCCCCGGTTTTCATGAACCGCATCAAGGAGATCTATGCCACCGAGATGGATCCCCTCTTCACCTGTGGTGGAGGTAGCGTAGCGGAGGCTGCGGGGCGGGTCAAGAAGCAGGTAGACGAGGTACTGGCGGAGGTCGATTGGTAGGCGTCTCACGTCAGACGACTCTGTCTGGCTGCTTGAAGCTGGGAGAGTCGCCTGGTGGGATCGCCCTAACGATGTACGTTCCGGCTGCTCCGCTCGCACGCGTGAGTGTGGGCGGAGCAGCCGGGCGGCGCTGGGCCACTTTGGCCGTGATTGCCCGTAGCGCCAAAAACGTGAGAGGAGGAGCCCATGGGAAGGGTATCTCAACCAGCACGGGGCGAGCCTGTGGCAAAGGCAGTCAGGGGCAAGGCCCGAGGTATGACCAGACTGGCCCGCCGGGAGGCCATTGACGGCTACCTCTTTATCGCTCCCTGGTTGCTGGGTTTCGTTCTATGGGTGGCGTTTCCCATGATCGGGTCCCTCGCGCTGTCTCTGGTGCGCTGGAACCTCTTTTCTCCCCCCAAGTGGATAGGGCTGGAGAACTTCCGGCAACTTACCAAGAACCCGCTGGTGGGAGTCTCTCTTTGGAATACCGCCTATTACACTTTCATAAGCGTGCCCTTGAGGTTGATGGCCTCACTGATCTTGGCCTTGCTTTGCGTGCAGCAGATGCATGCCCGGGCGTTCTTCCGGACCTTTTTCTATCTGCCCTCGGTTACGCCGGCGGTGGCCAGTGCCATCGTCTGGTTCTGGATACTGAACCCGGAGGTGGGGCTGGCCAACACGTTCCTGAGGGCATTGGGGCTGCCTCCTTCTCAGTGGCTGTGGCACCCAAAGACCTCCAAGCCCACCTTCATCCTGATGAACTTGTGGGGCGCTGGCGGCAACACGATGGTGATCTTTTTGGCGGGGCTCCAGAACATCCCCGAGTCCCTCTATGACGCGGCAAAGATCGATGGGGCCAACTGGTGGCAGCAGTTCCGCTCGGTGACCATCCCCATGCTTTCGCCTGTGATTCTGTTCAACATGGTGATGGGCATCATCGGCTCCTTCCAGGTGTTCACCGGTGCGTTTCTGATGACTCAGGGCGGCCCGGCGAACTCTACCCTGTTCACCGTGCTCTATCTCTACCGGCTGGCTTTCGAGCAGTTTAACATGGGCTTTGCCGGCGCTTTGGCCTTGCTCCTCTTCGTCATCATCCTGTTCTTCACCGTCATCCAGCTACGTCTGTCAGAGGCCTGGGTCTACTATGAGGGAGGATAGATTCGATGGCAACGGAATCACGTGCTGAAGCTGTCGGTGGGGTCGCCTCACTGCGAACCGAGAGGCGCTGGAAGCCCGCTGTTTTCTACGTGCGGCGCACGCTCCTCTACATCGCCATGTGCACGCTGAGTGCCGTCTATATGATTCCGCTGGCCTGGATGCTCTCCACGTCTCTGAAGCTACAGGGGCAGGTCTTTGCTCATCCACCCATCTGGATACCGAACCCCGTCATGTGGCAGAACTACATGGAGGTGCTGCAGGTGGCCCCGCTACTGCGATGGCTGGCAAATACTGCCACTGTCACGGTCAGCGTGACTATCGGCGTCGTGCTATCCAGTTCGATGGTGGGTTTTGGTTTCGCCCGCCTGCGGTTCCCCGGACGAGACGCACTTTTTGGTCTGCTCCTGGCCACGATGATGTTGCCGAGTATCGTCACCCTTATTCCCAGGTTCATCCTCTTCAAAACGATCGGCTGGCTGGATACCTATCTGCCCATGATCGTCCCAGCATACTTTGGTATACACGCCTACAACGTCTTCTTGGTACGCCAGTTCTACAAGACCATCCCGACAGATTTCGATGACGCGGCCCGCATCGACGGCGCGAGCAATTGGAGGATCTGGACGTCCATCATGTTGCCGCTCAACAGGCCGGTGCTGACGGCCGTTGCCATCTTTTCGTTCGTTGGGAACTGGAACAACTTTATGAGCCCGCTGATCTATCTCTTTAGCGAGGAAAAGAAGACCCTGGCCCTGGGCCTTCGTGCATTCGTGGACCCGTACCTTGCCTCCTACCACCTGAACATGGCCGCAGCCCTGTATCTGACGCTTCCGATCGTGCTCATCTTCTTTTTCGGTCAGCGCTACTTCCTCAAGGGCGTGGTCATGAGCGGCATTACCGGAAGATAGTCAGCGATACTAGGGGTGCTCGACACATATGCAGGCGAGCGAAGCCCAAGCCAGCCTTGGTCGCGCTCTGCCCAAGGATCTCCTTTCGGCTGACGCTCGCGGCCAGAGGCATCGACCTCGTCCTCGAGAGCATAGAACCAGAGATATGGGGGACACAACATGCTAGCTATCCCGGCGCCTGGCCCAACGCGTACGATGATGGTTTCGTTCCGTCGCGGCGACTATATCATTGAGGAGCTCCGCGAGCTGTTCAAGCGAGAAGGGGTTGACGCGGCGCTCATCACCTCGGGCATCGGCTCCCTCGACATCTGCAAGCTGCACACCATAACCAAGACTGGGCTGCCGTCTGAGGACCGCTACTTCGACCTCGAAGGGCCCATTGAGGTGGGCTCACTGCAAGGGTCGGTGGCTGGTGGAGAGCCACACATCCACGTGGTTGTCGATGATGTGGCTAACGACAAGGTTTACGTCGGCCATCTGGAGCCGGGCTCACGTTGTTGCTTCCGCCTCGAGCTTGGCGTGATCGTTCTCGAAGGCGTCAGGACCAGGCGCGTCCAGGACCCCGAGACCAAGCTCGTCGAAGTCATAGCCGTTGAGGACTGAGATGTCGGACTTGGACAAGCTGATCGAGCAGGCTCCCTCTACCCTCGACCGCTTCCGGCTCGATGGTAAGATGGCCCTGGTGGGTGGGGCCACCCGCGGCCTCGGACAGGCGATGGCCCTGGCCCTGGCTGCCGCTGGTGCGGATGTGTGTGTCGTCGGACGTGGTCCCTCGGGGCTCACGGACACGGCCGAGGCTATCACAAGGCTGGGGCGCAAGGGCACTTGGTTCGCCGCCGACCTGACCGACGAGGCTCAGGTGGAACGTTTGGTCTCCTACATGCTCGACAGCTATGGCCGCATCGACATCCTGGTCAATAGTCAGGGGACGGTTGAGCTTCAGCCGACCGAGGAATTCGACACCGAGGCCTGGCAGCGGGTCATCGACGTCAATCTCAAGTCGTTGTTCCTCTGCTGCAAGCACGTGGGCCGGGTCATGTTGAAACAGGGCAAGGGCAAGATCATCAATGTCTCTTCGGTGCGGGGCTTTCAGGGGCGGGCCCAAGACCCCGCCTATGCCCCCAGCAAGGGCGCGGTGAACCAGCTCACCCACTCCCTGGCGATCGAGTGGGGGCACAGGGGGATCAACGTGAACGCAATCGCCCCGGTCTTTACTCGCACGGCCATGTCCGCACCCAAGCTGGACGACCCCACCACGCGGGCGTGGGTGCTGAGTCGCATCCCCATGAAACGCACCGGCGAGCTGGACGACCTCTTTGGTCCGGTGGTCTTTCTGGCCTCGGAGGCCTCCAGCTTTGTCAACGGGCACGTCCTCCTGGTCGATGGCGGCTGGGTGGCCGCCTGAGAAATCGCGGCCAACGTCGAAACGGCAAGATAGCCTGAAGCGTGCCCATCAAGACAGGAGGATTTCAAAAGCATGAGCGAGAGCCAAGGCACCAAGCAACTGGGCACGGTGCATGTTTGGGAGAAGGTGGAGATCACGCTGCGGGCTCAGAATACCTACTCCAACCCCTACACAGAGGTTGAAGTCTGGGTCGATCTGAAGGGGCCAGGGCTTGACAAGCGTGTCCATGGCTTTTGGGATGGAGAAGCGATCTTTCGCGTCCGGGTTCTGGCCACAAGCCCCGGGGAGTGGCTCTGGGTGAGTGGATCGAATCAGGCCGATGACGGTCTCAATGGCAGGACAGGAGGGTTTCGGGCCAAGGAATGGACCGAAAGTGAGAAGCAAGCGAATCCTAATCGGCGTGGCTTTTTACGGGCGACGGCCAACGGGCACGCGCTTGAATATGCCGACAGGACGCCTTGCTTCCTCCTGGGCGACACGTGGTGGGCCACGCCGACGTTTCGCCACAGGTGGTATGACGACGACGTGGAGCGTCCCATCGGTCCTGGTATGGGCTTCAAGGACATGGTCAGGTTCCGAAAGGCCCAAGGATACAACTGCATCGCCATGATGGCAGGGTTTCCGCACTGGGCGAACGATGGCAAGTCCCGTCGGATCCGGCTCGACGACGAGGAGCAAACCGTTGTCAGGTCCGCCTGGCAACAGGCGGGCACTGAGAGTGCCAAGGACATGCACAATGAAGGCGGTCGTCCGTTCCTCTTCCCTGGTCGGGTCCCGGGCAATGAGGACCTTTTCCCAGATGTCGATCGCATCAACCCAGCCTACTTTCAATGCATGGACAGAAAGATCGACTACTTGAGCGCCCAGGGGTTCATCCCCTTCATCGAGGTGGCCCGTCGCGACATAAGTCAGGCGTGGAAGAGGTTCTATGATTGGCCCGAGTCCTACGCGCGCTACATTCAGTACGTCTGGAGCCGCTGCCAGGCCAATAGTTGCATATTGAGTCCCATCCATTTTGACAGCGGACATATGAGCATTCCCTCACGGGATTACAACGAGCCGGCCAACATGGTCGTGCAAAAAGGTGTGCCAGCTTTTGGCACGCTACTGTCCTGTAATGCAAGCGGCTCGAGCTTGACCAACTTTGGCGATTCCGATGAGGCCAGGTGGCTTACCCTCCACCAGATCGGCAACAGGCGTCATCACAACAGCCACTGGCTACTGACCGAGATTTACCATGAATCTGTTCCTCCCCGACCTGCCCTAAATGGCGAACCATACTACGATGTACTGGGCCGCCCTCGCGACGTCGGCTGGCCTCCACATGCGATACCAGGCACAGAGGAGACCGCCCTCTATTGCCGCTCTGGGATGTATGGCAGCTTCCTGTCGGGAGGGTTTGCAGGTCACATCTATGGTGCGGCTGGCTTGTGGGGCGGTGACATCGAACCCGACGCTGACTACAAGATGTGGGATGCTCTCCACTGGGAGTCGGGCGCCCAGATGCGGCACCTCGGAACATTCGCCTTCTCAGAGGGCGCCCGATTCCGGGATCTCGTCCCCAACGCCGATCTCATTTGCCCGAACAAGACGCATGTGATAACCGGCAACCTGGGTTGGGCTTATTGTGCGCGGACGCCAGAGAGGGATTTGTTCATGCTCTATTTCGAGGCGGAGTGCCCCCAGGCCACGGTTCGCGGAGCGGTCTATGAGCGAACCTATAGAGGACAGTGGTTCAACCCAAGGACGGGCAAATGGAGCGATGCTGGTAGTCTCGCATCGGATTCCCTGTGCGAGATCAAGCTGCCCCCGCTTCCTCCCGGCGAGGATTGGGGCCTAAAGCTCGTGCTAGAGGAGTAGATGGGGACCGATTCGGCACACGTAGATGTCTCTGCAGCCATCGGCAGCATAGGCGACCCTGGTGCCCATGAAGCCCTTGGGGAGCTCGATCGAGGATGTCATTTGGGCAGGTGCCGTCTTGACAGCGGCCTCCCAGGATCCTCCCCTAACGGGCAGCGGACCGGTCTAGCGCTGTGTCATCCCTGGTTTGATAGTGGATTGCGCCCTACAGGAGAGGATTTGGGCTACCGTTAGCTATCGTTGCTGGTCAAACGCACCTTGAGGGAGAAGTGACACGAATTGGGCTTCTGGAGAAAGGGAGCCGGACTACTCTGCGGCTCTCTCGGTCGGGTTCGGGACGCCTGAGTGAAGCTTGGCTTAGGCTTGGAAGGATGGTCTCGATGTCAGGGAACCCCAAGGCCAGGCTCCGCAGACTGAGCGACACGAGCGTCTTTCTGACGACAGGGGTGACCAAGACAGGCTCCAGGAGGAGACAGCCAGCTTCGCGTGATCTGATGGCAGCCTAGTTTTCGAACGGAGGTGCATCTCATGTCACGCAAGACACTCTTCATTTTCGCTCTTGTGCTGGCGACCGCTCTGGTAGTGGTAGCATGCAGGCAATCGTTGCCCGAAGGATGCCCGCCAGATTGCGCGGGGCAGGACCTGTACCAGATCAAGTTGGGCGCTGTTGACCTGAGCAACGCCGATTTCAGCAACGCCGACCTTTCGAGGGCCAACCTGATTGGAGCTAACCTCAGCGGTGCCAACCTGACGGGGGCCGGGCTGCGTTATGCTGACCTGCGGAATGCCAATCTTAGGGGGGCCAACCTGACCAAGGCCGACATGAGGTTCGCGAGGCTAGCCGGCGCTGATTTCACCGGGGCCAACCTTACCGACACCAACCTGCTCCTTTCCACACGCCGCCCCTCTACCAAGTGGCCGGAGGGTTTCGACTACAAAGCGGCCGGCGCAGTTCTTGCGCCAGAGGATTAGGCCTTCAGACAATGGCCTGCGTCTGCACCTGCCGACGGTTTGAGACTCGGCAGCATCGCCTTTCTCGAGAGGGCTCCTCTCTGTTGATAATCTAGCATTGCGCCCATGGTCCTGAGAACGGATTGCTCAGTCTCGGTCTGATGAGGGCCACATCAGCTTGCAGCAAAGCGACAAAGTGCAGCGTAATACCTGATCAGAAGGTGGTGCCGTTGCGGTGCAACACTGATGCACGATACCGGGCCACGCTGAGCGTGGTTTTCCAAGTGAATGCCCTGTGGGCAGTCTCCCGTGTTTAGAGACAACATGCCAGAGGAGGAAGTCATGAAGGAACAGGTTAGCAAGTGCTCGTGCGCAAAGGTCATACACCACGGGCCTGGGGCATTATCCCGGCTAGATGAGGAGATCCGCAAGCTGAATGGCAGCCGGGTTGCACTCGTGACGGACCCAGGTCTGGTCGAAGCAGGAGTTGTTGATCGCGTTCTTGAGTGCACCAAGACAGAGCTGCTTGTCTACCAGGGGGTGCGGCCGGAGCCCCCTTACGAGGTGGTCCATCGATGCGTGGACTTTTTGAAGGAGAACGGGTGCGATCTTGTGATCGGTCTCGGTGGCGGAAGCTCCATGGATGTGGCCAAGATGGCTGCGGTGATGATGGCCAATGTCGGAAGAGTCTCGGACTATTGGGGAGCGGACCGCATTCCCCGGCCGGGGCTTCCGATCATCGCCATCCCGACCACGGCGGGGACCGGCAGCGAAGTGTCTCCTGCTGCCGTCTTTGTGGATCCATCCGATGAAGCGAAGAAAGGGGTGCGGTCCGACTTCCTTCTCCCCGAGGTCGCTATTCTGGATCCAGTTCTCACGCTAGGCCTTCCCCAGCTACTTACCGCCTCGACGGGGATGGATGCTCTGGTCCATGCCTTGGAGGCCTATACCTCTACAAAGGCTACGTTAATGAGTGATGCTATGGCCGAGCAGGCCATCGCAGTCATCGGCAACAACCTTCGTGCAGCCTATGCTAGAGGAAACTCCCTCCCCGCCCGTACCAGTATGCTCTTGGGGAGCCTCCTTGCGGGTATGGCTCTCGGGGAGGCCGGGGTGGGCGCCGTCCATGCACTGGCACATGTTCTTGGTGGGAGACACGGGGTTGGCCACGGCGTGGCCAATGCGCTTTTCTTGCCCTACGTCATGGCATTCAACCGCATAGGCTGTCGCGAGAAATATGCCAAAGTCGCGTCGCTCCTGGGCGAGCGAGTGGAAGGGCTCTCGCTGGATCAGGCTTCACTGGCTGCGGTAGAGGCGGTGCGCACCCTATCAGGTGACCTGGGCATCCCGCAACGCCTCAGCGACCTTGGCATTCCGGAAGATTCTCTGGACTTGATGGCCGAGACGTCTATGCAAACCCAGGGCAGGATCCTGGCCAATAATCCCCGTGTGGTGAGCCTCAGCGACGCAAAACGGATCCTCCGAGAGGCATACTAGCTATTGGTCAGTATCGTACAGTTACCTTTTCACATAACGGAGACATATGAACAATTCTGGCGCACTGGTGTGAGTGGCGCTGTGACCCGCCTTTGTAGGATCGCTCGCACAACTACTATTAGACGAGGAAACGGTGTCCGGGTCCTTCCCTAGCCCCAGTGTGCAAGAAGCGGCCGGCTGGACGAAGCCCAAATCCAAACCTGGCCCAACAGTTCACCCTGAATGCAATCAGCCGACTACCCTAGCTGGGAGCGCATCCCTGCGGTCGACAGGAGATGGCCTGGCTCTCCTCTTCGTGAGATGTTCTCTATGATAGTCCTCGCTACACGAATCGCTGCGGCGCCGTGCCAATGTCTGTGCTGGCGGTGCGGCGTTGATTGGGCGCACGGGCCAGGTCTTCCCCATATTTGCGTTTCAGCCTCGAAATCATAATATAGCATCATCTTATTATCATTGTTGCACATACAGCCGCAATTCAGTGGCAGGTCTCCACATCTCATATTTGCGTTTCGGCCCCGAAATGATAATATAGCATCGGCTTATTATCATTGTTGCATATACAGTTTCCTTACACTTGCAGAGTTGCCAGATGAATCCAGAAGCGTTTCGCCAAAGCCCGTCTGGTCGGGTGATAAAGGCACAAAGCGGCTATTGGGCTTTCGTGCCCAATCCCCTCCCCCCACCGCTGGAGTGGTCCCCAGGGCTGATTGCCAGGCTCTCGGATGCCGACAGGGCGCTGGGTGAACTGGCCGGCTTGGGCCGAACGCTGCCCAGCTATCAACTTCTCATCATGCCGTTTATCCGGCGTGAGGCGCTCCTCTCCTCGCGCATTGAGGGCACTCAGGCGACACTCTCTGACCTTTATACCTATGAGGCCAGGCAGCAGGCCATGTTTGAGCCTCGACCAGACGTCCATGAGGTGTGGAACTATGTCCGCGCCATGGAGTATGCCCTCGACCGACTTCAGAGCCTGCCTCTCAGCCTGCGCCTCATCCGTGAAATCCATGCCCGCTTGATGGAGGGTGTGCGCGGAGAGCATCAGACGCCTGGCGAGTTCCGTCGGAGCCAGAACTGGATTGGGGGCACATCGCCCAACGATGCGACCTTTGTCCCACCGACTGTGCCCGAGATGCACCAGGCTCTGGACGCCTTCGAAAAGTTCCTCTACGCAGGGCCACCGCTGCCTCCGCTCATACGCCTGGGGCTGATTCACTACCAGTTCGAGGCCATTCACCCTTTCCTGGACGGGAATGGACGCATTGGGCGTTTGCTGGTCACTATGCTGATGATCGCCTGGGATTTGCTCCCCAGTCCGCTCCTGTACTTGAGTGCCTTCTTTGAGGCCCATCGCCAGGCCTACTACGCCTTGCTGATGGCGGTGAGTCAGCAAGGCGCCTGGCAAGAGTGGCTGGCCTTTTTCCTTCGAGGCGTGGCCAGCCAGTCCCTTGATGCCGTGGCTCGTTCTCGACGGCTGCAGGACCTTCGTGAACAGTATCGGAGACGCTTTCAGACTACTCGTGCGAGTGCCCGGCTGTTGAAGGCCGTGGACTTTCTCTTTGCGCGACCCGTACTGACCGTGCGTCAGCTTTCGGAGGTGCTGGGCATTCCCCGGGACGCCGCCCATCGATATGTAAACCGGCTGGGGGAGGCGGGCATCCTGCGCGAGATGACTGGACGGGGGCGCAATCGGCTCTATGCGGCCGACGAGGTCATTGAGGCCATTGAGGCTCCGGTGCAGCCAACTGCTGATACTGCCAGCGCGGAGGCGCAATAGTGTCTGATGCCAGCCTGGCCGATGGCTTCAGGGACACCGAGATTGGGTCGCTCCCGGTCGATTGGCAAGTGGGGAGGCTGGGTCACGTCGAGAAGTGCGTGTGTGGTGCGGCGAGCCTTTGCCTCTTGACCCTGAGCAGGGGTGGGCGCGCGGACGATGGTCAGATGCAAAAAGAGGAAGGCCACCGAGGCTTGTGGGTCAGCCGGGGACAGGAAGGACGTACAGCCTGGAGCGCGACGAGGCGCTGAACTGAAATCCGCGTTCATAGCCCAGTCTATCCGGCCAAGCTCCAAAGACAAGTTCTCCGAGACTTTTTCGATGGTCTCCACCGCCGATCTTGACAATTCCCTCAAACCCTGGTAGAATAGCGACAAGTGAGCATCGTAAAGACTATGACCAGGAAGAGTAGGTCGCGTAGCGAAGCGCAGAGAGTCGGAGCAAGGTGTGAGTCCGATGCTAACGGCGCGACCGAATGGACCTGCGAGTCGTGCGCCGAAAGGGTCCTTTGGATTCGAGTAGTCCGCACCGGAAACGCTACCGTTATCTGAGCGCAGGATATCGGGCATCCATCCATGATCGGCGATGTGAGCCTCGTATCCGCTGAGAGAGGTTGGCGTGTGCAGTCTACCCGTCTCAGGACGGGTTTTTCTGTGCACGGCGCCTAAGGTGGGTGGCACCGCGGGGGATCAGCAAGACCCCTCGTCCCGCTGTAGATTCAGTCCTAGAAGGACTGGATGCCGCAGCGAGGCGAGGGGTTTCTTCTATTCCGAGCAAGTCATGCCGCTGGAGGTGTTGTACGATGATGGACGATAGACCTGCAGTAACCACAGAAAGGTTGCGCCCGATCATTCGAGAGCTCCCGGCCGACGTGGATACCCCGATTTCGGTTTATCTCAAATTGCGCACGCTGGGACCCTCGTTCCTCCTGGAAAGCGTGGAAGGGGGTGAACATCTGGCACGCTACTCCATGATTGGCATTCAGCCCCGAGCCATCCTGAGATCATGGCGAGACCGCGTGGTGTTTGAAGAGGCGGGGCGCTGGGAGGAATTCGCTCTGGATGGAGACGACGTCCTAGATGTGTTGCGAGCTCACCTGGCCCAATATGCATCAACGCCGCAGGAGGGGCTCCCTCGCTTCACGGGAGGCGCCGTAGGGTACATGGCCTACGACCTGGTGCGCTCCTTCGAACGCCTGCCCGAGCGTGCACCGGACACGCTCGGTTTGCCCGAGGTCATCTTCTTGTTGTGCGAGCGCCTGGTCATCTACGACCACGTACAGCATCGCCTGCTGGTGGTGGCGCACACGCGCGGTTCAGAAGCGGATGCCGCATCGGTGCGCGAAGCTGAAGCGGCCATCGACGAAACTATGGCCCGTCTCAGGCGTCCCTTGCCTGCTTCGTCCCCGCCATCAGTAGGCGAGCTCGGCGGCAGCGAAAAGCCCTGGGACACAGCCTTCTCTCGAGAGGCGTTCGAGGAGGCGGTCCGCAGGGCAAAAGAATACATCTCGCAGGGAGACGTATTCCAGGTGGTCATCTCGCGGCGCATCCACCGGCGCACATCGGCGCAGCCTTTCGACATTTATCGGGCTTTGCGTCGCGTCAATCCCTCGCCATATATGTTCTATCTGGAGCTTCCTGACGGACTGCGCCTCATCGGCTCTTCGCCCGAAGTATTGGTCCGCCTGGAAAATGGCGTCGTGGAGACCCGCCCTCTGGCGGGAACCCGACCTCGCGGTGCCAAGTCTGCAGAGGACCAGGCCCTGGCAGCAGAGCTCTTGGCCGACCCCAAGGAACGCGCCGAGCACGTGATGCTGATCGACTTGGCCCGCAATGACGTCGGGCGCGTGTGTCGCTTTGGGACCGTGACTACACCGACCATGATGGAGATCGAGCGCTATTCGCACGTCATGCACATCGTCTCCGATGTACAGGGTGAATTGCACCCTTCTTGCGATGCCTTTGACGTGTTCCGCGCCTGCTTTCCCGCCGGGACCGTCAGCGGGGCTCCAAAAGTGCGGGCCATGGAGATCATCGAGGAGCTGGAACCGGAGCGCAGGGGGCCATATGCCGGGGCAGTGGGTTACTTTGGCTTTTCGGGCAACATGGATACCTGCATTGTCATCCGCACCATCGTGATGAAGGGCGATCACGTCTTTTTGCGAGCCGGTGCCGGGATCGTCGCCGATTCTGACCCCGCTCGAGAGTATGAGGAGACCAACAGCAAACTGCGCGCCTTGTCGCAAGCTCTCACCATGGCCGAGCGCGCACAATCCACCGATAGAGGAGGCGACCATGATCGTAGTCATCGATAACTATGATTCGTTCACCTACAATCTGGTGCAGTACCTGGGGGAACTGGGCGTCGAGCCGCGGGTGTTCCGCAACGACCGCATCACCGTGGGCGAGCTGGCGAGCATGGAACCCACGCACATCGTCATCTCCCCTGGGCCAGGGACCCCGGAACGCGATGCGGGCATATCCAACAGGGTCATCCGACACTTTCATGGAAAGGTGCCTGTGCTGGGTGTATGCCTGGGACATCAATGCATCGCGCATACCTTTGGCGGTCGGGTCGGAAGAGCGCCCCGCCTGATGCACGGCAAAGTGTCCCGCATCACCCACCAGGGGGGCAGATTGTTCGCAGGTATACCGACCTCCTTCCAGGCGACCCGGTATCACTCGCTCATCGTGCAGGAGCCACTTCCACCCGAGCTACAGGTCCTGGCACGCACAGCCGAGGGTGAGATCATGGCCCTGCGGCATCGCGATGCCCCAACTATTGGCGTCCAGTTCCACCCCGAATCGATTCTGACGCCCCATGGCAAGCGTCTGCTCAAGAACTTTTTGGAGATGACCGACGACGATACCAACGATGTGCACACCGCATCGACAGAGGCCCCTGGGATCGACTTATCCACCGCTATCGAGCGCGCGCTGTCCAATGAGCATCTCTCAGCAGTTGAAGCGGAAGTGGTGATGATGCGCATCATGGGTGGCCAGGCCACTCCGGCGCAAATGGGGGCCTATCTGGCCGCCCTACGTGCCAAGGGAGAGACGGTGCAGGAGATCACGGGCTTTGCGCGGGCCATGCGCCAACATGTAACCCCAGTTCATGCGAGTCGCCGCCCATTGATCGACACCTGTGGCACAGGTGGAGATGGGGCACACACGTTCAATATCTCCACCACAACCGCTCTGGTGGTGGCCGGAGCCGGTGTTGCGGTAGCCAAACATGGCAACCGCTCCGTCTCCAGCAAGTGTGGGAGTGCAGATGTCCTGGAGGCCCTGGGCGTGAACCTTGACCTCGGCCCCGAGCAGATCGGGCAGTGCATCGACCAGATCGGCTTTGGCTTTCTCTTTGCGCCCAAGCTCCACCCGGCGATGAGGCACGCCATCGGTCCACGACGTGAGATGGGCGTGCGCACCGTGTTCAACGTCTTGGGTCCCCTCACCAATCCGGCCGGGGCTTCGATGCAGATCATTGGGGTATTCGATCGGAGCCTGATCGAGCCTCTGGCTCACGTACTGCGCGAGTTGGGAGCTGAAGCAGCGTGTGTAGTCATTAGCGCTGACGGACTTGACGAGCTTTCGACCACGGGGCTTAACTACTTGGCCTGTCTGAGAGATGGCCACGTCTCCTGCATCACCCTCGACCCTGCTGATTATGGCTTTGAGCGTGCGACCCTGGGAATTCTACGTGGCGGTGATGCCGCTGAAAACGCCGAGATCACACGCAGTATCCTGAGAGGTGCCAAGGGGAGCCGCCGAGACGTGGTAGTGCTAAATGCGGGGATGGCTCTGACCACAGCCGGAGCAGCAGGAAACCTAGCCGGCGGGATTGCGATGGCAACCGAGGCCATCGACAGCGGCCGGGCCCACCGGGTGCTGGAAGACCTCATCGCTTTCACTCGGGCAGTGGCATGATCCTCGATACGATCATCACCGACACCCGCGCGCGGCTGGCTGCACGTAGGGCCAAGTGTCCGGAGGGTGAGCTACGAGAACGTCTCGATCAAGCTCCCCCACCATTGGATTTGAGCCACTATCTGAAGAGACCTGGCGTGTCGATCCTCGCCGAGGTGAAACGCGCCTCGCCATCGCGTGGTGCACTCAACCTGGACCTGGAGCCAGCGCAACTGGCGGTAGCCTATGCTTCCGCGGGCGCCCAGGCGATCTCGATCTTGACCGAGGAGAGCCACTTTCGGGGATCGCTGGCAGATCTGGACCAGGCCCGCCGTGGGCTGGCAGCGGCCCAAATAGAGCGGCCCCTCTTGTGCAAGGATTTCATCATCGATTCGTACCAGTTGCTTGAGGCGCGCATCTCTGGAGCCGATGCGGTTTTGCTTATCGTGGCTGTTCTGGACAACGACCCCCTGGCGACCCTGCTGGGGAAAGCCCTGGCCCTCGGCCTCACCCCCTTGGTGGAAGTGCACAATGAACGGGAGCTGGCCCGGGCCTTGCCGCTGGATCCGCCCATGGTGGGCATCAATAACCGCGATCTGAGAGACTTTACCATCGACCTGGGGGTAACACGCCGACTGCGTCCGCTGATCCCGCCGCGAATTGTCGTCGTGTCGGAAAGCGGCATCCACCAGCCAGCTCAAATGCGCCAGTTGAGCGAACTGCACGTGGATGCGGCTCTCATAGGCCAGGCCCTGGTCACCGCTCCCGATCCTGTAGCCAAGCTGAGGGAGCTGAAGGAGGCGGGCCAATGACGGCGGTCAAGATCTGTGGTCTGACCAACCTGGAGGATGCCCGTTGGGCCTGGCAGTGTGGCGCTGACTTGTTGGGGTTCATCTTTGTCCAATCCAGCCGACGCTCCGTATCCGCCACGGAAGCGGCCAGGATCACCAGAGCCCTGGCAGACGAGGGCTGCACTGCGCGCTTTGTGGGCGTATTCGCCAACCAGTCGATCGAGGCTGTACGTCGCATCGCCAACACCTGCTCGTTGCACCTGGCACAGTTGCACGGCGGCGAGCCACCGGACTATGCCCGCGCCTTGGGCCTACGCACGATCATTGCCCGGCCCGTGCGCGACCGGGTGCCTTGGGACAAGTTGTCCCTCTATGGGGCTTGGGCCTATCTATTGGACAGCTATGACCCCCAGCAACTGGGCGGCACGGGCCACTCCTGGCGCTGGGAACTCCTGGACAAGAGACCACAGACCTCCGCCAAGATCATCATCGCCGGCGGGCTCACGCCCGACAACGTTTCCCTGGCCATAGACCAAGCAAGGCCATGGGGTGTGGATGTCTCTTCCGGTGTGGAAGCCCATCCTGGCTGCAAGGCCCCATCAAAGGTTGCGCTCTTTATTCAAAGAGCTAAACTCTGCTGCGAGGAACCACCATGACCGAGACTTGATCGGATCCGTCATTCCCAGGCCAAAGGCCGAGGAATCTCGCGCTTCGAACACCAAGAGAGATAGTTTGGTGCATGCCCCAGAGTACTGACCGACACAACCTAGTTCGCAGGACTTCAGTCAAATGAGGAAAATACTGAATGAAGGCTACGGAGACCACAAAACCTATCCAGGCCTGGCCCGACGAACGCGGTTACTTTGGCCCCTACGGTGGCCGATACGTGCCCGAAACCCTGATCGCGCCCTTGCTGGAGCTTGAAGAGGCCTACCGGGCCGCGCGGCAGGATCCCCAATTCAGCGCGTCGCTAGAGGGACTATTGCACCACTATGCCGGACGGCCGACCGCTCTTACCCATGCTCAGCGCCTTTCTGAGGCGTGTGGCGGAGCGCAGATATGGCTCAAGCGGGAAGACCTGGCCCACACCGGCGCACACAAGATCAACAACGCCTTGGGTCAGGCTCTCCTGGCCCAACGCATGGGCAAGAGCCGCCTCATCGCCGAGACGGGTGCGGGACAACATGGCGTGGCCACGGCCACCGCCGCTGCTCTGCTGGGCCTCACCTGCGTGGTCTATATGGGTTGCAAAGATATGCGGCGCCAGGCACCCAACGTTCTGCGCATGCGTCTGCTGGGAGCGGAGGTTCGGGCAGTGGATGCGGGCAGCCGCACCCTGAAGGACGCCATCAACGAGGCTCTGCGCGACTGGGCGCTCAACCTGCGCGACAGCCACTATTTGTTGGGCTCCGCGCTGGGGCCACACCCCTATCCGGTCATGGTGCGGGATTTCCAGACTGTGATCGGGCGCGAAGCTCGTGCCCAGATCCTGGAGCGAGCTGGACGCCTGCCCGATGCCCTCATCGCCTGTGTGGGAGGCGGGTCCAACGCCATCGGACTGTTCCACCCCTTCCTGGCCGACCCGGTAGAGATGATCGGCGTCGAAGCTGGCGGCGAAGGCATTGCCACGGGACGACACGCCGCGCGCTTTGCAGACCCATCGCGAGGCAGGGCGGGAGTATTGCACGGAGTGAGATCCTACGTACTGCAAGACGAACACGGCCAAATCGCGGAAACGCACTCGGTCTCTGCAGGTCTCGACTACCCTGCCGTGGGCCCGGAACATGCTTATCTGCGCGATGTGGGGCGCGTGCGGTACACGGTCGCCACTGATAGCGAGGCCCTGAGGGCTTTTCAAGCTCTATCACGCTATGAGGGCATCTTGCCCGCCCTGGAATCGGCCCACGCAGTCGCCGAGGCCATGCGTATGGGGCCAACCATGCATGAGGAAACATTGCTTCTGGTGAACCTGTCGGGGCGTGGAGACAAGGATCTGGACACTGTGGCAGCGAGATTGGGAGAGGATTTAGGATGAGGGTAGCTACTATCCCGCATGGGATACGAGCCATCGACCTCGCGTTTCGGGCCGCGCGCGCGGAGAAACGCTGCGCACTCATCACCTATCTGACGCTGGGCTACCCCTCGCCAGCCGAGAGCCTGAAACTGGTCCCCGCCCTGCAGGCTGGTGGTGCGGATATCATTGAGCTAGGCGTGCCTTTCTCCGATCCCGTAGCGGACGGCCCCACCATCCAGCGCGCCAGCCACGCCGCACTGGAAACTGGAACAACGCCAGGCGATTGTCTTCACCTGGCCGCCAGGCTCCGTCAGGTAGGAGTCTCTGTGCCTCTCGTGCTGATGGGATACTACAACCCGATCCACAACTGGGGGTTGAGAGCATATGTCCACGACTGCGCGACCGCGGGCGTGGATGGGCTGATCGTGCCCGACCTACCCCCGGAGGAGGCTGGCCCCCTTCAAGAGGCGTGCCGGGGCGAGAGCCTCGCGCTGGTGTTTCTGGTGGCCCCGACCAGTGGAGAGGCGCGCATCGCCCAGATCGCGGCAGGCACCGAGGGCTTCCTTTATGTTATCTCGCGACTAGGCATAACGGGTGCGGGGCATAGCCCAGGCAAAGAATTGACCGCTCAGCTAGCGGTGGTGCGTCGCTACGCCCAAACACCTATAGCCGTTGGGTTCGGCATATCTCGACCCCAACAGGTGCGTGCACTGGCACCAAAGGTAGATGGCATTATCGTGGGCAGCGGTGTCGTGGAGCGCGCTCAGGAAGGGACCGAAGCCCTACGCAACTATGTAGGCTCCCTGCGCGCCGCGATGGGAAGGTGACGGATGCATATCGGGGCGCGGCGGATCGGGCGTAGGGCTGCCCAAAACGCGTCTTAGCGCCCGTTTGCCGGAAGAAACATGGCAAAGTGCCGGACCTGCACACATATTGGTTGTAGAAACGGCTCTTGGCGCCCGTTTCCGGCATGAGCGGGGCGAATCGCCGGGTTTCTGGGCGTTCTCACTCCGGAACAGGCACTGAGTGGCCTCTCCCGAACTCTTCAGATGATTATCCTTATCCTGGGAGTTGGGCCTTGAACTCCCAAGATAACCCCGCTACAACGGTCCCGTAAGGTCGGGAATTTTCCCAAGATAACCAGGTGCGGCCAGAAATCATGCCACCACAAGGGTACATCATGGACATCGACCAGCTCCTGCAGTGCTTCCGAGAGACCACCTGACTGCGGAGGGCAAGACCCCAAACACCATCCGGGCCTACGCTCGCGACCTGCGCCTCTTCGCCCGGTGGTTCGAGACCACCAATGGTAAGTCCCTGACCCCCAGGGGATCACCCCCATCGACCTTCGCCAGTATCGTTCCCACATCCTGACCGTGAAAGGGCGCAAGCCCGCCACGGCCACCACGCTTTGGGCCCGCTGGTCGGCCAGCGACCCCGATTCGTCCATCACCCTCTGCCGCTACGCGATCGGCACCACGCCAGGCGGGACAGAGGTGGTCAACTGGACCAGCACCGGAGACACAGAGGTTACGCGCTCGGGGCTGAACCTGCTGGCTGGGCAGGCCTACTACGTCTCGGTGAAAGCCCGCAACGAGGGCGGTCTATGGAGCGACGCCGGGGTCAGCGATGTCGTGGTGGCTGGCTCGCACCATAGCTGACCTCGCTGGGAGTGAGGATATCGAGACGCAGCATCTGGCTGAGGCGCTCCAGTACCGGTCCAGGCAGAGAGAGTGACCCGCCGCCGAAATGGACCCTTCACCTGGTGCTGGCCAGACTCCCGCCAGAGACCTCCCACCCCTTTATCTGCAGGCGGTCACCTACCTGGGTGTCGGTGTTTTTCGCGGTTCCGGCTGGCAGCTCGAGCACAAAGCGGGAACGATGGTATAGGCGACCAAAGCGCCACGGTGGCAAGGCATGGCCTATGCCCACCACCTCCTTGCCTGCGTCCACATAGAGCACGTCGATGGGGAAACGCATAAAGTGGGTGTGAATGGCCTTGCAGGGGACGATGAGCAAGCCTTCCCCTGGCGCAAGCGGCTCGCTGCCGATCAGGCCTCGCAACCGCGACCAGAAAGTATTCGCCACTTGCCCGCCGGTGACCAGGGTCTGCTGACGGGTCAGATTGACAACTCGTAGAGGCGAATCGCGCCCTTGGGCGCGCTTCCGTGTCATGCCGCTGCCTCGTCGATGTGGAGCAAGCTACTCTCGCATCTGCGACACAAATCGAGGGCCCAACAAAAGGAAACGACCTTTGCGGGGCCGGAGTTGCTCCTCTTGACATGCGTGGACTATCTGCGACTGAACCGCTCAGCGAGTGAGGCTCACTGCCGCGAGGCCTCCGGGGGGTATCACATCGCCATCGGTCCCACCGCAGTTGCTTGTGGCAGAGTCGCATATCTTTCTTGCCAGGATCACCCTCTCGTTCTTGGGGCAATCAGGCACGCCGTAAGGTTCTATCGGCTCCCAGGTGATCCTCCTGATCTCTACAACCTCGATGCGGCCGAACCCTGCCACGTGATACGGATCGCCGGGACAGTCCCCAACCAGCCCCCACTCACAGGGCTCCTCATCATAGAGCAGCACGTAGAGAAGATCCCCCTCGTGCAGCTCGGCCTGGTGAAGAGCTGCCGCGTCCACTCCTGGCTTCTCTGGCACACAATCTCCTATGCGGATGCGCCCCGAATAGACGTGCTCAACCCAGCACTTTAATGCTTCACCGCAGTTAGCCCCGCAGTCACCCGGATTGGGGTACTCTGGCGGCGGCTCAGAGAGGGACAACCAGCCGCGAGAGCCACTCCCCATGGGAGCCCCGCCATACGCTGCTACGTCATCACACTCACATTTGACGCAAAAATCTTCAATATCCGCTGTGTTCCAGTTGTCATCGACCCAGATGTAGAACTGGGCATCGCAGGGCATCTTCGCCAAATCATTGTAGCGGCCCGCGTCAAACGTCAGCGGCCAGACAGCACAACCGCTGGTGGCCGCCCCGCAGGCGGCCTCGGCCTCTGCACCTACGTCTACCGTCGAAATGCCGACCACCCGGATGAAATACGTGTCCACCGGTTTCCTGGCCACGACGGTCACCCTGTTGCCGCTCACCGAGATGTCGGTCAAGTCCGGGTCGGCTCCGTTTTGGTTGACCGCGTAGTAGTGTGCCTGGGACACTACCTGGTCGTGGTAGCCAAGGCACATTGCGCGCGCACCGGCAAGAGCACCGGCATCCGCCGCGTTCTGCATCAGCCGACGCTGTCCATAAAGGTTCCCTACATCCACGACCAGGGCGACAGCAAGCATCAATACCAGCAACATGAGCGTAACCTGAACCAGTGCCTGTCCGTCTTGCTCACTGCAGATCGTCCACTTCATAGCTTCACTCTCGCATACTCGAAAGAACGGGCAGCCATTCGGCCACCAATGTCAAGTGGGCCAACAGGGTCATGAGGCGACATCCATACCAAAGACGACCATCGCTACTGAGCTCTGAAGCGTTATGCTCGGAACCCCAAGGATGCCGCCCAGAATCGTGGCAAGCTCGTATGAAACTGTCACGCGAATCGTGTCGCCAGGCTGACCTCCCAGGCCATCTATGACGACGCTGCTACCATCCAGGGCCACTCCGCTGTCGGGCGCCTCGCCAACAACGGCTGCCTCGATAAGATCGGAGTTGTCTGGAAAACGGGACGCAGCCCGCACACCTTCTCGAGCCGCATTGGTAATGATGACATAGGCGCGGAACGCGCGGCCACAATCCACTGCGACGGCGAGCAGCAGCAACAGCAGTGGCAAGACCAGAGCAGTTTCGACGAGGCTCTGCCCCTTCTCTCCTCGGCAAACGCGCCTCAGCAAACCCACCGGTGATCGACCTCCGTCGCCTGAAGAGGACCGCGCCTTCTCGCCAGGGGTGCGGTCCGACTATGGGTCCTCTCGCCGAGCGCAAGAAGGTGCGTCAGCATGGGGGGGCGTCTGTCCGCCGACCCACCGGTCTCCATTTCAAGCTTGCCTGGCGGATACTCGCACGTCAGGCCAGGATACCGCAGCGCTCGACCATGTTTCACTCTAACGCCATCACCGCCTCAGCGCCGACGGGGAAGGGATTCTCTGGGAACAAGGCGCCGATCAAGGGAACAAGTTCAATTGCGGATTCGACCCGAACCGCCACTAGGGACCCAATGGGACCTTGTGCGCCCGTCACCTCCACCACCAGGCTGTCCGAGTCGAGCGTGGGACAGGCCTCTTTCACCTTGGCTATCACTTCAGCCTCACTGACTCTCACAGTCGCGTAGCGAGCCCCCTCCCTGGCGCCGTTGCTGACTATCAGCCAGGCATTCAGCACGCGCCCGAATTCAAGCATACCGATGACCAGCAGCAACAGAATGGGCAACACCAGGGCAAATTCAACCAGGGTCTGTCCTTTCTCGCCTCGAACAGGCACGTGCCTACCTTCTCCTCTTTCATACTCTGCCAGCAGGAAACCAACACCTTGCAGACGGCAGAAAGCTATTACTTCCCCCACGGCCAGGCCACCCCGTGCTTCTCCGCGGAAGACGGATCTGCTGGCGGCGTTGGTTTGAAACGCGACTGTGCGCTGCGATCATAGTAGCGAACGTAGAGCTGATCCACCCAATCGTTGAGGCTGGCTTCCCACCGCGTCCAGCGCTCGCTAACCCATTGGCTGGCCGACGCCACTCTGGTATCTAGCCCATGCCGATCCCATTGTGGGCCAACCAGTCGGACGCCCGCTGACACCACGAATATTAGAGCGACAAGGACAGCTCCGGACAATGCCCACCGAAACGTTCGCCCTTTGGACGAGGCATCTGCAGGACCCTCCTTGGGTCGAGCCGCCCAGATCTCGCCTGCGGTCGATGGCAGGGCCGCGAGAGCTACACCGAAGAAGATGATCGACGCGTACACCGTCTCCGGCATGTCTACGCCCAGATCGGCGTAGAACCTGCCGGCAAACCAGAGCCCTGCAGCCGGCAGAAAGAACAACATGGCTCCCCAGACGAACGTCTTTAGGAGCCAGCGACCCGTGGCGTAGGCCATCGACCAAGCCGGATGCTGGCAAGACCCTCGGATCATGCCAAGCAGAGACCAGAACAGCCCTATCAAGGCCGCCCAGGCGGCTGCAGACGAAATCGGCGGTGTGGTCAGCCCGGTGACCCAGCGTGGGGCGTCGATGCCACCACCCCCAAGCGACCATCCGACGAAAGCTCCCAGCAATCCAGCAGCAATCAAACCGGCCAGGGGACGCAAAAGATACCGGCTCAACAACGAGGGCATCGACGCGATGTGCACAAGCACTGGCACGGGGATAGGCTCCTCAGACGCACTGGAAGCCACCAGTATCCTGGCGCGGTACGGCTGTTCCTTGATGAGCAACGACTCGGTATCTACGCTCACGATCGCGTCGAGGGAGCCGCTGAAGGTGTCGGGGCCCACTCGGACCCAGGGATCGCTTGGCTTCAAAGTGCCAAACAGATAGCCTCGACCTCGCCCCTTGCGCACGCGCAGGCGTCGCGTGACTCTCTCACCCGATACCACGCGTGGCATGTCAACTCGCCTAGGCACGGTTACCAGATGAGGCCGGCGGACAAGACCCGTGCGCAGGAGAAAGTTTTCCAGGGAAACGCGAGAATCTTTCTCGCTTCGCCCCGTGACCTCCCGTGCCAGTGTGGCCAGATGCGTGGCTCCTTGGTCCTCGAACCAGCGCTCCAGAGTCCCATTGCGCAGGTGGTGGACGCCGTCGGCTGGATACCGGTCTATGTGGTTGATCACCTTACGAACGGTCCAGGCCTTTTTGCCGATCCCAAGAGGACCGCTGGAGCGGAAGATGAAGGGCTCCCTGGCTCGTTGCGTCGTGGTGAGTCGCCGATCAAGCAGAGCAGGAGCAAGGGCCTCCCGCGTCTCGCTGGCAAGCGAAGCCTTCTCGGGCGCCGGGCCCAGCGCGAGAATCTCCTGGGGCAGGTCGTCCATCGCTGTGCAGGGCGGATCCGTTGCCTCGTGGGCCACCAGCTTGACACCTGGCTTGGTGAATACGACAAAGTGGTGAACCATGGGGTGCAACGACGGGAACTCGTCCCTCAGGAAGGCGCGCAGTACCTTTGTGGCGCTGTGTGCCTCACGCGCAGGGTTGGCATGGCTCACCACACGCCCTGACGCCAGCCGCTCCTGCCAGACTCTGTTCTGCGACGGGCGAATCTCCCCTTCCCAGTCTTTCGCGTGCAACACCACCAGCCCCTCAGGTCCCACCACGATAGCCCCCAACTGCCGTCCACGCACGATCGGGCCGCACACCACGGTGTACTCGTCTGGCAAGGCCTTGCGCAGGTACACTCCCAACGAGTCAAGAAGGTCACTTCCTTTGTCCACAAGCAGCTCGGCCATAGCTCCCCGTTCTTAGGTCATCACGACCTTCTCGTCTACCAAGCGCTCGCGCACGAAACCGCCAGTGGGCACAAGACGGAAATGACCAACGTCCAGGGCATACTCCATGTCAACTGCGTTGATGCCCGCGCGATTCTTCTCAACGCTCATCACTACCCAGTTGCGCAGCCTCTCAGCATTGGTCGTGTTGTAGATGAGATGCTCACGGCTGACGATTCCGCGCTTGTTGTTGAGCACCACCCCCACGTCTGCCTCATACTGCAGAGCCGAACCTCCCCGCAGGTGCGCGAAGCGCATGCGCTTTGCCTGCAGACCTGAGCGGTCCGACACTGCGATCGCGATCACCCGGATTCCCATAGAGATCGCCAGCTCCTTCAGTCCTTGAGTCACCTGGGTGGTCACTTCTGTTTCTGAGTAGACACCGTTTCCACTTGCCGGGATCTTTTGCAGGTAGTCCACCACCAACAGCAGGCGCTTGGCGCCGGTCGCGGCTACGTCCTCCACCCACTCTCGGATCCGCTCGAGTGTGGAGTAGGTGCCACTGGCCCGTACCAGCAGCAATCGATCGGCATAGGAATGGATCTCGTCCAAGAGCGCACCGTAGCGCCGACTGGCTCGGAGTGTTGAGATGAGTCCCACGCCAGGTAGCGAGCCAAGGGTCAAATCAGCCAGTTTGCTCAGAGTCAGCTTGCCTTTTTGGTAGCCTTGTTCTGCGCTCTCGAGACACACCAGTCGGGCCATCAGGTGAGCGACGTCATGTTCATAGCAGACGTACACTGCCCTATTGCCTTCGTCGCTGTGAGCGACGTTGCGCGCCACCTGCAAAGCAAAGATCGTCTTGCCCACCCCAAAGGTACCGCCAACAATCATCAAATCGCCGGCACGTAGACCGCCATTGAGCACGTCGTCTAGTGGGCGGAAACCGAGAGGCAAGGGCTCAAAACGAGCGACGTCACCCCTCGCCACTTCCTCTTCCACGTGCTCCATCACCCGGGCGAGGGTCACCGGGTGGTCGTGCCCGATTTCCCGCTGACGCAACCTTTGTGCACTCAGAACCAACTCTGACACTGACATCGGATCTCCTTACCGCCGTCCAGGATTCTTCACTGGCACAAACGTGGTGGGCGATACCGACATGCCCGCGGCCTCTATCTTCTCCATCACCTTCGGGCGCACTCCTGTCGCCGTAAAGTGTCCCTGCACGCGGCCGTCCTTTACTCCTGTCCGTATGTAGCGGAAGATGTCTTGCATGACAATGATATCACCTTCCATACCCATGACTTCGGAGACCTGCACCACCTTCCGCCGCCCATCCCGTAGGCGGTCCAGGTGGACGACCAGGTCAAAGGCAGACGCGATCTGCTCGCGCACCGCGCGGAGCGGCAGGTCTAGACCGGCCATGAGAGTCATCGTCTCGATGCGATGCAAGGTATCGCGCGGGCTGTTAGAGTGGGCGGTGGTTAGCGAACCGTCGTGGCCCGTGTTCATGGCTTGTAGCATATCCAGAGCTTCTCCGCCGCGGACCTCACCTACGATGATCCGGTCGGGCCTCATGCGCAACGAATTGATCACCAGCTGGCGAATGGTGATCTGTCCACGCCCCTCCACGTTCGGAGGACGCGTCTCCAGTCGTACCACGTGCCGCTGGTTAAGCTGCAACTCGGCTGCGTCTTCGATGGTGACGATCCTCTCGTTTGAGGGCAAGAAGCTTGAAAGCACGTTCAAGAAAGTCGTCTTGCCTGTGCCTGTTCCGCCAGAGACGATGATGTTGAGACGCGCCAAGATGCACGCCCGTAGGAAATCGGCCAGGTCTTGGGTAATAGTTCCCAGGCGAACCATGTCTTCAGCAGTGTAGGCCGCCTTCGCAAACTTGCGGATGCTGATGCAAGGGCCATCGAGGGCAAGAGGCGGAATGATGATATTCACCCGTGACCCATCGGGGAGACGCGCATCTACCATCGGGCTGCTCTCATCCACCCGACGACCAAGGGGCGCTACGATGCGATCGATGACCCGCATCACCTCGTCGGCATCCCAGAAGTGGACGTCGGTCTCTGTGAGAATGCCATGGCGTTCAACGTAGACCTGGTCAGGACCGTTCACCAGAATCTCGGTTACGCTCTCATCGCGCAACAGTGACTCGATGCGGCCATAACCCAGAATGTCTGCCACCATCTCCTGAAGCAGTTGGCTCCGCTCTGTGCGGCTCAAGGGGAGATGCTCTTCGGCAAGCGTTTCGTTAAAGATGTCCTCCAGAGCGGGGCGCACCTCGGCAAAGTTTTGGGTATCGACTGTTGGGCTCAGTTCGGCCAGCAATCGGCTCTGAATCCGCTCTCGGATCGCTGCGTAAGATGCAGCATTGTTACCCGTCTCTCGTCCAGAACTGGCCCGAGAAGCACGCTGCGTGTTGCGGACCACTTTCAGCATGAGCCTGCACCTCCCCTATGGTATCCAGATGGGATCGTACTCTTCCCATTCAGTGTTGCTGATGTTTCGCACATTCTGGCCATCTGCGTCCATCACGTGGATCTGCCTGTGACCTTCGCGATTGGACCAGAAGACGATCCGCCTGCTATCGGGCGACCACGAAGGATGCTTGTCCCATTGCCAGGCGTTGGCGGTCAAGTTGCGGGGCTTGGTCCCGTCTGCATTGATCACCCAGATGTCGTCGCTCTTGTTCTCCTGGCTGACAAAGGCCACCCGGGCCCCGTCCGGCGACCAAACCGGATCATAGCAGATGCCACTGAGCTTGGTGAGTTGCTGGGGGGCAAGGTCCCCATACTGCTCGTGTCTCGGCAGCCAGATGTGGATCTGGGCCAACCTTGCCGCATCTCGCACAAAGAGATAGTAACGGTGATCTGGCGAGTATCGCTGCTCCTCGACCAGGGCGTCGTACTGTTTGCGCAGCGAGCTAGACTTTCCCAGATACCGGCGGTTCCCGCCTGCCGAGTCCATCACCCAAATCCCGGGCCTCTCCTCGTCCTCAGAGTAGAAGGCAATATCCCTGTGGTATGAAGCCAGTGGCTTGGGCGGCGGAATCGGCGTCGGCTTGGCTGTGGGCGTGGGCAAAGGCGGCAAAGGCGTATGCGTGGGGGTCGGAGTAACCGTTGGGGTGGCCGTGGGCGTCAGGTACGGTGTGATCGACTCCAAGCGCGCCAAAGCTAGTGTCTTGTCGGTCACACTCAACGTAGCGGCTTTCCGGTATTGCTCGTACGCCAGCCCAATGTCACCGGCAGCGCGGCTTTCGTCACCACTGCGGACGTAGGCATCGTACAGCATATCGACCAGAATGCCACGAAGGTAGCCAGGGCGCTGATCATATACCTGGCGCAACCACGGGATGGCATCATCCGCATACCCACGGTAGTACCTGGTCTGTCCTTCCACAAAGAGCGAGGCCAGGCGTCTTTCCAGCACGGCCTTTTCGCTGCGAGGTTGCAGTCTCAGCGCCTCCTCGAAGTAATCGAGCGCGCTTGGGAACATCTCGGGTGCGGGCGGGTTCCGCTCGATGATTTCAGTCCCTAGTAGCATATAGATCTCAAACAAACGGCCGTCTATCAGATCTCTATGATACCTGCTGTTCAGTCTGCTGACTTGCTGATACTCCTCGAGAGCCTCCCGAAATCGACCGGCCTCATAGTTCGCCTCTGCACCCACAAAGAGATCAGCGATTTTCAGCTTCTGTCTGATGCCCGTGATGCGCAAGGGCACATCACGATATTGCGGCGAACGCATCAGGAGCTCCGTGTACTTTGCCAGGGCGTTCTCATAATACTGCCGTGCTTGTTCCCAGTCCTCGGCTGCCGGGTTGTCACCCTTGGCCTCCAGGCCCAGCCCCTTTTCATATAGGCGCTCGAGCTCACGTTTTGCCGCGATATCTTGCAGGCCTTGCTTGGCCTCTTCATCGGAGGGATCCAGGGCCAACAACTCCCTGCAACACTCTTCCGCAGCGTCCAGATCGTCCGCCTCCCTCAGAACTCTGCATTCTTGTTTCCTGCGGTCGATCTGACGCTCCATTCGGAGCTCTGCCAGCGCCGGACTAACCTGGTTCCTGAACACCTGTGTACCGATGACTCCCAGAAGGCCTGTCAGGCCGACCACCAAAAGGTAGAGCACCACACGGCCCCACGGGACGGTCCAATACCTGGCTCTCACTCGGGTCGTCGCATCCACACTCGCCTTGAAACGTGCCTGATCAAGGGCCTGCCGAACGCGCTCGCTGCCCGGATGTGCGCTCAACAGGTCCTCAAGGCACCCGACGGCCGCCTCCCAATCGCCAGTCTGGAGATGGGCCATGCCCTGGAGATAGCGCGGGTCGCTTTCGACCGATGCAGCCTCGTCCTCACTCAGGCCCGCAGCCGTGGCTGCTCTATCCAGGCTGACAGTGGGCTCTTCCCCGTCACTACCCGAACTCGCGATGGGCCGCCGAGGTTGGCGCTGCCTCTTGCCCACCAGACTGCGCACCCGTTCTGCCCATTTCCGCCGCCTCTGAGAGGAATCCCCAGCCGCGCGTCTTCGTCGCCACTCGACCGCCTGGCGATGCGTCTCCTCGATGCGCGACTCAAGCGCTCTGGCCTGCCCATCCAGGATGTCGTCCACGGCTCGCGGATCATTCGCGTACCGTTCCACTTGGGCGTGCCACGCCTCTATATCACGCGCTATGTGGCCAAGGGACTCCTGCAGGAGCGGCTCACCTGGCCTGAGCTTGACCAGTCGGGCCCACTTCCGGTCAATCCTGCCAGTCGTCTTCTCCAGGATTCGGCGATAGCGACGCTGGCCCTTTTCAGCCTCCGGTGACAATGCCTTCCACTGACTCTGGACAGAGGGGAGCTTTCCCTTCATCGTCTCATCATGGCCCACACCGTCAGGGCCATTGCCATTGGACACCCCTTCCTGCATCGCGTTGAGCAACTGCCTCGCGTCGGGAAACATCCGCGTGCCGAGGTCCCCACGGTCAGGCATCGCCCGACCATCCGGGTCTTCGATACCCTTCCCCGAGACTCTGGCCCTCGTTGCGCTATGCTTCACGCTCAAGATCGCTCATCCTTTTGCTGGCCCGATCCACCCACCGAACGCTTCCGTGAACACGACCTCCAACCTTGCACCCGCACGTTGATCTCCGACAGTGAAGGAGAGAAACTGAGCGCCATTCCCATATGCTTCAGACAGGCAATGATGTCATTTGCGCTGCTCGCCAGGCCTCGGCCCCCACCCGCGAACGTTAGGTACGAAGGTCGAAGCTCGCTCTCGGTGCGAACGAGGCAGCCCTTGCGGGTTCCGGCTGAAAGATGCTCCGTTGCCCACAAACAGCTCTTATTCTTATCGGCGAGAAGTGACGAAACAATCAAGCTTCGTTCACGGCGAGCCGTCTCTAACCTGGTTAGGCTTGTCGGGCTGCTTCGCGCCAACCAGAACCTCTCCTTCTCTCGCTCCTACGCAAACTACCCCCCGCCCATGTGGCTGAAGGTGTCCATGATGACGGGCAACGCCGGTCCCAGGATGACGATGAACATACTGGGGAAAATGCAAAAGACCAGCGGGAACATCATCTTGATCCCGGCCTGGCGGGCCAGCTCCTCGGCGCGCATTCGCCGCTTCTCGCGGATCTGGGCTGCCTGCACCTGCAGCACGTCAGCGATGCTCACGCCCAATTGGGTGGACTGCACGAGGACCGCCACAAACGTGCCCAGATCCGCAACACCCGCGCGCTGAGCTATCCGCTCCAGGGCCTCATTGCGCGGGGTACCCACCCGCATCTCAACCAGAGCGCGGCGAAACTCTCCGGTGAGGGCGTTGTCCCACCGCTCGATGACCCGCAGCATGGCAGAATCGAAGGCCAGGCCGGCCTCAACGCCAATGGTCAGCATGTCGAGGGCGTTCGGCAGCGCGCGCATGATCTCGCGCTTGCGACGGCTAACTCGGCCACGCAACCAGAAAACGGGCAGCAAGAAGCCGACTCCCCCTGCTATCGAGGCACCAAGCGCCGCATTGATCAGGGGCATCCGCAGGCTCATCGCCCAGAGCCAGCCACCGGCGAGGCCCACGGCCGCCAGCAGTCGCAGACCGTAGAAATCGAGCACGGTAAGGCCGCCCGGCTCCCCGCCCTGCACCAACATCTCGCGCGTCGCCGCCATTGACCGTCTGGGTGCCATGCGACCCAGCGTCCGGAGAATGCGTAGCGCAAGGGGCAGGAACACGCGCGCCATCAGGGGTCTGCGCATCTCGCCTTCTTCGGTGATATCGACTTGCTCAAGATACCCGTTCAGACGCTCACGGAGCTTGCGAGCAGCTTGTGCTGGTCTGAAGGCCAGCCATGTGCACCAGACTGCCAGCGCACACAGCGCGGCAAAACTGACCGGGGTCCACAGATGGCCCCCTGACGTGATGAGCACCCTTATGTCCATGGGTTCACACCTCGATAGCGAGCACCCGCCGCATCACCACGAATCCGACGACCTGCATGACTACAGCCGCGATCGGCAACAGCTGCGCCCAACCTGGCTCGAAGAAAGGTTTGAAAAAGTCCGGGCTCATTAGGAATATGAGAACAGCCAACCCCACGGGCAATCCCGCCAGCACATAGCCGGTCATCTGTTGCTGAGCTGTAAAGACTCCGATCTCCCGCTGGATGCGGATTCGGTCGCGGATCGTGTCCCCGATCGTCTCCAGGGTCTCGGCCAGGTTGCCGCCCGTCTCATGCTGAACGTTTATGGCGGTCACCACCAATTCCAGTTCCTCCCCTCCCACTCGCTCCGTCATGTCCCTCAACGCGCGCTGAATCCCCACGCCCAGGCCCACTGCACGCATCACCCGAGCGAACTCGCCCGAGGCGGGCTGAGGAAAGCGCTCCACAAGGGCCTGCACTGCCTGGGTCAACCCGTAGCCAGCGCGCAGCGCCCCCACCAACATGGTCAGCACATCGGGCAACTGCTCAGAGAAGGCGCGCTGGCGACGCGTTTGCAGGGTGCGCAGATAGAAAAGCGGCGCACACGCAAAGAGGCCGCCCAACGCCAGGCCGGGAATGGCGCCGAGTCGCCATAGACCGATGCCGAAGCCCAGGATGCCGGCGGCCAGGATCACCAACATGAATTCGCTCACGGTTAGCGCCACATCGGCCCGGGCCAGACTCGTCGCCAAACGGCGGCCGAGCCCCAAGCGATTTGCCAGAAAGCCCCTGGATCGTGCGGCTCGCTGTTTGCCGCGGCCCCCAATGTCCGGACCGGCGTCAAACTCGAGATCGACCCCGTATTCCTTGGCCCGCGCCTCCACCGGGTCGAGATGCCTCGCGATCCGCCAAAGCCCAGCGAACCCGATCAAGGTCACCACCGTCACCAGGAGGCCGAAAAGTAACGGTCCACTCACGATACGCACCTCAGCTCTAGCCGGGCCAACCTCCGTCCCACGGATGCTCTCTTAACAATCATGACCTGCTGGCGCGCCGCACGGAGGTTCCACCGGGCAGAGTCCCCGTCCCCTCCAGTGAAGATCCCACATTGTGCAGCTCGCCCAGAAATGTCTCCCGCCCGGGTCCATCGTCGCCCGCCCAGGAGAACCCCGCCGTTGTGGCAAGGATGGCCGCCTTCCGCCGCAAGGAGTCGTCGGCGGCTCTTTGCTCGATGCCCGGTCGAACGCGCCCTTTCTCCCCCGTCGTCTGCAACATGGGCGACGGCGACAGATCCCTTATCAGTGAACGCGCTAATTTCCGGAAGGATCGTCCCAGGGCACCGCGCCGATGGCTCATCAGCACAGGCACACCACGGTTGATACTGTGCATCACAAGTGCCTGGTCGTCGGCGATCCGGTGGGAGATCCGGACGCGTAGACGCTCCTCAATGTCCCGTGTGCTGATGCCCCCCGTCATCGTCGCCCGGTTGACCACCAGCCACACCTTGCCCTGAGGGTAACCCCACTCGTAGAGCTGATTGAGCATCAGGTGCGTGTTGCGCAAACATACCATCTCTGGCAGGAGCGACACCACGATGCGATCCGCACCATCCAGAAAGGCGAAGGCTGTCTCGTCCAGCGGGAGCCCCAGGTCCACAAGGACCCAGGCGAACATCCGCTTGAGCAGCACCAGTATCTGCTGCACCTCGGGAAGGGAGATGGGGCTCGGCAGGTCCGCTGGCGGTGGCGCCAGCAACACTCGAATCCCCGAAGCGTGCTCGGCCAGCACGCCCGACGCCAGCTCCTCATCCAGGCGCGACAACCTGGGCAACAGGTTCAGGATGTTCCGCTGGCTATCTAGGTTTAGGGCCACGTCGATGGCTGGTGCCGCATAATCGGCATCCACCAGCGCAACAGATTCCTTGGCTATCAGGCGCAGGCCGATGGCCGTGTTGACAGTCAGTGTAGTGCGGCCAGTGCCCCCTTTGGCTGCGCAAAACACGACCACTCGTCCATGCTCGGCGGGGGAGGGTTCTTGCGGTTCCCTGTCCAGCGGCCGCCTCTGCTGGAGAACCTGCCTCAGAACCGTCGCCAGGTCGTCGGCGTTCAGAGGCTTGGTAACAAAGCCGCGCGCCCCCGCCAGCACCGCCTCGCTGGCCTTCGCCACCGCATCCCGCTCTACCAGGGCAAGGATGGCCGCGCCCGGCACACGGGTGCAAAGGTCCCTGATGACCGAGGCCGCGCTTACGCCCACCAGGTCGTCATCCAGCAGGATTATGTCGGGAACCAGCTCCTCAGCGCGGGATAGGGCCAGGCCCGGCTGGGCTACCCAATACAGTTGGTAGTCGCCAGGCCTGCGCTCCAGTGCTCGCCCGACCTCGTCGCGCAAGCCTTCCTGGCCGCTGATAAGCAGGATCCGCAAGGTATTTCCCGCCGTTGGCACCACTACGAACCCTCCACCAGTTTACCACTCCCTCGCCCCTCGCCCGGATCGGACTCTGCAGGCACCCCCCGTGCCGGACCTAGGTGAACTAGCGCCTGCAGGCCTGGGCTTAGAGGGCTCTCTCCCCGTTGGAACGTGGCTTCACCCGCTGAACTGAGCGACTGCGAGACTATCTATGTTCGACCGACACCCCGAACCAGGACCTGTAGCGCGGCCCAATGGCAGGTTACCGCCCCACCTCCGTCGGGATCCGGTAGCGATTGATGACAAAGTCCACGTCCACTGGCTCGATGGAGAATGGATGCTCGGCCCCCGGAGCACGCAGGACGATGTCTTGGACGCCCCCTGCATCCTTCACATACTTTAGCACCAGCGCGTCCTGGGGGCTGAGAGTGAACAGGATCGCCTCCACCGAACTCGCCTCTTTGGCGCCAGGAGAGAGGATGCCGTCAGACTCTTCTTGGGCTGACGCCCCCCCAACGAAGCCAGCGATGCCCACGTTTTCCAGGAGGACGAAGGTGGCCAGTTCCTCCTTCCCACCGGGGCCAGCGACGTTCCCCCCTTCGGCGAGCATCACCATTCCACGATCGGTGGGAAAGTGGAGGGAAATCAGCAAATCCACACGGTCGCCCGGCTTGAGCACTCCAGCTCGACTCATAAGGTCGGTTGCCGGAAAGGCCATGAGCACCTCGTCCTCGGCGATGAACAGCGCCAAGCGCCCGTCCGCCGAGATCGCATTGGGCTCCATCAGGCGCTGAGCCAGGATGAGCTCACCAGGGGAGATGTCCACCAAGGCTACCTTGCCCTGGGCATCCAGCACGTCCGAGAGCACTCCCTCGGGCAACAGATCAACGGGGAGTTCCTTCACCTCCAGATCCTCCGAGGTGAGGGTCGAACGGAGGGCGACGGCGCGAGCAGCGACCACCACAGGAAGGGCGGGCTTGGCTGCCATCTCGCCGACACTTTGGGCAGCAGCCCGCGATAGGGTGATGAAGCCGACGATCCCCGCCAGCCCAGCCACCACGAGGCCTGCTACCAACCATAGGAATCCACGCAAACGTCCCAAAGCTTCCCTCCCCTATTCGATCTGTACGATGGCGCCCCCCGAGGTCGGGGATGGTTCCGTGAGCAAGCATGACCTTACCCGCCTCCGAACCGCTGACGAGCACCACAAGTATGATCGGCACTAGGCCAGCACACTTTAGGAGCGCCCCGCCGCGTTCGCCAGGCCGTAGGACAACACAGCCGCCGATAGCTCTCATGACCCGACCGCCATCATAAGCGCCAGCAGCATCACTTGGACGGGAATCAGGTTAGTTCCAAGAAGGGGCCCCTTCGATCCGGCTCACACTGTGCCAGCCAAGCCGATATGGGGCCCCTCTCTCTATCCACGCCCGCGGACTTTGCCCCAGTTTGGCGGCCAAAGCGTGGCAGCGTTCGAACAGGCTCACGCTGCCACCAATCCTCATGTCCCGAGCGTAAGCTCGTTTGAGATCCTGTTGAAGATGTTGTTGATCTGCCCCCCCATCGTGCCCATGATCACCAGAGCGGCGATCACGATCAGGACCAATATCAGGGCGTATTCCGTCAAGGTCTGGCCTTCCTCGCCCGCAAGCAAGTTCCGAATCCAAAGATACAGCTTCAGCATCCTTGTTTCCTCCTGTGGTCACCAGGTTCCGACCAACCGGACAGAACCTTCGTCGAGATCTTGCTACGGAGATCGCTCTCCGCAGACCATTGGCATGGCTGTCAAGCTTCTATACCTCACCTCCTGGTATTGCGACTCGCGCAGGGGAGACAGCTCCGATACAGCGAGGCCTGGCACAAGGGCGCCTGCGCGCTTCCCAGCCCTCTCTCGCGAATTCGGTCACAAGGAGTGAGCCGATGTACCTGGAACTGTCCCCCGCCTGCCGAGCTCCGACGAGCGCTCTGTGCAAACCTTCGCAACCCGTATCCCAGAGCGGGCCGGAGTAACTATTGGACGCCTCCGTGGAGCGGCTCATCCTCCACGTCGGTACCCATGTCGCCAATAGGCCATGACTGCCATCACCATTGATAGCAGAGTTGCCTAGGCATCCCTGGAAGGCCACATCTGAGCCAGGCGACCTTGTCCGGTTGTCGGAGGAGGCGGCTCGCCATCCCCCATCGCCGTATCGACCTCCGGCCACAACACCGGGGCGATCAGAGATGCCAGGTCCGCTGGCTCACTTATTTGATCGGCCGCCAGCGCAGTCCCATTCGTAAAGGTTGCGTCAAAAGTGAGCGCATCCAAGCCGTGGGGACTCATAGGGGCTGTGGAGCACTTGGACTGCCCGAGGGATCAGTCAACAACGAACGCCCGGGGCGAGTCGAGGACAATCGTCTACCGCGTCTGGCAGAATGCCGAAGACTAGCACGCCACCTTGTTCGGGTGGCGGGATGGGCCCTGAACGAGACGAGGAACAACAGGAGAGCCGGGAAGAGGACGTACTCCCGAATACTCTGGGATGGCGGAATCCCGGGGGCGGGCGCCATCCAGCCATACTCTCGTTGCCGCCGCAGAGATCGCGCAGCTATTCGGGTCAGCGTGTCGTGCGAGTGGACGAGAAGGATGCCCGATGGAACTCGAGAGCCAGTTATCCGAGGGTGATCTGAAAGACCCGGCTATTGATAGCCAAAGCTCCCATCCTCCCGCCAGAGGAAGGGGCGATGCCAGGGCTTGTACTCGTGGGTCTGGCAGGCTTCCAGGTTGATATCCAGCCCCAATCCCGGACGGGTCGGCGGCAACAGGTATCCATCCTCAAGCACCATCGGCTCATCCACCAGTTCTCTTCGAGCGGGCACGTCATCGGGGTGGTACTCAAGAATGACAAAGTTCTGGGTGCTCAGGGCAAAGTGTACATTGACCGCTGTCGCCACTGGCCCACAAGGGTTGTGCGGAGCCACAACGACGTACTCAGCTTCGGCCATGGCAGCGATCTTTTTCATCTCCCAGAGGCCACCGGTGATGGTCACATCAGGCTGGATGATGTCCGCTCCCCCCGCAGCCAGCAAGTCGCGGAACTCGAACTTGGTATAGAGTGTTTCCCCGGTGGCGATGGGAATTGGCGACCTGGCTCGCAGGTATCCCATAGAAGCGCGGTTTTCCGGACGCAGCGGTTCCTCAAGGAAGAGAGGATGATAGGGTTCAAGCATCCTGCACAGCGCCAGAGCCTTGGCCGGCTCGAATGCCTGGGCGTGAGCATCGAGACCAATGTCCACGTCATCACCAACGCTCTCTCGCACAGCCCTCACCCGCGCTTCGGCACCCTTCAGCCAGGCGGTCATCCCCATGTCATGCCAAAGCCGCTCCCCCCGAGGAAACGGGAACATCTTGAGGCCAGTATAGCCGTACTTCTCCACCAGCATGAGGGCATTGTCAGCCAGTTCCTGCGGCGTGTTCCCGCCAATCGATTGGTATACGCGCACCTTGTCGCGGCACTTGCCCCCAATGAGCTGGTAGACGGGGAGGCCATATGCCTTGCCCTTGATATCCCACAGGGCGTGCTCGATCCCGCTGATGGCCGCGTTTATCAACGAGCCGCCGGGGAAGCGGGAGCCGTTGTACATAAGTTGCCACAGCCCCTCGAGATCGAGGGGATCCCGACCCACTAGCCACTCTCCGAGATAGCGGATAACCTCGATCGTAGCTAAATCGGGTCCCACGCTGAACGCCTCCCCAATCCCATGGATACCTTCATCCGTCTCTATCCTGACCAAGGGCAGGTTGCGGTTCCGCAGCCCTACCAGATACGCGTTCACTTCTGTAATTCTCATCTTGCCTCCTGATTGCCCCACGATCTCAACGGCAGCTCAGGCGGGGCCGACCACGCTTGCCAGCCCTCACAGTAGTTGCTGCGGCCGAGAGGATCGAGTGCCCCTTCGCCGGACCATCACCAGTGAGGCCAGGAACGTGGTTATGGGCACCGCGGCCACCAGGCCGATGCTTGTGACCAGCATGCGCACTATCTCCTCGGTGACCACTTCATGGCTCAAGACATAGGCCAGGGGAAGGGATCGATCGGTGAGTAGGAGAAGCAGTGGCAAGGCAGCCCCCGCATAGACCAGAACGAGAGTGTTGACCATCGAGGCAATATGATCCTGGCCAACTTGCATGGCTCGCAGGTAGAGCTGACGCCAGGCAAAGGAGGGGTTTGCGTCCCTGAGCTGCGCCACAATCCCCGCCTGCGCCACGGTGACATCGTCCAAGACGCCGATGACGCTTATCACCATTCCCGCCAGCAGCAGCCCCACGATGTCGATCTCCCCTGGGCGCATAGCCTGCAAGAACCCTGCCTCATCCGACGCAAACCCGGTCAACCGAACCGCGCGCACGAAGGCCACAGAGACCACTCCGGTGAGGATGAGACTCATGAACGAGCCTGCCAAGGCCACCGTGGTCTTCCGATTCAGGCCATGAGCCAGATAGAAGCCAATGGGCATGGCCAACCCACCTCCCAGTAGGGCCACTGCCACCGGGTTTCGTCCCTTGGAGATGCCGGGCAGGATGACGGCAAAGATGACTACGAAGGAGAGCACCATTCCCAACAGAGATCCCGTGCCGCTCTTGCGTCCAATGAGTACCACCAGGCCCACGAATAGCAGGAACATCCACAGGAGCTTGCCAGACCGAGCATAGCCCGCAATGTTATAGACCGAACTGCCATCCGTGTCCTGGCTCTTGGTCACGTATACACGATCGCCAACCTTATACGGCCCCTGACCTCCGACCGGATGCATCCCTTGCTCAACCACGATCACCTCGCCCCGCAATGGCCCCGAGGCCACAATGAGCTCGAGCTTCTGGTAGACCTGCGAGTAGCCCATGACCTCTATTTCGCTCTGCTCCACGATGTAGCCGACCACCGCCGACAGAATCTCGTCCCGTGGTTGCTGGCTTTCATCTCCCTCGTCTGCATCCACCACACATCGGGGCGCAAGCAGAATCACGAACACAGCAAAGGCCAGCAAGAGTCTCCTTACCATTCGGTTCATGCCCACACGCAAGACCTCCTGATTGCGTGGTCAGCGAAGTTGGACCTGGCAACGAGCATCCCCACGGTCCTGGCCGAGGTCACCGTTCGCACTGTGGCATTCGCAACCACGCTCCATGCGAGGGGTCAGCAATCGACGTCGCGTCCGAGCCGTCCCCGGTGCCCAGTGGACCGCCGCCATTATACGCCTGGTGGCAAGCAAAGGGTACTGGGCGAGCACCTGCACGATAAGGGTGCGCAACCTCTCAAGATCGAGCTCTGCTTGCCCCCACTCTCTTGACTTCCGAGCGGTCGTGTCCACGGTGTTTGCCACGGTATTCCGCGCCAGCACTTGTCCTGTTTTCACATGGAGGATCACGACGCTGAGAGTCGTCGTGCCGCCGTCAAGTCCTGCGTAGAGTGCCATGGGGCCTCCACCTTTCCCATAAAGGTCTTGTCTTCAATTTCGTGAGCGCGCGCGCCTGCTGCTCAGGTGATTCTTGCCGAACGCAGTTTGGGTCACCATCCATAAGCAGTCTTGGTCCACACCTGAACCTTTCAACTGCCACCATTATACACCTCCTCCTGAGCGCAAGGGAACGGTGAAAGCGTCCTTACGATCAGTTCAACCTCTACCCCTGGTTCGAACCTGCTCTGGCCTGTTCATGCCTCCTCGAGAGCCGTCGGGGGTTGCTCAACTGGCAGAGCCGGAAGCAATATGGTAAGATCAGGCCATGCTAGCGAGAATCCTCCCAAGAGTCGCACCCGATGAGCATGGGTGGCCGTGGGCAGACGCTCGGGGCGTTACTCAGTGTCTTCTTTCGGACCGAGTTCACAGAAAGGATACTGTTCCATGCCAGCGATGATTGTTGCGCCTGAGCCGATCGCCGTTGAAGAGGGGGCCAAGGTGCTGATGAACGGCGGCAATGCGATCGATGCAGCAGTAGCCTGCGCATTCACCCAGGCGATCGTGGCCCCGCACAACGCGGGCGTCGGGGGGTACAGCATACTCACGCTCTACCTTGCCGACGACACCGATGGCCTGGGCTCGGGTTTCGCCGCTCTGGAAGCTCCCGCTCTGGCGGGCTCCAAGGTAACGCCAGCCATGTGGGAGGACATTCTCCTACAGCCCAATCCCGATGGATGGGGGTACTTTGTCAAGGGCAAGGTGAATACGATAGGCTATCAGGCTATCTGCGCTCCGGGCTCCGTCAGAGCTTGGGCCGCGATGCTGGAGCACTGGGGCACCACTTCCTGGGAAAGCGCCATTGCACCAGCAGCGCGCATCGCCCAGGAGGGCTTCATGGTGAGCGACCGTCTGGCCGCCACCTGGAAGAGTCGAGCCCGGCACCCCGAGAGCTGCGCCCCCATCGACTTTGTCACAGAGAACGCGGAGGCGCGCCGCATTTACCTCAAAGAGCACGGCACCCCCTACGAGGCCGGCGAACTGCTGCGCAATCCCGACTATGCGCGGACATTGCGTGAACTGGCTGAACGCGGCCCAGATGATTTCTACCATGGCGAACTCGCTAGGCGCATCAGCGAGGACTTGGGTGCCAACGGCAGCTTTGTCACCGCAGAGGATCTCGTCGAATATCGCATGCGAGATGTGCAGCCCGTTGTTGGGACCTATCGTGGCTATACCATTAGTACTTCTCCACCCCCCAACGGGGGAGCAACACTGATTGCCATCCTGAACACACTGGAGGGATACGACCTTGGCGCACTGGGACACAACTCAGCGGAGTACATATACCTGGCGTCGATGGCCATGAAGGCCGGCTTTGCCGACCGAAACCCCTATATGGCTGACCCGGAGTTCGTTGATGTGCCTCTGGAGTGGATGATCTCTAAAGAACGCGCCTTGGAGTGGCGCAAGCGTATCGATGAGGGGGAACCGATCCAGGTTTCGTTTGCGCCCGCGGAGCCCCCCGACACGACGCATGTCAGTGTGGTGGACCACCACGGCAATTGCGTCGCGCTGACCCACTCGCTGGGCATGTCGTCGGGCGTCATCACGCCTGGTCTGGGCTTTATGTACAACAACTCTATGGTGAATTTCCATCCGCTTTCCGGACATCCCAACTCGATCGCGCCGCGCAAGGGTCGAACGACCGGCATGACCCCAACCATCATTTCCAAGGATGGCAAGCCGCTCGTGGTCATTGGTGCTCCTGGGGCCACCCGGATCATCACTTCCCTTGTGCAGGTGATAGTCAACCTGCTCGAGTTTGGCATGGGCATCGTTGACGCGGTGCTTGCGCCTCGCTTCGATTGCCAGGGCGACCTCATCAGGTGTCAGGGACGCATTCCCGAGTACATCTGTGCAGAGGTGCGCAAGAGACATCCCATCAAGCGCATACCCCAGAGTCACGGCGGCCTCGCTCTGGTCCACGCCATTGCCATAGATCCTGAAACGGGCGAGCTCTCCGGTGCAGCCGACACCGGCGCGGAGGGGATGGCGCTCGAGATCCCGTAGAGGGAAGTGTGAGCTGGTCAGCGGCATGAAGGCAACGCAGACTCGGCGGCCTGCCACAGGGAGAGGGAGAGTCTGCTAAGCCAGTGACCGATAGAGCGCGCCCTTAGGGAGGTATGCGCAGCTATCTAATCCGCCAGCGTTCCCTCTCTTGACCGCCCAGGGACGCGTGGTGTAGAGTGATGCAACGATTCCCACCGCAACACACATTGGCAAGGCTGCAGAATCTGGATACTGTCCGAAATATCCCTTTGACGCGAACCAAAGCACACTAGAGTTACGGAGGCACCGTGCTCGACATCCTCATCGAAAACGGGTTGGTCGTTGATGGAACCGGGTCTGCCGGCCGGTTGGCAGAAGTGGCTGTCCAAGGTGACAGGATCATCGAGGTCGGTGACGTGGAAAGTAGAGACGCAGAGACCGTGCTTGACGCCTCTGGCTGCGTGGTGGCGCCAGGTTTCATAGACATGCACTCTCACGCTGACTGGAGCCTACCAGTTCAGCCAACAGCAGACAGCCTGGCGCATCAGGGAATCACCACTGCCGTCGTCGGACAGTGCGGGTCGTCGCCTGTGCCTCTCCTTCAGGGGACACGTGATGAGATGATCGCCGCGCGTGCAACTACAGAGTACACGCTACCCTGGGATGAATGGTCTACCTTCGGCAGCTACCTGAACTACCTCGCACAGATGGGGACTTCGATCAACGTTGTGCCCCTGGTGGGGGAGGGCACCGTAAGGACGGCAGTGATGGGATACGTGGCCGACCCGCCGGATGACGAGCAGATGGAGCACATGCAGTCTGAAGTGATCGAGGCGATGGAGAGCGGCGCATTCGGCATCAGCACCGGGCTTATCTACCCGCCGGGGTGCTACACGACCACCGAGGAACTGATCGCCGTGACTCAACCGATACGGGAGCGCGGAGGCATCTACTTCAGCCACATCCGCGGAGAAGGCCAGACGCTGTTGAAAGCCATGGCTGAGGCTATCCGGATAGGGCGGGAGACGGGAGCTGCTGTCCACACCGCTCACTTCAAGGCGGCGGGGCACGACCATTGGGAGAAGGCAGCCCTCGCTCTGGAACTGATTGACCAGGCCCGTGCCCAAGGGCTGAACGTCACCGCCGACATGTATCCCTACGTGGCCAGCAGCACCAGCCTGGTGACCTTTCTCCCCGAGTGGGCTCGGGAAGGAGGGAGAGCGGCTATCCTTGGGCGTCTTGCCGACAGCGAGACGTGCCAGGAGATGACGGCCGACATGCAATCTTCCCACTATGGTCGTGGCACGGAGTGGGACAAGGTACTGATCGCCAAGTCGCCCAGGCGACGGGGCGACGAGGGTCGCCACGTCTCTGAACTGGCCGCCCGGGCGGGTCAATCTGCATGCGCCTGGGTCTTGAGCGTGCTCCTGGAGACCGAGTTGGACGTGAGCATGGTTCGATTCGGCATGTCTGAGGACAACCTGAGGCTTCAACTCCGTCGGCCGTGGATGATGATCGGTACCGACGGCTACGGGCTGGCAATCGAGGGGCCCCTCTCCGGGGGCGTGCCTCACCCTCGCAGCTATGGCACCTTCCCGCGCGTGCTTGGCCGCTACGTCCGCGAGCAGAAGGTCATCTCACTGGAGGAAGCCATTCGGAGAATGACTGGCCTGCCGGCTCAAACGTTGTGCCTGGCCGATCGCGGCCTGGTGAGGAAGGGTTACAGGGCAGACCTGGTGATCTTTGACCCGAACACGGTGGTCGATCGGGCAACCTACGAGGCGCCACACCAGTATGCTGCCGGCATCCCCCAGGTGATCGTGAACGGCAAGCTGGTGATCCACCAGGGGATTCACACCCAGAGGCGTCCAGGGAGCGTGCTGCGACCCTAGCCACAGCCCGATCAGGTGCCCGCTGTGCATCCGTGGATGCCGGGGCCAAGGGGGAAGGCGTCAGACCAACTCCCCCCGCAGGCCCGTTTCGTCGGCTGAGATGCAACGGACAGTGGCCAAGACGTTGGCCAGGCTCCGTGTGGCGGGCACCGAGACTCGCACATAGTTGTCGGTGAGTCCGGTCCAGGTGGGAGTGCTGTCGCTTCGAGCAGATTCGAACAATACCTCGAGTTCTGCATCAACGAACTGCCGGCAAAAGTCGGCAGACATGCGCCGCCCCAGTGCGATGAGCTTCTCGCTCCGGACCTGAGCCGTCCGTGGATGCACCTGATTGGGCATCCGGGCCGCGAGAGTGCCTGCGCGAAGCGAGTATCTGAAAACGTGCAGACGGGCGAAGCGCATCTTTTCCACGAACCGAAGAGTGGTGGCGAACTCGGCTTCCGACTCGGCTGGGAAGCCGACCATGACATCGGTGGTGATCGAGGAATGGGGAATGCGTCCCCGAATCTCGTTCACCAGCCGCTCAAACCCTCGAGTGTCATACTTGCGCCCCATGCGACGGAGGGTATCGTCGCAACCGCTCTGCAGGGGCAGGTGAAGATGTCGGCAGAGGCGTGGATGAGGCCACAGGGACAGGAGCTCAGGGGTGAGATCCCAGGGCTCGATCGACGACACCCGCAGGCGACAGACATCGGTGTTCTGGAGTATGGTGCGCACGAGACGGGCCAGAGACCAACCCTCTGATGGGGGGAGGGAGCCATTGGCTGTACCGTCGTGGCCGTAGGCCCCGATGTGTACGCCGGTCAACACGATCTCCTGGTGGCCCTCTGCCACGCGATCTCTGATCTCGCTCAGAATGTGCTTTGGCGCACGACTACGTTGAGGTCCCCGGGCAAGGGTGACCACGCAGTACGCGCAATGGTTGTCGCAGCCATCCTGTATCTTGACAAAGGCTCGCGTGCGCCCCAAGGGTGAGCGGCCCGGTGGTGGAACGGCCGAAGGTCCCCCGGCAACGACCACTCTGGCGGCTTCGCCGCATCTTTGAGGCACCAGGCCAGGGATGCGCTCAAGAATTGCGTCCTTATCCCTGTTTGAGACGACAAGGCAAACACCATGAATCGCGCGCACGTCCCCTGGCGCCAGGTCGGCGTAGCATCCAGTGACGGCGATCCGCAAATCGGGGCGTGCTCTCGCCAGGCGGCGAATCAACTGGCGCGACTTGCGAGCGGCGACGTGGGTAACGGCGCATGTGTTGACTATCGCCCATTCGGCCTGTTGGGCCGTGGGAACCGCGCGGTGACCCATCGACTCGATTCGCCGCGCCACGGCTTCCATCTCCGCATAGTTGAGCTTGCAGCCCAGCGCGGTCAGAAAGATGTTCATGCCGGTTCGTCGGGGCATCGCAGCGGACCCCGCCGACGTGTCACACTCTGGTCCTGCGGCAAGACGGGTCTCTCGCTGCGAGGTATTGCCCTTGTTCGTGCCCTTTTCGCTTGCTTGCATGTTCGCATCAATGATACCACTGACCCCGCTTGCCTCCAATACAGCAGCGCTTCGCTCCAAGCAAGTGCGCGGCTTGACCGACGGGGGAGAGGCGTCATCGCCGGCCCGAGGCCGCTTGTTCCACCCCGGAACGGTCCATCTGGTCACGGCCCGGTGCGCGAAAAAGGCGAGTGGTTCATGGAACCATGACACTCATTCTGGTCGCGATTGCCTGGATCGCCGGCATCGTCATCACCCACCAGTTGGGGCTTCCGGTCAGTCTGCTGAGGGCACTCATCGCCGCTGGCGTGGCCGGCGTCGTCGCCACTTGGCGGCTTGACAGGAATCGCCTGGCGGCAGCCCTGGCCCTGGCCGCCGTCTTGGGTGGATGGCGCTACACTCTCGCCCAGCCCCCGACAGACGACGGACGCCTGTCCTACTACAACGACGCAGGAGATACTTTGCTGCGTGGCTTCGTCTCGGCCGATCCCAGTTTTCGCGACCGCTACACCCAGTTAGAGATCTCTGCTCTGGAGATCGAGCATGGCGATGAGTGGCTTCCGGTGTGCGGCAAGCTGGTGCTCAAGGTCCCCCACTATCCAGAGTTCGAGTACGGCGACTCGCTTCGGGTCACTGGGCTACTTGAGACCCCGCCCGTGCTCGACGACTTTTCCTACAAAGAGTATCTGGCCTCGCGTGGGGTGCATTCGCTCATGCGGCGGGCGCAGGTCACGGCGTTGGGAGAGAGGCGAGGGTCTGGCCTCATCAGATGGGTGTACAAGCAGAAGAAGGCCTTGCGAGGCACGATAGAGTCGATTCTGCCGAACCCCGATGCTGGCCTGCTGAGCGGAATACTCCTGGGCCTGGGGCATACCTTGCCTGACTATCTGAAACAGGCATTTCGCAATGCGGGGCTGACCCACATCATCGTCATCTCTGGATTCAACATCAGCCTCGTATCCCAGGCCGCCATGTTGGTCACCCGCCGCTCGCTGCATCGGTGGCTGGCACTGGGCGTCAGCCTTTGCGCGATTGCCCTCTACGCCTTCTTTGTGGGGCTGTCTGCGCCCGTGCTTCGGGCTGCCCTGATGGGTTGTCTGTTCATCTTAGGGCTGCTGGCCGGGCGACGCAGCCATCCTCTCACCAGCCTGGCCGCTGCCTCACTGGTCATGACGGCATGGAATCCCCTTACTGTGTGGAGCGTCAGCTTTCAACTCTCCTTCGCGTCCACCCTGGCCCTTATCCTCATCGAGCCGGCTCTGGCACGCGGCGCGTATGCCTGGATGACAGGCGCAGGAGGGGTCGGCTGGGCGTCAAGTTGGATCCGAGGAGTGAGGGACGTATTCCTGGCCACCCTGGCCGCACAGATGGCCACCTTGCCCATCATATGGTATCATTTCTCTCAAGTCTCGGTCGTTTCTTTGCTAGCCAATGCCCTGGTACTGCCGGCGCAGCCGCTCATCATGATCCTGGGCGGCATAGCCGCTGCCCTGGGAGGAGTGTGGCTTCCCGCCGGAAGGCTGGCGGGCTGGCTGGTGTGGCCCCTGCTGAGATACACCATAGTCATAACCCAGAGTCTTGGAGAGTTGCCCCTTGCTTCGGTCACCATGCCCAGCATTGGCCCTGGCGTGGTGTGGGCCTTCTACGGGCTGCTGTGCGTGGTCTTTCTCCCAGGGCGCCGCGGCAAGCTTGGCAGCGGCGGGCGCAGCCTCAAGGCACAGCCGCCGCTGATAAAGTTCGGAATCCCAGCTCTGGGCCTGGTTGCCGTGCTGACCTGGGTCGCTGTCGTTTCTCTGCCGGATGGAAAGCTCCACGTCTATTTCCTGGATATCGGGCAGGGGGACGCGATCCTGATACGCACGCCCGATGGACACACCATCTTGGTGGATGGCGGCTCCGACCCGTTGCTGCTCACCTCCCGGCTCGGGCAGGTGTTGCCCTTCTGGCAACGGCGAATCGATCTTGTGGTGGCAACCCATGCTGACCAGGATCACCTGGCAGGGCTGATCCCGGTCATCGAGCGATACGACGTCACCCACGTGATAGAGTCTCCCTTCATGGGCGAGGGTGCACTGAGCAATCATTGGCATCAAGTGCTGCGCTCCACGGGAACTGATGTCATCCTCACTCACCGCGGCATGCAGGTGACGTTGGGCGAAGACCTGACGCTGCACCTCTTGCACCCCTCTGCAAACGCCGTGCATATCGCCGAGACCGACGACAACCGCAACTCGATCGTGCTCATGGCAGTCGCCGGACGCTGTCGCCTGCTGCTCACGGCAGACATCGACGCCCTGGCAGAGCAAGAACTCTTGTACCTTGGGCAACCGTTGAGCGCTACCCTGCTCAAGGTGGCCCATCATGGTTCAGGGTCTTCCACCTCCACGGCCTTTCTCGACGTGGTCAATCCCCAACTTGCCGTAATCAGCGTGGGAGAGGATAATAGCTTTGGACACCCCGATAAGGGGGTGCTCGACAGACTTGAGGCCGGCGAGTGCCAGGTCTTTCGCACCGACCTGCACGGCACCGTGGAGTTCATAACCGACGGTCAGACGTGCTGGGTCAAGAGCGCCAGGACTTGGCGATAGCAAAGTAGGCAATGGACATGACTGATACAGCAGGGCTACCCCGCAGTGCAGGGGCACCAGAGCAACTGAGAAGAACCGTTCCCTTACTCCAGGTGAACAGCATATCGGAAACGCTAGCCTACTATGTGGATGCGCTGGGCTTCTCTGTGGACTTTTGCTGGCCGTCCGAAGGCCCCGCCAGATGGGCCATGGTCTCTCGTGCTCAGGTAAGCTTTATGTTCACCATTGACCTGGGCACGAGTTCCTCTCGATTCATTGCTGAGAAGGGCAATGGCGTGGTGCTCTATGTGATGATCGATGATGTGAAGGCTCTCTACTCTGAGCTGGTTGGGCGCGGAGCCATCGTCGTTCAAGATGTTCACGAGTTCGGGGGGAGGGAGCAGTTCAGCGTTGCTGACGTGAACGGCTATGTGATCGCTTTCAGCGAGGAGTTTCGGTAGGGACCACAAGCGAGACAGGCCCTCCAGGCAAGGGAGTGACCTTGACAAGATGGCCTATCCGTGCCAACATAGGCACAGTTCATCCGAGCTGACCCTTTTAGGAAGGAGGATTCCATGAGCGCGAGAATCGAGATTCGCTACTGCACGGCTTGAGGCTACTTGCCCAGAGCCGCCAGTCTGGCGGAGAAGCTATTGAAGAAGCACCAGAAAAAGATCGCCGAGGTTGCGATGATCCCCTCAGGAGGCGGAGCCTTTGAAGTCAGCGTGGGCGAGGAGAAGGTTTACTCCAAGCTGGAGACTGGTCGCTTCCCCAACGAGAGCTCGCTGATCAAGGAACTCGGTCAAAGGCTCTAAGTCGCAATCGGACAAGCATTTGATGAGGGTGGGCTGCGTCGCGGACATGCGGCGTAGCCCACTCCTTTGCCCTCCGCAGCCTCGAAGATGCGGCGCAGCCGCCTAGTCCTCCGAGAACTGCTGCTGCCTGCAAAGAAGGCGCTGCAACTGATGGGAGGCCAGCAGGCCCCCGTCGGGGAGCTGGTCACGCATCTCCAGAGCATGGCCAAGCCAGTGGGCTGCCTCTGCCATCTCGTTGCGCCTCAGGAGCACCAACCCGAGATTGAGGGCGGCCTCGGCATCGTCTGGATTCGATTCCAGTCGCTCGCGTTCTTTGCGCTCCTCATCCTCGTGTTCGGCCGTGAGATTCATGACCACGGGAATGTTGAAGGCGTCCGAAGGCTGATACCGCTCAGCGCGGTGCCGGATCAACGCATGCGCCCTGGGCACAATCATGTCCACTTCGCGCACGATCTTCAGGGTCAGCTCTACGCGCTCGGGCGTTTCGGCAAAGGTGTAGCGAAGCACGCCGCCCTTCTCGATGACAGCGTTCACCATTCGGCTATCCTGGCCCACCTTGATGCTCGACAGCAGCACCGGAGCCGACGTCCGATTCTGTACCGTCAGAACACGCCCTTCCACCGTCGCGCTGATCTCTCTGTTGGCTGTTCCGGCTGTAGCAGCCACAGCCCCGGTCACACTCCCTCCGGCGTCGTTCTCCGGCGGGGAGATCTCCAGGGACATCGCGACCGCCTGCGGGAGATAGACATCCAGGATCTCGAGAAAGCCACCGGTGTAGTCCTTGAGAACGCCCACATACTCCCGGACCGCATCCTCCTCGGCCACCTCGGCCACCACCTGGACGCCCACGAACTTTTCCAGCAACGGGTCGTAGTTGGTGCCCACATATCCCAGGATATCCTTGGTCAGACCTTTCAAATGGGTCTGACCTGGGGCCATTAGCTGCTGACCAGCCTTTGCTTTTCCTGCGACCAGGCCAAAAGCCTCCGTGAGTGAGTCGGTTGCGGTGTTGGTAAAGTTGCGGGCCAACCTAACCACATATCGGAAGGAATTCGGATGAAAGGCTTTGTGCAAAGCTTGATTGCGCTGCTTCCTGCTCTCTGGGGTCAACTCATCGACGTAACGATAGATTGCCTGGATGTCCTTGTACTCGCCCTTGTAGAGAGCATAAGACGTTTCCACGTGCATCTGAGAGTCCACAACGTCCTGTCTGTACTCTAGCTCGAATCCAGTGGCTTCCAGGCGCATGGTCCCCCAGATGCGACGCTTATCCTTGCGCTCGACGGTGATATGGAAACCATCAAAGTCTCGCAGGCAGCGATCCTTGCGCAGACTACGCAGCACTGAACCAACCAGAGTCGCCAGAAAGATGATCCCTATGGTAACCAGCAATGTAGGGTCCATATCGATTCTCCCTCGGCCCTTTTCCGGCCCATTCTAGCACATAGTCGCTCCTTTGGCTACGTGTCCGTTGGCCTGTTTCCCCTTCTATGGTAGACTGGCAGAGGCCACCGCAACCCCGTCATGATGCCTTGAGATAGCTTGAACACACGAGAGGTGAAAGGCATGGAGGGAATGACCAAAGAAGTCCGATTCATGCTATTGGGCGTGGGTAACATAGGGTGCAATCTGCTTCACGTTCTCAGTCAGCGCCAGGCCCACGTCGAGGAGACCTATGGGCTGAGATTCGTGCTGGTGGCCGCCACCGATTCGTCCGGGGTGGTGGTTGATCCAGCCGGTCTCGATCTCGTGCGCGTGCGCGACCTGAAGCTTGCTCACCAGGGCATGGGTCTCTACCCAGATGCTGGGCGTCCGGGAATGACACCATTGCAGATGGTCGAGGCTGTTCCTGCCGACATGCTGGTGGATGCTTCGCCCACCAACCTGGAAGATGGTGAGCCGGGCCTGAGCTGTGTGAGGTCCGCTCTGAAACTCAGAATGCATGTCGTGACTGCGAACAAGGGCCCGTTGGTGCTGGCCTTCGGTGAGCTTACCGCCCTTGCCAGAAACGCGGGGCGCAGGTTGCTCTACAGCGCCACGGTCGCGGGCGGATTGCCCACCGTCAATATAGGGTTGAGAGATCTGGCAGGCAGCGGTATCGTGCGGGTCGAGGGGATCCTCAATGGAACGACCAACTACATTCTGACTCGAATGGCCGAGGAGCAAGTGCCCTATGAGGTGGCGCTGGCTGGGGCACAGGAGGCGGGCATTGCCGAGGCAGACCCTTCCCTGGATGTGGACGGCTTGGATGCCGCGAACAAGCTGGTCATCATGGCCAACAGCGTCTTGCGACGACCCACCACTCTCGGCGACGTTGCCGTTGAGGGCATCCGAGCGATCACCCAGGCGGACCTGGCCCAGGCACGGCAGGCGGGCAAGGTGATAAAGCTGCTGGCCGTGGCCGAGAGGAGAGCGAACGACTACGTCCTCAGCGTGAGGCCCACTGCCCTTCCCCGAGACCACCCCATGGCCCGAACGGGAAGGTGGCACATGGGCGTGGTTTACCATACCGACTTTATGGGGGTGATCAGCGCGGTCATCGAGGCGAGGGGGCCGGTTCCCACGTCAGCAGCCGTCCTGAGAGATATGATCAACGTGTACAGAGGGTAGCAACTTGGGTCCAAGAGCCAATCGGTGGGGTGGCTGCCTGGGCAAAGGGAGTCTGGAGATGAGACCCTGTCAGGAAGCTCGCCGCGACGCTGGATCAGGACTTGACGTCAAAGACCCTGACAACGATCTCTACGATGGCACTGACGATGAGGCTCCACGAAGCCATGAGGAGCACGACCAGTCCAACGTAGAGGAGCAGGCTCTTCTGGGATACTTCCACGAAGAGGCGCAGCAGCGACACATACATGCTTGAGCACCCCCTGAGGCCCAAGAGAAGTTGACTGCGGCCATTGTACCGCGCCAGCAAACTACGAACAAGTGGCCACACTCTATTGGCCCCGATGGGGATCAGCGGGACTGCTGCGGGTCCATCCCCGGAATGCCCGGCTCGGTCATGCCCATGGGATCAAGGATCGCGGCCAGTTGCTCCTCGGTCAAAAGCCCTCGCTCGAGGACAACCCGCCGAAGAGAGACACCCCGTGACAAGGCCTCCTGTGCGACCTCTGCAGCCGCCGAGTAGCCGATGTATGGATTGAGGGCCGTCGCCAGGCCCATGCTTCCCTCGGCAAGCTGTCGGCAACGCTCGACGTTGGCCTGTATGCCTCGGACACACCGCTCGGTAAAGACATGGATGGCGTTGCTGAGGATCTCGAAGGACTGGAGCAGATTGTAGCCAATGATGGGTATCATCACGTTCAGTTCCAACTGCCCAGCCTGCGAGCAGGCCATGATGGTCTGGTCATTGCCCATCACCTGATAGCACACCATGTTCAGCATCTCGGCCATGGATGGATTGACCTTGCCTGGCATGATCGAAGACCCGGGTTGCACGGGGGGAAAGGTGATCTCACCCAGGCCCGTGGTGGGGCCCGAGCTGAGGAGGCGAAGATCGTTGGCGATCCGGGTCAGGGTGACTGCCAGTGTTCGAAGCGCTGACGACGCCCCCAAAAAGTCCGTCGTGCTCTGCATCGATTCAAAGAGATTGCCAGAGCTGTAGAAGTCGATGCCCACCAGCTCCGACAGCCTGGCCACCATGGCCAAATGATAGTCGGGATGCGAATTGAGTCCCGTGCCCACCGCGGTGCCCCCGATTCCCAACCGCTTGAGGTCTTTGGAAGCCCGGGCAACGCGGGCTGCGTCGAGGCGTATGGCCTGGGCATAGGCTCCAAACTCCTGACCCAGGCGTATTGGCGCCGCGTCCTGCAGGTGAGTGCGGCCCGACTTAATCACGCGGTCGAACTCAGCGGCCTTGTCATCCAGAGGCGAGGCCAGTGCGTCGATGGCTCCGAGCAGGCGCACGGCCATTTGTGAGGCTGCCACTCGGATGACGGTCGGGATGACGTCATTGGTGGACTGGGCCATGTTCACGTGGTCGTTGGGATGCACAGGCGAATACCGACCACGCTCGCCACCCAGGGCCTCGTTGGCCAGATTGGCGATGACCTCGTTCACGTTCATGTTGTGCGAGGTCCCGGCTCCAGCCTGAAAGACATCGACCACAAAGTGCTCGTGCCAGCGTCCCTCCATGATCTGATTGGCTGCTTCCACAATGGCTTGTCCTCGAGGTTCATCCAGCAGCCCAAGAGCCATGTTTACCTCGGCAGCAGCGCGCTTCACCAGGGCACTTGCCGAGATGTAGTCGCTCGACGGACGCAGACCACTTATCGGAAAGTTCTCCACAGCACGCTGTGTTTGTGCCCCCCAAAGAGCATGGTCAGGGACACGAACCTCTCCCAGAGAATCCCGCTCGATTCGCATGGCCTCACCGCACTCCTATGGTCACCTGGTTCGCCTCCGGGCGCCGCACAAACAAGAACCCCAGTTGGATGATCTCGACTGGGGCTCTCTTTGTGCCGAGGGAGGGATTTGAACCCTCACGGATGTAATATCCACCACGCCCTGAACGTGGCGCGTCTGCCTGTTTCGCCACCTCGGCTGAGTACATGGCTAATATACCATCGGTGCTCCCACTTGTCAAGGCCGGCGCAGTGAGACCATCGAAGAACACCTGGGGCGCAGGCACAGATGGGTTGGACGGGTAGCAACGCACGGCCGTGCTTCCTTGCTGCTGCGAGTAGTAGCTCCGGCCAGTGCGACCGCTGCGTGTTGGGTGAGGAGCCACCCTCGAGACTCGAACTCGAAACCTGACGCTTACGAAGCGCCTGCTCTGCCGATTGAGCTAGGGTGGCATAGCCTGGAGGGCCCAATTGAGGTTGGCGAGAGTATATCATGGCGATACTTCCTGGTCAAGTTCCAAGTGGTCTGCCGTCGAGCGGTGCCTCTCTTGGCGCGTAGGGATGAACCAGGGCAGTCTCCACCTCTTCCCAGCCCGCCTTGGCCAAGGACGCATCCACCATCATCGGACAACTTTGCTCGCGCAAGCACTAGATTGCTTTGACTTCTCACCTCAGATCGCCTATACTGGCTCAGGCTTCCAGTGCAGGAAGGGCGCGGGGATGAGCGGTCTTCCGCCAAGGCGAGAAAGACTCCAGACGTCGTTGCAGCTGCGATGCTTGGTCTCTTCTGACAGGCCCTCACAGAGAGTATGACTGTGGGGTCGCGCTGGCCATCTGGACTTGGAGTGCCACCATTGTTGATGCCGCCTTCTTTGGCTTTGCGCTAGGCGCGGAACATCGATAGAATGAGGATTGGTCCTGCAAAGAAAACCAACAGAGGACATTATCCAGAAGGTTTCTGGAATATGCGCATGACCGGGGTTTCTACAGAACCATTCTTCATAATCACCCATGAGGTGTACTTGTGCAGAAAAGCTCTGTAGAAGTATGTGTTTGGCCGCCTGCTCCATCACAGGTTTATTTACACCAAGAGTTACGAGATGAGCAACAAGAAGGAACCACTGACAAGTAGACTGGCTGAATGGCTTAGGAGCCAGGGCTATCCTTTGGAGATGACAGTAGCGGCAGAGTTTCAGAAGTCGGGTTTCACAGTCAGCCTATCGAACTACTATGAAGATTGCGATACTGGCGAGTCACGAGAAATCGATGTAACAGCAATGAAGTTGTCGGATTTCGAACGAGCCGCTGTTTTACAGGTATGCTGGCATATTGAGTGCAAACTGGCCCGCGATAAGCCTTGGGTGGTGTTTGTCTCAGGCGCTCAACCCGGGCGGTTTCTTCTTCTCAATGCCCTGGCGTCGTCAACATACGCATACATGATAATGGAAGCCTACAAGGATGAGGCACTTCGTTCTAGGCTTCTAGGTTTACCACTTATGCCGCGGCATGTCGGCCACGGTATCACGCAAGCGTTCACTTCAGGGCAGGATATTCCTTACAAGGCTGTAATGAGTGCTACTAAAGCTTCACTTGATATAATCAACCAATTCGATGAGATGGAAGCAAAGCCTACTGCATTTCTGGACGGTCAATTCTGGTGCATCGCGTTTCCTGTGGTGGTTATTGATGGCAAGTTGTTCGAGTGCCTAGCCGATGAAGACGGTGAATTGCACGTAGTCGAGGTTGAGTCTAGCGCCCTATTGTGGAAGGGAACGGGACGCAGCCATTTACCTACTTTGGTTCAAGTTGTCACAAAACGAGCTTTGGCTCAATTCGTCGAGCAGGTGAACGAAGCTACTCAGGTTCTAATAGATGTAGCTCTGGCATATCTGTAGGCGGCCCAACACACGCTGCAGGCGCCGCCGCTTCGCGGCCTTGTATCGCGGCACGATTTGGTTTTGTGAGGCACTTTGAATTGTGGGCTCGGCGCGCAAGTCGCGGCGCGACCGAGCCCCGCCAGCAGGATTCGGCGCGGGCCGAACGCGCGGCTGGGCTTTGGTGATTTCCTGTTCCGCATTGGATAGAACCCTGCAAACTACGAAAGGAGCTCAGAATGGCAATCAAGGTCGGCATCAACGGATTCGGTCGGATCGGACGACAGGCATTCAAGGCCATGGTAGACAGCTACTGGGACAGCATAGAGGTTGTTGGCATCAACGACCTGTTTCCGCCCCAGAGTTTTGCGCTTCTACTTGGCCATGACTCGGTGTACGGTGCCTTCGAGGGCACGATCGAGGCCACCGAGGACAGCCTGATCGTGAACGGCAGGGAGAGCAAGTTCTTTGCCAAGCGTGACCCCTCAGGGATCCCCTGGGGCGAGTTGGGCGTGGATGTGGTGGTCGAGTCCACCGGGTTCTTTAGGACGGGGGAAAGGGCTGGCCTCCATCTGAAGGCCGGGGCAAAGAAGGTCATCATCAGCGCGCCGGCCACCGGCGAGGACATCACCATCGTCATTGGGGTGAATGAGGATGCCTACGATCCCGCCAAGCACCACATCATCTCTGAGGCCTCCTGCACGACCAATTGCCTGGCGCCGGCAGCCAAGGTTGTCAATGACAACTGGGGCATCGTCAAGGGGCTTATGACCACGATCCACTCGTACACCTCCGATCAGCGCCTCGTCGATCTGCCGCACAGGGATCCGCGTCGCGCTAGATCCGCTGCTCTGAACATCATCCCCACTACCACCGGCGCGGCCAGGGCCCTCGCCCTGGTGATTCCCTCCCTGGAGGGCAAGTTCGACGGTATGTCCATGCGTGTCCCCACGCCGACGGTCTCTATCGTTGATTTTGTCGCCGAGCTGGAGAAGCCCTGCACCAAAGAAGCCCTGTTGGCCGCCTTTGATGCTGCTGCGGCTGGTCCCATGAAGGGGATCCTGGGAGTCTGCTACGAACCCTTGGTCTCCATGGACTTTAAGGGCGATACGCGCTCGAGCATCATCGACGCTGATTCCTGCATGGTCGTCGGCGGCAACTTGGTCAAGGTGGTCAGTTGGTACGACAATGAGTGGGCCTACTCGTATCGCATCGCCGATTTCATTGTCTACATGGGAGAGAAGGGGCTCTAGCCATCAGAGCTCTTGTAGGTGCGGGCCAGCCTGCATGGACCGAGAGAGAATCGAAATGGGGGGATGGGCCGACGATGATCCATCCCCCCAGGCGTGAAGCTCCTTGTGGTCGGCCGGAGCTCACGTAACGGCCCTGCAAGGTGTGTCTACCGGCACGATCGCCCTCGGGACATGAGGCCGATCACCCCTCATGTCCAACTCGGGGTCCCGGCGCCGATTCCAGGCAACATGCGGCCATAGTTCCAGGCTTTCCTCATCATCCAGTATAGGGGTGGGGAATAGACATAGTCGTAGGCTCCCACGTAGCGGACCACCTTCCCGCCAAAACCCTCCTTGAAGCGTCGCACCCCCGCAAGAGAAGCAGTGGCAGAATCCGCCTCGGTGTCTGGAATGCCCCACAGATCGTATTGCGTGCTCCCCTTCGACTTGGCCCACTGCATGGCTCGCCACTGCAACTGGTGATTGGGCATCAGTTCGCGATGTTCGTTCGACGATGCCCCGTACATGTACCAGGATTGCCCGTTGAAAGCATAGGCAATCAACCCTGCCAGCGGAAGGCTCTGGTAGTAGGCCATGTATCGGATCGACCGTCCCGCCGGCGCAAAGAGCTCCAGAGCGCGCCGATAATAGTCCCGAGTGTGTATGCCGAACCCATTGCGCTCGCCGGTTATGCGCATCAGGTCATAGAAGGTCGCCATATCCTCGGTGGCACCCTCGCGCACGATGACGCCCTTGCGCACCGAGAGGCGGATGTTGTAGCGCCATTTCGACTTCATCCGCGCCAAAAGCTGCTCCTCGTCGGGCCTCAGGTCAACAATGATCGTCCGGCGGGGTTGGATGCACTCCTTGCTGGGGCGCAAGCCCTGGGCCACGAGGCGGTCAACTCGGCTGGTCTCTTCCTCATAGCACTCTGGCTCCACCTTGAGCGAGATGGCTCGCATGCGGCGAGACCGCGAATGTACGGCTTTCCAGAGCGCGTTGAGAGCTCGGAGACTGTCTGTTTGCTGGGAATCCTCCCGAGCGACGACGGGGCCCTTGGGGATGTAGCCCAAGCTGAAAGGACCAAGCCTGCGATAGAGTACCTGAGCGCCAGCCACTAGCACGCCGTCTAGCTCCACCGCCAGACGAACCGGAATCCACCCAAAGGCTCGCTTCAGCTCGCCCCACGCCCAGGTTTGCAGCAGATGCCCCCTCGGGTCCCGGGCAACAAGCTCGTCCCAGGCCTCGTGTCTGGGGAACCCCGATTCAATCGACTCGAGCACTCGCATGGCTGCCCACTCTCTTGCGCAGTCGGTGGCCTGGGCGGCCACATTATACCACAAGTCGGGCGCGATGGCGTCGCGCGTTGTTGACTCCAGGCCACGATTGGCGTACTATCGGCACCGGAGGTCGAGAATGAGCGAGCACAGGCCCTCCAGACCAATCAGTGCCGCCCAGATCGCCGGCATCCTATCCTCGACTCTCGCGCTGTTCTTCATGATTGCCTTCGTGGGGAAGTCACTCGATGCCTACCGCCTGAGTAAGTGGCGCGACAGACTGCAGGTGGAGATCGCCGAGATGGGCCGCCAGCGGGACGACCTCAAAGAGGAGGTCCGTCGCAGGCAGTCGACTGGCTGGGTCGAGGAGGCGCTTCGGGACGCTGGGCAGGTCTCGGACGACCTGGTGAGGGTCATAGTGGCGACCGTCACCCCCAGTCCCCTGGAAAGCCCCACCCGACGTGCTTCCCCAACCGTCACGCCACCCGCCGCCGGTCAAGATGCTCTCTTTCAGAGCGAGAACTGGAGGGCCTGGCAGCGGCTCATCTGGGGATTTGACTAGGGTGGCCCTTCGCGCTATAATCACTATAGTCGATGCGGGGTGGAGCAGAGGCAGCTCGTTGGGCTCATAACCCAAAGGTCACAGGTTCGAATCCTGTCCCCGCTACTATTGTTTTGGCGGCGTAGCTCAGTGGCAGAGCAGGGGACTCATAAGCCCTTGGTCACTGGTTCAAATCCAGTCGCCGCCATGATAACTAAGACCCCTTCCGAGTTGGGAGGGGTTTTTCGCGTTTCTGTTGACACTCGAATCGGATGGAGTATACTACGCATAGCTTGTCTGACCAGAAGGGACACGCTCCATGACCATCTACGAGAAGATCGCCGCCCACCGCCGCGAGATTCTAGCCATCGCCGCCCGCCACGGCGCACGGAATGTGCGTGTGTTCGGCTCGGTGGCCCGGGGGAAAGCGGCTGAGGAGAGCGATCTCGATCTCCTGGTGGATATGGAGCCGGGGCGCAGCTTGCTGGATATGGGGGCGCTGCTCATGGAAATCCGGGAGCTCTTGGGTGTCCCGGTGGATGTGGTTACCGAGAACGGAATGCATGACCGTATGCGCCACCGTGTGTTATCCGAGGCCGTTCTTCTTGAGGATATAGCGTGAGGAACCCGCGAACCCGCATCGAGGACATGCTTCAAGCTATCGACAGCATTGAACGCCACGCACCGACGGATAGGGCTACGTTCGCGCAGGATGAAGTACTGCAGGTGTATGTTGTCCACCATCTGATGATCCTTGGCGAGGCAGCGTACAAGCTGCCCGAATCGTTTCGTAGAGAGCATCCACGTGTGCCTTGGGCGGCAATTATCGGCATGCGGCATATCTTGGTTCACGACTATTTCAGGGTAGACATCGACGTCGCCTGGGAAGTGGTCGAGGACGATCTGCCTGTTCTCAAGCCGCAGTTGCAGCGTATTCTGGGCGAACTGGCCTAGGGCGCGAATTGCAGCGGCGTTATGATGATTGGGCCTCTCTCATGATGAGGGAGGCTTTTTCGTGGCCGCAGAGCACCCGCTGGCAAGAGTGGGCTTGCCAAGGAGCTATGTATCGTGTAAACTATGTGTGTTGGCTGGACACAGGAGCGACGAGGGGATGCTGCTCGAAGCGCAGCGACGCTATGATCTCAATGGCGGGTCGGACTGGGTCCTGGCCAGATATGTGACCGATAGCAAGCCCTCGTAGGTAGCGTCGACATGAAGGACGTTCTAGTTGCAGCAATCACGTTCTTGGAGAAGTCCTGGGACACTATTAGGCAGCATTGGTGGGCGATAAGCCTTAGTCTTTTTGTACTCTTCAGTCTTCCTTTTGTGCTTCCACACGAGATTTTTCTTGTGCTACATGTTGAGGCTCTTTGGGCGATCTATTCGCCCATACTGGGTTTTCTCGCCTATGCAACTGCGGTCGTTACTGTGTGCGGCTTCGTATGCTCTGTAATCATCTGCCTGCGTGACAGACATAAGCGAGCCAAGTTGATGCAGAAACTGACCTCTGCAGAGAAAGAGCACCTCGCGCACTATCTCAGAGAGCAGTCGCAGACTTGGACTTTTGACCTCTACGACGGGGTGGTTGCTGGCCTTGTGAAGAAGGGGATACTGTACAAGCCGGATACCAAGGCCAACAAAGCAGGGGAGCAAGACTACAATATGGAGCCCTGGGCGTACGAGTTCCTGAAGAAGCATCGTGACCTAATAGAGCCAGAGGCACGGGAATGCTGCCTGTGTCGCGAACAGCACGATGGCTGATAGCCACGCGCTCGAGAAGCTGATGGAGTGATGAGAAAGGATTAGCTATGAGTGATAGAGAAGAGTCGAGAAAGAAGTGCGGTGGCTGCGGAGGAAGTGGCAAATGTCCACATTGCGGCGGAACGGGTAGGGATTCAGGCCTACTAAAGAAGGCCGCACGAGACTGCCGGGCGTGCGGCGGTACAGGCATATGCCCAGGATGTCACGGTAGCGGCTGGGTCTGAGAGAACCGTTCGCAAATCGTAGCAGGTTGACCGGAGTCCTCATAGGCCCTTGGTCACTGGCTCAAATCCAGTCGCCGCCATGATGATTGGGCCTCTCTCATGATGAGGGAGGCTTTTTTTCGTGGCCGCAGAGTACCCGCTCGCAAGAGTGGGCTTGACCAGGAGTTATGTATCGTGTAAACTGTGTGCGTTGGCTGGACATGGGTGCTACAAGGAGATCATGCACGAGATGCAGCCGCGTCATGATCTCAATGGCGAGATGGACTCCAAGTGACGGGCAGATATGTGCACATTGCGAAGGAGGTCCGATCGAACACAATCTGATAGACGAACTCTGATTACTTTGCGTGCTGGGCGCAAATGACAGGAGACAGCAACTACAACCTGACCTTCTGGAACATGGGCCTACCAGGGGGGATTCAGTTCGTCAGGCCAGCGGGGACGGAGGCGCAGAATCATTTTCGCAAAAGGCAGGTGTGGAGAGCATCATACGGAATCAGCATAATGCGCTGCTGAGGCGGGAGACACAATCGAGGTTATCTTTGCGGATAAGGCGGAACCGGGAGATCGAGTGGTGGTCGAGGGGGCTGTCGAC